>ERZ773183.26-NODE-26-length-184045-cov-33.465395_pt1 | contig 184045 bp, 171 predicted proteins | sample MGYA00580532_ERZ773183 | MGnify/ENA primary metagenome ERZ773183 (study PRJEB29015, sample SAMEA2737791) | human gut metagenome | biome: human gut; feature: human-associated habitat; material: faeces | place: China | collected 2012 ...
TGCTTGTACAAGTGTTACACATATATACATTCGTTAGATGTAAGATGTGTAGTTCGCTATCATTGACGGAAATGTATTATTAATCTTGGCTAAAATAGTGAATAGAGGATAACTCTTTATTATATATTATTTGCAGGTGAGTGTATGTGTGAAAAATCCAATCCCAATAATACTGATTTATATAATTTTCGCTTTTCAGACAGAGATAACGAAAGACTAATTTTAAGGAACTTCTTATCTGATAATAAAGATAAAATATTATGGATTAAAGGAGTAAGTGGGGCAGGCAAATCTTTTTTTGTAAAAAACTGTAGATGTCTACTTTCTAATTATAAAGTTGTTGAATTTGAAAATAACAAGAATATGAATTCAGGAGATTGTCTTTTAAATATTTTAGATCAATTGGAATCTTTATCTAATAATAAACTATTAGAATTTTTTAAGAAAAATTATTCTTTTTTTAAAGTAATAAAAACTGATATTCAAAAATTCACTGGATTAAAATTATCGGAGGTATTGGAATATATTTTAAGTAAAAATTATACCTTAGTTGATGATAATAAAAATATTAACGATTTGTCCCACGCAATAACTAGATGTATAAATAAAATATTTTCAGACACCAAGCTTTTATTTGTAATTGATAATATAGGCAGTTGTGATCCTGCTTCGTTTGAAGCGCTGATTGATATTACAAAAGCTAACCTTTCTAATAAATATAGAAGATTCATTTTCATATCTACACAAGATGATAATGAAGATTTCAATAAAAAAATCGAAATGGAAATTCCTTATAAAAAGTTAGAAATCAATGAAATTCCTATTGAACGCTTTATGGAAATGCTCCCTGAAAATTTAGATATAACTGATTTTGTTCAAGATGACATACATCTTATATACAATTATTGTGAGGGTTATCCTGAAAGACTAAAAACACTTTTGTACAATTTAAATAGAAATCATTCTGTATTATATGAAAACGCTCATATGATAATAAGAAGAGATGAATTGATTAAGTATATTAGAAATGAGGGAGAATCACTTATTAATGTAAATAATTTTAACATTTATGAAAAATTCACTTTGTTAGTTATAGTGTGTGTAGGACGACCTTTGCAAATGAATTTAATTTTGGAAATATCAAGATATTGTTATAAAGAAGCGTTTGGTATTGCTCCAGAAAAAATAGGCGTTGAAATTGATATGCTGAAATTGACGCCAAAACCATTGACATTCATAAATGATAACAATAAGATTTATCTCTATACTGACCACGATTTTACTTTTGATACACTTGTAAATTATTTTATAAACATCAATTATTTTAATATGACAAATAGTTATATATTTAATTATATATTCAATGAACAAAATAATTGTGAAGAGCTATGCGAATTAAAGAATGATATTGAACTAAAAGCAAATTTAGCTTACAATTCAAAACAAATCAATTGGATTCTGTACAACTATCAATGTGGGAAACACTACTATGAAATGGGAATCTATTCTCAAGCTGTTAAGTATTTAAATAGATTTTTAGATTGTATTGATAAATTAGACGATTATCAAAAACTAATTTGTGGTATATCAAATTACGAAACAGGACATTATAAATTTGCAAATTCTTTTTTTAATTGCATAAGCCCGGATAATTTAATTGATAAATATAAATACTTTGTATATGCTGGAAAAACCTTAAATATGAATAATTTAGGTATAGACGCTAAACTGTTTTTTGATAAAGCAGAATTGAATGCCGAAAAAGATAGTGATGCATATATCTATGCAAAATATATGCAACATCTTACACTAACACAATTACCCGATGGTTGGGATGAAGCAAAACAAATTTATAAAGATTTAGTAAGTTGCATATTGGAAGCTCAAAAGACGAATAATAAAGAAAAATTGTATCAATTAAGCAACGCAAAATTATTAAAATGTTGTTATAATTTTTATTATGGTAAAAGTGCTCTTGAGCTTTATGAAATTGCGGAGAAAATTGCGAATCATTTTGGTGATGACATAGAAAAAGCTTATATATACCATAACTGGGGATTTGAATACATAAGGGAGGATAATAATTCTAATGGTTATACATTTTTTAAAAAATCATATGACATATTAAAGAATGTAAAAATGCATGAAGCAGCCTATTGCCTTAATAATTTAGGTATTTGTAAAATGTTTGACCAAGACTATCCCAGTGCTATTTCATGTTTTAATAAAGCTCTTATATATCACAAATCATATTATGTTGAATTAACATCTAGAACTATGTTGATGCAATGCTATAGGCTTACTAATGATATACATTATGACGAATTTAAATCAAAATTATCAAAAATTATTTGTCAAAATATTTATGATGATCCAGCTATAATAAGAAAAGTATGCATGAATCTATTAATTTGCGAGTATGAGGATGGTATGCTTACAGATGCTCGAAACTATTATAATAGAATCAAAGATATTGTCTCTGGTACATCAAGTGAATATAGAGCTGATTATTATAATGCTAAAATAAACAATACTTCCATGCCATGTAATAACAAATATGCATTTGAAGATTCTAAGTATTTCAATAATCATAATTTTGAACCTTGGTTTATAACATTAAGCCATGATTAACATTATCTAGAAATTACTGATTGAAGAAGACTCTTTATAATGTAATGTGGCGGTTTATTATTACTTTTGCATATAAATCCCGCTTCGTTTTTAGAACATATGCGAGGAACTGTGTTAGCTTCAATAAAATAAATATCACCATTTTCAGTGATTCGATAATCAATTCTAAGAATATCATTAACATTAAGTGTTTCTTTAATAATTATTGATGTTTGTTTAATTTTTTCTGTGATGTTTTTACCGAGAATATTATCACATAAATGAAAAGTTCGTGTTCTTAAAGCCTTATCTTCTATCGACATTACCTCGTTTTGGTGTATCATATTTCCATGAAATTCTTCCAGAACTGGACAATTAATAGGATATATTCCCTTATTTCCTATTATAAAGTTTGTTACCTCATAACCAGGAATAAAAGTTTCTAATAATACTTCTTCATATGTAACCAATAAATTTTCTAATAATATATTAGCATATTTATAATCATAACAAATGCTTTTTTGAGTTATACCAATAGAAGAACCCTTAGTATTAGGTTTAATTATAATTGGATATGATAATTTCTTTAGCAAATTGATGTCGTAATAGTCTTTGTTAGAAACTAAAAGAGACGAAGGTGTTAAAACATTTTTTTCTTTTACAGCTAGTTCTGAGAAATACTTATTGTTTACAAGAGCTGATTGAAAAGGTTCAGCACCAGAATATTTTACACCTAATATTTCAAGTAAAATTGGTGCTTGTACTCTACCGCAGTTTGTATCAAGTCCATCCGTTAAGTTTAAAAATATACAATCATTAAATGTTTTATGCTCATTTACGGCTGCTATTAATTCAGGAATTCCACCAAAAATGCTACATTGATAACCACTTTGTATAACATAATTTTGTATTTCTTGAATATTATCTTTTGGAGGATGATCGCTAAAATTAATATTGTTACAGATTATGTTTTGTTTTAAATTTTCTCTTATATCGCATATGATTTTAAATTCCATAAAAAGTCCTTCCTTAACATAATAAAGAGTTATCACTTATTTGAAGAAATCTGTGAAGCAAAAGATTATATTCAAAAATAAATAGTGATTGCTTATTTAAATCTATAAAATGAAAGTAAAAGTGATTTATTATGTTTAGCAAAGGGAAAATAAAAAATATCGAAATAAAGAATCGCATTGTGAGATCTGCTACTAATGAACATCTTGGAAACATTGATGGAATTATTACAGATGATTATATTGATGTGTATAGTAATCTTGCAAAAAATGATGTAGGATTAATAATCACCTCCCACATGGCTGTTGATGAAAAACAAAGGGTTGATGAAACTCAAATTTGTATTCAAAAGTTTGATAATAAGAAGTTATTGACAGATTTGATTAGAAAAGTGCATAAATATGGTAGTAAAATAATTGTACAAGTATCCCAAGGTGGAAAATTTTCATCTAATGTTGAAGGACAAGTAGCATTGACACCTACGGAAACCGAAACAAGCAAATGCATGAATTTAAAAGATATAAATAATTGCATTGAAAATTTTGCATTAGCTTGTAAAATAATACAGGATTGTGGTGCTGATGGTGTACAATTACATATGGCACATGGATATCTTTTATCTGATTTTTTAGATCCATATAATAATAAAAGGACAGATAAATATGGAGGTTCAATAGAAAATAGATATAGGATAATTCATCAAATAGTTTCTTCAATAAAAAGTATTTGTAAGAAAGAATTTATTATCATGGCAAAAATTAATAGCACATCCACTGCTAATAGTTGTCAATTTTTTGAACAACAACTCGTTATTTGTAAAATGCTGGAATTAGATGGTGTTGACGCTATTGAAATTAGTGGTATGGAGTTTGCTCAAAAAAATAGAAAAATGCCATATTTTTTATCACAAGCTTTACAAATAAGAAAACAAATAAATATTCCAGTTGTTTTAGTGGGTGGCTTCCATAAATATGCTCAGATAAATCAGGCTATTGAAGAGGGAATTGATTTTGTCTCTATGTCACGTCCCTTTATTTGTGAGGACGATTTAGTTTTTAAGCTTAAAAACAGAGTAAACAGCAAATGTAGTGGTTGTAATTGTTGCTATAATATTTTTCGCAATGAATACAAGAGATGTAAGTTTCATGATAATACTATTTTGCAACTCGAAAAAAATTTTAAAAAATAGATTATGAAAAATTATAGGTAATCAAAATAAGAGTAGAAGAAATAATTTCCTAAGATAAGTGAAGTTGATTGCTTTGATAGTAAATATATGTAATGTGTTTTATATTGGCAAAATTTTGCGAGTAATTAAGCGATTATGTAAAAATTATGTTTTTGATTATTTATGATTTTCTATTGGGAAGTAATTGATGGGAGTTGGGTGTATGAATAAAATTGTTAATACTGGTATGAAGATTGATTTACATATTCATTCTTGTGCTTCTTCAAAAAAGGATGGCAATAAAGTAAAAAACAATACTATACAAAATATTTCCACGCTTGTGAAAAATTTAGATAGTCAAAAAGTAAATATCTGTTCTATTACCGATCATGATGCATTTTCATATGATATGTATCAAGCATTAAAAAAATCAGAGAATAAGAATAACTCAATAGAAAAAGTATTGCCCGGTGTAGAATTTTCAGTTAGATTCAAAAATGAATCTTCAGATGAAAAAGTAATCCATGTTATAGCTATTTTTTCTGATGAAAACGATGAAAAAGTTAAAAATATTGAAGCTGTGTTGAAACAAGTGTCAACAGATAAAAATGGTTCATATTCTGAAGAGAGCTTTCTGGATATTTTAAGAACAATAAATATTGATACAATACTTATTGCACATCAAAAAAATACTCTTTCAAGTCATAGCCAAAGAAAAAATGATGCAAATTCATTAGGAAAAAATAAATTTCTTGAATTTGTATATTCAGATTATTTTGAAGCATTTGAATTTAAAAACAAAAGAAACGAAATTTTAAATAAAAATTTTTTGTTACAGGAAAATTTAGAGGATAGTCTTAGGTTTGTAACTGGGACAGACTGTCATGATTGGTCTATTTATCCTAGAGAAGATCATTCTGATAATGTAACGGATTTCCCATATACTTATGCAAAGTGTTTGCCAACATTTAAAGGTCTTGTTATGGCAATCACTGATTCTTCGCGTTTAAAACTGGTCAATAGTTTTTTTAATGTGGATAAATTTGTGTTAGAAAATATTAAAATAAAAAATAATGAAAAAGTAATTGAAATTCCCTTATCAAAGGGTATCAATGTTATAATTGGAGATAATTCGATAGGAAAATCGATGATACTTCACTCATTAACTAATTTTGAAAAATCTGGTATGCCTTTGCCGTCAAGTGTAAAATCTGGATATAAGAAATACATGAAGGATAATAAATTAAATATATCTAAACAATTAACACAAGCAAATATATTTGGATTCGATATGCAGGGAGAGGTCAGAGAAAAATTTGAGAAGAACAATTTAAATGCTACGGAATTTTTATCAAGATATTTTACTGAAGATGTAAATCCTAAACCATATAAAAGTGTTGTAGAAAATGAAATTGACAGAATGATTGATTATTTGACGAAAAAATTTAAGATTGATTCTGAAATACAACAGCTAAACAAATTTACTATATTTGTGTCAGAAGGAATTCCGGAAAGTATATCGTTTATTAATAATTTAAGGACACTTAAATCAGATACCAAAGATGTTGACAATATTATTTCCAAAATAAAAGAACTAGAAATATTATTATTACAATTAAAAGATTTAAAACTTGATGATAGTGATAAAGAATACATACTTTTACAAATTGATAAAGTAAAAGAATTACAAATTAAGTATGAGAATAGAAATAATGATATAAAAACTGAAAATGATTACATTGAAAAGGTTGCAAGGGTTATTGATAGGATATCTAAAAAACATGATAGAAGCATATCGGATAGACAAAAAAGAGAAACAGCTTTTTGGGATAATTCAACAGAATTAGTTCAAAAAATTATTAATATTATTAAGTTAAAGGAAGAGTTGCCGAGTTATGTGCCATATATAGAAGAAACCCAAATATCTCCTCACTGCAATATGATACATACGTATGAATTTGTTTCAAAATTAAAAATTGATGAGATTAATACAGAATATTTTATTTCATGCATCAATAAAGTAATTAAATCTAAAAAGAAAATTGATTGGAAAACGATTACAGAATCAAAATTGAAAGAAATGTTATTAAGATATGATGGTTCAACTCCTGTATTATCGTTTTTTAAAGAAGCTTTACTTTCGGTAATAGAAAATGATTTTCAAAACAAACAAACCATTATTAATTGTGGAATGGATAAATTTACAGAACTGTCGTCCGGTCTTGATGCACAAATATATTTTGATCTTCTTTCATACGAAAAAACGCAAGATGGAGTCTACATTATTGATCAGCCAGAAGATAATGTATCCCAAAAAGCTATAAAAACATACCTTTTAGATTGTTTTAGAACAATGGGAAAAAATCGTCAAGTTATTATGGTTACTCATAATCCACAGTTTATTGTAAATTTAGATGTTGATAACATAATCTATATTTCAAAAAAAACAGGCGATTTTATAGTTCAATCGGGTGCATTAGAATTTGTTTGTGACGAATATGATATTCTTGATATTGTAGCAAATAACATTGATGGGGGATTAGATTCAATTAAAAAAAGGTGGAAACGCTATGAAAAGAATAATAAAACTTGACTATGAAGAAAATCAATATGTCTTGAAAGAAGAAGATAATGTGATTTTCAATATTAATGAAAACGATTTGAAATTTGATTCATTAAAGTTTTATAACGGCATATATAAAGACAAAATTAAATCTACTGATATTAGTTTAGAAAATATGATAACCGATGATCCTAGCAAAAAAGGCAATTATATTTTCAATTGGCTAAATGAAATATTTAGTGACATATTTAATGAAGTCAGTGATACCGTTAATGATTGTGAAAATAAACCTAAAACAGATAATTAAAAGTAATACCACTATTGTAAAGTATTTACCTGTATAGGAGATAGTGGTTATATAGATAGAAACATTCAACTAAGATGATAAATTTGTGTATAAAAGATTTGTCGAATAATTAATTATGATCAACAACTAATAATAAGAGTTTCAATAAGATAAGGAAGTAAACTATGAAAAAGAAAAAAGTATTTGTCATCATGCCTTTTCAGGACGAATTTTTTGAAGTATATGAGATGTTGAAAATAAATTTTGCTGATAGATTTGAATTTAGTAATGCTGGAGATGAGGAAAACCAACAGAATATACTAAAAGATATTATTCAACCAATTTATGAGGCAGATGTTGTTATCGCCGATCTAACAGGTTTGAATGCAAATGTAATGTATGAGTTAGGCGTGGCGCATTCATTTAACAAAAAGACGATAGTCATAACAAAGGACGATTTGTTGAGTTTACCGTTTGACTTAAAACAATATCGTGCCAAAGATTATGATACACATTTTAAAAAATTTGCTGAATTACTAGAGTATTTAGGAAAAAATTTAGTAGGAGCAGTTGAAAATACGGTATCTTATAGTAATCCTGTTAAAGATTTCTTATCTATGGCAAAAATAGATATGCCTCAGTTTGCTGATGATACCCCTGATGTTGTGTTGAAAGACGATTCGGATAAAGGCTTTTTGGATTTTCTTGCTGATATTGAGATGAATTCACTGGAACTCACGAAGACGATTAATGATTTAAATACTGATATGAATGAAATGAGTACAGGAATAAAATCAAGCGTTAACGATATTGCTAGGGTTAATCAAAAAGGAGGAAATGGTACAGCTGCATTCGTTCGTAAAGAATCAAAAAAAGTTGCAAAAGTTATTGATTATTTCAGTTCAAAATTGAGAGAGCGCAATAAATCTATTGATAGTCTATGGGATGAAATTGAAAAGAATACATTAGGTTTATTAGAAAATAGGTTTGCATTTAGCGAGGACAACAGGGATTATTTAACTGCCTATTTAAAATCATTGCAGGGATTGCAAGATGCTATAACTCAGAGTAATTTATCAGTAGAAGAACTTAAAAATTCGATGAATAATAATTTGGGATTGGAGCGTTCAATGAATCAAGCAATTAGATTTGCAGTCGCAGATTTATCTTCATATATTGTAATAACTGAAAGAATTAAAGCGTCTGTAGATAAAATTTTAGCTAAAGGTAAATTTGTAGTAGGCAATATAGATTAGTATAGAGAAAAATTAATGTGTTGTGTAAAATATTTTGCCTTATTGAAGAAATGTGATTTCTAAAAGCGATTTGTTTGTTGGCAAATAGTATTTCATTACATTTTCCAGAGCGCATGACTGTTAATCATGATGTCACTGGTTCGAGCCCAGTTGGGGGAGCCACGAAGAAAGTCAGTAATTAAGCCAAAAACGGCTTGTTTACTGGCTTTTTGCTTTGTCTATAATATTTTTGATTTTCAAAAATATTTACCTCTTTCTATGCCTTTTAATCTCTTATACTACAGATAAACTACAGATTTTTTACAATAAAAACCGCCCGAAATGTAATCGGACGGCTTATTTTATGCCAGTAATTTGATTGCGTTGTAAAGGGTGTCAACTTCTTGAATAATGTAGTGGTCAATATCAACCTTGTAATCCGTATGGCCCATAAGTGCGATAATATCTTCTTCCCTCGCACCTGCCGCTGACATCCTGGTTGAAAAGGTTCTGCGGCAAGAATGCGGAGTGAACTCATCACCCAAGCCGAGAGCCTGCATCGCCGGTCTGAAACAATATTTCAAGAAATAATCCTTGTTCATCGCTTTGCCAAACTCTGAACCTTCGTGTGTTCGACAGAAGATTGTTTCACCTTTGTGATTTATACAGTTCTCAACCAATTTTAAAATTTTAGGGTGGATAGGTACAACACGATTTTTGCCGGCATCTGACTTTATGCCTGCGATAAAGTAAGGTATTCCTTGCTCACTTACATGGTATTGGTCAGTTGTAAGTGACAAAAACTCGGTCACTCTGAAATTGAGATAGCACATTATATAAACATAATCAGCATAAGGCACTTTACCTATGTTTTGTCTGATAAGCTCTAACTGTACATCAGTAAAGCGTGTAGCGTTTACTTCTTCGGGTTCGGGCAGTTCTATAAATGTGCCGTAGTCTTTATTTACAATATCTTCTTTCATTGCAAAATCGTAAAGACTTGTGACGAAGCATTTAATCTTATGTAGTGCTGAATAGCCTAAGCCTTGGCAGATTTTCGGTGTGTTCGTGACCTTGTAAGTACCTTTGCCGTTTGGTGAAAGATATTTCAGCTTGCCACCTGCGCCGACCTCGTGATGTGGATTTTCGTAATAATCTATGATGAATTGATAATCCGAGGTGCGCAAGTCCTTAAATTTACGCTTGTACAGAGGTTTCAACTTGATGTATGCACTTGCATAGTTACTTTTCACGCTGTCACCAAGTTTTTTATATGCTTTAGTTTTTACCCATTTATCGTGTAATTGCTCAAGTGTCATATTAAAGCCATTAACGGGATTGTACTCATAATCTTTGAGTGCGTTTTCTGCCTCTCGCTTTGTGGCGAAAGCGCCTAAATAAACCTGCTTGCCTGTGACACTGCTTGCAGCGGCATATGGCTTTGACTTACTGTCTTTGCGTATATAAATGCTTCCTGTGCCCTTTGTTCTGCGCCTGTTTTTTGGCTTGTCAGATGATTGATTTTTACCGCAATACGGACAGAATACAAAATCGTCCTGTAGTTCTCGGTTACACCGTCGGTTTATACATTTTTTCATTATTTTGCTCCTAAAAATGGGCGCAAAAATCCCGTTAAAACCTTGTAAATTTTAACGGGTTGTGGTACAATATATTTGCTGATTAAAGTACCATTGCACCCGTTGTAATGGTTTCCGCTCCGACTTGCGCCAACAGGTCAGGGCGGTTTTATTTTTGTTTATTTTTTTATTTAACCTTTTTGCTTATAAGATTCATTTTTACAGTGCTATCAAAATTATCACTATCAAAGTATCTTAAGTCAGCTCCTACGGTTGACGGATTGAAGTTTTTACAATTATCTATGCTGACTTCAATCATTCCCTCGCTGTGCGCTGAAATTGGATCGCTACAAACAACTTGGTTATAGCTCCTTCCGTCTAATATGACGGTGTCGGCTTGTATGGTTATAGATTTATCCATTTTATTTTTAACATAAAAATGAACATCAGCCTCATCATCCGAATAAGGATACTGCTCCGTATCGCTGTAATATACGGCTATGTCATTATCCGAGTAAAGTTCGGTTAAAGTATCTTCAAACTCTGTAGGTTTTTCAGTGGGCGGTTCTGTTTCGGGTTCGGTATCTTTCTCAGTTGCGCTTTTTTCATCTGTTGAAGAAATTTCTTCGTCGCTATCCACCGTTATAGAATTCAAAATGGTATCTTCATATAAATTAAATTCTTCGGATTGTTTATCTCCATAACTTGAAAACACCATAAAACACAAATAATTTTTTGTAACCCACACATACGCATTGCCATAACAGGAAATATCATTTGAATCCATTGTTATTGTAATATTATAGGCTGAGTAGCCGTCAATTACAGTGTTTGTTCTGCTTATTTCTTTGTAATTTTTAAAAGATTCAGCAAATCCTCTCATAAGACCGTCGATATATTCGTCTGAAAAGTCAAATGTTTTTGTCTCAAGAATAGAACTATATATATATAACATTTCTCCGTGGGAATTATAAAAGTAATTATAATCGTCATTAGATTTGTGCCTCCACTCTTCAGGAACAGTAATTGAAAAAGGAGCTATATAGTACTGCTTTAATGAATCGTTTTTTGCTATATTTTGAACAGCATTATCATTAGAAGTTGTTTCTTCTTCCTGTGTGTAAGGCTGGGTCACTTGCACGATGGCTGTCACTGTAGTGACACACAAAATCAAAATCACCAACAAAGCAATGTAAAAATGTGAAGTGCGATATATAGGTTTTTTGTCAGAAGATTTTTCAGTATCGCTTGTGGGTTTGAATTTGTTTTTTTGATAGGCATGACATTCAGGGCAAAATACCGAATTGTTCGGTATTATTTTACCACATTCCCCACATTTGTAAGGTTCTGTGCTTTCAGGCTCGCTGTCCTTGAACAAGGCAACCTGTTCAATCTTTGTTCCGCACTCATTGCAAAATTTTGAGCCGGCAGGAATCTCAGCACCGCATTTTTGACATTTCATTTATAAATCCTCCTCTTTTTGTGATATATATTGACAAAATATATATCATATACTAAAATAATATTAGAGAGGTTCAGACTTCTCACTATTCCTATTTTTCCTACCATAGCGGCAACTATGGTAGGTTTTTCTTTTTGTTTATAAATTCTGCAAATTGCTCCTTTACTTGCCGTTCAAGAGGGTGCAGATAAAAAGCGTTTCTGCGTTCGAGCTCTGCCATTCGTTCGGCCCTGTAGGTTGCCGCCTCGAGGCTAATGTCACATAAGTTTGCAATTGCAGCGGCATTGATTACTTGCATTTCGTGTAACACGCAAGCCGGAGCTAACAAGTCCCGAGCAAATACATTTGCCGAATGTTCGGCATCATCAGTTATTAAGAAGCCGTTGCCGTCTGATTTAAATAAATGCCCTAAGAAGATGTGACCGAGTTCATGCGCAATCGTGAATCTGCACCGCTGAGGAGATTGCTCATCTGCATAGACGATGTACAGTTTATCATCTTGCATTAAAGTTATTCCACTCTCATTTTCACTTAGCAGATTGACTGCCGAATTTTTCAACAAAACAATGTCGGCTTGTTTTGCTATCTGACTGACTTTAACAGGCAAGTTACTAATTCTGTAGTCGATTAAGCATTGCCAAGAGGCATTGCGTGCATTTTTATATTGTCCATAATTCAAGTTTTACCACCCCATAGGTATTGTAACCTTATGGGGTGGTTTTTATTATGTACTTATAAATCTGTATCGTCAGGCTCAAACTTACTGAGATCAGGAAGATTAACTATTTCAATTGGTTGACTATTGCCGTCACTTCGTGCGGCTTTAACCGTTGGTATTAGATTATCGTTAATTTTTAAAATAGTATCAATTGTGTACTGATGTTCAGGGTGATTTCGATAAGCATAAACCAAATCTTTTTCATGATTGGTTAAAATCATAGTATTGCTTTTGTTTGGCATTTCTCTGAACTCTGCAAGAATATCATCTACTTTATATATATCACAAAGTGCGATTAAAATTTCTGCATCAGGTTGACCGTGATTGTTTTCCCACGCATTTACGGTTTTTCCACTTTTATTTATTAATTTTCCGACTTCATCGGCAGTTAATCCGCTTTTTTTCCTTAACTCTTTTAATTTTTGTGCTATAAATTCTCTTGACACTTTGTTTCTCCTTTTATAGATGTTTTATCTACGCTTTTATTATAATTCGCTAATTGCAGATTGTCAAGAAAAAAATCTGAAAAATGTAGAAATATTTTTTTAAAATCTCTTGACAATCTGCAAAAGATAGATTATTATTAAAATGAAATCTACAAAATGTAGCATTTAACAGTCGAAAGGAGGTAAAAAGTATGACTGTGAACGAAAAACTTAAAAAGATTGTCGAAGAAAAGGGAATTAAACAATCATATTTGTGTGAGCATACTGGAATGACCGCTGATGCAGTTTCAAGAATATTAAATTCCAACCGTAAGGTTACAGCAGAAGAGTTTTTGGGAATATGTCAGGTGCTTGATGTTGATCCAAGGCAGTTTTTTAAGCAGTCTGCTTAACTTATTACCTCAGAAAGGAATGGTAAAAATGGCACTAACCATATATGCGGTAGTTGCCACCGTAGTAGCAGTAGTGGCAATCATAAAAGCTGTAAAATGGAAAATTGCTACAAGAGCAATGGTGGTTTATTGTACGAAAAATTTTAGGATACCCACAGACAAAGAACTTGCCGACTGCTCCAAAGAAGCCGCCGGCAAGACAATAAGATTTAAGTAATTCCAAATTGAGCTTTTATAAGCTGAGTAACAACATTCGCTGATATTTGTGTTATTGCAGAAAGCGAGTGACTTCCCACGGTTCCGGCAATCTTCTTAACTTTATTCCATATATCATCGTTACGAATATTTGCTAAAAACTTGTGACCTTCGGGAGTTAAATCACCTACTTCTAAATAGTCGCCACCGTCAGTAGCGAACATTGAAGTAATTAAACCTGCAAGTTTGCATTGTTTAATGTGGTAGATAATTTCGTCATGAGAGTATGGTTGAAGCCTTTCAAAATCGTTGCTGAATTTACTGTATCGAAAGGATTCGTTGAAGTCACACACTTCTTCTACACTCAAAAGAATATCACGAACACAGTCGTTATTTAAACGCATAAGCATCACCTCCTTACAATTTGATTTTAGCATTTTAAGGAGAAAAACACAACAAGAAGGTTACAGCAGAAGAGTTTTTGGGAATATGTCGGGTGCTTGATGTTGATCCAAGGCAGTTTTTTAAGCAGTCTGCTTAACTTATTACCTCAGAAAGGAATGACAAAAATGATTGATTGTAATATCACTAAAAACTATTTGAGTGAACAAGCTCGGATGACAAAATCAAGTAATGCTGGTGTGTGTCGTATTTCGTGTAATCATTGCCCATTGAGCAGATTTAATAATGACGAAGAAATGCTTTGCACTGAATTAGAATTAAGGCACCCTGAAAAGGCAATTGCAATTGTACAAAAATGGTCGGATGAACATCCGCAGACGACTTATTTAAGTGAGTTCTTGGAAAATTATCCCAACGCTCAGCTTAAGACAGTATTGTTGTACTCTCAATTGGATGCAGGGGTAATATCACTCGGAATACCTAAATGTATATGTCCATATCATTTAGGGCTGATGAGCAGAGAGGATTGCAGAAAAGACCATAACTGCGTTAAGTGTTGGAATCAGCCTGTTGAGGAGAGTGAAAAATGATGAGAGAATATTTATTTCGTGGCAAGATGATAGCTAACGGTAAGTGGTCAGAGGGCAATTTGCTTGTGACTAAACAAGGTTGCTGCATAACACCCGATGCAACGGTGTTAGGTAGCTACGGTGCGGTCAACCCCGAAACGGTTGGTCAGTACACAGGAATGAAAGATAAGAACGGCAAAAAAATTTTTGAGGGAGATATCATTGATTTTTCTGACCGCTTAGACGGTGACGGCTATGGGATTGTAAAGTACGATGCAAACGAAACTGAATTTGGGATTGAGTACGACAATATCTATAAAAGCCTCGGAAAACATTATTATCCCGAAGATATTGAAGTTATCGGAAACATATACGATAACCCGAACTTAGTAAGAGGTGATTATTAAGTGAATGAAAAAATCCTAATCAACCCTAAAACAAATCAGGAGTACAGAGATGTACCGCCGACTGTGGCGGCTGAATATCTCGGAGTTGCTCTCAATTATGTTTATGAGGGCCTAAAAAAACAAACCCTGCCCATTGGCTCAGCCGTACAGAGCGACAAAGGGCGTTGGAGCTACAACATACCGATTGACCGGCTCAAGACCTATGCAAGCGGTGCAGATATATCCTTACTGACTACACTGCTCAACAAATTGATCGGCAGCGGAAATACAATCAACGAAAGGACGGCGTAAAAATGATAAATTCGCCGTGCTACGGCTGTCAGATACGGACGACAAGATGTCATACAGATTGTGAAAGATACCTCGAGTACAAATCAAAGTGCGACAACCGCCGAGCCGAACGCTCTAAAAATTATGACTTTTTTAATTACATTTGTCATAAAATCAACATCCATGCGAGATGTCGAAAACTAAATAAATGAAAGGACTTTATAACGAATGTGGCATTTAAGAAACTACCCGACACGCAGAAAACTGCTCAAAGATGTTAAGGAGTTAAGAGAAGAAAACAAAAATCTCAAAAATGAGTTAAAAAAAGCTCGCCTTGATAAATCCCAAACCGAAGAAAATTACACAAACGCTCGATATGCATTAGGAGGTTATAAGAACGAGAACACTAAACTCTGCGAAAAACTTTCAATGTATGAATCAGCAAAGGCAGAAACATATGGTTTTGAATGTGTGGGTGTCGGCAAATGAAAAAAGGGACAACAATTGAAAGCGGATCCGATGCTTCGGGGCGCTGGTGTCTGAAAATCAGAAAAGCCAAAGGCAAGTTTTCACTTGATGAAATAATTGAAGCGGCGAAAGAATGGGAAGAAGATTACTACGCTGTGATTGTCAAAGCAATGAGCGATGAGACAGCGCAGTATTACGATGATGACCTTGACGGCGATTGCGTGACATTGTATCGTGCTACAGATTTTATCAGCAAAGAGGTGTAAACGATGAAAAGATTTAACTTTAAATCAAGACAGCGAAATCAAAGTCAAGGACATCTACGGAAAAATGCACGACTACAAAGATGTACCAAACGAGTTCTATGGCTGTATTCGCAAACTTTACGATTATGAAAATACAGGATACACAATTGATTTTATTGACAACATACCGCATATACTCAAAGATATGCGTGAATGCTTATTAAATCCATCGGCTGTAAATATTAAAGCGTGTTTGCATATGATTGATTATATTTTAAACACAAAAGAAAAAGACCGTTGATTGTAGTGCAAGCAATCAACGGTCAGCAAATAACACAAGGCTATCTGCAATGTATAAATACAGTTTAACATTATTATATCAGATGACCTTGTGAAAATCAAGGAGATTATAAAAATGAACAAGAAATCTAAATTACAAATGATACAGGTTGAAAAACTGCACCCACATCCACAGAACCCTCGAAAGGTTATAGGCGATGTGACGGAGCTTGCGGAATCTATCAAAGCAAACGGTATCTTGCAGAATTTGACCGTAGTGCCAAACAATGATAACTGGGATGATTTTACCGTTATCATCGGGCATCGCAGGCTTGCGGCCGCAAAGCAGGCAGGTTTGACGGAACTGCCGTGTGCAATTGTCGAAATGAGTGAGAAAGAACAGCTTTCGACAATGCTTACCGAAAACATGCAACGGTCAGACTTGACCGTATACGAAGAGGCTAAGGGCTGTCAGCTGTTGCTTGACCTCGGTGATACGGTCGCAGAGGTTGCAGAGAAAACAGGATTTTCCGAAAGCAAAATCAGAAGAAGAGTAAAGCTCTGCGAGCTTGACGAAGAAGCTTTCAAGGAAAGTCAGATCCGACAGCCTACCCTTGCAGACTATGACCGATTGAATCAGATTAAGGACATTGAAACGAGAAATAAACTGCTCGAATCAATCGGTACAAATAATTTTGACAATCTTTTGTATTCTGCTGTAAAAAAACAGGAAACAGAGGAAGAGAAAGAAAAAATTGAAAAGCTCTGTCTTGAACAAGGAATGACTAAAGTACAGAAATATGACGAAATTCCAAGTAACTACGAATATACGGGAGTATTCGCTCTCAAAGATTTGATCGGTAAAGATTTTGCGGACGGCAGGAAAAGATGTTTTTATTTTGCTTACTACGGCTCAAACATCTACATTTACGCAGAAGCATTTGAAAAGCAGGAAAAGAATGATCCCGAAGAAGAAAAGCGAAAGCTTGAAGAGCAGAGATGGGACGAGCTTGTTGAACAGGCGGAAGAAATAGACGAACGCTGTGAGGCTCTCAGAATAGGCTTTATGCTTGATGCAAATTTTAACGACAGTAAAAAGAAGCAGGAGCTTGTGAAATTTATAGTCAACCAAGTGGCGATGGGCGCCAGTAGCAAGGCATACAAATTTAGCGAAGTGACCGAGAGTCAAGACGATGAAAGCATAGACAGCTACATCAGCGAACATTGGAACAATGACAGCGGTAGAATGTTAATGGCGGCGGCATACGCTTTGTGTCAGCTGAATTGCAGTTCGTTCGGTTATATCAGTGTAAATTATTTGGATAAAACTATCAGCCGAAAAAACAGCCCTGACTTAAACAGATTTTATTCCTTGCTTTGCAAACTCGGCTATGTGATGAGTGACGAGGAGATTCAACTCCGTGATGGCACACACCCAATTTTTACAACAGGCGAAGTTAATTAAAAGAACATTTTGCTGACGTCCGCAAAATGTTCTTGTGGCGGCAAATTTAATAAGTTAATCACGCTCTGCACAGCGAGATTATAGATTCCCTCTTTTGATAAATTATATACATACCTTTCTTTCAGTAATATTACCGATTCGGGCAGGTGCAGATGCCCGAAAAAAGCCAATAGATAACAAGCTCTGCACAGCTCGTTATATAACCCTCATTTTACTCCTCTTTAAATAAATTCTGACATTGTAAAAGCGGAGCATGTGCAGATGTTCCGCATTAGGCGAAAAGATGTATGTAAACACAATCACAATAAAATTTAAAGACGGTTCAAGCATATATATTGATGATGTTTCTGATTATGCAATAAACAACAATGTTATCAAAGTTAATAAAAATGGATATAATCAGTTTTTTAATTTCGACGAAGTTAGATATATCGGAAGAACATTTGATTTAGAACCCGAAATATACAACGCAATGAAGAGGTGAAACAATGAAAATAAAAAAAGCATTTGACATATGCAAGAAAAATAAAAACATTTCAATCTTTTGTAATGATGTCGGCGAGCAATGGTTGTCAGACGGATATGCAGTTTATCCTATCTTTGGTCTGCCACGGCTCAACGAGGATTACATATGCAAACTCTATGACATTAACGATGCACAGAGAGATAAGATTAGCTTTACGATCAGCCAAAGCAAACCGTTAATTAATGTGGAAGATTGCACTCAGAACGAATCAGTTGCCGAAATGTGGGATATAAGCATTGTATATGACGGAAAAGTAATGCTACCGATAAGCACGGAAGAAGGCTTGATGTTTATTGACCGCACATATCTCAACCCTTTCACGGACACACCAAATGAAACAATGGTGCTTACATTACGAAAAGACATTAAAGGAACACCTTACTTTGCTGTTAAGTTTGGAATGGTTGCATACGGTTTTATTTGCGCATACGAAATAGTTGACGATGACTTTGTAAAACAGTTGCGGTCATTGTATTTTGAAAGCGAAATCATTTTAAAGAACAAGAAAGGGAATGCCGATGAAACAGTATGAGGCTGACCAACAGCGGAAGTTATTTCAGTGGACAACTTTCATCAGAACAGAATATCCAGAAGTTGATTTGATGTTTCACATTCCAAACGGTGGCAGTCGAAATAAACTTGAAGCGGCCAACCTAAAAAGGCAGGGAGTGAAAGCAGGTGTGCCTGACTTGTTTCTGCCTGTCAGCCGTGGAGGCTATCACGGATTGTTTATCGAATTAAAATACGGTAAAAACAAGCCAACCGAAAAACAAACCGAATGGCTTAAAAGCCTTAATGAACAAGGCTACGCGGTCGCTGTATGTTATGGTTGCGAAGAAGCGAGCAAAAAAATATTAAAGTATTTGAAATTAGGTGATATAAATGAGTGAAGAAAAAAAGAAACGAGGCAGAAAGAAGAAACTTGACCGATTGGACCGAATGTGTCTTTATTGTACTGACTACAATAAAAAACACGGCACAAACTACAGCTACGGAGAGTTTGTAGCGCAAATCGCCGCAAGAAAAATTAAACCGCTCGGTTTGTACGATTAATATAGAATTGAGGTGATATAGATTGGCAACCAGAAAAAATATATCTAAGTCCATAAGGCTTAAAGTTTATGATAAATACAACGGCCATTGTGCATATTGTGGTTGTAAACTTGAACTAAAGGATATGCAAGTCGATCATATTGTTAGTGTTTATTGGTATAAAGGCGAAAATGATATCGAAAACTACAATCCTGCTTGTCGAATGTGCAATTTTTACAAATCGACAAGGACAGTCGAAGATTTTAAAAAAGAATTAGGAAAGTTGCTTTCGAGGCTCGAAAAGGTCTTTATTTTTCGATTAGCTGTAAAGTACGGATTGATTAAAAAGACGGACAATCCAATTGAATTTTACTTTGAAAATCAAAATAAAACAGGTAAGGAGAGTGAAAAATGATGATGGATAATAAATTAAAAATCCGTGAGGTATGCGGTGATTATGCACGTGAGGTATGCGGTGATTATGCATTAGATATACCGTTCGCAGACGGTAGTGTAAACACGATATACTTTAATTCAAAACGAAATGCTGAAACAGTTAAGCATATTATCGAAGTTGACGGTAGTAAACTCAACGAAGCAACCGTGTGTGATGTGCAAGAGATTAAACACGGAAAGTGGGAAAAGTCTGATACCATAATGGGAACATATAATAGATGTTCCGTCTGCCACTTTGACGAACTTAATATAGATTTTCCGTATTGCCCACGCTGTGGAACTAAAATGGATTTGGAGAGTGAAAAATGAACAAACAGTATAAGCATTATACAGATGTTACGAGAGAAGTTTTAGACACAATAAAAATAGGCGATTTAATCAAGATTAACAATTGGAAAAAACCAATGCGAGTTATGGCTGTGTCTAAAAATTACTTTGTTATGGCAAGTAAAGTATTTAAAACCAACTATTATTCCGTGTGTTCAAAATTACCTTGGAACGGTGTTAAACATAATAACATGACTAATGGTATGTTTCATTGTGGAGCTGATGACTGGATATTTGGCTCTCCGTTAGGGATTACACATAAAAATCTTTACGAGTTTATCAACGAAGAAAGTAATAGGAAGTTTTTGCAAGAATTTGAAGATGGCAAGGCACATATTTCTGAAAGAAATGGCATGCCGATTTATGATTTGTATATTAAGTCAAATATTAAATACGTAATAGAAGGGTAAGAACAATGACTAACTTTGAAAAAATCAAATCAATGAGCAAAGAGCAGATGACACATTTTGTGCTTGATGCATTAAATAACGATGTTTGCAATTACTGCGAAAATTGCGATATTTCTTGTCTTGAAAATGAAGACTGTCCTGAAAACAAAGAAATTATTAAAAAATGGCTTGAAAGCGAGGCAAGCAACAATGGCTGAATCCAAAAAAACAGTTACAGCGGAAACACAGGACAGACCGACAGCACCGGCAGAAACATTATCAGAGCTTGACAAGCTTGTTGTTGCGTTTATTGACGGCGCTCTTGATGTTAATGAAATCAATAATCTTGATATATTCAACAGATGGCTTGTTCTGTCAATGTCTGCAATATACAGCTGTGCGAAAATAGGATTGCTGTCCGCTAAGGCTTGTGTTAAGGCAAAGTACAAACTCTTACAGGAATATCGCAGATTTAGAACCAACACATTTTTCGCCGAAAAAGAACATATTGAGTGGATTAAACGCACAAGAGAAACCTCATGTAAACTAACGGAACTGTCAAAGGCGATTGCTGAACATGATCCGGAAGTGTTGTCGATAGCTTTACAAATTATTGATTTGCTCACGAAGCAGGATATTTACAACAAACTTTTTATTTTATCGGACGCATCAGATACATATAAAGCAGATTGCTTAAAAACGTTGACCGAAAATGATACAGCCTTTTTGAACGAGTTTGGAAACATACCGTTTGTAGATTTGCTCTTTAAGTTTTATAAATCGGCAGAAGAAACGAGAGCATCGGAAATTTTCAAAGAGTTGGATGCCGACAACATCAGAACTGTAGCTTGTCACGTGCCGGTTAAGTCGGACGATTGTCGAGGAATCACCAAAAGCTACAAAGAATATTTCGGCATTTAAGGTAAGGCAATATTCTTGCCGTGTGCAAAATCTTAAAGGAAATTCAAATCAAGTTAATCCTATATTCAAAAAGTAATCAAAGCGACGACTTCCGCTTTTGATTAAGCTGTTACAAAAGAATGCACCAAAAATCAAACACACAATTGCAGCGGCAAGGTTGCACAGAGCAGTAACTCAAGTGGTCAGATTGGGTTACTGCATATTTATATCATCTGACTTTTTAATACGATAACAGAATAATAAATAGTCACAAAAAAGGAGTTGAGATACTCCTTTAATAGCCTGCTCAAGGAATTAATTAAGTGACCGTTTTAGCATTTACATATATAATAAAGGTTTAACTATGTTTACATACAAGTGTGAAATTAAATCAGGTCCTTTGCTCGAGGTCAAATATTATAAATCATTTCGCAGACGGAATAAAAAAAATCTTGCTCGACAAATCAATCAATCTCGAACAAACGAAAAGCAAGCCAAAGCAAACCGTATCAGAGGAGAACAACACACACAGAGGCTTATCCTTTGCAACTTCTCTGAGGGCGACTGGTTCGCAAGGTTCTCTGCTCCGTTTGGTGAATTTACCGAAGATGAATTTGAGAGGGTTGTGTCGAATTTTTTCAAGCGTATCAAACGCAGGACAGATAAAAAACAAATTAAATTTAAGTACATCGGGTACTGCGAATGTGGCAAACTCGGTAGAAACTGGCATTTGCACATCGTAATTGAGGATTGTGTCAGAGAAATATTAATGGAATGTTGGCCATGGAAAAACGGAATAAATTTTACTCCGCTCTACCAAAACGGCAATTATGCTGACCTTGCAAAATACATACGAAAAGATGTCAATGGTAAGAAGCGCTTGAAAACATCTCGCAATCTCAATAAGCCTGAGGTCAAAGTTGTTGAAGGAAAAAAACGAGAATACAGAAAACTCGAACGAGGTGAGGCTTTGCCTTGTCCCGAAGGATATTATTTTTACAAAGACGAAATGTGGATAAATGACTTCACGGGTGCGTCTTTTCATTTTACTTACTTGGCCAATAGCCATAAACACAAGAAAATCGGAGGTGCAAGGATATGAGAGATACAACAAGAGATTATACAATTGCACAGTTTAGACTTTATGCCTCTCTTGGATTTCCAAGCAAAGCACAGGTTGTAGCTGACAAGACAATGCACCGAGCATTACAACTTGACCTGCTTGCTGTGATAGACACGCTTGATGCTTTAACAAGTAGCGACAAAGACTACATCCGTCAAGCTGTCAGTGCTGTTTATTTTGTTGCGCCAACAGCGGCATTGCATAAAGGTGAGATAAATTTGAGGGTGACTAAGTTTGCAGTTAGCAACTATACCGACGAACGCACGGTGTTCCGCTGGCTCAAAGAGGCACGATTGCTTTGCGCAAAACTTCGTGGACTTAACATTTGTACATATTGCACAAAGAAAGATGTCAGTAGAAGCGATTAAACCTGTTGTAAAATTAAATTGTAATGATAAAACGAAAAGTAACTACGGACTGGATCGTCCGCCAAATCCGTGAGGGCAAGGCATATAGATTTTATTTAACAGCGGATTGGCACAAAGTCAGAGACGCCAAAAAAGCGAAAGAACATTACGAATGCGAACGCTGTCGCAAGGTAGGCAAGTATAGCCCTTGTGAAGCCGTGCATCACAAGCTATACCTCAAGGCAAGACCTGACCTTGCTCTTGATATCAACAACCTTGAATGTCTTTGTAAGGATTGCCATTACAAGGAGCATCACAAATATGAACCAAAAAAATTAAAAGATGAATTTGCTGAACGGTGGTAAGTCAAAAAAGCATCCCCCGGGTCAAAAATCGAAAAAATTTCAGGCTGATGGATAACGGTATAAAGGCACGACAGTTCACCTTCGCGCACGCACACGAGAAATTTTCAGAGAGGAGAGAACAAAATGGCGCAGATTAAAATTGCTGAAATCAAGGATAGCTTAATTGAGCAACTGACTTTGAAAGGGGCAAACATTGAAGTCTATAGAGATTTAATTGACAGTTACATCTTCTGCACTAAACTTGAGCGTAAAATGCAGGCGGACATCCGCCAAAATGGCTTGACATACAAAGCTATCAGCGCCACAGGCAAAGAGTATATGAAGGACAACCCCTCTGTAAAAAATGCCGTAATGTACAACAAACAGCGTTTAGCGATCCTCTCACAAATGGGGCTGTCAATTGACAAAGTCGAAAGTGATTCGGATGACGAACTGTAAAATCATAGACGATTACATCGACCTTGTTAAAAGCGGTAAATATCGTGTCTGCCGTGAACAAATTCAGCTGATAAAATTTGTTGAAAATGTCTTTGAAAACGAAGAAATTTACGTCGATGAAGAACAGCTTGAAAAATATTTAGCTTTGCAGAAATATTTTCCTTATAAACTTTTTGAATGGGAAAAATTTTGCTTTGCTTTGCACAATTGCACCTACTCTGCTCCCGGTGTTTTAAGATTCCCTGATTTGGTTTGTGTAGTCGGAAGAGGAACGGGAAAAAACGGTTATCTTGCTTTTGAAGATTTTGCTTTGGTAACTCCGGTCAACGGTGTGCGAAACTACGATATTGATATTTGCGCAACGTCCGAAGAACAAGCACAAACGAGTTTTAATGATATTTATGAAATCTTGGAAAATAATGCGTCAAAAATGCAGCGGCATTTTAAGTGGAATAAAACCAAAATCACTAATATAAAAACAAACTCGACGATTAGATACAGAACATCAAACAGCAAAACAAAAGACGGCGGCAGACCAGGCAAAGTAGATTTTGATGAAAAACACGCTTACGAAAATTATGACCTCATTAACGTTTTTACTACAGGTTTAGGCAAAAAGCCTTTACCTCGCAGGACGACAATAACCACAATGGGAGATGTTCGTGACGGGCCGCTCGACAACGAGCTTTCGGAGGGTCTTGAAGTCTTAAATGGTGATACCTCAGATAACGGGACACTTTATTTCATTTGCCGCTTAGACGATGAAAAAGAGGTTTATGATCCCGAAAACTGGTATAAAGCTAATCCATCTCTGCAATATTTTCCGGAGTTACAAAGAGAAATAAAGAAAGAATTTGAAGAATGGAAAAAAGATAAAATTAATAATTCAGCGTTTATGACTAAACGTATGAATATTCCAAAAGGCACAGAAGCCCATCCTGTTACTTCTTGGGACAATATCAAAGCTACAAACAGACCTCTTCCCAACCTTGAGGGCAAGCCGTGCATATTTGGCATTGACTACACCAAAACTACTGACTTTTTGGGGATCGGTTTAATGTTTTTGATTGACGGCTCAATCGCATGGAAACCATTTTCGTGGTATTGTTCACAATCTGCGGATTTGGGCAGAATTAAATTTCCTTATGCTCAACAGCCTGATTTACAAAGGGTTGACGGAGCGGAAATACCTCCCGAAATTGTAGCTGACTGGTTGAGAGAGCAGACAAAGCATTACAACATTGTCGGTGGAGCATTGGACAGTTACCGCTATACTTTGCTCAAGGAGCCGTTAATGCAGTTGGGTTTTGAATGCGACCGCAAAGGACGAAATAATCTAAAACTTGTAAGGCCGTCGGATAAAATACTTGTCGCTCCTCTAATTGCTTCGGATTTCGCTAATCATCGTATTGTTTGGGGCAATTCGGCGTTAATGCGTTGGTACACAAACAACACATCGGCTGTCGAAGATAAAAACGGCAATATTATCTATGGCAAGATTGAGCCGAAATCAAGAAAAACAGACGGATTTATGGCGTTTGTTGCCGCATATACACAGCTTGATTTGCTGAAACAAAATCAGCCGATGACGGTTGATGAACTTAAAAATTGTTTTAACGCAATTTTATTTTAAAGGCAGGTGAAAACAAAAATGAAAGTAATAAACTGGGTGAAAAATCTTTTTAGAAAAGATGCCGTTGCAGCGGAATTTAATGAGGACGGCTCGACAGTCGATGAACAGAGATTCCACCTGACGGAACTCGCCTTATTTACCGCAATTGATTTTATTGCTCGAAGTTTGGCAAAGTGCGAATTTGTGACAGTAAACAATAACCGAGAAAGTCGCAAAGCTGAATATTATCTCTGGAACTATTCGCCGAATAAACATCAAACAAAAATCGAATTTTTTACGCAGGCTGTTGCAAAGTTGATTTTTGACAATGAATTGTTAATTATCGAAACTGCCGACAACCAGCTATTAATTGCAGACAGTTTTTCAAGAACAGAACACGCATTGATTGATGATTCTTTCAGCGGTATTACTTGCCGAAATTTTACATATCAGCGAACTTTTTTTGAAAGTGAAGTAATTTATCTTCAATATAATAATTTCGCTCTGAGGGGATTGTTAGCCGACATGTGCAACACTTATGAGCAGTTAATGTTATCGGCTCAGGAAAGGTACAACAAGGCTGTCGGACATAAAGGCATTTTGGAACTTGAAAATTATAGCTTTGGTGACGAAAACTTCGCTGAAACTTATAACAAAGTTTTGACAAAGCAGTTTAAATCATTTTACTCAAACAAAAACGCTGTTATGCCGATTTTTAAGGGTATGAAATATTCAGAACCCTCAACCGATGCCGGAAAGACTACGAACAGCGAGATTAACGACATTCAAAAGTTGAAAGCTGAGGCATACACGATTGTCGGCAACGCTTTGCATATACCTCCGGCAATTTTAAGCGGCGAAGCATCGCAATTGTCTGATGCAATGGATTGCGCTATTGGTAATGCAATTGATCCGATTGCAAATATGTTTGAGCAAGAGATTACAAAAAAGAGATTCGGCGCTACCGAATTTAGCAAAGGCAATTATTTACTGATTGACACAACAACAGTCAGACACATTGATGCCGTAAGTCAGGCGAACAACCTCGACAAGTCAATTGCCAGCGGTGTGCTGACACCTGCACAGGCTCAAAAATATTGCAATATGCTCCCTTGCTCGGAGGCTTGGGCGCATACATATTACATTACTAAAAATTACCAAACAATAGCAAACGCTCTGAAAGGTGGTGAATAAATGAAAGACAGAAACTACAACATCAAACAGATAGCGGAAAATCAGAATGTTTTGCAGATTTATCTTTATGGCGAAATTGAGCCAGCCACCTTTGATATTTGGGAAGGTAAAAAGGTCAGCAAAAACAGTGCCGAGTACATTCGTTCTCTGATTGAATCGAACAAGAATATCATTGAAATTGAAATCTACATCAACTCTATCGGCGGTTATGTTGGCGAGGGCGTGTCGATTTACAATCTGCTCAAGCGACAGAGCGTACCTGTCACAGCTTACATTGACGGTATGGTGTGTTCGATTGCTTCCGTTGTCGCAATGGCGGCAACCAAAATTGTAATGCCATCAAACACAACAATGATGATTCACCATGCGGTCGGAGGCTGTTACGGAAATGCGAAAGAACATAGAGATTACGCTGAACAGCTTGAAAAAATCAGCACGGCAAGCACAAACTCTTATCTTGTTCACGCAGGCGAAAAGCTTACAAGAGAAAAGCTTGAACCGTTGCTCGATGCTGAAACATTTCTGACCGCACAAGAGGCTTTTGACCTAGGTTTGTGTGATGAAATCGTTGATCCCGTCGATTTAACGGAATCAAAAGAAATCGTTAACGATGCACAGCAGAAGAAAAATCCAAAAGCAAAACAGGCAGCGGCAGAGCTTTTAAAAATGCTCGGAACAAAGCCTAAACAGCAGACACCGCCCAAACCACAGGCTGAACCGAAAGAAAAGGACAGCTTTGAATTTTTTGAAGAACTTTTTAAAACCAAAAATTATTTGTAAAGGAAGATGAAAAAATGAAAAATCTTGATTTACTTGCAAACGCAAAAGCACAGTTTGCACAGAATTTTAAAGACGCTTTTGAATCAAAAGACGAAACAAAGATGACAAACGCTCTCAACGAGTATGCGGAGAGCATTCAGCAGTCCATTATTTCCGTTGCACAGGAAATCGGTGAAACAGCCGACAACACAATCCTTGCAAAGAGAGGGTTCAGACAGCTTACATCGGCAGAGCAGAAGTTCTATAACAATTTTGTCACAGCGGCAAAATCTGCTGATGTTAAGCAGGCTCTCACAGGTCTTGATGTTACAATTCCTCAGACAATTCTTGATACAGTGCTTGAGGACATTACAAACAATCATCCACTTCTTGATGCAATTGGCATTGAAAACACATACGGCTCTGTTAAGGCAATCTTTGCGACAGACACAAAACAGCTTGCCGCTTGGGGCGCACTGAACTCCAAAATCACGCAGGAGCTTGCAGGCACAATTCAGGAAAAGGACTTTTCAACATCAAAGGTAAGCGCCTTTGTACCTGTTCCGAAGGATATGCTTGACCTCGGTGCTACATACATCGACGCATATGTTCGCAGAATCCTTGCTGATGCACTCGCTTATGCTTTTGAGGACGGCTTCATCAACGGCGACGGTAACGGCAAACCTATCGGTATGCTCAAAGATCCGGAAGGAGCAGTAAAGGCAAACGCTTACACCGAAAAGACAGCAACAAAGCTCACAAGCCTTGATGTGAAGTCATATATGGATGTTGTCGCAAAGCTTGCAAAAGGCAAGGGCGGTAAGACAAACAACATCACATCGGTTGACCTCATCGTTAATCCTGTTGACTATCTCACGAAAATTATTCCTGCGACAACTGTACTTGCAACAGACGGCTCATATAAAAACAACCTCTTCCCCTTCCCGACGAATGTTTATCCGTCTGAAATGGTTACAGAAGGTACTGCTGTTATCGGTCAGCTTTCAAGATATAAAGCTTGTCTCTCAACAGGCAAGGAAGGTAAGCTTGATTACTCAGACCAGTATCAGTTTATCGAGGATAACAGAGTTTATCTTATTAAGGCTTACGCAACAGGCTTTTCGCTTCATACGAACGATTTTATTAAGCTTGATATTTCGGCGCTCAATCCTGCTGAAATTAAGGTAACTCTCAATCAGGCAGCAACAGTTTAATTTATCACGGAGGTGTTGAACAATGGAAATTATAAACGATGTAGTTAATATGCTCGATTTTGACCGTGAGCACATCGAAACAGATGAAAGCACAAAGTCAAAAATTGAGTTAATTATAGCCAATGGAAAACAGCACCTCCGTGATTATAACCCTTTGCTTACTGATGAGGATTTTGAGCGAGCAACAAGGGCAAGAAGTTTGTTGTTTGACTATTGTAGATACGCTTACTCAAATGCTGTTGAAATGTTCGACCATAATTTTGAAAGCGAAATTTTGAAATTAAGGCAGGAATACGAGGTGCGAATGTATGATACCGAAGAATAACATTGATTTTTTGACATTCAACGACGGACTTGCAAAAATCTACGAAACCGACGAAAACAACGACATCATCACCGACAGCCTGAAAAAGTATCGTTTTGGCAATGAAAAAATCGGAGTTACTCGGTTTTATGGTGCGAAGCAGAACGATATTGAACTGTCGAAAGTTATCCATATCCACAAAGATGAAACTTTGAGAACGGATATGGCGGTCATCATTGACGGCACAAGGTTTAAAATCGAACAGATACAGCATGACAAAAGTAAAAATCCTTCTTGTTCGATTGTGAGCCTGTCACAAAGGGGACTATATGAGGGCGGTGCAGAAGATGTATTTTAAAAATTACGACGAATTTGTCGAACTTATTAAGTCTTGTGGCATTAAATGCGTTGAGGCAGATTACAACAAATCAACCCCTGCTCCCTATCTTGTTTACTTTAAAGACGAGGAAACAGGCATTTACGCAGACGGAAAATTGCTTTGGAAAACTGCAAAAATCATCATAGAACTCTACACAGCGAAAGATGACCATGCAAGTGAAACAAAGTTTGAAAAATGGATGTCTGAAAACGGCTTAGGCTGGAAAAAACCGAATCGAGCATGGGACACGATCAATAAACTTTGTGTAACTTATTACAATTTGGGCGTGACTTTTGATGAGTGATTACAAAAAAGTCGGTATCGACCGCCTTGGCGATACCCTATCGAAAGAGCTGTCAACCTATTCGGCTGATGTGCAAATGGGCGTTAGATTGTTGGTTGATGAAAAAGCCGAAGAACTTAAAAACGAAATCAAAAAGAATGCACCTGTAGGCAGAAGAAAAAAATATCGCAAATCGTTTAGAGTTAAAATCACAAACGAAACATTTAGGTTTTATGAAAAAACGGTTTATGCCGCTAAACCTGAGTACCGGCTTACACACCTCCTCGAAAAAACTCGTAAAAAGAGGGGCCAAAAAGGCGGAACGGTACAACCGAAGGTGCATATTGCTCCGGCTACAGAGAAAATTCACGGCGAATTTGAAGCCGGAATAAAAAAGCTCATTAAATCATCGGAAGCTATGGGCGGCGGTGATTTGAGCAGAATTAAAAGAATTTAAAAACATAAGGAGTGCTTATTAATGAACAAAACTATTAGAAAAGTTGGTTATGCTGTGCTGACAGAAGGCAGCACAGGCGAAATTACATACGGAACACCGATTTGGTTTAAATCTGATGAGGCAGGCGGTAGAAGTATCGGTGCTGAGCCTATCGGCGACTCGAACACAATCTACTCTGACGGCTTGCCTATTATTGTAGCGAGTGCAAACGGCGGTTATACAATCAATCTTGAGCTTATTTCAGCAGTCGATAACATCGAAAAAGATTGGTTTGGTAACGCAGAAGCTACAGAGGGCGGCATTATTGAAAAGGGTGGCATTAAGGTAATGCCGAGATTTGCCCTCCTCGCCGCAAAGGAAACATACAAAGGCGACAAGCTTTACGAGATTGATACCTATTTCGACTGCGTAGCTGCAAGAGCCAGCAGGAACGACAAGACATCCGAAGGTAACTTCGACCCACAGTTCCCGACCTTTACGGTTACAGCAAAGCCACGCCCTGACAATGATTTTGTACGCTATACATCTTATGCCGACACTTTGCCCGAAAGCGTTGTAACTCCTACTGTAAAGGCTGTAAAGGCTGCAAAATCGGCAGTTCCTACAGATCAGGCCTCATCAGACACTACAAAGGCGGCTAAGAGCTAATGAAAGACACAGTTGTTATTAACAATAAAAATGTTGAGGTTGAGGTTACAGCTTGCACAATGCTCATCTACGAGGACACATTCAAAGGTCACAGCTTTCTGCGTGATGCCGACCGTATTCTCGTTAAGAACCTCAATGATGTTAAATTTGGTTCTGCCGTAAAGCTTTTGTGGGCAGCGGCAAAGACGGCAGACGATACAATTTCTAACTTTAAGGCTTGGTCAAAAGAAATCAGCATTAAGGACGCTATTTCAGCGACAGGTAAAATTATCGATCTCGTTGTTGACAGTCTTAAAAGCGACAGCCCAAAAGTGACAGCGACAGCGACCTAAACGGATTTAAAACTTTCCTGACGGCGAAGGAAATCTTATCCTATGCCGTCAGGAGTGGTCTGACTGTCGCTGATTTACAAAGATTTACAATAGGTTTTGTACTTGATTATGTGGAAACCTATTTTGCATTACGAAACAATAAGAATATCCACGAAGATGAAGAAAAGTATCGGAAAATGAAATCTGTATTGCCTTTCGTTACAGAAAGATTTGAAGGTAAAGAAATCTCGGAAAAGCAGTATAGCGAGTTTATGAACCGATATAAAGAATTGGAGGACAGATATGGCAACGATTAAAGGCATCACTGTCAAAATTGCCGGTGACACTATGGATTTACAGAAATCCTTAAAAGCTGTACAGTCCTCATCGGCGAGCCTACAGAGCGAATTGTCGGCTATTAACAGACAATTAAAGTTTGACCCCGATAACATAGTTTTACTTGCGCAAAAGCAAGAGGTATTACAAGAGCAGATTGCTAAAAGTGAGTCTGCTCTTGACCGCTTGCTTGAGGTACAAAATCAAGTTGAAGAGCAGGCAAAAAACGGCGAAATCTCAACCGAACAGTACAGAGCTTATCAGCGTGAGGTTGAAAAAGCAAAAAGCAAACTCGAAACTTTTAAGAAACAACTTGCAGAAACCGAGGAAAAAGCAAATGCAATAAATCTCGAATCTGCCCGAAATGAGATGTCAAAAGCCGAAACAAGCGTTGATGAAGTCGGCGACAGCTTTAAAAATCTTGAAAATAAGTCAAATAAAACTGATTTATCCAAGGTTAAAAAAGAAATGGATGATGTTAAATCCTCAGCCGACAACCTTAAATCTGCTGTTGGTGGTGCATTAAAAGAAGCAGGCGCAGCGGCAACAACGGTCGGCGGAGCGTTGACCGGAACTATCATAAGTGCAAACAGTGAAGAAAAAGCTTTAAATTCCTTGCAGGCTCAAACCGGCTTGACCGCCGAGGAGATGACAAAGTACAAAGATGTCCTTGAAGATGTTTACACAGGAAATTTCGGCGAATCTCAGGAAGAAGTTGCAAATGTCCTTGCTTTGATTAAGCAGACAACGAACGAGACCAATCCAAGTAAGCTTAAAGATATGACCGAAAATCTCTTTACATTGAGAGATACATACGATTACGATTTTGTTGAAACCTTGAGAGCGGTCAACATGCTTATGGAGCAGTTTGGCATAACGGGCGATGAAGCGTTTAACCTTATTGCTCAGGGCAGTCAAAAAGGCCTTAATAAAAACGGCGATTTGCTTGATACAATCAATGAATACTCCGTACATTACAAGCAACTCGGCTATGACGCAAACGAGTTTTTTAATTCGCTTGAAAATGGCTCTAAAGCAGGTACTTTCAGTATCGACAAGCTTGGCGATGCCATGAAAGAGTTTGGAATCCGTTCTAAAGATACAAACTCGAGTACGCAGGAGGGATTTACTCTTCTTGGCTACGGCGCAAAAGCCTCAGCTGAGGACATTCAAAAAGCCAAAGATGAAGTCGCAAAGCTCGAAAAAAATCTTTACTATGCAAAAGAGGAGCAAAAAGGCTTTAACAATTCGACGAGCGAATTAACAAAGCAAAAAAATGCCGATAAAATTGAACAATATTCAGAGGCGCTAAAAACTGCTAAAGAAAATCTTGCAAATCTCGAATCAGCAGGCAAAGGCGCAAAAGGTAGTATTGAGGATTTGCAGGCAAGATTTGCAAAAGGCGGAGACAGCGCAAAATCAGCAACATCAGAAGTTTTAAAGACTCTTTTTGAGATGGACGATAAGGTCAAGCAAAATCAGGCAGGTGTTGACCTCTTCGGTACGATGTGGGAAGATTTGGGAATCGACGGCGTAAAAGCTTTAATGAAAGTTAATGGCTCTGCCGACAAGACCAAAAATACCATGAAAAAGATTAAAGACATCAAATACGACGATGTCGAAGCCGATTGGGCGAGCCTCGGCAGGACTGTGCAAACTGATGTCATTAATCCTATCGGCAAATCATTATTCCCCGAAGTAAAAAAACTTTGTAAATTTACGAGCAAGCATACAGATGATATTATTCCGACGCTAAAACAGATTGGTGTTTTAACTACTGCTATTTGGTCGGGTAAAAAGGCCACTAAAATAGTTACAGAAATCAAAAATCTGTGGGGAGCTTACAAGTCTTTGAGAGCGGCAACAGATGCCGCTAAAATCTCACAAGAGGGACTTAACACTGCTCAAAAAGCAAATTTGTGGGGATTAGTTGCAGGTTTAGTTGTTGGTGCTATAGGCGAAATTTGGGCATTTTCAGAGGCTAACGACAGTGCAAAACAATCCCAAGAAGAACTTAACGAAGCTCAGGAAAAAGCAAAAGAAGAAATCAAAGAGCTTAAAGATGCCAACGATGAATATGTGCAGAGTAAGAAAGATGCGGCGTTAGAGGTTGAAAATGAATTTCAATATTATGACGATTTGTGGGGTGAATTGCAAGGTATTGTAGACCAAAACGGAAAAGTCAAAAAAGGCTACGAGGACAGAGCAAAATTTATTACCAATGAATTGAGCCGAGTTACAGGCAATGAAATCACTTGGAACGGCAATGTTATTCAGTCTTATAAAGACCTTAAAGGCTCAATGGATGATGCCCTTGAATCAAAGAAAGCCCTTGCTATGTTGTCTGCGCTTGAAGAGCCCTATCAAACTGCTGTATCAGGCTTAAAAAGCGCAAAAAATGATGTTACAAATGGTTATGTAGCAAAAAAAAGCGCACAAAAAGATGTAGATTTAGCTAAGGCAAAAGTTACACAAATGAGTGTCACTGGACTTTTGCCAGGTCAAACGGCTTTGAAGTATGCAGGCTGGGGATTTGAAAACGGCAAAATATCTCAGCAATATTACCAAAAAATACTCAAAGATTTTCAAAACGGCGAAAATATGTATAAACATTTTGAAGATTTATCAAAATCCGTCGGAAGAGCTTACAGCGAGGCACAAAATGAAGCCAAAAACAATTTAAAGGCTAAACAAATAGAGTTTGACAAAGCAGATGGCAAGTATAAAGAATATCAGAAAAAAGTAGTTGATTATAACACCACAATTCAAAATTATGAGAATCTCACAGCGGCAAACGCTAAAGGTAACACAAAAGAAATTAAAGCCGCAATGTCGGACTTGTCTAACAACATTGTTACATACACAACAGGCACTAAAGATGCTCTCGAACAGCAGGTCAATGATTTTAAGACAAATGCCGAGAATCTACGGACGGCATACAAAGACGGTGTTGAAGGTGTCACAAAAGACCAAGTTGAAGAAGCCGAAGAATTGCAGGAAAGAGCAGAAATCGAACTTGCTAAGTACACCGATATGTACGGCACGGTTGCCGCAATCGCCACGGGTAAAGCTGACGAAATCAACGCACAACAGCAGAAAATCAAAAACGGTTTTATTGATGCTGAAACAGGTTCAAGAGAGAGCCTTGAAAATCAGCTTGCAAACTTTACCGCAAACTACGAGCTGCTAAAAACTGCAATGGACGAAAATCAGCCGGGTGTTACTCAAAAAATGGTTGATAACGCACACGAGCTTGTCAATAAGGCGACAGAGGAACTCAACAAACTTGAAGGCAACGGCGAAACTGCCGGTAAAAACGGCACAGAGGGCGTAAGTGATGGTATGAAAAACGAAGATGCCCTTGACAAAGTTGATAAATCAGGCAAAAAGGTTCTTGGCAAAGCAGAAAACAGTCTTTCGGAAAGTTATAACAAAGGTTATCAAAAAGGTAAGGATTTTACTCAGGGTTATATTAAAGGCTTGAGTGAGGGCGGACCTACAGGAAGTCTTCACGCGGAAATGAATAGGCAGGCAAGACAACTCGCAGAGACAGGTCTTATTACTCTTGCAAATGCACAGGATTCACATTCGCCATCAAAAAAGACAAGAAAACTTGGAGCTTACTTCGGTGAGGGTTATCGTCTTGGCATTGAGGATGAAATTGCCGAAACGCAAAAAACAGTAAGGTCTTTAACTTCGAGAGCCCTGTCAGCGGTTGAAGGCAATCCAATCGGAGCAATTAACGATAAATTTGCAGACATTCGCACGCAAAGCCAAAATGCGACGGTAAACGGTCAAATGTCAAAAACTGTCACAAATTCACCTACGATTGAAATTAAGTTTGCTGGGGATGTGGTAATTAATAATGACATGGATGTTGATGATTTTAACCGTCGTGTTTCAGCGGCAATTGTTGAAACCCTTGACGGCGAAGCGTCAAGGTTGGGAGGCTGAAAATGAGGCACAGTTTTGTTTACAATGGCATTGATTTGCGAACATTAGGCTTTTTTATAGCGAACACTCCCAAATATCAGATAGCGAAACGCAATTTTGACTTTACTTCTGTCTATGGCAAAAACGGCGGAGTGATTTCCGATAACGGTGTTTTTGACAATGTTGAAATGCAGTTCGAGGTCAACAGTTATCCGTACATTGTACCGAACGAAAGCAATGCAGAGCTTGTAAGAGCGTTTGCTGAGTGGCTTACCGTTTGGGACGGCGATTATAAAATCTTTAGGGATTCATATAACCCCGGTTATTTTACAAAAGCGATTTGCACAGGGGTTGAGCCAATCGAAGAAGTTGCCCCCCTTTGCTTGTCAACGACTATAAATTTTAGCCGAGTGCCGTTCTGGTATAGCGATTTAGGGCAGGAGATTATCCGACCAAAATTGACCTCAACTCAAAATGCCGAAATCGAAATCTACAACGGCGAAAATTACACAGCCGAGCCTTTCATCAAGATTATCAATAAAGGCGCAAAAGTTAATCCGTTGACGCTGACGGTTAATGATGGTCAAACTTTGACAGTTAAAACATCATCGGATAAGGATTATATAGAACTCAATTCAGAAGAACAGACCGCCTCTTTTGATGACGGTAAAACATTAGCAAATAACTGCATCATCTGCACAGAATTTCCGAAACTTACACCGGGGTGGAACAAGATTAAAATTTCAGGAAAGAACGCAAACACTTTTACTGATGTTGAAATAAGACCGAACTGGAGGAGGCTATGAGAAATGCAACCGATTTTATACGAAACAGCGGATTATTATAAGAATCCAACCGCCTTGTTGGAATCAAACGGCTTTGGATTCTTGAATGAATGCACCGAGTTTTTGACCACAATGGAAGAAAACGGCACTTATAGCTTTAGTGCAAAGATTAAAAGCACAGATAAGCTCGTTTCAAAAATTAAAATAACCTCATATATTAAAGCAAAAGTAAATAATGTGTCCGAGCCACAGTACTTTTATGTAACCAAAATAGAGGTCGATAAAAACGGTGATTTGACCGTATCGGGCGAACATGTGTCAAGAATGTTCTTTCAGAATGGAACAATTCCTCGTGCGACAGACGGTTCGATGTACGGCACACCGAAAGAGCTTATCGACCACTTTATGCGAGATTATAGCCAGAGCGATAAGCCCTTACATATGTGGTTCACTGAAGCTCCATACAAGTGGTTTAATTTTACTTCGTCAATTACCGCTAAAAAAAGAATTTCTTTAGGATATTCACAGGGCGAAAAATTTGAAGAAATTTTTAAAAATGACGACGAAGGACTAATTCGCCAGTTTGACGGTTTTCTATATTTCAATAATTTTGATGTCTGTTTCGATAAAAGCAGTGTAGCAGGAACGAAAAGCGGTTATCGCATAGCTTTCGGAGCGAATGTGTCAGACTACAAGCAGACCGCCGAAATTGGAAGCTACTACACCCATGTCATGCCGTATGCGAGATGTAGCACGACAGACAAGGACGAGGTTGTTGTTTCAAGTTTTGAACCGTATGAAACAGGTTTAAAACGGAGCATTAAAAACACATATTTGTATGATTGCACAAGCAAAATCAAAAAATTCACTTTAAATAAGAGCACAGGCGAAAACTACGAAGAAGTCAGAGATGCCTTGCGAAATGCGGTTGCTGACTACAATTATTCGACTGAACAAACAGCGGAATCGCTGAGCATAAAAGTTACCCTCGAAAACGAGCTTACAAAAATGAATGCAATCAAACTCTACGACGAAGTGACGATAGTGATGCCGGACGGCACGAATTTCAGCCGAAGAATTTCAAAAACTGTCTACGACAGCGTATCACACAAATATAAAGAAATCACAATCGGCGATTTAGAAATGTCGATGTCTGATTTATTAAAAATTCAAAGGAGGTTTAAAAAATAATGGCGATTAGTTTAGAGCACAAATCAATTACGGTTGATGTCAATAATCGAAATGCGCCAAATGTTGTTGCGATTGCAAATGTAAATGATAAAGCGGCTCGCTATCTTGATGTAACATTAACGGCAAGCGGAAATAAGCTTACATTTACAGGTTGCACAGCGACAGCGACTTTTGCGATTGACGGATATTTAATTTCGGATTCAGTTGCTTGCACGATAAACAGCGCAGCGGATGTTATTACCGTTCCGCTCGAAAATTTCAAGTCTATGTCAGGCTTTTTAGCGATTGAAATCAAAATCGCAAACGGCGAAACTCAGGTGTTGAATACACCGCTTGCTTTAAAAGTTAAAGTGACTCCAAGTCTTCTTGATAAGAGCATGATCAGTAAAGACAGCGTTGGCACAGCCGCTGAAATCTGTAGAGAGGTTGCCACGGCACGAGGTGATTATGATAACCTCAACGCAAGGCTTAACGGGATTGATTCCGCTGTAACAAACAAAGCCGAAAAAAGCACGGTCAGTCAGCTGTCGGCACGAATGCAGACGGCAGAAACATCTCTTACAGGCAAGGCAAATGCAACAGATGTAGCCAATGCTCTTAAAGGGAAAGAGGATGATTCAAACAAAGTGAGTTCCAAAACGGACATCACAGACAGCAGTACTAATTATCCGAGTATCAAATATCTTGACGCTTATTATTACAAGGCAAATGAACTCTACTCATCAGAAGAGACGAACGAGCTTCTTGGTGACAAAGCCAATGCAAATTCTGTCTATTCTAAAACAGAAACTGATAATCTGCTCGGCAACAAAGCTGACCTTGTTAACAGCTCGAATATTTTTGATTTCGATGCTTGGGCGAAGGAATTGCAAAAATTAAGTTCACCAGTTTATCACGGTACACTTGATGAATTGAATTTTGATGAAAAATCAATTACCATTACCTCTACAGAAAAAGACACTTATACGAATAGTTGGATGTTACCTTACGCTAAAACAATGAAAATAAGTGTAAAACCGAATACTAAATATTGGGTATATTATATTGCAACCAAAAATAGTTGCAATACTATAATTTTTCTTAATGGAATCGCTACCGATGGAACTGCTGTAAAAATAAATAATGGTAAAGGGACATTTGTCACAAGAGATAATACGTCGTTTATAACGCTTAGGTTTGGTATTTATAGTAGTGGTGCTACTTTCAAAGTTTCTAAAATTATGATTACTGAAAAAGAATCAATCTACTTACCGAATGAAGTTGCAGAGGGCGTCCCAGAGGTTGCAGACGAAATTTTGGCATTTGAAAAGACAACCCAAGCCTCACTTGACGGTAAATATGACAGTTCAAACATAGAAAGCGGTACATCAACGCTTACGCCATATTCAACCGTTGCCGATAAAATCAAAAGTGCAAGCTGTGCATATAAGACGATTGGTGATGTTGTAATTGTCAGTGCAACGGTCAAAATGAACGCAGTATCTCTTGGCGGCAATAGCACGTGTCCAATGATTGATTTGCCGTACAAATGTATTTCCGAGGACAATGTTTTTTGTGTCGGTATTTCAAACCTTGGCAAGCTCTTTAAATTTGCCATTCCGAAAAATAACACTTGGCTACAGTTTTCGACTCAGGATAAGACCGCATATACATTCGCAGACGGCGAGCAAATTAATGTGATTTGTTCGTACAAAATTAAATAACGGAGGTAAAAATTATGGAACTTAAAGAAAAAATCACACTCGATATGCTCACAAAGGACAGCGTGTCGGTACTCAGACAGCAGTTTTTGACCTTTAACGGTGAAGAAATGCAGGTCGGCGGAAACATCCGCAATGCCTACATGAATGACGAATCAGGCAGAGAACAGATAAGAAAAGTCTTGTCTGATGAATATTACAATGCCGTAATGGCTGTATGGGGCGACGCTCTGACAGCTGACGGACCGAAAGAAAGTGAGAGCGAAAACAATGCAGATTGACATTTTATTGCTTGCTGAAATCATATCGGCATTAACCGTTATCAGCGGTCTGATTTTCGGCATTTTTAAGTTTATCGAAAATAACAAAAAGCAGAACACCGAAATCAAGAAAATCAAAAACGAACAGACCTTGACTATGTACGCTCTGCGTGCTTGTCTTGACGGCTTAAAACAGCAGGGTTGCAACGGTCGAGTGACCGAGGCTATTAATAAGATTGATAAGTACCTCAATCAGTCGGCACACTCTGCCGATGATTTAAATTAACGAAAGGATGATAACAATGAAAATGACAAACAAAATCTATGATGTACTTAAATACATCGCACTCATCGTACTGCCTGCAATCGGCACGCTTTATTTCGCCGTAGCAGGTATTTGGGGCTTGCCGTACGGTGAGCAGGTTGTCGGCACTATTACAGCCATTGACACCTGCCTTGGTGCATTGCTCGGCTTATCAGCGTATAAGTACAACAAAAACGAAAGCGAGGAATAATTATGTCAGCAAAGAAAATCTATCTCAGTCCGTCAAATCAGAACGGCAACACCTATGCAACGGGCGGTACAAACGAAATGGCTCAGTGTGACAAAATCGCCGCCGCAACCGCAAAGGCACTCAAACGCTGTGGCTTTGAAGTAATGGTTGCAAAGTCGGGAACGCTTATGCAGACAAGATGTCCCGAATCTGACAGGTTCGGTGCGGACATTCATATGCCAATCCACACCAACGCTTTTAACGGCAAATACACAGGCGGTACAAGAGTTTTCTGCCTGAACTCAAACGGCAGAAAGGCTGCCGAGGCGGTAAAGTCTGCCCTCGGAGCAATCTCGCCCGGCAAGGACGATTCAGTCAGCTACAAAACCGACCTTTACGAAATCAATGTACCGAAAGCATTAACCGTGTATGTTGAGTGTGAATTTCACGACACCGTGACAGGCTCGAACTGGATTCGCAATAACACAAACGCAATCGCCGAGGCAATCTGCAAGGGTATGTGTAACTACTTCGGCTATAAGTATAAGTCGGCAAGCTCATCAGGCACAACAAAGCCTGCACAGACTGCAAAACCGACAACATCAAAGCCGAGCACATCAAAAGCGTTTAAACCGTACATTGTCAGGATTACCGCAAATGACGGCGTGAATATCCGTAAAGGTCCGGGTACAAATTACTATGTGAACGGTGCTGTTCCAAAGGGCGGAGCGTACACGATAGTCGATGAAAAGTCGGGCACAGGCGCAAAAAAGTGGGGCAAGCTCAAAAGCGGCGCTGGCTGGATTGCCCTTGACTACACAGCAAAATTAAATAAAGCTTAAGGTAAAATATAACACATAATTGCAAAAATATTCCCCTCATCCGCCGTAAAAAGCGAGTGAGGGGAATTTGTTATTTGTTATTATTTTCTGAAATATTTTTTAAAAAAGTAAATATTTTTTTGATTGCGAGAATTACTACAGATTTACTACAGATACGGTTTAAAAAGTCCGAAAGTGCCGATAAACACTGACTTTTTCAAAATAAACTGCATGACTGTTAATCATGATGTCACTGGTTCGAGCCCAGTTGGGGGAGCCACAACAGAGTAGTCTTTTGACTACTCTGTTTTCTTTTTTATCTAAATTGGCTCTATGTCAATAGTTGGGGTAACCCGAAAAAACAGAATATATGATAATTACAAGCGACAGAAATTATTCTATCGCTTATTTTTTAATTATATTAAGGTGTAAAAATATTAGTTGACAAAATTGACTTTATGCGTTACTATGAAAATGTAGAAATTGCACAAAGCACAAAAATACAGTTTATAGATAAAGGAGGTAATTAATTATGAAAAAAGCATTTTTATTGTTCCTTATGTTAATAATAGCTTGTTTTATTATCATCGGCTGTAAAGACTCTTCAAATAACACCAATAATTCGAGTAATGCAAATGTTGGAGTGCAAAGAGATTTATCTGTGAATTTGGAAAAGAACTATAGCGTTCCCGATTCTGACAGCAATGTAATTGAACTTACTTCAACACCTGATGAACTTTATCAAAATGACCTTAAGAAATTAATATCAATATCGGATGATGTAATCCGTGTAACAGTTCAAAATGTAGCTTATACAAGCTATGAAGGCGTTGCTTGGACAAAATTAGATGTCCTGATAACTGATACATTAAAAGGAGATTTAAAAGTCGGAGATGTAATATCAGTATTTAATTTGGGTGGATATATTCCGCTTAGTGAACATATTGAAGGACATAATGATGCGTTTCGATTTAAAAATTTAAGTGCAGAGGAAATTAAAACGACTTTTCTTAAAGAAACAATTGACGGTGAAAAAACGGTTCAAAAGTCGGATGATTTGATACTGTGTTTAGTTCAAACTCCTAAGAATAGTCCGTTGCCGAACGGTGCATATGAAAGAGTTTCTTATACAGGTCAGTTATATGCTGATGGCGACAATAAATTTGTTCAGTTGATTACTGACAGTTCCGAAACAACAGAGAAAACATATTCCTATGACGATATCAAGAAAATGACAGAATAGAAAAGTTATAAAATAAATAGCGATAGATAATCATAGCGTGTAATGGTAGTACTACATCTAATATCAGACCATGTGTTTTCATTGATTCCAATGTTTGTTTGCGAAAATTCTCTATAAAACTATCATTTATTATGAAAATAATAAAACAAGGAGGTGTTTCTATTGAAAAAAGCAATATGTTTTACTTTATGTCTGCTTACTTTTTTCTTTATCAGCGGTTGTAATAGTATGAATTTTTCTAAGAAATCAACCGAAACAGGAACTTATGTCAATGATGAAGTGTCGCTTGAGATAAAGAATGATAGTATTGATAATTCGGGGTTAGTGTTACTGATTTCAAACAAAACAAACACCGATCTTACTTATGATTCAACTTATTATATAGAACAAAAAAAGAATGGAGTTTGGTATTCATCAGATAATGAACAATATTTTAATGCATTAGCGATATTGTTGGAATCAAAGGCTACGAATGAATTTGAAGTAGATTTTGAGACTACTCTTCCGCAAGGGGAATATAGAATAATTAAATCCATAAATGTTTCAACTGGAAGCATTCCTTTGATGGTAGATTTCAAAATATCCTAGCATAATGAGAATATCCGGATTGCGATAGTAACAGGCTTAATGTCAATAGTTGGGGCAACACGAAAAATAGAATATATGATAATCACAAGCGACAGGAATTATGCTGTCGCTTGTTTGGCTGTTAAAATACAAACCATACTATTTAATTTTGCATTGAATTTAATTGAGAGGTGCTATATAATTAATATCAGAGTAATAAAACATTAAAATTCTGAATTTAAAGGGTGATTATTATGCCGTTGCAGATTGTTCGGAATGATATAACTAAGATGAAATGTGACGCAATTGTTAATGCGGCGAACAGTTCGTTGCTTGGCGGAGGCGGTGTTGACGGTGCGATTCACCGTGCGGCGGGGAATGAATTGCTTAATGAATGCAGAAAACTTGGCGGTTGCAGAACGGGTGAGGCGAAAATTACGGGTGCGTACAAACTGCCCTGCAAGTATGTTATTCACACGGTCGGCCCTGTATGGCAGGGCGGAAATTATCATGAGGAAGAACTGCTTTCGTCATGTTATCGTAACTCGTTGCAGCTTGCAAAGGCTTATGAATGCGAATCGGTTGCCTTTCCTTTGATTTCATCGGGGGTTTACGGCTATCCGAAAGAACAGGCATTACAGGTGGCAATCAACGAAATCTGTAAATTTCTTGCAGACAATGATATGCTTGTCTATATTGTTGTGTTTGACAAAGACGGATTCCGTGTCAGCAAAAAGCTTGTCCGTGATATTGCCGAATACATTGACGAACACTATGTTGAAACGCACTATTCCGAAAACCGCAGTCGTGGATTATCCCGTCTTTTAAGACAGCCGGAGGCTTATCCAACGCAAACCGCAGCTTTGAATTTAGCTGATGTTGTAAATCAGCTTGATGAAAGCTTTTCTCAGATGCTTTTGCGTAAAATTGACGAAAAAGGTCTTACGGATTCTCAGTGTTATAAAAAGGCAAATGTTGACCGCAAGCTGTTTTCTAAAATAAGAAACAATGTCAACTATAAACCTAAGAAAACTACCGCAATTGCCTTTGCCGTTGCACTTGAACTGTCGCTTGATGAAACTAAAGAAATGCTCCAAAAGGCCGGCTATGCACTTTCACACTCGAACAAGTTTGATGTTATCATTGAATATTTTATTCAAAAGGGCGAGTATGATATTTTTACTGTAAACGAGGCTTTATTTGAATTTGACCAGGTTTTGTTGGGTCAGTAAATGTCGCATTTCAGGCGACCATATGTTATCCTGAAAGTTATATGATTAAGTCAAGATAAAAAACTTAATTACTTTTGGAGGTAACAACTATGAAAAACAACATTACAGAATTGGTATTCATTCTTGACAGAAGCGGTTCAATGTCAGGACTTGAACAGGACACAATCGGCGGATTTAATTCGCTCATTGAAAAGCAACGCAGACAGAACGGCAAGTGCTATGTTTCAACCGTATTGTTTGATCACGAAACCGAGGTTCTTCATGACAGGGTTGAATTGTCTGAAATTTCAAAAATGACTGAAAACGATTATACGGTTCGTGGCTCAACTGCACTCATTGACGCTATCGGCGGTGCGATTCATCACATTGGCAACATTCATAAGTATGCAAGAGAAGAAGATGTTCCCGAACACACCTTGTTTGTGATTATGACCGACGGAATGGAGAACGCAAGCCGTATCTATTCAAGCAGTAAGGTCAAGAAAATGATTGAGCGTCAGAAAAATCGCTACGGCTGGGAATTTCTTTTTATCGGAGCTAACATTGATTCCGTTGAAACCGCTAAGCATTTTGGAATCAATTCCGACCGCTCCGTTAATTATCACGCTGACGGTCAGGGTACGGCTGTTGTTTTTGATGCAGTATCGAAAACCGTGTGCAATTTCAGAAAAAGCAGACCGCTTTCATCGTCTTGGAGCGATGAGATAGACAAGGACTACGAAAGCAGAAAATAAGAGGCAAATTAGTTTTAATTTCTGCATTTATACCATAAACAAAAGACCTATATTTACTTTAGAATAAGTAAATATAGGTCAAATTTATTGAAGTCACATTGGAAAGAATCAATCTTTTTATACTTGAAATTACTTTTAATGCATTTTGGCATTTTTGTGAGTTCATTTTTTACAAACCAAATTTTATGATTTGGGTCAACTTTGTCTGCAATTTCATTTTTGTTTATACATTCAACATTTTCAAATGCCTCAAACCAGTTTTCTTTGTAGGTGCAAAGGTGGGTGTTGTTCGGATAATAATATGACATAATTCCGAATGCACTGTCGCAGTAAACAAAAGTGTCTGATTCTGACTGTTGAGAACTGAATCTTTCACGAAAATTTGTCATTGACGGATTATATTCAAACAATACTGTTGCAACAAGACAGCCGATATTTACAACGCAAAGCAGGGTGCATATTACTTTGCTCGGCTTTGGTTTTATATCTTTTACGCCGAAAGCAACGAGAATTGCAAAGATACCGAGAATTACAACGCTGTATCTTGCAATGTAAAACGGGCGTATAAAAACGGTTACGAACAACCCGATTATTTGAATCCCCATAACGCAGATATCTGCGAAAATTATACACAATTTTCGGTTGCTCTTTTTCATAAGAATAAGTGCAGATACTGCTATGCCCGATATGAATACAATTACCGACAACGGTTCAACTCCGCTGAGCCAAAAATTATTTGAGGCTGATTTTGTTTGATTTAAAAGAGGAATTATCCAAAATGAATATCCTGCCACCATAATAAGGTCTGCAATGATAACACGCTTGAACAAATTTCTGTCTTTAATGAGCAGATATATATTTGCAAAAGAAAAGATAATTCCAACTGCAAGAAGTGCGTAGATGTGATTGTATGCCGCCCCAAGTCCTGCTATAGCAAATAAAATGCAGTGATGAAGCTTTTTGTTTTCTATAAAAAGCAGGGACTCAATAAAGCACAGTGTAACAAAAAATATGCTCCATGAGTATGACCTTTGCTGAACGCTGAAATAGAGCATCATTGGCACAGCTCCGACAGTCAGCATATAAATTATTGATGTTTTACAGCCGTAGTGCTTTTTTATGATTGTGCATCCCAAAAACAGCGTTGCAATGTAACCGATTGCCGAAAATATTTTTGTTGTTGTTATTGAGTATCCAAAGATGCAACAAAATGTTTTCAGCGACAAAAAATACAGCGGTGGGTGCATATCGGATTTCAGAATATTGATTATGTCTGAATAATTGTGCTGAATCAGCGACAGCGTGTACGCCTCGTCAAACCATATATTGTCATTAAATATAAGTGTCAGGGAAAACAATGACAAAACGGCAAATATGATATATACCGTATGATTTGCTCTGACTTTTAATTTGTGCATCATAATATCTCCGTTTCTGAATTTATAAGATAATTTTACCATTACAGGGCTATAAATTCAAGATTAACGGAAAACGGTCTGTCTGTGATAAGTGTTTTACACACCTGAAAAGGGCGCTGACCGGTAGCATGGGCTTATAGCCCTAGAGCAAACCACCCGTTGGACGGGTGGTTTTTATTGCATAATTATATTGTCTTTGAAAAATTCCTCAATAAAATTCTTCATTTTCTTATATTGTCGATTAAGCTTTGTGAATATTAAAATCCACACACCTGCAAACAGTAATATCGGAACAATTGAGAATATCAGCGATGCCAAGTTTTCATTACAAAAATAATCGTATATTGAAAGACCTGCCAAAAACAGCACGAAAATCATAAAAGGTATCGGTAAAAGCAGATATTTCAATGATTTCATTTTTAATGTCAGAACCGAGCCGTTTGCTGAGTTTTCAACAGTTCCGTCAAAATCGGGAGATTGGTTGTCAGGTCCGCCAAATGGGTGATTTTTTGAAAGATGAATTGTGAATTTGTTCGCAAAAAAATTGCCTGCAATTTTTGGTGTATCGGGTTTTGTATTGCCCAAAGCCTTCATTCTTAAAGCGTTAGAAACCTGATTGGCAGAAATGTTCATTTTGTAGGAAAATGATTTAATGCAGTTGAACATAACAATTCTCCTTTAAATTACTGTTCTTTCAGAACACCGTTGCGGTAGGCGCAGAGGAGCATTGAAAGTCCTTCAATGCGGTTACGGATTGTCTGACCGTCATCGGTTTGTGCAACACGGATTCGGTTTTCCGAGGTGTCAAAAACTTTTGTTGTTGAAAGAATGTCCTTGTTTGATTTGATTGCGTTGTCAATTCCCGCAAAGGGTTCGTGGGTGACAATTCGCATACCGTAGGAATTATAGACGAGCGTATAGCCTGCCGTGCCTGTCTTGTTCTGATATGCTCTGCAAAATCCGCCGTCAATCACAATCAGCTTGCCGTTAGCCTTTATCGGACTTTCGCCCTTTTTGCGGATAACAGGAACATGACCGTTGATTATGTGACCGTGATTTTCCGAAAGACCGAATTCTTTCAAAATCTTCACGCAGGCATCTTCATCGTGATAGAGCGTGTAGTAATGGTTGCGTGTTTCCGTGTGAGTTTCGGAATCGTCAATAAAGAAACGCTCAAACGAACACATTTTTTCTCTGCCAAAAAGCGGTGAATGTTTTCCGCACCAGAGATACCACATATAGTCGTTGCCCTTTTGCCTTTCGGGAGAATTTTCGGGGGCAGAGTGTCCCTGACGAACAATCTTTTCAAGCTCATCAAGCAATGCTTTTCCCGAAAGCACACAGCTGCCCGTGTCAAATTCCATAAAACTGCCGTCCTTATTCATCGGAATACAGCCGTGGAGCAAAAGATTGTTGTTGCAACACTTGTACATTCCGCCCTTGGCAAACAGAAAATCAATGTGTCTTTTCAGCTTTTCACTTGCCATAAAGGCATTTTTAAGCTGTTCCATAACCCGTTTTTCCGTCTTAGTCAGTTCATACGGATAGTCATGGTCAACTGTGGGGAAGAATGTGTCGGAAATCGGATACTTCTTTTCGCCGACAGTTACGGTCGCATTTTCAAAATCAATCTTGTCAAGCAATCGCCTGTCGCTCATATTAAAGTTAGGATTGCGGCTGACAAGCTGACCTTCAAGCTTAAAGAGAATAACGGCAATCGCCTTGTGCATATCGGCAACAAGCAACGGATCGTTTGAGGTGTAGGGCGAATCCGCAAAAGGACCTTTCGGCATAAAGCGTTCAACATTTCCGCCACCGTAAACATCCTTTGCAAAAAGCGAGAGGTCACGCAGACTTATTCCGTAGCCGACCTCGATTGTGTCAAGATTGCCGTATGAAAATGCGTTGTTAAGTGCAGCGGCAATGCAAGCCATACTGCCCGATGCCGCACCCATCCAAAGAATATCGTGATTGCCCCACTGAATGTCAACACCGTGGTGCATCATAAGGTCGTCAAGCACAATGTCAGGTCTTGCACCTCTGTCGAAAATATCGCCGACAATGTGGAGCTTGTCAACAATAAGTCTTTTTATCGTGTCACAAAGCGAGAGTATGAAAACATCGGCTTGTCCTGCCTCAATAATTGTGTGCAGAATATTTTCGTGGTAGGTTTCACGATCCTTTTTGCCCGAATCACCGAACATAAGCTCCTCAATGATGTAGGCATAATGCTTTGGCAGAGTTTTACGAACCTTGCTTCGTGTATATTTGGAAGAAATGTGTCGGCAGATTGCAAGCAATCTTATGAGTGTTAATCTGTACCATTCTTCAATGTCGGTTATTTCGCTTTTGTAAACGCCGAGTTTTTCCTTTGGATAATAAATCAGCGTTGCAAGCTCTGCACGCTGTTCTGATGTGAGAGTATTTGAAAAAAGGTCGTCAATCTTTTCTCTGATTGAACCCGATGCGTTGTTGAGAATATGTCTGAATGCCTCGTGCTCACCGTGAATATCGGAAAGAAAATGTTCCGTACCTTTCGGCAAATCAAGGATTGCGTGAAGATTAATCATCTCTGCCGCCGCCGACTGAATGTTCGGATACTGCTCCGAAAGTGCTTCAAGATAGAGAATATTTTCCTGCATCTGCTTTTCATCGTAATGTTTCATCAAGTTCGCCTCCGAAAAAACTTTTACTGAAATCAGTGTATCACAACGCAAAAATTATATCAATATTATTGCAAAAGATTTTGCACAATTTTCTGCAAAAACAAAACGCCCGATTTCCGTTTTGGTCGAAAATCGGGCGTAAAATGTGAGAATGTATTTTTGATTACATAATTGAGCAGACAAGGTCTGTGTATTCAGACGGATTTTCAAGCGGAAGTCCTGCAATGAGAAGTGCCTGACTGTAGAGAACCTCGGCATACTTCTTTGCTCTGTCAACATCGCTCTTGATAAATTCTTCCATCTTCTTAACGGCAGGGTGAGAAAGGTTAAGCTCAAGCACACGCTGAGCCTTCATATTTGCGTCAGGCTGAACGGAATTGAAATACTTTTCCATTTCAAATGAAATACCGCCCTTTGCCGTAAGGCAAACAGGATGTGAAACAAGTTTCTTTGATGCGGTAACCTCTGCAACCTTGTCACCGAGTGTTTCCTTAACAAATGTAAGAAGTGCGTCCTTGTTTTCTTCATCCTCTTTATTTTCCTCGGTTTCAATGCCGAGGTCATCGTTCATTGCCGAACAGAACTTCTTTTCCTTATATGTCATGAGTGACTGTAGAGTAAACTCGTCAATCTCCTCTGTACAATAAAGAATTTCGTAACCCTTTGAGCGGATAAGCTCTGTCTGCGGAAGTGTGTCGATTGCAGCGGCATTTTCACCTGTTGCAAAGTAGATGAACTTCTGATCATCTTTCATTCTGTCAACATATTCCGAAAGCGTAACAAGCTTTTTCTCGCTTGAAGAATAGAACATAATAAGGTCCTGAAGTTCTTCCTTGTGCATACCGTAATCCGAAACAACACCGTATTTAAGCTGTCTGCCGAATGCGTTGAAGAATTTTTCATAATTCTCACGGTCATTCTGAAGCATTGAAGTAAGCTCGTTTTTAATCTTCTTTTCAATGTTCTGAGCAATGGTAATGAGGTGACGGTCATGCTGGAGCATTTCTCTTGAAATGTTGAGCGAAAGGTCTGCACTGTCAACAATACCCTTTACAAAACGGAAGTGCTCGGGCAAAAGCTCTTCGCAGTTATCCATAATAAGTACACCGCTTGAATAAAGCTGAAGTCCCTTTTTGTATTCCTTTGTGTAGTAGTCATAAGGAGCAACAGACGGAATAAAGAGCAATGCCTTGTAGGTTACAACGCCCTCAACAGAAGTTACGATAGTTTTAAGTGGCTTGTCCATAGCCATAAATTTTTCGCTGTAGAACTTGTCGTATTCTTCCTGAGTAACATCTTTCTTTCTTCTCTGCCAAAGAGGAATCATACTGTTGAGTGTTACGGTTTCCGTGTAATCCTCATATTCGGGCTTGTCGCTGTCCTTGGTTTCTTCCTTAACTCTGCTCTTTGTCATATCCATAACAATCGGGTAGCGGATGTAGTCGGAATACTTCTTGACAAGTCCTTGTATTCTGTACTGCTCAAGGAATTCGTCATAGTTTTCATCGTCTGTGTTATCCTTGATTTCAAGAATAATCTCTGTGCCGGCATTTTCCTTTTCAATCTCGCTGATTGTGTAGCCGTCTACACCGCTTGATTGCCAGCAATATGCCGTATCCTCGCCATACTTCTTTGTGTTTACGGTAATCTTCTTTGCAACCATAAATGCCGAGTAGAAACCAACGCCGAACTGACCGATAATGTCAATGTCGTCCTGCTTTTCTTCCATGCTCTGCTTGAATTTGAGTGAGCCTGAGGATGCGATTGTGCCGAGGTTGTTTTCAAGGTCATCCTTGTTCATGCCGATACCGTTATCCGTGATTGTAAGAGTACGGCTTTCTTTGTCGGGCTTTAAAACGATTTTGAAATCGCCTCTGTCAAGACCGACCTTGTCATCGGTAAGAGAAATGAAGCAAAGCTTGTCGATAGCGTCGCTTGCATTTGAAATAATCTCACGAAGAAAAATTTCTTTGTGAGTGTAAATTGAGTTAATCATAAGGTCAAGAAGTCTTTTTGACTCTGATTTAAACTGTTTCTTTGCCATAAAAATCTTCCTTTTCATAATAATACATAAATTAAGAAGCCTTGTTCAAAACCGCAATCTGCATAGCTTTTCACACGAGCCTCTTATTAAACTATAATTATACTACAAAATGTCAACTGTTTCAATATATAAAAAGTCCGAATGTGTCATATAGAGCAAATTTTGGTGAAATTTGTCATTGCAACGGCGGCGTTTTCGTTTTATAATCTACTTAATAACTGCATTGAAAAAGAAAGGAGAATTAAATGACATATTCAGACGGTACAAACAGCGGGTTTTCAAGAAGAAATCACTATGTGGGACAGCCTGCCGTAAAAGCCGGAAGTTCAAATTTTGACTACTACAGAAAGCCTGAAAAAAGTCATGGATTTGCAAAGAGAGTCGCATTTTTTGCGTACTTTCCGCTTTTGATTCTATGGCTTGAAACCGACCTTAAATTTGCGTCGGGGTTTGATGTGCCGGGCGGTTTTGCTTTCACATTCCTGTTCACAATCGTGCTTTCGGCGGTACTTGTTTTGTTGTGTTCTTTTTCAAAACGCAGAGGGGTAAACAGAGGAATTGCAACCGTACTCACGGCTGTGCTGACGATATGGTACGGTGTGCAGATGATATACTATAATGTTTTCGGCACAATGGTTGTTGTAAGCAGCGTTACAAACGGCGGTGCAGGGCAGGCATTCAATTCAATTGATATGATTATGACTGCGATAACAAGCAGAATTGTGTTTGTTATTTTACTTTTTGTTCCGCTTGCTTTCTTTATAATTTTCGGCGGAAAGCTGTTTGACTTTTCAAAAGTAAAGTTAAAGGGTAAACTGATTGTGCTTTTGATTGCGGTGGTTTTTCAGATCGGAACTGTCCTTGCGGTAGGTATTGACCGTGATTCTTCCGACACAAAGAGCAACTACAATCTTTATTACGGTGAATTGCAACAGGTTGCCGTGTGTGAACGCTACGGACTTTATACAATGCAAAGGCTTGACATCAGCCGCCTTATGTTCGGTTACAAAGCGAATATACGCACAAACAGCAAGCCGAAAAATAAAGAATCGACTGCCGATGAAATTACAAAAACAGAGCAGAAAGCTCAGATTATGAGTGCTGATTTTTCAAAGCTTGCAAAGAATACAAATAATGATGAGTTAAAGTCGCTTTATGAATATTTTGACAGCGAAGAACCGAGCTATACCAACGAATACACGGGTATGTTCAAGGGCTACAACATAATTTTCATTACAGCCGAAAGCTTTTCGCAGTATGCAATTGACAAGGACTTAACTCCCACGCTCTACAAAATGTATAACGAGGGATTCCAATTTGAAAATTACTATTCGCCTGCGTGGGGCGTAAGCACAACTGACGGTGAATATGCAAATCTTACGGGACTGATTCCGAAATCCGGTGTGTGGAGCTTTTCAAAGTCAGCCGAAAATAATGTCAGCTTCCCGTTCACTCTCGGTGAGCAGAGCCGAAAACTCGGCTGCAAAACAGTTAACGCTTACCACAATCACACCTATGATTACTACGACAGGGACAAGTATCTTACAAATATCGGCTATGACTACTTTGCAATCGGAAAAGGTCTTGACCTCGGTGAAAATGTGTGGCCGAATTCCGACCTCAAGATGATGCAGAAAACTGTTGACGATTATATAAATTCCGACAGCTTCAGCGTTTATTATATGACGGTCAGCGGTCACGGCGGATATTCATACAACACCATGAGCGAACGCAACGCAGACCTTGTAAAAGACCTGAAATACAGCGATGAGGTCAAGGGTTATCTTGCCGCAAACATTGAGCTTGACAAGGCAATGGAATATCTTCTTGCAAGACTTGAAAAAGCAGGCAAGCTTGACAACACCCTTATTTGTCTTACGGACGACCATTATCCGTATTCGCTTGATGAATTTGACGGTGTGTCCGAACTTGCGGGTCACAAGGTTGACACAACCTTTGAACAGTACAAAAATGCATGGCTGTTGTGGAGCGGTTCAATGAAAAAGCCCGTCAAGGTTGACACATACTGTTCGAGCCTTGATATTCTGCCCACGATTTCAAATATGCTCGGCCTTGAATATGACAGCAGAATGTTGGCAGGTACGGATGTTTTCGGAAACAAAGAACCGTTCGTTGTGTTTGCCGACAGAAGCTGGATTTCCCAGAACGGAAAATACAATGCGTCAACAGGCGAATACACCGCTTTCAAGGGCGCAAAGGGCAAGGATGATATTGACGAACTCAATAACAGATGCAACAACCTCTTTACCGTTTCAAGAATGATTCTCGACAACAATGTTTATGCCGAGGTTTTCGGTGATACCCATGTTACGGGAAAGTAGTTTAATGCTCAAATTTGCATTGACTGCAAGGCGAAAATAAAGTAAAATAGAACATGACAAATCTATACGGCGACAGTCAACTTTGGCTGCTGCCGTATTCTGTATATGAAATAAATAACCAAAAACAAAAATTGAGATGATTTTTTGAAAATATATAAAACTGCCTTAGTTTGTTTAATGACTTGCGCGGTTGCATTTTTCGGCTGTTCGTGTTCATTGCTTGAGGATGATAACAACGAATCGAGTGTACCTGTAACTACTTCCGAAAAAAGCAGTACAAGTGTAAAAACAACATCTAAACCTAAACCGACAGAGCCGTGTGTGTATAATGAACCAAAAACAGATTATGCCTATAGCACACTTAATGATGATTATGTGAAAAAGCTGTACAATCAAATAAGTGATAATATTGATTCCGAATATGAACCGTCATTTTACGCTGAAGGGAATCTTGGTGAATATCAAATAACACAGGCTGTGGAAGCGTATAAAAATGACCACCCTGAAGTGTTCTGGCTTAAAAGTTACTATGAATACGAAAATTTTGATTATGAAACAGGAATTTGGCTTACATATACTATGAGCGGTGATAAACTTGTTACTGCAAAAAAAGAGTTTAATACTGCAGTTGATACTATTTCCCAAAGTGTCCCTTATGGCACTGAATGTGAAAGAGAAGAATATATACATAATTATATAATTAATAATTGTGATTATGATGAGGAAGCGGCTGAATCTGAGGAGGTTCAGGGCAATGAAAACGATGCCTACGGTGTGTTTGTTGATGGTAAGGCAGTATGTGAGGGTTACTCAAAGGCATTTCAGATTTTGTGTAATAAGGCTGATATTGATTGCATACAACTTATGGGAATCGTTGACTCAGACAATCATGTATGGAATTGCGTGAAGATTGGCGGAGATTGGTATCAGATTGATGTTACTTGGGATGATGTTGATGATTTTATTTATGATTCACATGAGTACTTTAATCTTACCGACAGTCTTATGTATGAGGAGCGCACGCTGTCTCCAAAATACTCGGAGATTGATGCAGAATCTTTTTTGAATTTGAAATCTTGGTGTAACTTCTATGTTCCAAAATGTACTGCTGAGAAATACAATTATCACAACTATTGTTATAATTATAAATATCCTACAGTATCTAATCTTGATGATTCCGATAATGTCAGCACAGCAATTGCAAAAGCGGCAAAGAACGGAGAAGAGTATTTCGTAGTTATAGTAGATGAAAATGTAAATTACGATGATGTGTATGATGAGGTGCGGAATGGATATATGTATGATTGGCTTACAAAGGCTAACCAAATTAACTCTGATTCACCAAAGTTGAATGATACTTGCAATATGCTTTATGATGAAAAGTCTAATTTGATAACATTTCAACTTGAATATATTAATTAAATGCTGCATGATTGATTATAACATTGACTGCAAGGCGAAAATAAAGTAAAATAGAACATGACAAATCCATACGGCGACAGTCAGTTTTGACTGCTGCCGTATTCTGTATATGAAATAAATAACCCAAAACAAAAATTGAGATGATTTTTTGAAAATATATAAAACTGCCTTAGTTTGTTTAATGACCTGTGCGGTTGCATTTTTCGGCTGTTCGTGTTCGTTGACGGATGATTCCGAAAGCAGTGAACCAAAGAGAAGCTCTATCATAGAAAAATCCGTTACAACTCCGAGTGCACAAGATGTTGAAAACGACAAGGATTATGCAGATGTAAAAACCGATTATGCCTATGACACGCTTACCGATGATTATGTAAAAGAACTGTATATGAGAATTGCAAAGAGCGTTGACACAGTGTATGCACCGAACATAACAACAACAGGCTCGCTTTCCGATTATCAGATTACACAAGCTGTTGAGGCATACAAAAACGACCATCCCGAAACTTTTTGGCTCAAGGGGTCAAGTCTTTTTGTTCCGTATGGTGACACAACAAGCGTAAAGCTTGATTATACTGTTCAAAATGATAAGCTTATAGCCGCCAAGAAAAAATTCAATATTGCCGTTGCTTCTGTTTTGAAGAATTTGCCCTCGGGCAATGATTTTGAAAGAGAAGAATACATTAACAACTATATAATTGATAACTGCAAATATGATGATGCGGCGGCACAGACAGAGAATATTGAGGGCAACGAGAACGATGCCTACGGTGCGTTGGTTGACGGCAAAGCCGTGTGTGAGGGTTACGCAAGAGCCTTTCAGCTTTTGTGCAACAAGGCGAATATTGACTGCGTATTACTTTCGGGAACAGTCGATTCAGACAATCACGCATGGAACGGTGTAAAAATCGGCGGCGATTGGTACCAAATTGATGTTACATGGAATGATACCGACGGCGAAAATAATTATGCGGAAAACGATTATTTTAACCTAACCGATGACCTTATGTTCAAGGATCATAAGCTGTCATATAAGTATTCCGAGCTTAATTCACAAACTTATTTGAGCGTTGGTACATGGTGTAATTTTTATGTTCCAAAGTGTACGGCTGAAAAGTACAACTATTTTAACTATAAGTACCCGACTGTTTCCGACCTTGACAATGCCGATGATGTAAGCAGGGCTATTGCAAACGCTGCAAAAAACGGAGATGAATATTTCAGCATTGTTGTTGATAAGAACACCGATTTCGATTATATGTATGACAGGATGATGAATGACGGCTATCTTTATAACTGGATTTCAGAGGCTAATGAGATTAACGGTTATTCACCAAGGCTTGCGGAAAGCTGTTATGTTTATCGCAAGGATGAGTTAGGTGTGCTGACTGCTGAACTTGAATATGTTGATTAACGGCGATGTGATGAGATGTTCACTTTTGTCCGCAATGCAGTGACACTCCGATTAAAAATCGATTTGTTATGAATTGATTTTATATAAATAAAGCTAACCAAAGGAATGATATTATGAAAAAGTATGATGTTCAGAAGTTTGAACTTTTGTCAAACGAACAGATTGCAGACGGCATTTTTGATATGAGGGTAAAAAATGACGAGCTTGCTCCGCTTGCAAAGTGCGGACAGTTTGCCCATGTTTATGTGCCTTCAAAAACTCTGCGCAGACCTATTTCGGTTTGTGACAGCGAAAACGGTGTTCTCCGCCTTGTTTATCAGGTAAAGGGTGAGGGAACAAAAATTATGTCCGAGATGAAAAAGGGCGAAAGCGTTGATATTCTCGCTCCTCTCGGCAACGGCTTTAAAATTGAAAAGGGCAAGCGTTACTGCCTTATCGGCGGCGGTATAGGCGTTCCTCCGATGCTTTACACAGCAAAGCAGTGTGAAAATCCCCTTGTTATCACAGGCTTCAGAAACAAAGACCTTATTATTCTTCAGGATGATTTCAAGAATGCAGGTGCAGAGCTTGTGCTGACAACAGATGACGGCAGTGCAGGAATCCACGGCTTTGTAACAGATGTTCTCAAAGAAAAAATCTCAGAGGTTGACGAGGTTTGTGCCTGCGGTCCTACACCGATGCTAAAGGTTATTGCCGATGTTTGCAAAGAGGCAGGCAAGCCGTGTCAGATTTCTCTTGAGGAGAGAATGGCTTGCGGAATGGGTGCGTGTCTTGTATGCGCAGTAAAGGTAAGAAAAAACGGTGAGGAAATTATGCAGCATGTCTGCAAAAACGGCCCCGTATTTAACGCTGAGGAGGTAGTTTTCAATGGCTGATTTATCTGTAAAAGTTTGCGGAGTGGAATTTAACAATCCTCTCATTGCCGCATCGGGAACATTCGGTTTCGGTATGGAATATTCAGAGCTTTATCCCCTTGAAAAGCTCGGCGGTATTTCATGCAAGGGTATCACACTTACCCGCCGTGACGGCAACCCTGTTCCGAGAGTAGCCGAAACTCCTTCCGGCATTTTGAATGCAGTAGGACTTCAAAACCCCGGTGTTGATGTTTTTATCAATGAGGATTTGCCGTGGCTCAAAAAGCAAAATACGGTTATCATTGCAAACATTGCCGGCAACACTCCCGAAGATTATTGTGCAATGGCTGAAAAACTCAGCGAAACCGATGTTGATATGATTGAGCTCAACATCTCATGCCCTAATGTCAAGAGCGGCGGAGTGCAGTTCGGCACAAGCTGTGAATCCGTAGGTGCAATTACTGCGGCTGTCAAAAAGTATTGCAAAAAGCCGCTTATCGTAAAGCTCAGCCCAAATGTTACCGACATTGCATCAATCGCACAGTCGGCAGAGGCAAACGGTGCAGACGCAATTTCAATGATTAACACGCTCACGGGTATGCGTATCGACATCAACTCACGCAGACCGATTATCCGCAACAACACAGGCGGAATGAGCGGCCCTGCAATTTTCCCTGTTGCAGTAAGAATGGTTTGGCAGGTTGCAAACGCAGTTAAAATTCCGATTATCGGTATGGGCGGTATCTCAAGCTGGCAGGATGCAATCGAGATGATGATGGCAGGCGCAACTGCACTTCAAATCGGTACTGTCCTTTTTACGGATCCGTATGCGCCTATTAAAATTGCCGACGGTATGAACGAATGGCTCGACAAAAACGGAATCAAGAGCGTTTCGGAAATCACAGGCACAGTTAAGCCTTGGTAATTTTGCAGAATAAAAAATAATTTAAAGTCCATAATAACCCTATCGGAGGGGATATTATGGACTTTTTGCGTGCATTAATAACGGCGCCCGTTTCAATTGCAGTATTGTTCCTGCTGTCAAAGTTCATCGGCAACAAGCAGATGTCAAGCCTTAATCTTTTTGACTACATCAACGGAATCACAATCGGTTCAATCGCAGCGGAGATGGCGACAACCGAAATGTCAGACTTTTGGGCGTGTCTTGCGGCACTCATTGTTTATGTAGTAATTGTTATGCTTTGTTCGTGGCTTTCGCAAAAATCAACAATGCTACGAAGATTTTTAACAGGCAAGTCTATTGTGATTTTCGACAGAGGAAAGTTGTACAAAAAGAATTTTTCGGTTGCAAAAATTGATATAAACGAATTTCTTACACGAATGCGTGAAAAGGGATATTTCAGTCTTGATGATGTCGAAACGGTTTTTCTTGAACAGAACGGCGATTTGTCGGTTCTGCCAAAGGACAAAAAGCGCCCTGCAACTCCGGATGATTTAAAAATCATTGTTCACCAAACCAGACCTGAGTCCGTGGTTATTACGGACGGAAAAATTCTCGAGAAAAATCTTGCCGAATCGGGCTTTAATCTTGAATGGCTCAAAAAACAGCTTGACAACAGCCGCAAACGGCTCAAAGATGTTTTTCTCGGTGTTTGTGACGATACGGGAAACCTCAAAATTTACCAAGACGAAAAGTCTGAAAGCAAGAATGACATTTTTGACTGATAAAGCGTAAAAGAATAAAATTTGCACCTTTACAGATTTGTAAGGGTGCTTTTTTTATGTGCAAAAATAAAATAATACAAAAATAAATTTTGCCATTGCAATAATCAAAATTAATGTTATACTAAAATTGTAAGTGCGTGTCGGCAAGATTGTGCAGATCGCTTTGAAAAAAATCGGAAAATTTTAATAAAGAAGGAAGTGCTTTAATGATTAAAAAGTTTACATCGGGCAACCCGATTGATACGCAGGCTGTTGTTGAAAAATTTAACGCTCTGCCCATTGCGGAATTTCCGCTCGGCGGCAAGCTTGAAAACGGAAAATTTGTCTTTGAATTTGATATGGCAGACAGTGACATCGTCTACGGACTCGGCGAAGCTCCGAGAGGAATCAACAAGCGTGGTTGGGTGTATAACAGCTTTTGCAGTGATGACCCGTTCCACACAGAAACTAAGTCATCCCTTTATGCCGCTCACAATTTCCTTATGCTCAGCGGTTCAAAAACTTTTGGTATTTTTATCGACTTCCCGTCAAAAATCCGTTGGGACATCGGCTATACAACCACAAACAAAACCGTTATCACAATTGACGGCACGGATTTTGATATATATTACATTGACGGCACAAAGCCGCTTGAAATCGTGAAAGAGTTCAGAAAATCAATCGGCACAAGCTATGTTCCGCCGTTTTGGGCATTCGGTTATCAGCAGAGCCGTTGGAGCTATCACAATGCCGAAGCTGTTGACGCTGTTGTTGACGGTTACAACAAGGCAGAAATTCCGCTTGACTGCGTATATCTCGACATCGACTATATGGAGCGTTACAAGGACTTTACTGTTGATGATGAAAAATTTCCGAATTTCAAGGACTATGTTTCAAAGAAAAGGGAAGAAGGAATCCACCTCATTCCGATTATTGACGCAGGCGTTAAAAAAGAGAACGGCTACGATATCTATGAAGAGGGCAGGAAGAACGGATACTTCTGCAAAAACGAGGACGGCACGGATTTTGAGGGCGGTGTATGGCCCGGTATCGTTGGCTTTCCCGATTTTCTCCGACCGGATGTAAGAAAGTGGTTTGGCTCAAAATATAAAATTCTCACAGATATGGGAATTGACGGCTTCTGGAACGATATGAACGAGCCTGCAATTTTCTATTCGGTAAAAGGACTTAACAAAGCACTTGATAAGGCGGCTTCTCTCAAAGGGCAGAACCTTGACCTCTCCAAATTCTTTGAACTAAAGGACACATTCGCAGGTCTTTCAAACAGCCCCGAGGACTATTCAAGCATTTACCATACAGTTGACGGCAAACAGGTTTGCCATGATCAGGTTCACAACATTTACGGCGCTAATATGACAAAAGCCGCCGGCGAATATTTTGCGGAGGAGTTCGGCAAAGAAAAAATCCTTATGTTCTCCCGTGCGTCATATGTAGGCGCTCACCGTTCAAGCGGTATCTGGTTCGGCGATAACCACTCTTGGTGGTCGCACATTCTTCTTGACCTCAAAATGCTCCCGTCGGCAAATATGTGCGGCTTTCTGTACTGCGGTGCAGATCTCGGAGGCTTTAACGAAAACGCAACCCGTGACCTTGTTCTTCGTTTCCTTGCACTCGGTGTGTTTACTCCGCTTATGCGTAACCATGCCGCTCTCGGCACAAGAAATCAGGAGTGCTACAGCTTTGAAAACAGCGATGATTTCAAGGATATTGTTGAGGTTCGTTACAGACTTATTCCGTACCTTTACAGAACATTCAAAAAGGCAAGCGAAGAAAATGATATGATTTTCAGACCGCTCTCGTTCGATTATCCCGATGATAAAATTGCCCGTGAATGTGAAACACAGCTTATGCTCGGTGACGAGTGCATGATTTGCCCTGTATATGAGCAGAATGTAGGCGGAAGATATGTTTATCTCCCCGAGAACATGACTTTTGTAAAACTCAGCGGTACAAGCATTACGACAGAAAAAATGAGCAAGGGTACTCATTATATTGAGGTTGCCCTCAATGAAGTTCCGCTCTTTATCAAAGACGGCAGACAGATTGAACTCTGCAAGCCTGCAATGAGAACTTCACAGCTCGATACAACAGACACAGTTATGATTCCTTAATATACCATAATGATAAAAAACACGGCAGTCGATAAAAAACTGCCGTGTTTTTGTATGTATTAAATCAATTTTAATCGTTTGAATCTTTTCTTTCGCTTTTGAAAAGCTTGCAGATTTCATAGTAAATCGGAATTGTTAAAAATGCAATCCAACCAAATGACCAACCGCCGCAGATGTCGAGAAATCCGAAAAACATATACACAATAACGACAAGCAGGGGATAAGCAAAATGACTCGGTTTGCGTTTGTAGATTGCGTCAACAAGTGTGTAATAGAGAGGAATTGTCAGAAAGCATACCCAGCTGAGTACCCAACCGAGCAATACTCCGCTGAATCCCCAAACGAGGAATCCGATAACGGCAATCAACCAAAACGGAAAGTGCTTCCAAAAGCGGTGCGACTTTGAATGTTTATGCTCTTCAATGCTTTCATCATACATAACATTTCCGTTTTCGTCTGTATAGACTTTTGTTTTGCCGTTTTCCTCAACATGGATTCCGTTCCAGCCGACATCAACCTTTGTACCGTCTTTATCTTTAACATGGATTCCGTCCCTGAAATTAAGGTGAACAGAATCACCGTCCTTTGAGTCAACATGGATTCCGTGTTTGAACGAAACCTTGTCTGATTTTTTGTATGTTGTGTCGCTGTCGGGATTATTTTCGGCATTATTTTCGGGTTCTTCCGACTGTGTTTCGCTTTCGGTTTCTTTTTCGCCTTTAAGCAATTCATCAAGCGAAACACCGTAGATATCGGCAAGAAGAATAAGATTATCCGTGTCGGGCGATGCCTCTGCACGCTCCCATTTTGACACAGCCTGACGGCTTACACCTATTTTTGCGGCAAGCTCCTCCTGGCTTAGATTCATCTTTTTTCTGTACTGCAAAAGTCTGTTGGCAGTTTCAATGTTCATAAAATTTCCTCCTCAAATATTGCTTTAGGGTTTTACCTTGTGAGAAAATTATATCGGTTGCCTGATCCAAAAAACAATACATTTCGGGTTCCATTGTCGCAACTCTCGGTTGCAACCCACAGTTGCGACAATAAAAATCAATAAAAACGCAAAATATTCCAACATCAGAGGTCAAGACCTGTTGTAGTCTTTAAAAATTCACCAAGCTTGTCGCAGATGATTTTTACACCGCCCTCGCTGTCACTTTCAACATTGAGAGGCATAATCGGATCGTGTACCGAAAGTCTGAGCAAGAACCAGCCGTCACCGTTATCCCTGTCAAATGAAACTCTGACGCCCTCACGGTTATCATCGGCAACACACCAGCCGTCCTGCTCCTCGGCATACTTTGTAAGGTCGGCAATAATTTTTTCACCGCAGGCTCTGAAATCTTTTTCAAGAATTTTGTATCTGATTTCTGTGCTTTCAAGCGGTTCTTTGAGTGAGGCGGTAAGCTCATCAAGCTCCTTGCCCTCTTTTCTCATCTGAGCCGCCTTGATAATAATTTTTGTGCATAGATATGCACCGTCATCAAGAAAGTAGTTTTCACGCATTGCGGCATGTCCCGATGTTTCAATTGCAAGAGGACAGTTTATGCCCTGAGCGTTGAGCTCAAGAGCCTTGTCGATAACATTCTTATAGCCTCTGCGATAGCGGTAATGCTTTCCGCCAAGGTCATTTTCAATAAATTGTTTAAGACCGCTTGATGTGATTGAGTCTGTAACAATCATACCGCCGTCATTGCCCTCAAGAGCAATTGCCGCCGCAACGGCTACAAGTCTGTTTCGATTGATTTCATTGCCCTTGCTGTCAACAGCACCGCCACGGTCAACATCCGTATCAAAGATTACGCCGAGGTCTGCGCCCGATTCTCTGACAGCCTCACAGATTGAATCCATTGCCTCTTTAGCCTCGGGATTCGGCACATGATTCGGGAACATTCCGTCAGGTTCAAGATAACGGCTGCCTGTTGTGTCTGCTCCGAGAACAGAAAGCACCTTGTCGGCATAAAATCCGCCTGCACCGTTGCCTGCGTCAACAACAATCTTAAAGCCCTTGAGCGGATGCTCGTAATCTTCTGCATTAACTTCCTTTTTAATCTTCTCGCAAAGTCCCTTTGCGTAGTCGCTCATATAGTCAACATCCGTAATATTTCCGCCGTTGCTTTCTTCGGGATGTTCACCGTTTTGTGCGTAGAGAAGAATTTCCTCAATGTCACTGCCCTCAAGACCGCCCTCACGGGTGAAAAATTTAAGACCGTTTCTGTTGAACGGGTGGTGACTTGCGGTAATCTGAAGAGCACCGTCACATCCGAGGTCAACGGTTGTCATAAACATTGACGGAGTTGACGCAAGCTGACAGCAGAGAACTTCTGCACCGCAACGCTTAAAACGCTCGGTTGTGATTTTCATTATATGCGGTCCCGAAATACGGCTGTCACGACCGACAGAGATTTTGAGCTCGCTCGGCTTTTTTGAAACTTTTTTAGAAAGCCAAAGCACAAAGCCGTCTGCCATATCGGCAACAACATCGTCGGTAAGGTTTACACTTTGTCCCTCAACGCCCTCGCTTGCAACTCCTCGTATGTCTGTTCCGCTTTTGAACTGTTTGTAAAAATCGTTAAGCATTTCATGATTCCTTTCTTATTTGTATGATTGCTTTTATTGAAAATTTAATTCGGAGCAATCCTGAATCCTTTTTGATATCAGCCTTCATAACATAGATTATAACTTAAAATGAGCAAAATCTCAATATGCCTGTTAAATTAAGTTTGTAAAAAACAGCAGTTATATAATGATGAAAAAGAAATAAGTTGTTGAATTTACACAATCAAATGTTATGTTTGTGTTAAAACTATATTTCTATAAAAGCAAATACAAAGCATATTGTACAAAAAACACAACAATTTATTGTGCATAACTGACACCTAAATGTATTTGTGAACAAAAATCAATCGCTAAAATTGTTGACTTTTCCGAATGTTTGACTATAATAATAATTGTCAAGTAAATAGTCCGCTTGACTATCGGCTGATTTCCAATTAGCCTTACTCGAGTAAAATTGAATTATCACATAGTCGATAAATTGATCATGATTTTGCCAAATGGTAAATGGCGCACGAAAACAAAACTTTATATTTTTAAAGAATTGAATGGAGGAAATTTTATGACACCAATTCTTAGCTTACACAATGTTGATGTAACCAAATTCCTCGCCGTGCTCGATACCTGCGAGGGCAATGTATATCTCGTTACAAGCGAAGGCGACAGACTCAATCTCCGCAGCAAGCTTTGCCAGCTTGTCGGTCTTACAAGACTTATCGAAGGCGGCAGGATTGCAGAAGCAAGTATTATTTGCGAAAACAAGAACGACGAGAGCAAGCTTTTCAGACTTAATATGTTCGGCGACACAGGTAACGCCAAAGTAGGTTAATTCTGAAAACACTGACTTAAATATCTACGGTTTTCACGTTAATTTCAAAACTTCTAAACCCAAGGACAGCTGCGAGCAATCGCAGCTGTTTTTGGCTTTTACCTTTTAAATGTAAAATATCAATAAAGTGTTGATTTTGCCGATGTTTTGGGTTATACTAAACTTAATTTATTTTATGAGGCGTTAAACGCATTCGGAAAGGAATACGCTATGGCAGATACAAAAAACGAGCTTATGAACGAAGAAGATCAGGGTATGCTCATCACTCTTGAGGATGAAAACGGTCAGGAAGTTGAATTTGAATTTCTTGATGTAATCGAGTTTGAGGGTACAGAGTACATTGTTCTCATCGAAAATGACGAAGATGCAGACGAGGTTGTTATTCTTCAGATTAATCAGATTGACGAAGAAACAGAGGAATATGTCAGCATTGACGATGAAGATACTCTTAACAAGGTATTTGAGCTTTTCAAAAAGAAATATGATGGCGACATTAACTTTGAATAATTCGTTTCAAATTGAGCTTCCGAGGGGAGGCTCTTTTCTTTTGTGTGAATATAACATTCTCTGCGGGAAAAAATACCGTTGAGGTGTTGTGTATGACAGAAAAAACCGGACTTGAAAAAACCGTTGTGTTTAATTTGAAATCGGCAAATGAATCTGATGTCAATAATATCGTCAATGAAAAAGGTCATGAGAGCCGTTCGTTTTATTACAAACTCGGATTACTCTATTTTCTCAATATTGTTGACTGGATTTGTACAGAGGCGCTCATCGGCAGCGGACATTTTGTTGAGGCAAATCCCGTTATGCAGCCTGTGCTTGAAAACTTTTGGCTGACATTGTTAATCAAGGGAATTTTGCCGCTTGTGCTTATTCTTGGCTGTGCATTAATTTACAAGCTTGCCGAAATCGGCAGGAGCAAAACGGCTGAAATGCTTTTAACGGTCGGAATTGTGTCTTATGCCCTTGTAAACCTATGGCATATTTTCAATTTTGTATTGCTCTTTTGTCGATTTTAATGTACAATAAGGGGTAGCAAATTTGAAAGGGAGTGTATGTTTTGCCGGCATTATCAGTAAGAAATCTTACAATGACTTTTATCGAAAGAAACCTTTTTACCGATGTTTCATTTGATGTTGAAGAAAGAGATAAGGTGGGCTTTATCGGAGCTAACGGAGTCGGTAAAACAACTCTCTTTAAGATACTCAACGGTGAAATCAGCCCTGTTTCGGGAACTGTTACCTTTTCAAAAAATGTCCGTCCGGGATATATGGAACAGCATGCCTGCAACAATCCGAGGGCAGATGTGTATCACGAGCTGCTTTCCGTATTCGACCATCTTTCGGATATGGAAACCGAAATTTCCGCACTTGCACATCAGATTGACAACAAGTCGGGAAATCTTGACGAGCTTGTTGAGAGGCAGACCATGCTTATTGAACAGTTTGAAAGAGCAGGCGGTCTGACCTATAAAAGCAGAACCCGTTCCGCACTTTTAGGACTCGGATTTTCCGAAAATGACTTTACAATGCCTGTCGGCAATTTAAGCGGCGGTCAGCGTTCAAAGCTCTGCCTTGCAAAGCTGTTGCTGTCGCAGAGCAATATGCTCCTCCTTGACGAGCCGACAAACCACCTTGACATTGACGCAATCGCATGGCTTGAAGGCTTTTTGAGAGATTTCAAGGGCGCAATGATTATCATCAGCCATGACCGTTATTTTCTTGATAATGTAACCAACAAGACGATTGAACTTGAACACAACCGTGCTATGGTTTATAAGGGCTCATATTCAGAATTTGTCAAGAAAAAGGAATCGGTGAACGAGTCGCTTAAAAATAAATATGAACACGATTTAAAGGAGATAAAGCGTATTGAGGGCATTGTTGAACAGCAAAAACGCTGGGGACAGGCTCACAATTTTATCACAGCCGCAAGTAAGCAGAAAGAGGCTGACAGAATCAAAGACGGGCTTGTTGCCCCCGAAAGCGAGCTTGAAACAATGCGTATGCATTTTGAGCCGAGATGTGAAAGCGGCAACGATGTTTTAATCTGTAAAAATCTTGCAAAGTCGTTTGACAACAAACAGCTTTTCAAAAATGTTGATATACATATCAGAAAAGGCGAGAGAGTGTTTATCATCGGCGGCAACGGTTGCGGAAAAACAACGCTGTTCAGAATTTTAACGGGCAAAACTCCTATGAACTGCGGTGAATATGACTACGGCGCAAATGTTGAAATCGGTTATTTTGATCAGATGCAGCAGAATCTTGACCTGTCAAAAACCGCACTTGATGAGGTGTGGGACACCTTCCCGAATATGACGCAGACCGAAGTCAGAAGTGCGCTTGCGTCATTCCTGTTCAAAGGTGACGAAGTGTTTAAACCGCTTTCAAAAATGAGCGGCGGCGAGAGGGCGAGAGTTTCTCTCTTGAAACTAATGCTAAAGGGCAGTAACTTTTTGCTCCTCGATGAGCCGACAAACCACCTTGACGCATCATCACGGGAAGAACTTGAAAAAACTTTGCTTGACTACAGCGGTACAATGCTGATTGTCAGCCATGACCGTTATTTTATAAATAAAATTGCCGACAGAATTTTACTCCTTACAAATAACGGAGTAAAGGAATATCTCGGTAATTACGATTATTATCTTGAACGCACAACAGCCGAAAAATCGGGTGCTGTTCCGACTGAGAATAAGAAAGATAAAAAAGAAAAAACGCAGAATGATTACTTTTTGCAAAAGCAAAAGCAGAGTGAAGAACGCAAAAGACAGACTAAGCTTAAAAAGGCAGAGGCTGAAATTGAGCGACTTGACGAAGAAATCGCCAAAACACAGGAGCTTCTCTCAAGCGAGGAAGTTGCCGCAGATTACGAAAAACTTATGGAGTTTTCAAAACTGCTCGAGGATTTGCAAAAACAGCAGGAGGAGCAGTACGAAATCTGGGAAGAACTCGAAAGTATGGCAGAATGATCGCCTTACAGTCGGGAGGAGCGACAAATTTCCCTTGCTTAAAGTAAAAAATTGTTGTATAATAACCGCATAATATAAGCTAAAGACTGTTGCACAGCAGTTTTTGCAGTTGATTTTCAGATAAAAGATTATGCGAATTAAAAATGAAAAAACGGCAGGCAAAATACCCTGCCGCATACATCTGCCCGTGGCGCAATTGGATAACGCAACGGATTCCGATTCCGGAGAATGGGGGTTCAAATCCCTTCGGGCAGGCCAAAACTAAAAGCGCCCTTCATGGGTGCTTTTAGTTTTGACCTGCTAAGAATCCGAAGGGATTTGAAGCCGACCGTAAAGAAAATGCCCCTGTGGGGCATTTTTAGGGAGGAGCGTTTATGGAGGCATAGCTGTGCACAGGACGCAACAAGCGAGGCGGAAAGTTTAAATCCGCACAAAGTACTTCGGGCAGAAGTAGTGATAAGATGAAAGTGCGACACCCTACGGGGTGTCTTTTTTTGGTCTTTTTAGAATCCGAAGGGATTTGAAGCCGACCGTAAAGAAAATGCCCCTGTGGGGCATTTTTAGGGAGGAGCGTTTATGGAGGCATAGCTGTGCACAGGACGCAACAAGCGAGGCGGAAAGTTTAAATCCGCACAAAGTACTTCGGGCAGAAGTAGTGATAAGATGAAAGTGTGACACCCTACGGGGGCGTGCTTTTTTCAGCTAAATTCACGCAAGTGTGAGCTAAATTTGCTATGCAAGCTAAATTATCCTGCGGATAGCTAAATTGTTCTGACGGACAGCTAAAAGTGAATTTAATTTAGCTGTAAACCGAAAGGTTTGCAATTTAGCAACGGAGCGACAAAAAATTCATAGGATATTTTGTTGAAAAATACAATGAAAAATTTTTTTGCAAAAACCCTTGACGAATAGGGTTGGGGATGATATAATAGTCAAGCTGACTCATTCGAGGACATCTTCAAAAAATGAAAATGCTTCAAAAAAATTAAAAAAATTTGAAAAAAGTGTTGACAAATGATGAAGAATGTGATATATTATATAAGCACTCGAAATTAAAGAGTGAATGCAAGAGCGAAAGCTAAATTCGCTGGTGTAGCTCAGTTGGTAGAGCAGCTGATTTGTAATCAGCAGGTCGGGGGTTCAAGTCCGTCCACCAGCTCCATTGAAGCCTACTGTTTAGGCAGTAGGCTTTGATTTTTGAAAAACTTGATAGGGGAGAATTCCCGAGTGGCCAAAGGGGGCAGACTGTAAATCTGTTGCGTTTCGCTTCGATGGTTCGAATCCATCTTCTCCCACCAAGCTTAAAAAACGCCTTAAACGTTGAAGTTTAGGGCGTTTTTCTTTTGCGTTCAGCAGAGATAAAACCCCTCTGAAAATCTGTTTGTCTAACAGTTGTCTATCAGAAAGCTAACTAAGCAGGCTCATTGTCAATAGTTGGGGTAACCCGAAAAAACGAAATATATGAAAATTAGGCTCAATGTCAATAAATGGGGGTACCCCGATAAAAACAGAGCCACTGCATCTAATTCGAATTGTTTTGTGCTGTTTAGATACCTAACATTAGCGGATATGTTTCCGCAAGATACAGCCAAGCACATTTGCGGCAGTTGTGCGTATAATTTAAACTGTTGCAAATGTCAGCGAACAAGCCGTTTTTTAAGCCGTTCGCTTATTTCCTTGACATCAAGACTACGGTCTCGATGTGGCACGGTTGTTCAACGAAAAACATACTCAACCCCTATTGTACAAGGGAATGGTGGAACGCATCTTTTCCCTTAAAATCTAGTGGTTCGAGCCTGTGACAACCTTGAATTGTCCTATAATTTGTATAGGCAAACAGGGTAAAGCTCTGTTCCTTAAGCTTCATTTTTCATGTCATCCCTACAAACTGGAAGTTATCATACCGCCTTTATTATTTTCTCTACATCTTTTTTTCTTGATAGCCATATGACTTTATCATCATATCTATCTAAAATACTTCTTATTTCTTTCAGATTTTTATTCTGAAAAGTTTCAGTCCATTTCAAAAGGTTATAGACCGATTTCAAAGTTTCTCTTTTTCCTTTTTGTATTCCCAATTTTCTTTTTATAGAGCGCATAATAATTCTACTTTTATATAAATAACCAGGCATATCTAAAACATATATTTTATCAGCTTCATCAAAACTTTGCTGTACCCAGGCATAATATACCCCCTCAATTATCCACTCATCATTATTATATAATATTTCTTGTAATAACGCTTTTCGTTCATCAAGCGTTCTCTTTTTGCCATATTCTTTGGCGTTATTATCCCATTGAATATCATCTAAGTCGAAATGGGAAATATTATACTTTTTTGAAAGTGCATTTGCTAAATAGGTTTTTCCAGAACCACTGCAACCAATAATATGTATTTTCATAAGTCTGTATTCTCCTTTATCAAACTCCTTTTATTTCTGCTGAATCATCTTAAAATGCTCCAATGCCTCCACAATTGCTCTCTCTTTATCTTCCGGACACTGTGGTTGCCTACTGTCTTCATTTTTAGGTAAATTATAATTCTTTCCAACCTCAATTCCGCATTTTCTCTTTACCTGTGAAATATACAGATTGGAAACCTTCATTCCGTCATTATGCTCTGCCACATACTTCTTTATCTCATCATATGTCACCTTAGTCTCCGCTGATGTTACATCCATATCATCAAGCTCAATCGTTACATTAATGTAATCATCCGGCTTTTGTTTCAGTTGGGACAAAAGAACAACCGTTTCGATGTGTGCTGTGTGGGGGAACATATCTACGGGTTGGATTTTTTGGACTTTGTAGGGGCTGTTTTGGGTTAGGTAGGCTAAATCTCTTGCCAATGTTTCGGGGTTGCAGGAAACATAGACAACCTTTTTAGGAGACATTTTGATTAGTGAGTCGAGAAATTTTCGGTCACTTCCGGCTCTTGGCGGATCCATGAACACAACATCGGGCTTTTCGTCCTCGTCTGCAGCTTCTCTCATGAACTCGCCCGCATCGGCTTTGTAGAAACGAATATTTTTCAGATTATTTGCTCTTGCGTTTACGATTGCATCCCTCACGGCATCGCCGTTAAGTTCTGCACCGATAACATTGCCTGCGCCGTTTTTGGCGGCAATTATGCCGATTGTGCCGATTCCGCAGTAGGTGTCAAGCACGGTTTCGTGGCCTTTGAGATTTGCAAATTCAATTGCTTTGCCGTACAAAACTTCGGTTTGAACGGGGTTAATTTGGTAAAAGCTTTTCGGCGAAATTCTGAACTTACAACCGCAGAGAATATCTTCAATATAACCCTTACCGTACAGCACTTTCTGATTGTCACCGAGTACAAGGTTGGTGCGGTAGGGGTTTATATTTTGCACAATGGTTGTGATTTCGGGAAACTGTTTCAGAATCGCTTTTACAAAATTGTTTTTTGACGGAAAAACAGGTGTACCTGTCACAAGCACAAGCATAATCTGATTTGTCGCAAAGCCTCTTTTCACAAGAATGTGACGGAGAAAACCTTTGCCTGTGTCCTCGTTATAGGTTGTCATTCTGAAAGAGGGGAGGAGCTTGCGTACTGCAACGATAATTTTGTCGGCAATAACATCCTCTGTCTGACAGCTGTCAATTCCGACAACATGATGACTGCCCGACTGATACACACCCGAAATGATTTTGCCCTTTTTGTCCGTATAAAAAGCCGCCTGAACCTTGTTGCGGTAGTGGTAGGGAGTCTTCATTCCGATAATTTTTTCAACGTTGCAAAAGCGTTTGAGAAGTTTTTCGACTTTCCTCTGCTTGAATTCAAGCTGTTCGGGATATGACAGATTTTGCAGTTGACAACCGCCGCATTTTTTGTAAACGGGACAGCTTTGTTTATTGGTTTCAGGTCTGTTACTCATAATATTTCCTCACATTTTATTGCATTGTATATATCCTTTATTTTATCATCAATCATATTGATATGCAACAGAAACAAACCCTAAATGACAAAGAAAAACGCAGGAGGGAAATCCGCTCCTGCGCTTTCTGATTATTAACCGGTATATCGAAAAAATGAGGATTATCAGGTTATTTGTAATCAATTAAAGATTTGTGTATCCCATAAGGCTTTCGTCAACCTCTTTGGCAACATCTCTGCCCTCACGAATCGCCCAGACAACAAGTGACTGTCCTCTGTGCATATCGCCTGTAACAAATACATTTTCAACATTTGTCTTGTGTGAGCCTTCTGCCGTTGCAACATTGGTTCTTGCGTTTGTTTCAACACCGAATGCCTTGGTTACATAGTTTTCACTGCCGAGGAATCCTGCCGCAATGAGTACGAGTTCAACATCAACCTTGTACTCTGAGCCTTCAACCTCTTTCATCATAAGTCTGCCTGTTTTAGCATCCTTTTCGGGTTTGAGCTTAACAAGCTCCGCACCTACAAGATTACCGTTCTTGTCAGCAATGAACTGCTTAACGGTTGTCTGATAAACTCGTGGATCGTGACCGTAAACTTCAATAGCCTCTTCCTGACCGTAGTCTGTTTTGCAGACTCTCGGCCATTGCGGCCATGGGTTATCGGCACTTCTTGTGTCGGGAAGTTTAGGCATCATTTCAAGCTGAAGAACGGATTTTGCACCGTGTCTGATGCTTGTGCCGACGCAATCGTTACCTGTGTCGCCGCCGCCGATTACCATTACATTCTTGCCTTTTGCACTGATGAATGTACCCTCTCTGAGGTTGCAGTCGAGAAGTGACTTTGTTGTTGATTTGAGGAAGTCAACGGCAAAGTGAATGCCGTTAGCCTTTCTGCCGGGAACTTTGATATCTCTCGGATTTGATGCACCGCAAGCAAGGATTACACGGTCAAAGTCCTTGAGAATTTCGCTTGCCTTGATGTCTTTGCCGACATTTGAGCAGGTTTCAAAGGTTACGCCTTCTTCTTCCATAATGTTAATCTTGCGTTCGATAACATCTTTTTCAAGCTTCATATTCGGAATGCCGTACATAAGCAGACCGCCTACTCTGTCATTGCGTTCAAATACCGTTACAGAGTGACCGCGCTGATTGAGCTGGTCGGCAGCGGCAAGTCCCGATGGACCCGAACCGATGATTGCAATTTTCTTGCCTGTTCTTACCTTTGGAATTCTTGCGTCTGCAAGACCTTCTTCATAGGCGTTTTCAATGATTCCGTATTCGTTGGCTCTTACGCTGACAGCGTCACCGTTTGCACCGCAGGTGCATGCCTTTTCACAGAGAGCGGGACATACACGGGATGTGAATTCGGGGAAGTTGTTTGTAACTTTAAGACGGTTGTAAGCCTGTTCCCAGTTGCCCTTGTAGATGAGGTCATTCCATTCGGGAATGAGGTTGTTAAGCGGACAGCCTGAGAATGCAGAACCAATCTGCATTCCTGCCTGACAGAAAGGCACGCCGCAGTCCATGCATCTTGCACCCTGTTTTTGCTGATCCTCTTTGCTGAGGGGATCGTGAAATTCGTCAAAATTTTTGATTCTTTCTTTTACGGAGTATGCCGGGGCATCCTCACGCTTATATTCCATAAATCCTGTTGGCTTTCCCATAAATATCCCCTCCTTATTTATTATTCACAATTTCGTAGAAAGCTTCAATCTGTGCCTGCTCGTTTGTAAGACCTTTTTCTTCATAAGCGGCAATTGCAGCCATCATTCTCTTGTAGTCGTGCGGAATAATCTTCTTGAATTTCGGAAGATACTCGTCAAAGTTATCAAGGATTTTCTTGCCTCTCTGTGAACCTGTTGCTGCAACATGTTCTTCTATAAGCGTTTTGAGTTCGATTATATCGTACTTTTCTGTTACCTCAGAGAAGAGAACCATTTCTTTGTTAAGCTTTGTGTAAAGATCTCTTTCTTCATCAAGAACATAGGCAACACCGCCGGACATACCTGCGGCAAAGTTTTTGCCTGTTTTGCCGATAACAACAACTCTGCCGCCTGTCATATATTCACAACCGTGGTCGCCGACACCCTCAACAACTGCTGTTGCGCCTGAGTTTCTTACGCAGAAACGCTCGCCTGCAACACCGTTGATGAATGCCTTGCCGCTTGTTGCACCGTAAAGTGCAACATTACCGATGATGATGTTGTTACCTGCGTCAAATGTTGAGTTCTTCGGAGGATAAACTACCAGCTTACCGCCTGAAAGTCCCTTGCCAAAGTAGTCGTTTGAGTCGCCCACAAGTTCAAGTGTGAGTCCCTTTGGAATGAATGCGCCAAAGCTCTGACCACCCGAACCGTTGCAAACTACTGTAAATGTATCGTCATCAAGGTTGTTGTAATGCTTTCTTGTAACCTCGGAACCGAAGATTGTACCGAATGAACGGTCAGTGTTCTTAACATTGACTTCAACCTTTTTCTTTGTGCCTTTTGCAAGAACCTTTGCAAATTCTTTGCAGAGGATTCTCTCGTCAAGTGTTGATTCAAGCTTGAAATCATAAAGGCTCTTTTTGTTGTATTCAACCTTTTCCGAAACAAAGTTTGTATCAAGAATGTTAGAAAGGTCAACCTCGGCAGCCTGTCCTGTGATGCCTTCTTTTCTCTTGATGAGGTCAATTCTTCCGACAAGCTCATCAACGGTTTTTACACCGAGCTTTGACATATATTCACGAAGTTCGCTTGCTACAAACTTCATAAAGTTTATTACATATTCGGGCTTGCCGCAGAATCTTTTTCTGAGCTCGGGGTTCTGTGTGGCAACACCGAACGGGCAGGTATCAAGGTTACATACTCTCATCATTGCACAACCGAGAGTTACAAGCGGAGCAGTTGCAAAACCGAATTCCTCTGCACCGAGCATTGCGGCAATTGCAACATCACGGCCGTTCATAAGCTTACCGTCGGTTTCAATAACAACCTTGTTACGAAGGTCGTTCATAATGAGTGTCTGATGAGCCTCGGCAAGACCGAGTTCCCACGGCAGACCTGCATTGTAGATTGAGTTTCTCGGAGCAGCGCCTGTACCGCCGTCATAACCTGAAATAAGGATTACGCCTGCACCTGCTTTTGCAACGCCTGCGGCAACCGTACCTACACCGCATTCCGAAACGAGCTTAACAGAGATTCTTGCATCTTTGTTAGAATTCTTGAGGTCATAGATAAGCTGTGCAAGGTCCTCAATTGAGTAAATGTCGTGGTGCGGTGGGGGAGAGATGAGCGATACACCCGGTGTTGAATGACGGGTTTTTGCAATCCAGGGATAAACCTTTTTGCCTGGAAGATGTCCGCCCTCGCCCGGCTTTGCACCCTGAGCCATTTTAATCTGAATTTCGTTTGCAGATGTGAGGTATCTTGATGTAACACCGAAACGACCTGACGCAACCTGCTTGATTGCAGAACATCTGTCAACCTTCTGTCCTTTTGTGAGAAGTCGTTCAAGGCTTTCGCCGCCCTCACCTGAGTTTGACTTGCCGTGAAGCTGATTCATTGCAATCGCAAGTGTTTCGTGAGCCTCCTGTGAGATTGAACCGTAGGACATAGCGCCTGTCTTGAAACGCTTTACGATTGAATCAACGCTTTCAACCTCATCAAGCGGAACAGGAGTTTCCGCAAAGTTGAAGTCGAAAAGACCTCTGATATTTACAGGATCCATTTCTTCGGAAATCATATGAGAATACTTTTTGTAAAGCTCATAGTCGCCTGTTCTTGTTGCCTGCTGGAGCATATATATAGTCTGCGGATTGTAGAGGTGTTCCTCTTTGCCGCTTCTGAACTTGTGTGAACCACGGGATTCAAGCTCATCGCTTACACCGAGGTCAAGCGGATCAAATGCCGCTGTGTGAAGTTTGTCAACATTCTTTTCGATATCCTTGATTGTGATACCGCCGATTCTGCTGACTGTGCCTGTGAAGTATTCGTCAATAACATCCTTGCCGATACCGATAGCCTCAAAAATCTGTGAGCCCTGATATGACTGGATTGTTGAAATACCCATTTTTGACGCAATCTTTACGATGCCGTGGAGAACTGCGCTGTTGTAATCGTCAACTGCTGCGTAGTAGTCCTTGTCAAGAAGGTCGTCACCGATAAGCTCGTGAATTGTTTCCTGAGCAAGATACGGGTTGATTGCACTTGCACCGTAACCGAGAAGTGTTGCAAAATGATGAACTTCTCTCGGCTCACCGCTTTCAAGTATCATTGCAAGTGAAGTTCTCTTCTTTGTTGCAACAAGGTGCTGATGAAGAGCGGATACTGCAAGAAGTGACGGAATTGCAAGATGGTTTTCGTCAACTCCTCTGTCGGAGAGGATAAGAATATTTGCACCGTCATTGTAAGCCTTGTCAGCTTCAATGAAAAGTCGCTTAACAGCCTTTGAAAGTCTTGTGTTCTTGTAGTAGAGAATCGGGATAACCGCAACCTTAAAGCCCGGAATGTGCATATTCTTGATTTTGAGAATATCGGTTGATGTAAGAATCGGGTTGTGAATCTTCATAACCTTGCAGTTTTCGGGACGCTCCTCAAGGATGTTGCCGTCCTCACCGATATAAATTGTTGTTGATGTTACAACTTCCTCACGGATTGCGTCAATCGGCGGGTTTGTAACCTGTGCAAAGAGCTGTTTGAAGTAGTTGAAAAGCGGCTGCGGTTCTTTTGAAAGAACTGCAAGCGGACTGTCTGTACCCATTGCGGCAATTGACTCTGTGCCGTTCTTTGCCATAGGAAGAATTGATGTCATAACATCTTCGTAGGTATATCCGAAAGCCTTCTGGAGTTTTTGTCTTTCTTTATATGAATGCTCCTCAACCTTCATATTAGGAATTTTGAGGTCTTTAAGACAAACAAGATTACTGTCGAGCCATTCGCCGTAAGGCTGTTTTGACGCATAATACTCTTTGAGTTCATCGTCATCAATGAGTCTGCCCTGAACCGTATCGACAAGGAGCATTTTGCCCGGGCGAAGTCTTTCCTTTGTAACAATCTTTGCGGGATCAATAGGAAGTGCGCCGACTTCCGATGAAAGAATGAGGTTGCCGTCATCCGTGATGTAATATCTTGACGGACGTAGACCGTTACGGTCAAGAACCGCACCCATAATGTCACCGTCAGAGAAAAGGATTGACGCAGGACCGTCCCACGGCTCCATCATTGTTGCATAATACTGATAGAAGTCCTTTCTCTTCTGGCTCATTGTGCCGTTATTATCCCACGGCTCCGGAATTGTAATCATAACGGCAAGAGGAAGCTCCATACCGCTCATTACGAGAAATTCAAGTGTGTTATCAAGCATTGCAGAGTCTGATCCCTCTGTGTTTACAACAGGGATAACCTTGTCAAGGTCGCCCTTGAGATGCTCCGAACGCATTGTTTCCTCACGGGCAAGCATCTTGTCAGCGTTGCCTCTGATTGTGTTGATTTCACCGTTGTGAACAATCATTCTGTTAGGATGGGCTCTCTGCCAGCTTGGATTTGTGTTGGTTGAAAAACGGGAGTGAACCATAGCGATTGCAGACTCGTAATCCTCGTCCTGAAGATCAAGGAAGAAGTTACGGAGATCGCCGACAAGGAACATACCTTTATATACAATAGTTCTGCTTGAAAGTGAAACTACATATGTGTCTTCATTACTCTGTTCAAAAACTCTTCTTGCAACATAGAGCTTTCTGTCGAACGGAAGACCTCTCTTTACGCCGTGAGGTCTTTTGATAAAGCACTGCATAATTGCAGGCATACATTCAACAGCTCTGTGACCGAGGACCTCGGGCTTTGAAGGAACATTTCTCCAACCGAGAACTGTAAGACCTTCTTTTTCTGCAATGATTTCAAACATCTTCTTTGCCTGATTTCTTGCAAGCTCATTCTGAGGGAAGAAGAACATACCTACAGCGTAATCTCTTTCGGAACCGAGCTTAATGCCGATTTCAGCAGCTGCCTTCTTAAAAAATTTGTGTGAAATCTGGAGAAGAATACCTACGCCGTCACCTGTTTTGCCTTCGGCATCCTTACCTGCTCTGTGTTCGAGAGTTTCAACAATTGTCAGAGCGTTTGCCACGGTGTCGTGTGACTTGATACCCTTAATATTAACAACAGCTCCGATACCGCAGTTATCATGTTCAAACTTCGGAGAATACAGAGTCTTGTTGTTCTCTCTGACTGTCTGTTCCATTAATGATCACCCTTTCCTGTTAATCACAAAAATTATTCAGCGGACTTTTTATATACATATATATGTAAAAGGAAGTTTGCTTTCGTAAACTTATCGGTTCAAAGTGGCAATTAATGTTCTGCCGGTTAATAATCAATCATATATATGTAATTGTAAAATGCCCAATCTCTTCTCAGCGGTAAAACCGCTATGCTCAGCCTGTGCTATATCCTGCAAAGGTGAATGTGCAGGTCGGCTGATGTTCTGAAATGCCTTGTCGTCTTTGATTAAGGAAAATCAGCACTTAGATTATATAACTATACATTGTGCTTTGTCAAGGGAAAATAGAGGAAAATTGCAACTTTTAAGGGTAAAACTTTCATTTTACTGTGATTGTTGTAGAAAATATGCAACTCTTATTGGTGTTTCAGCTTAATTTTGCAGGAAATTTAATAAAACTTGCAATTTCAAAACTTTTTTCAAAAAATGTATTGACAAATTCGCAAAAGTGGAATATACTAACAACATCAAAGACAGCAAGGGCGCTGTGAGCTGAGGCTTACAGTGTCCTTTTCTGTTTTTATAAAGCAAAAATCAGACCATTAAAATTTATTTTCAAAATGGATAGGAGAGAATTAAAATGGCAAAAGTTCCCGAAATTTTTGGCAGCATGGTATTTAATGACCAGAAGATGCAGGAAAGACTTCCAAAGTCAACTTACAAGGCTTTGAAAAAGACAATCCAGAACGGTGAACCGCTTGACCTCAGCGTTGCAAATGTTGTTGCGGCTGCTATGAAGGACTGGGCAGTTGAAATGGGCTGTACCCACTACACACACTGGTTCCAGCCGATGACAGGTATTACAGCCGAAAAGCATGACAGCTTTATCGCACCGAACGGTGAGGGTCAGGTTATCATGGAGTTTTCAGGTAAAGAGCTTGTAAAGGGCGAGCCTGATGCTTCTTCTTTCCCAAGCGGCGGTATTCGTGCCACATTCGAGGCAAGAGGCTATACAACATGGGATCCTACATCATATGCATTCGTTAAGGACGGAACACTTTACATTCCTACAGCATTCTGTTCTTATACAGGCGAGGTTCTCGATAAGAAAACTCCTCTTCTTCGTTCAATGGAGAGAATGAATACAGAGGCTGTAAAGATTCTTCATCTTCTCGGCAAAGAAAATGTTACAAGAGTTACAACAACAGTAGGTCCGGAGCAGGAATACTTCCTTATTGATAAGGACGCTTACGACCAGAGAGAGGATCTTATTTATACAGGCAGAACACTTTTCGGTGCAAAAGCTCCTAAAGGACAGGAACTTGACGACCATTACTTCGGTGCAATCAAGACAAGAGTTGCTGCTTATATGAAAGACCTTGACGAGGAGCTCTGGAAACTCGGCATCCTTGCAAAGACAAAGCATAACGAAGTTGCTCCTTCACAGCACGAGCTTGCTCCTATCTTCACAACAACAAACATTGCAACCGACCATAACGAGCTTACAATGGAAGTTATGAAGAAGGTTGCCGAAAGACACGGCCTTGTTTGTCTTCTTCACGAAAAGCCGTTCGCAGGTGTTAACGGTTCAGGTAAGCACAACAACTGGTCAATTTCAACCAACACAGGCGAAAACCTTCTTGAACCCGGCAAGACTCCTGAAAACAACCTTCAGTTCCAGCTTTTCCTTGCAGCAGTTGTAAAGGCTGTTCACGAGTATCAGGATCTTCTCAGAATCACGGTTGCGTCGGCAGGTAACGACCACCGTCTCGGCGCTAACGAAGCACCGCCTGCAATCATTTCAATGTATCTCGGTGATGACCTCGGCGAGCTTGTTGATTCAATCATCAATGGCAGAGAATATGTAAGCAAGGGTAAGCAGAAGATGAAGACAGGTGTTGATGTTCTTCCTGACTTTATGAAGGACACATCGGATCGTAACCGTACATCACCTTTTGCATTCACAGGCAACAAGTTTGAATTCAGAGCACTTGGTTCTTCACTTAACATTGCCTGTCCTAACTATATGCTCAACACTATGGTAGCCGAAGAACTTTCAGAGTTCTACGATGAGCTTAAAGATGCGGATGATATGGACGCAGCTATCAAGGCTCTTGTTAAGAAAGTATTCACAGAGCATCAGAACATTATCTTCAACGGCAACAACTACGCTCCCGAGTGGGTTGAAGAGGCTGAAAGAAGAGGACTTCTTAACCTCAAGTCACTTCCTGACGCAATGGAACACTTCCTTGACAAGAAGAATATTGACCTCTTTGTTAAGAATAAGATTTGTTCGGCAGACGAAATCCGTGCAAGATATGAAATTGAGCTTGAAAGCTATTCTAAGCAGATTAACATTGAGGCTCTCACAATGATTGATATGGCTAAGAAGAACATTCTTCCTGCCGTTACATCATATGTAAGAGATCTTACGGATACAGCACTTGCCAAGAAGGCACTTTCGGACGCTATTCCTACAAGTGTTGAGGAAGACCTTATTACAAGCCTTTCAAACAAACTTGTATGTTTCTCAAAGAAAACTGCAGAGCTTGAAGAGGCTGTTATCAAGGCAAGCGACTACAGCGATGACAACCTCAAGTATGCTAAGTACTACAGAGAAACAGTATTTGCACTTATGCAGGAACTCAGAGCTGTCGGTGACGCAATGGAAACAGAAACAGCTTCGGAATACTGGCCTTATCCTTCATACGGCGAACTTCTTTTCGGTGTGTGATTGATAGAACCTCTATTTATACTAAATAACATTATTTATATTGTATAACAGGTAACACAACGGCGTGTGATTGACAGAACTAAACTGTCAACTCCACGCCGTTTTTTGTTATTTTGATAAAAGGAGAGATTTATATGGCAGAACTAATTTACGGAGGCACAGGCGTCTGGTTTATGATCGGCGCATTACTCGTGTTCTTTATGCAGTGCGGATTCGCAATGGTTGAAACCGGTTTTACAAGAGCTAAAAACGCAGGTAACATCATTATGAAAAACCTGATGGACTTTTGTATCGGTACGGTTGTATTCAGCCTGTTAGGCTTCGGACTTATGATGTCTGAGGACTATGTTGCAGGATTCATCGGTGTTCCCAACCTCAATATGTTCACAGACTGGATGAACTTTGATTGGAACTCATTCGTATTCCAGCTTGTATTCTGTGCTACAGCAGCTACTATCGTTTCAGGTGCTATGGCAGAGCGTACAAAATTCTCGGCATACTGTGTTTACAGCGCAATTATTTCACTCGTTGTTTACCCGATTGAAGCAGGTTGGGTTTGGAACGGTCAGGGTTGGCTTGCACAGCTCGGCTGTATCGACTTTGCAGGTTCAATCGTAATTCATATGGTCGGCGGTATCTCGGCACTTGTCGGCGCAATCATCCTCGGACCCCGTATCGGTAAGTACGGCAAGAACGGCAAGGTAAACGCTATCCCCGGTCACAGCATCACACTCGGTGCTCTCGGTGTATTCATTCTTTGGTTTGCATGGTACGGCTTTAACGGTGCCGCTGCTGAAGACGGCGCCCGTCTCGGTCAGATTCTTCTTACAACAACAATTGCTCCGGCAGTTGCAACAGTAACAACTATGCTCTTTACATGGATCAAGAACGGCAAGCCTGATGTTTCAATGTGTCTTAACGCATCACTCGCAGGTCTTGTAGCAATCACGGCAGGTTGTGCAGATGTTGATGCAATCGGCGCAGCAGTTATCGGTATCGTTTCAGGTATCCTCATAGTAGTAGCAGTTGAATTTGTTGATATCAAGCTTAAAATAGATGATCCTGTCGGCGCATTCTCGGTACACGGCGTAAACGGTATGTGGGGCGGCCTTGCAGTAGGTCTTTTCGCAACAGGTAACGGTCAGAACGGTGTTACAGGTCTTTTCTACGGCGGTGGCTTTGCTCAGCTTGGTAAGCAGGCTCTCGGTATTGTTACAATCGTAGCTTGGACAGTTGTTTGCATGATTATCGTATTCACAATTATCAAAAAGACAGTAGGTCTTCGTGTTACAAAGGACGAAGAAATGAAGGGCCTCGATATCTGCGAGCACGGTCTTATCAGCGCATATGCAGACTTTATGCCAATCGGGGTCGGTACAGCTTCACTTGATGAAACATTTGATGTTGACAGCAATGTTCCTGTAACTCAGGCAGTTCCCGTTCAGCTTGCCGGCAAGTATGACATGGCTACCGACGGCACAAAGATTACTAAGATTGACATTCTTCTCAAGCAGTCAAAGCTTGAAGCTCTTAAAGAAGAAATGGATAAGCTCGGCATCACAGGTATGACAGTATCTCAGGTACTCGGTTGCGGTGCTCAGAAGGGTAAAGCAGAGTATTACCGTGGTGTTGCTATTGAAAGTAACCTCCTTCCTAAGATGAAGGTTGAAATCGTAGTTTGCAAGGTTCCTGTAAAGGCAGTTGTTGATGCGGCTGTTAAGGCACTTTACACAGGTCACATCGGTGACGGCAAAATCTTTATCTATGATGTTGAAGATGTTGTTAAGGTTAGAACAGGCGAAACAGGCTACGACGCTATGCAGGATGTTGAATAATCCCCAATAGCTTAATTAACCTATCCTTTTTAATTCACATAAACCGAAACACCCCGAACGGCAATAGCTGTTCGGGGTGTTTTGGCATATAAATGTTTAGCAAAGATAATTGACTTTGTTTTGTATATGCTATATAATAATAGTGTAAAGAATGATATTTGACACTATTAAGGCGGTGGGGCATATGACAGATTACAGAAAGCTTTGTATAGATTTGTTCGGAACAGATAACGAAACCGAGTTAAAGGATATTGCAGGCAGGCTTAAAGGCGGAAGAAAAAATAAGTTGACCGAAACGGATGTTAAAAATGCAATTGAAATGCAGAAAAACGGTAAAACTACTGCTGAAATAGCACAAACCTTTAATGTAAGCCGTCAGACAATTTCAAAATATCTTAACAAGCCCTTGAACGGCAATTATGTTATGCGGCTTGATTTTATGTTCCGTCAGAAGGTGTGTACGGAAATATATGTCAACTTTGCCGATAAGAAAATAAAAATTGTGAATCGCACCAATGATATAATGAAAAGAGCTTTCGGTATAAATGAAAATCCGGATTGGAACGATTTTGAACAGTTTCTTGAAGAAAGATGTTTTCCGAAATCAAGGGCATTCCGAAAAACTATTTTGAAAAAAATCGGAGCGGACGGCTACGATACTTTGCAGATACTTGAAAAAACAGACGGAAGAACGGCTGAGGATAACCAATATATAAGGTTTACAAGAAAGGAGCTGTACGCTTTTTGATTAAGGAAATCAATCTTGACAATTACTCACTTATAGATACAAAATCTGCTTCTTCAAAAGGCAATCAGCAAAAGTGGCTTGTAAACGATTTGTGGTACAAAGCAGACCATATGGGATATGAGGGCTTGTGTGAGGTTGTTGTATCTGAATTGTTGAAAAAATCGAATATAACCGATTTTGCGGAATATTTTCCGATAAAAATAGAATTTGCAGGTCGAAAGCTTAACGGTTGTTATTCAAAAAACTTTCGCAAAAAAAATGAAAGCATTGTCACGCTTGAGCATTTGTCAAAGCAATGGCTTGCGTCATCAATGGCGAAAAATCTTTTGAAGTACGATGATGTGAAGGATAAAATTTCCCACACCGTTGATTTTATCGAGAATAAAACAGGTTTGAAAAATGTCGGAAAATATATAACAGCAATGCTTGAGCTTGACGCATTTTTTCTGAATGAGGACAGGCATACCAATAATATTGCGTTTATACTGAATGATGATACAGGCGAATACAGATTTTGTCCGTATTTTGATTTCGGACTTTCGCTGCTTGCCGACACAACCGAGGATTACCCTCTCGGAGAGGATATTTACAACTTAATCCCAAAAATTCACGCAAAACCTTTTGATGTAGATTTCGATGTACAGCTTGATGCTGCTCAGGAACTGTATGGTGAACAGGTAAAATTTTCGTTTATGAGTTCCGATATAGAAAAATCTTTTGAAAAAGTCAGCGGATATTATCCCGATGAAGTTGTGCTAAGAGTGAAAAATTTAATCTATAATCAAAAACACAAATACGGTAATATGTTTGAGTAATGTTTAAATGATAAATTGCCCGAAAAATGTTGAAAAGTGTAAAACAAATTTGCAATGAAAATGTTTTTACAAAATTGTAAAAAATATTATCATAATTCCTTTAAGTAAATAACAATAGGGGTTAATCTTGTAAAATAATAAGATGAATGAAACAATATGCGGTGGTGAGGTTCTTGAAAAATGCTTTGTTGATTTCACACTCTGAACAGAGTGCCGTTTCTTTGTCACAATTGCTCGAGAGCGAAGGCTATACGGAGATTTCCGTATGCCAAACCTCACAGGAGGCTAAGGAGCTTGCAAAGGGTGAGATTTTTGACCTCATTTGCGTCAATGCACCGCTTGAAAAGGAAAACGGCATTGAGCTTTCAAAGTACTTTGCCGGAATAACCCGTTCAAGTGTTGTGATTATCGTTCCTCAGCGTAATGCGGATTATGTGAACGACGCACTTACGGAGCACGGTGTTCTTGTTATTGCAAAGCCCGTAAACAAGCACCTGTTTCACCACTTTTTGCAGTTTACGGAATGTTTTAAGATGCGTATGTTCCGTGTGATTGAGGAAAATGAAAAGCTCAAGCATATGGTTGCGGATATGAAGATAATAAACAGAGCAAAGTTCCTGCTTATTACCTGCCTTAATATGTCCGAAGATCAGGCGCATCGCTATCTTGAAAAACAGGCTATGGATCTCAGAACAAGCAAGCTTGAGGTTGCAAAGCAGGTTATCAGAACATATGAGAACTGACTGCGATTTTTTTAGTTTATTGAAAGGAATGTGTTTTTATGAGCCGTGCGGCATACTTAATCCTTGAAAACGGAACAGTTTTTGAGGGCAAGGCGTTTGGTGCCGAAAAAGAAACTACGGGAGAACTTGTTTTTACTACAGCAATGACAGGTTATCTTGAAACACTCACCGACCCCAGCTATTACGGTCAGGTGGTTATTCAGACATTCCCTTTAATCGGCAACTATGGTGTTATCCCTGCCGATTTTGAGAGTGACTCTCCGTCACTGAAAGGTTATATTGTACGAGAATGGTGCCAAGTTCCTTCAAACTTCCGTTGTGAGGGTGATCTTGACACCTTTTTAAAAGAGTCGGGAATTCCCGGCATTTACGGAATCGACACCCGTGCGCTCACAAGAATTGTGCGTGAATACGGTGTTCTGAACTGCAAAATCTCCTATTCTCCCGATGTAACAAAGGAAGAACTTGACGAGATTAAGAACTATGTTATTACAGAGGCTGTTGAAAGCACTACTATAAAAGAAAAAGAGCATTTTGACGCTGAAAACGGCGACCTCAATGTTGTGCTTATGGATTTTGGCGCAAAGCATAACATCGGCAGAGAGCTTGTTAAGAGAGGTTGTAACCTTACAGTCGTTCCCGCCCACACAACAGCGGATGAAATTAAGGCTATGAATCCCGACGGCGTAATGCTTTCAAACGGACCGGGAGATCCTTCGGACAACACAGAGATTATTGCAGAGCTTAAAAAGCTTTGTGACTTCGGGATTCCGACTTTCGGTATCTGTCTCGGTCATCAGCTCCTTGCGCTTTCACAGGGTGCAAAAACAGAAAAGCTCAAGTACGGTCACAGAGGTGCAAACCAGCCTGCAAAAGAGGTTGAAACAGGCAGAGTTTACATTACATCACAGAACCACGGCTACGCTGTTGTAAGCGACAGTATGCCAGAAAACGGCAAAGTAAGTTTTGTAAACGGTAATGATAACACCTGTGAGGGCGTAAACTACACAAATATGCCTGCTTTCTCGGTTCAGTTCCATCCGGAAGCTTGCGGCGGTCCTCACGATACAGCATTTTTGTTTGACCGTTTTATTGAATTGATGAAGAACAACAAAAAATAAGAGTCCGAAATTCGGATTACTATTCAGCATAAGAACAGATACAATAATTACTTGAACGAGGAATGATTATATGCCACTCAAAAAGAATATCAAACGAGTTATGGTAATCGGTTCGGGCCCTATCGTAATCGGTCAGGCTGCCGAATTTGACTATGCAGGCACACAGGCTTGCCGTGCGCTTAAAGAAGAAGGACTTGAGGTTATTCTCGTAAACTCAAACCCTGCTACAATTATGACTGATAACGCAATGGCTGATAAAATCTACATTGAGCCGTTGACGCTTGAAACAGTTAAGAGAATCATCAAAAAGGAACGCCCTGACAGCCTTCTTTCAACCCTCGGCGGTCAGACGGGTCTTACCCTTTCAATGCAGCTTGCAAAAGAGGGCTTCCTTGATAAATACAATGTTCAGCTTCTCGGTGCAAACCCCGAAACAATCGACAAGGCAGAGGACAGACAGCTTTTTAAGGACACAATGATTGAAATCGGTCAGCCTGTTATTCCGTCACTTGTTGTTACAGATGTTGAATCAGCTGTTAAGTTTGCCGATGAAATCGGTTATCCTGTAATTATCCGTCCTGCATTCACACTCGGCGGTACAGGCGGCGGTATTGTCGATAACGAGGAAGAACTTCGTGAAATCACATCAAACGGTCTTGAACTTTCTCCTATCACACAGGTGCTTGTTGAAAAATGTATCTCAGGTTGGAAGGAAATCGAGTTTGAGGTTATGCGTGACAGCGACGGAAATGTTATTACTGTCTGCTCAATGGAAAACTTCGATCCTGTAGGCGTTCACACAGGCGACTCAATCGTTATCGCTCCTACGGTAACACTTGCCGACAAGGAATATCAGATGCTCAGAAGTGCGGCTCTCAACATTATCTCTGCACTTAAAGTAGAGGGCGGTTGTAACTGCCAGTTCGCACTCAACCCCGAAACATTTGAATATGCGGTTATCGAGGTTAATCCCCGTGTATCCCGTTCATCGGCACTTGCGTCAAAGGCAACAGGTTATCCTATTGCAAAGGTTGCCGCTAAAATTGCTATCGGTTACACACTTAATGAAATCAAAAATGCCGTTACGGGTACAACATACGCTTGCTTTGAGCCGGCGCTTGACTATGTTGTTGTAAAATTCCCGAAATGGCCTTTCGATAAATTTGTATATGCAAAGAGAACACTCGGTACTCAGATGAAGGCAACAGGCGAGGTTATGGCTATTGCTCCGACATTTGAGCAGGCTATTATGAAAGCCGTACGAGGTGCCGAGATTTCTCACGATACTCTCAATGACAAGGAATTTGCAGAGCTTTCAAACGCATCGGTTTATGACAGACTCAGCGTTTGCGATGACAGAAGAATTTTCTGCGTATATGAGGCTCTCAAGAGAGGCATTACAGTAGAACAGATTCACAACATCACTCTCATTGACGAGTGGTTCCTTGAAAAGCTCAAAAATCTTATTGCCGTTGAAAACGAACTCAAGAACGGCGAGCTTACGGAGGATCTCTATGTTCGTGCCAAGAACAATGGATTCCTTGACAGAACAATTGAAAAAATCACAGGCAGGAAGGTTGAAAATCCGCTTGTTCCTGTTTATAAAATGGTTGATACCTGCGCCGCAGAATTTGAGGCTGAAACTCCTTACTTCTATTCAACATTTGATAAGGAAAATGAAGCTGAGGAATTCATCAGGGAGCAGAAGAGCGATAAGAAAACAGTTATCGTATTCGGTTCGGGTCCTATCAGAATCGGTCAGGGTATCGAATTTGACTATGCGTCTGTTCACTGCGTATGGGCGCTCAAAAAAGCTGGCTACGATGTTGTTATTGTAAACAACAACCCTGAAACAGTATCAACAGACTTTGACACAGCCGACAGACTTTATTTTGAACCGCTCACAACCGAAGATGTTATGGGCATAATAAAGACAGAGAATCCGTTCGGTGTAGTTGTTGCATTCGGCGGACAGACAGCAATTAAGCTCACAAAGTTCCTCAGCGACAACGGTGTAAATATTCTCGGCACATCATACGATGCCATTGATATGGCAGAGGACAGAGAGCGTTTTGACGAGCTTCTTGAAAAGTATCATATCAAGCGTCCCCGTGGCGTAACGGTTATGACAACAGACGAGGCTCTCGATGTTGCAGACAAAATCGGTTATCCTGTTCTTCTCCGTCCGTCATATGTTCTCGGCGGTCAGAATATGATTATTGCATTCAACGAAGATGATGTCAAAGAGTATATGGCAATCATTCTTGCACAGAATATTGAAAATCCGATTCTTATTGATAAGTACCTTCAGGGTACAGAGCTTGAAGTTGACGCCATTTGTGACGGTGAAGATATTCTTATTCCGGGTATTATGGAGCATATCGAGCGTGCCGGTGTTCATTCGGGCGACTCAATTGCGGTTTATCCGGCATGGAATCTCTCAGACAGAATGACTCAGATTATTATTGAAAGCTCAAAGAACCTTGCAATCGAACTCCGTACAAAGGGACTTGTAAACATTCAGTACCTTATCTATAAAGACGAACTTTATGTTATCGAGGTAAATCCCCGTTCTTCAAGAACAATCCCTTACATCAGTAAGGTAACAGGCGTTCCTATGGTTGACCTTGCAACAAGAGCAATGCTCGGTGAAAAGCTCAAAGATATGGGCTACGGCACAGGCCTTTACAGAAAGAGTCCTTACATTGCGGTTAAGGTTCCCGTATTCAGCTTTGAAAAGCTTATCAATGTTGATAACCACCTCGGCCCCGAGATGAAGTCAACAGGTGAAGTTCTCGGTGTTGCAGGCACACTTGAGGAGGCTCTCTATAAGGGACTCATCGGTGCAGGCTACAAGATGAAGAAAAAGGGCGGTGTGTTCATCACAGTCCGTAATTCGGATAAGGCTGAAATCGGTGAAATCGCAAAGAAATACTACGACCTCGGATTCAGAATCTACGCAACAGAGGGTACAGCGGATGTACTCAAGAAGTACGGTATTGACGCCGTAAGCGTAAAGAAAATTCACGAGTCCAAGACAAACAATACTCTTACACTCATTGAATCGGGCAAAATTCAGTATGTTATTTCAACATCTGCAAAGGGCAGAATCCCTTCAAGAGATTCTGTTAAAATTCGTCGTAAGACTGTTGAAAGAAATATTCCGTGTCTTACATCTCTTGACACGGCAAACGCACTTGCAGATTGCCTCAAGAGCCACTATTCACAGCACAGCACGGAGCTTATCGACATTAACCACATGAGAGAGGAAAAGCTTATGTTAAAATTCACTAAGATGCAGGGTATAGGCAATGACTATATCTATTGCAGCACTTTTGATCAGGAAATCAGCAACCCCGAGGCGCTTGCTGTAAGACTTTCCGACAGACATTTCGGTATCGGCGGCGACGGTATTATTCTTGTTTGCCCTTCAAAGGTTGCAGACGCAAAGATGAAAATGTACAACCTTGACGGTTCAGAGGGTAAGATGTGCGGTAACGGTATCCGTTGCGTAGGTAAGTTCCTCTATGACCACGGTATGGTTGATATCAACGAAAAAGACGAAATTACAATTGAAACACTCAGCGGTATCAAGAAACTCAAGGCTTATACTTCAGGCGGAAAGGTTAACCGTCTCAGAGTTGATATGGGCAAGGCTATTCTTGATCCGAAGGAAATTCCTGTTGTTCTCGACGGTGACAAGGTTGTTGACAGACCTGTTGAAATTGCAGGCAAGAACTATAACATCACCTGCGTATCAATGGGCAACCCACACTGCGTGGTATTCATGGACGATATTGATAATCTTGACATTGAAACCGTAGGACCGGAGTTTGAAAACGATAAGCTCTTCCCTGAAAGAGTGAATACAGAATTTGTAACAGTTCTCGATGACCATACAATCAAGATGAGAGTGTGGGAGCGTGGCTCAGGCGAAACATGGGCTTGCGGTACAGGTGCTTGTGCCGTTGCGGTTGCCGCTTGTGAAAACGGTTTCTGCAAAAAGGGCGAAGACATCAAGATTAAGCTCAAGGGCGGCGATCTTATTATCAACTATACTGATGAAACGGTATATATGACAGGTAATGCGGAAAAAGTATTTGAAGGCGAAGTTGAGGTGTAATCGTGGAGATAACCGAACATAAGAAAAATAAAAAATATATATTTGTAACAGGCGGTGTCGTATCCGGTCTTGGCAAGGGTATCACAGCCGCATCTCTCGGCAGACTTTTAAAGGCAAGAGGGCTCAAGATTGTTGCTCAAAAGCTTGACCCGTATATCAATGTCGATCCGGGTACAATGAGCCCGTATCAGCACGGCGAGGTATATGTAACGGAGGACGGTGCAGAAACCGACCTCGACCTCGGTCATTATGAGCGTTTTATTGATGAGGACCTTAACAAGTATTCAAACCTCACAACAGGTAAGGTTTACTCAAATGTTCTTGAAAAGGAGCGTCACGGCGACTACCTCGGCAAGACAGTTCAGGTAATTCCTCACATCACAAATGAAATCAAGTCTTTTATCTACAATGTAGGTGAAAAGACTAATGCCGATGTTGTAATTACGGAAATCGGCGGTACGGTGGGTGATATCGAAAGCCAGCCGTTCCTTGAGGCTATCCGTCAGGTATCTCTTGAAGTCGGCAGAGAGAACAGCATCTTTATTCATGTAACTCTCGTTCCCTATATCAAGGGCAGTGAGGAACACAAATCAAAGCCGACACAGCATTCTGTAAAAGAGCTTCGTTCACTCGGTATCAATCCCGATATCATCGTTCTTCGTTGTGACGAACCTCTTGAGGAGAGCATTTTCAACAAGATTGCACTTTTCTGCAATGTAAAGCCGGATTGTGTAATCGAAAATATTACTCTCCCAACGCTTTATCAGGCACCTCTTATGCTTGAAAAGAGCAATTTCTCAAATGTTGTATGTCGTGAGCTCAATATTGTAACGGACAAAAAGCCTGACCTTTCCGAGTGGGAAGAAATGCTTAGCCGTATCAACAACCGCACAAAGAAATGCACGATTGCTCTTTGCGGTAAGTATGTTGCTCTCCATGACGCTTATCTTTCCGTTGCAGAGGCACTTCGTCACGGCGGCTATGAAAATTCCGCCGATGTTGAAATCAAGTGGGTTGACTGCGAACTTCTTACAAAGTACAAGGTTGACGAGCTTCTCGGTGATGTTGACGGTATCCTCGTTCCGGGCGGCTTCGGTAACAGAGGTATCGAAGGTAAGATTATGGCTGCAAAATATGCCCGTGAGCATGATATTCCGTATCTCGGAATCTGTCTCGGTATGCAGACTGCAGTAATCGAATACGCAAGAGATGTTCTCGGCTATGCTGATGCCAACAGCGGTGAGTTTACACCGGAGGGCAAGCATAATGTTATTGACCTTATGCCTGAACAGGAGGGCATTGAGGATATGGGCGGCACAATGCGTCTTGGTGCATATCCGTGTGTTATCAAGCCCGATTCGCTTATGGCTAAGGCTTACGGTCAGCATGAAATTTCAGAGCGTCACCGTCATCGTTATGAGTTCAATAACGATTTCAGAGAAGAAATTGAAAATGCAGGCATGAAGATTACAGGTACTTCACCTAACGGACTTCTTGTTGAGGCTGTTGAAGTTCCCGACAACCGTTTCTTCGTTGCTGTTCAGTATCACCCCGAGTTCAAGTCACGCCCGAACCGTGCTCATCCGCTTTTCAGAGAATTTATTAAGGCATCACTTGAAAAGTAATTGATTTTTCCACTTAACTTTCAGATTTAAAGGACTGATTTTAATGAAGATTAACAGAAATTTTGACAATCTCGTTCCTAACTATCTTTTTGCAGATGTTGCAAAAAAGACAAATGCATATATAGCGGCTCATCCCGATAAAAAGGTTATCAAGCTTGGTATCGGTGATGTAACCCTTCCGCTTGCTCCTGTTGTTGTTGAGGCAATGAAAAAGGGCGCAGAGGATCTTGCTCACAAGGAAACCTTCAAGGGTTATCCCGATTATGAGGGCTACGAGTTCCTCAGACAGGCTATTTCAGATTATTACAAGAGCTTTGGCGTTGCAGTAGGCGCTGACGAAATCTTTGTATCAGACGGTGCAAAGTCGGACTGCGGTAACATAGGCGACATCTTCTCAAAGGATAATATTGTTCTCGTAACAGACCCTGTTTACCCCGTATATGTTGACTCAAACATTATGGCAGGCAGAGAAATTGTTTATGCCGCATCAAATGAGGCAAACGGCTTTGCCGCTCTTCCTGATGAAAATGTAAAGGCAGACATCATCTACCTTTGCTCACCTAACAACCCGACAGGTTCTGCATACAACGCCGAACAGCTCAAGGCTTGGGTTGACTATGCTCTTAAAAACGATGCAATAATCCTCTACGATTCAGCTTATGAGGCATTCATCACAGAGGATCTTCCTCGTTCAATTTTTGCAATCGAAGGTGCAAGAAAGTGTGCAATTGAAATGTGCTCACTTTCAAAGACAGCAGGCTTCACAGGCACAAGATGCGGTTACACGGTAATTCCTAAGGAGCTTGAGCGTGATGGTCACAATATCTATGCAACATGGTACCGCCGTCAGGCAACAAAGTTCAACGGTGTTTCATGGCCTGTTCAGTGTGCTGCTGCCGCTGTATTCAGCGAAGAAGGTCAGAAGCAGATCAAGGAGAACATTTCTTACTATCAGGAAAATGCAAGAATTATCGCATCTGCTCTTGATGAACTCGGCATTTACTACACAGGCGGTAAGAACTCACCTTACATCTGGCTCAAGTGTCCGAACAATATGGGCAGTTGGGAATTCTTTGACCTCCTCCTCAACGAGGCAAATGTTGTAGGTACTCCGGGTGAGGGCTTTGGTGAAAACGGTGCAGGCTACTTCCGTCTTACATCATTCGGTGACAGAGAAAACACGATTGAGGCTGTTGAGAGAATCAAAAAGGTTCTCACAAACCTCTCAAAGTAATTTGATTGAATTCAGATTATTATATTGAATAAAACACACAGCGGATAACCCGAATTTTGAGGTTATCCGCTGTTCTTATACGGCGAGACGCCCCTACGCAAAAAGGACATCCCATTTGGAATGTCCTTTTGATATCATATTAAAATCAGAACTTAATCTTTTCAGCAATATAATCGTTGAGCTTGTCAATTGCAACTCTTTCCTGCTGCATTGTGTCACGGTCACGAACCGTTACACAACCGTCGTCAACAGACTCAAAGTCATATGTGATACAGAACGGAGTACCGATTTCGTCTTGTCTTCTGTAACGCTTGCCGATTGAACCGGCATCGTCATAATCAGTCATAAAGTCGGCTGAAAGCTGTTCATAAACCTTGCCGGCCTGCTCGTTGAGCTTCTTTGAAAGCGGAAGAACGCAAGCTTTGTACGGAGCAAGTGTCGGATGAAGTCTTAACACAACTCGTGTATCCTTTTCGTCAATAACTTCTTCATCGTAAGCCTCAACAACAAGAGCAAGGAAAAGACGCTCAACACCGAGTGACGGCTCAATAACATACGGAATGTACTTCTCGTTTGTTGTCGGATCAAAATACTCAAGTGTCTTACCGCTTGTTTTGCTGTGCTGTGTAAGGTCATAGTCTGTTCTGTCGGCAACGCCCCAAAGCTCGCCCCAACCGAACGGGAAGAGATATTCAAAGTCTGTTGTTGCCTTTGAATAGAAACAAAGCTCCTCTTTTGCATGGTCACGAAGACGGAGATTTTCTTCCTTAATATTGAGAGAATAGAGCCAGTCACGGCAGAAACCTCTCCAGTATTCAAACCATTCAAGGTCAGTGCCCGGCTTGCAGAAGAATTCAAGCTCCATCTGCTCAAACTCACGAACACGGAAAATAAAGTTACCGGGTGTGATTTCGTTTCTGAAAGATTTACCGATTTGTGCAACACCGAAAGGAACTTTCTTACGGCTTGTTCTCTGAATGTTAGAGAAGTTCACGAAAATGCCCTGAGCAGTTTCGGGACGAAGATAAATTTCATTCTTGCTGTCCTCTGTAACGCCCTGGAATGTTTTGAACATAAGGTTGAACTGACGAATGTCGGTAAAGTTGTGCTTGCCGCAGTTAGGACACGGAATCTCTTTTTCCTTGATGTAATTCATCATTTCTTCATTTGTCCAGCCTGCAACATTTGTACCGTCAAAATCTTCAATAAGGTTGTCGGCACGGTGACGGGTTTTGCATTCCTTACAATCCATAAGCGGATCCGAGAAACCGCCGAGATGACCCGATGCAACCCATGTCTGCGGGTTCATAAGAATTGCAGAGTCAAGACCTACATTATATTTGTTCTGCTGAACAAACTTTTTGAGCCATGCGTTTTTGATATTGTTTTTAAGTGCAACACCGAGCGGACCGTAATCCCATGTGTTTGCAAGACCGCCGTAAATTTCGGAGCCCGGGTAAACAAAGCCTCTGTTTTTACACAGGGCAACGATTTTATCCATGGTTTTTTTGCTGTTTTCCATAACTTAACCTCTCTTAACAGATAGATAGATAAAAATAACCATTAAAATAATACAATTATTTGCAACTGTTGTCAAGTAAAAACACCAAATGTGAGCGCATAACAATAGGTTTAAAACAATAATTAGAAAAAATTCACAAACTTGCCAAAAACCACTTGTAAATCTGAACATTTTGATATATAATGTAATTACTCGAAATTTGAGTAACAAAAAAGGAGGAATTAGCGATGAAAAAATCATCCAAGGTTCTCAGTTTGGTGCTTGCAGTTCTTATGGCTGTATCCTGTTTTTCAGGCTTGACCATATTCTCTGCATCAGCTGAAGAAACCGACACAAAAATCTATTTTGACGCATCTAATCTCCCTGCAGATTGGGGAACAACAAAGACAGTATACTGTCACCTTTACGCTGTAGCAGGCGATGATTTACCTGAAACATCTTGGCAGGGTAAGGCAGAGAAATGTAAGCAGGATTCTGCTACAGGTCTTTACTACTTCGATACTGCAAAATTGAAGTCAGCTGACGGCACAAATCACGGCGGTCTTAAAGACAACGCTGACTATGCTGTAATTTTCTCAACAATTGATACTAAATCACAGAGTCACCAGACCTGTAATGTAACACTCGGCAAGCCTTGTCTCGGCGACACAATTTACCTCACAGGCGGTACAGTTGAGAATACCGAAGATTCATCAAAGCGTGACTTTGCTGCAACATGGAAGAAGAACAGCGATAACTACGGTCCAAAGGCTGCAATCACATCACTCGGTCATGTAACTGAGGGCAGATTCCCGATTTACCTTTCAAGAGCAGAAATGGTTGCACAGGCTCTTTTCAACTGGGCTGTTAAGAATGCTAAAAACTACACTCCCGAAACTGTAGCTGACATTTGCGCACAGGTTGAGGCTCAGCCAATTGATGTTTACAACGCTTATGCTGAGATGTATGCAGAACAGCTTGCTGATCCTGCAGCTTATCCCGAGTGTGCTCCGCTTACAACAGTAGCTACACTTCTCGGTATTGATCCTTCAGGTACAACAGCTCCTGCAACAGAAGAACCTACAACTGTTGAGCCTACAACTGTTGAGCCTACAACTGTTGAACCCACAACAGAACCCACAACAGAACCTGCAACAGAGCCTGCAACAGAGCCTGTTGACGAAACACAGTATGTTGTAGCAGGTGTTGAGTCACTCACAGGTTATGAATGGCAGGGTTCTCCTGCACTCGCTCCCGAAAACGTAATGACAAAGAGCGGCGATGTTTATACAAAGACATTTACAGCTGTTCCGGTGGGCAAAAGCTATCAGTTCAAGGTTGTTGCAAACACAGGTGACGAGCAGAAGTGGATTGGTTTTGACGGTACAGACAACAATGTAACTTTCGATGTAGAAAGTGCTTGCGATGTAACTGTAACTTTCAATCCTGCTACAAACGAGATTACTGTAACAGGTGACGGCGTTAAAATGGTTACAGACCTTGAAATCAACAGCATTACAGTTGTTGGTAACGGCGAAAACAGCTGGCTTAACGGTGTAGCATGGGGTGTTGACGCTGAAGTTAACCACATGACTAAGATTGCTGACAAGGTTTATCAGATTACATACACAGGTATCGAGTCTGCTGACGCTGCATACCAGTTCAAGTTTGCAGTTAACGACGATTGGGCTGCTAACTGGGGTCTTCCTGAGCAGAGCGCAGCTACTATAGGCAAAGATTTTGACCTTACATTCAATGGTGAAAATATGCTTCTTAACACAGTTTCTGCCGGTTATCCGGAAGATTCACTCGTTGATGTAACAATCACACTTGATCTTACTAAGTTTGATTATCCGTCACGCTCAGGCGCTAAGGCTAATATTAAGATTGACGGTAACCGTGTTCCGCTTCTCGGCGATGCTGACGGTGACTACTCAATTACAGTTGTAGATGCTACAACAATTCAGAAGATTGCTATCAACCTTATGAGTATTGCTGCTGATGATGCTAACGCATTCAAGACATGTGATGCTAACGAGGATGGCAGAATCTCAATCAAGGATGCTACTATCGTTCAGAAGTACATCGTTGGCGGTTACGAAACAGGCAATGTTGGTTTACCGATTTCTGTTGAATAATTAATCGCTGTTGATTAAATTCACAATTGCAATTTACCCCACAGGGTTTTCCTGTGGGGTTATTTTTTGCCGTAAAACAAGGAAATTTTGCCGATAAAGGTGCAAAGTGCAGTAATATGTGGTATAATCATAGTGCAGATGTTCCGCTTTACTCATACGGTGGGGTCGTTCTGAATTTTAGCAGAGTTATATTTTACTTAGACTCCGAGGAGTTATACTCTGCGTTAATTAAAAATGTTCAAAAAGAAAAGAGGCGAAGGATGTATGTATATTCATGATATTTCGAGAGACACTCTTACAACCGAAACATATCCGGGTGATCCCGAAACTGTTGTGACTCCGCTGAGAAGTATTGATGAAGATGACGAGTGCAATCTTTCGCAGATTTCTATGTGCGTTCATGCAGGCACGCATATTGACGCCCCTCTCCACTTTTGCCCTGACGGCAAAGGGATAACCGATTTAAGGCTCAACACTTTCTACGGAAAATGCACCGTAATTACGGTCAGGGGTGTGCTGACGGGCGAAGATATGGACAAGCTGTTGCCGTATTGCCGAAAACGCATACTCTTTCGTGGAAACGGCAAAACATACCTTTCACATTCTGCCGCAATTGTGCTTGCACAAAGCAGGGTGGTGCTTGTCGGTACGGATGCCGAGTCAATCGCACCTCCGTTTGATGAAGTTAAAACACACCTTGAACTCGGCAGAGCGGATATTGCCGTTCTCGAAAATCTCAATCTTTCGGGAGTGGCTGACGGCGAATATGATTTGTGTGCGTTTCCGATAAAGCTCGGCGGAGTTGAGGCGGCACCATGCAGAGCAATACTTTTTGAACAGGAAAAAGGATTAAACTAAGGTGATATTTATGGTAAAAATGGTAGTATTTGATCTTGACGGCACGCTTATAAATTCGCTTACCGATCTTGCTATAAGTGTGAACTACGGTCTGAAGCTTAACGGTCTTGAAGAAAAGCCGGTTGAAAATTATAAAACATATGTCGGAAACGGCAGAGAAATGCTCATCAGAAGGGCAATGGGAGATGCGTGGACCGACCACGAGCTTTTTGAAAAGGTCAAGGCTGATTACGACAGACACTATGCCGTTCATTGCAACGACCACACCGCCGCATATGACGGTTGTGCCGAAATGCTTGAAAAGCTTGCAAAAAAGGGTTTAAAAACAGGTGTGCTTTCAAACAAGCCGGATGAATTTGTTGATAAAATGCTAAAAAAAGCATTTCCAAATCACAGGTTTACTCAGGCATGGGGACAGAAACCACAGTACAAGACAAAGCCCGAGCCTGATGCTCTGCTTGCACTCCTCGATATGAGCGGTGTAACTCCCGAAGAATGTTTCTATGTCGGTGACAGCGATGTCGATGTGTTTACGGCAAACAATGCGGGTGTAAAAATGGCAGGTGTTTCATGGGGATTCAGGGGAAAAAACGAGCTTATGAACGCAGGTGCGCCGTTTGTTGCAGACACAACCGAAGAACTTTTTGACTACATTTGCAAATTTATATAATAGTATGAACAAGATAAACTATCAGAAAGAACTCGACAGGGTAATTGACAAAATAACGGAGGAGGGAAAAGTCCCAAAGCTGCTTTTGCATGTGTGTTGCGCCCCGTGTTCGTCCTACTGCCTTGAGTATCTTTCAAAATATTTTGATATCACGGTCTATTTTTACAATCCGAATATTTCGATTGCGGATGAGTATAATTACCGCCTGAGCGAAGAAAAGCGTCTTGTGTCGCTTATGCCGTTTGAACATCCTGTAAAGGTGGTCGAGGGCGAATATTTGCCCAAGGATTACTTTGATTATGTTAAAGGTCTTGAAAATGAACCCGAGGGCGGAAAGCGGTGTGAAAAATGTTTCAGACTGCGACTTGAATCCTCTGCACGCTACGCAAAGGAACACGGCTTTGATTATTTTACAACCACGCTGACAATCAGTCCGCTGAAAAATGCGCAGTTGCTCAATTCAATCGGTGCGGAGCTTGCCGAGAAGTACGGCATTCCGTGGCTGTACAGCGACTTCAAAAAGCGTGAAGGCTACAAGCGTTCAATCATCCTTTCAAAAGAATATGACCTCTACCGCCAAAACTACTGCGGCTGCGTCTTTTCAAAAAGGGATAGTGTTACCGCTGAAAACTAAACTGAAAAAACCGATGCGTCATTTTGATGCATCGGTTTTTTATGAATGAAAATAAAATTACAAAAAGATAAATCCCCCTCAGAATTTCTGACGGGGATTAATCGTGTTTGCAAATTATTTAACTGAGATTAACGCATATTAACTTGGTTGTTTTACACAACCGATTTGAGGTATTCGACAATTTCTTGCTGTGTACTCATTTCAAGCACCTTTGCGGTAACTTTGTCTGCCTCTTCTTTTGTCCATGTGGAAATTATTTTTCTCACATTGAGAACTGACGGAGCTGAAACGCTGAATTCTGTGAGTCCGAATGAAATAAGCAACGGAATCATCAGCTTGTTTGCGGCAGCCTCACCGCACATTCCGACTGAAATGCCGTTCTGAACACCGCACTCAATTGTGCGTTTAATCATTCTGAGAACGCTTGGCTGAAGGGGAGAGTAGAGGTAAGACACATCGTTGTTGCCTCTGTCACAAGCCATTGTGTAGCCTGTAAGGTCATTTGTGCCGATGCTGAAGAAGTCTGCCTCTTTTGCAAGCATATCTGCGATAACTGCCGCAGATGCTGTTTCAACCATAACACCAACCTGAATGTTTTCGTTGAAATTTATGCCCATATTGCGTAAATCGGCTTTGCATTCTGCAACAAGCTTTTTGCCCTCACGAAGTTCATCCATAGTTGTGATGAGCGGGAACATAATCTTGATGTCACCGAATGCGCTTGCACGCAAAATGGCTTTAATCTGTGATTTGAAAAGTTCACGGTTTTTAAGGCAATATCTGATTGCACGGAATCCCATGAACGGATTTTCTTCTTTTTCAAGTCCAAGGTACGGAATGTCCTTGTCACCGCCGATATCAAGTGTTCTGATAATCAGCGACTTGCCCTTTAAGATAAGAGCCGCCTTTTTGTAGGCCTCAAACTGTTCGTCCTCTGTCGGAATTGAAGTTCTGTCCATGAACAGAAACTCTGTTCTAAAAAGTCCGACACCCTCGCCGTCTGCATCAACCGCCTTGACAGCGTCTTCGGGTTTTCCTATGTTGCAGAAAAGTTCATAAACTTCTCCGCTTGCGGATTTTGTTTCTCGTCCCCTGTAATTTTCAAGCTCTTTGCGTTCTGCAAGAAAAGCGTCACGCTTTTTGGAGTATTCTGCAACTGTGTTATCATCCGGATTAACAATTACAGCACCCTCACTGCCGTCAACTACAACTGTGTCGCCGTTTTTCAGGCTTGATGCGACACCCTCAACACTGAGTACGGCGGGAATCTCAAGCGCTCTTGCAAGAATTGCAGAGTGAGAAGTTGTTCCGCCTGTTTCAGTAATAATGCCTGCTATGTTTTCTTTTACAATACCTGCCGTAACAGAAGGAGTAAGCTCCCTTGCAACAAGCACAGTGCCTTTTGGCGCATCGCTTACTTTAATTTCGTTTACTCCGAGAAGAATGCCGAGAACACCGCTCTTGATATCTCTGACATCAGCCGCACGCTGTTTTGTAAGCTCATCGTCAGCTGCCGAGAACATTGCAATAAACATATCGCACATATGCTCAAGAGCAGATTCCGCACATTGACCGTCTGCAATCAGCTTTTCAATTTCACCGCTGAGATACGGATCTTTGATAATCTGAATGTGACCTGCAAGAATTTCTGCCTCTTTTTCACCGGCTGAACTGCGAAGATTTTCTGCCTGTTTTTCAGTATTGTAGCAAAAAGCATCTACTGCTGCCTTAAAACGCTGTGACTCTGCCTCAGTATCTGTTACTGTTCGTGGAGTGTATTCAAGCGAATGTTCTTCAATAAGCATTACCTTACCGATTCCGATACCCTCGGATGCGGCTGTTCCGTGTAGCATAATCTTCACCTCTTGTAACTGGTCTGTCGGGGCCATTATTCGCCAAGACCGCTCTCAATGAGCTGTACTGCCTCTGCAAGTGCCTCGTTTTCGTCAGCACCGTCGCAAACGACTTCAATTTCACTGCCGCACTTGATGCAAGCCGCAATAATGTTGAGGAGGCTCTTTGCGTTGTACTGATTGCCGTTGAATTTGATTGTTACATCACAGCTGTATTTGCCCATAGCTGTTGCAAAAACCGATGCCGGACGCATATGGAATCCCTGCGCATTTGTGAGTACGAGTTCTTTTGATACCATAATAAAATCTCCTTTATAAAATAAATTTGTGCTTTGAAGTTTTGAATCTAATGTCGTGAAAGTTCTTTGAGTTTTGAGGGGTGGCACCGGCTTTTACACCGGTGCCGAGGAACAAAACATTTCAAAAAACGGGTAATAGCAAATTAATTATTTTTTAATCGGTCTTTTGAGAAGTGCAAGCATAAACATTGAAACTACTGCACCGATTGCAAGAGCAAGGAGGTAGAAATACCATGTACCCTGCATTGTTGCGAATACGAAGATACCGCCGTGAGGAGCCATAAGCTTACAGCCAAAGAGAGCTGAAAGTGCGCCTGCTACTGCAGAACCAACGATACATGAAGGGATAACCTGAAGCGGATGACCTGCTGCGTAAGGAATTGCACCTTCTGAGATGAATGAAAGTCCCATTATATAGTTTACGGGAGCATTCTTTCTTTCTTCATCTGTCCAACGATTCTTGAAGAATGTGTTTGAAAGAGCGACTGCGATTGGAGGAACCATACCGCCGATCATAACTGCTGCCATAATGATGTATGCCTGATCGTCTGCGTTTGCAAGGTTAAGTGTTGCGAATGCATAAGCTGCCTTGTTGAAAGGACCGCCCATGTCGATAGACATCATACCTGCGAGGAGCGCACAGAGCGGAACCATCATTGCAGGGTTAGAGGCAATAGCGTTAAGGCCGTTTGACATACCTGAGTTAATCATACCCATGAACGGGTTGACTGCGCACATTACAACGAGAATACCGCCGAGTCCGAGAAGCGGATAGATGAGAACGGGCTTGATACCCTCAAGAGCCTTAGGCATCTTATCGCACATTTTTTCAATACCGAGCATTAAGTAACCGCCTACGAAACCTGCGAGCAAGCCGCCGAGGAAGCCTGACGGAACTGTTTCTGCAGCGGCAGGATCCATAAAGGTTGCGCCTGATGTTGCAAGGAAACCGCCTACAAGACCAACGAGAAGGCCGGGACGGTCTGCAATTGACATTGCGATAAAGCCTGAAAGGATAGGAACCATAAGGTTAAATGCCACACCGCCGAGTGTCTTAAACCATGCGGCTGCTGGAGTTACCGTACCGAATGCACTGCCAACCTCCTGTGCGTTAACACCGCATGCAATATCAATGAGGAATGCGATTGCAATGAAGATACCGCCTGCTACAACGAACGGGAGCATATGTGATACACCGTTCATAAGGTGACCGTAAGCGCCGCCTCTCTTCTTTGGAGCATCTGCAGAACCGCCTTTGTGATGATATACTGGAACTTCTTTGTTTACAATCTTGTTGATAAGCTCTTCCGGCTTATGAATACCGTCTGAAACGGCACACTGTAAAACGGGCTTGCCGTCAAAACGGGCAAGATTTATTGTGATGTCAGCGGCAATGATGATACCGTCACAATTTGCAATTTCTTCTTCGGTAAGAACATTCTTTGCACCGCCCGAACCGTTTGTTTCAACCTTAATCGGAATGTTAAGGCTGTCGCCGGCTTTCTGGAGTGATTCAGCCGCCATATAAGTATGAGCAATACCTGTTGGACAAGCTGTGATAGCAAGAACTCTGTAACCCTTCTTTGCAGGAACTTCTGCCTTTGGTTCATCGGGGAACTTTTCTGTTTCTCTTGCGTCAATAATCGAGATAAATTCTTCCGGAGTTTTTGCGGCTTTAAGCTTTGCGGTAAAATCTTCATGCATCAAAAGCTGCATAAGTCTTGCAAGAACTTCAAGATGAACATCACCGTCTGTTGTTGCGGCAATCATAAAGAGCAGCTTACAGGGCTTACCGTCGGGCGAGTCATAATCTACACCGTCGGGAACTGTGATGGCTGTGAGGGCGGGAGCTTTTACAGCTTCGCTCTTGGCATGGGGAATTGCAACCTCCATACCTACGGCTGTTGTGCCGAGTTCTTCACGTTTGAGGATTCCCTCTTTGTAGGCTTTAACATCCTTGAGGTTTCCGCACTTTTCATGTAATGAAACAAGTTTGTCAATTGCTTCGCTCTTGTCGGCAACTTTAACGCCGAGAGCAATACCCGATTTTTTTAATAAATCTGTGATACGCATATTTTTCTCTCCTTTTTAATTAAAATTTTGCAAGCAATTCATTTATTTTTTCTTTTGTGGCAAGTCCGTCAAGAAATGCCGTTGCATTTCCGCACACACTGCCCAATTTCAGCGCATAGGGGTAGCTTTTTGTTTTTTCATATCCTGCCACAAAGCCTGCTACCATTGAGTCGCCCGAACCGACTGTGTTAATTACCTTTTCTTTGAGGACTCCTGCTTTGTGTCTTTTTCCAAATTCGTCAATGAGCATTGCTCCGTCACCGCCGAGTGAAATCAGAACATTTTTTGCACCGAGTTTCTGCAACTCTTTTGCATACTTTTCAATATCATCCTCGGTGTTGATTTCAACTCCGAACATTTCGGAAAGTTCCTGTCTGTTCGGCTTGATGAGGAACGGCTTGTACTTGAGTGCGTTGAGTAAAAGTTTTTTTGTTGCGTCAACTACAATTCGTACATCCTTGCCCTTGATTCTTTCAAGGATTCTTTCGTAAACATCATCAGGCATCGTATTCGGAATGTTTCCTGCAATTACGATTGTGTCGCCGTCGGATATTCTGTCAATTTTTGAAAACAGCCTTTCAAGTTCGCCTTCACTTATGTGAGGACCCTGACAATTGATTTCTGTTTCAACGCCGGCTTTGATTTTTATGTTGATTCTTGAAATTCCACTTTCAAGCTTGATAAAGTCGGTGATAATTCTGTCGTTGCGAATACCCTTTTCAATGGCGTCACCCGTAAAGCCTGCAACAAATCCGAATGCCGTACTTTCAAGGTCAAGCTCTGCAAGTACGCATGAAACATTGATTCCCTTACCTCCGTAGTAATATTCTTCGGCGGTTGTTCGGTTTGTTATTCCCGGAACAAGCGAATCAAGTCTGACAATGTAGTCAATTGACGGATTAAGCGTTACGGTGTAAATCATTTTTTACCTCCTTTATCACCGTTACCTGCGAAAAGTCCGGCGTAGGCAGTTTGTCGGTGATTATACAACATTTTTGCAGAGGGGCAAATGTTACGGAATACACCCTGCGAAATTTTGAATGGTCTGCAAGAACAAATGCCATATAAGATTTGTTGATTGCCGTTTCCTTTATAAGACCTTCTTCAATGTCGGGGGTTGTGAATCCCGAACCGATGTCAATTCCGTTTGCTCCCATAAAAGCTTTTGTAAAGTTAAAGCAGTTTATGCTTTTTATTGCTTCGGCACCCACAACAGCCTCGGTAAGCGGTTTTATTTTTCCGCCTACTATATATGTCTGCATACCCTTGTGGATAAGCATTCTGGCGTGTGTTATGCCGTTTGTAACATATGTTGCGTTTGTATTTGTAATGTGGTCAACAAGCTTTAATGTTGTTGTTCCTGCGTCAATATAAACAAAGTCAGAGTCATGGATAAGCTTTGCACAGTATTCTGCAACCGCATCTTTTTCATCGCTCATAACGGTTTCACGATTGCTTACCGCATCTTCAAAAACACCCTCGTTTCTGGTGATTGAAGTTGCACCGCCGAAAACCTTTGTGAGCTTTCCCATCTCATCAAGAGCGGAAAGGTCTCTTCTTATTGTTGACTCGGATGAGTCAAGCAACTTTGTTAATTCCGACACCGTGACCGAATTTTTTTCTTCGAGCAAATCAAGTATTGCACGATATCTGTCCTGTGTAAGCATTATCCTCACCTCTTGACTTATATTATAACACCCATTTTTTAAAAGTCAAGCAAAATCGGTCAAAAAAATTCAAAAAAATTTAAAGACAGCAAAATTAGCTAACAAAAAAGTGTCGAGCATTATTTAAAAACAGTATAATTTTACCGTTCTTGCAATTAAAATTGGTGTTTTTGTTTTTCTTCATTCAAAATCAGTCAAATTAATTATTTTAACTATAATTCTTTTAGCGTGTTGACTGCAAGGTGTTTTTATACTACAATATTAATCGTTGTGTACAAAAAAAGCCTGCAAGTTTTTTGCAGGCTCAAAACGGCGAAATCACGCATTTATATTTTTTGTTTTTTATGTTTTTTTATACATATATATATGTTATATGTCATTCTGACAAATCTTCAATGACTGTGATTTTTCGCTTTTCGGAGATTATAATATTTTCCTCATTCATCTTTTTTATTTCACGCATCATTGCACTTCGGTCAACAGAAAGGTAATCTGCAAGGTCGGAAAGAGGGAGAGGAAGATAAAAGGTGTTTTTTCCTTTTTCGGTTTTAATGTATTCAAAAAAAGTCAAAAGCTTGCTCCTCAGCGTCTGCTGACAGAGAATGTCTGTGTGAGCAAGACTTTTTTTATGAGATTTTTTGATGTATGCACTTATAATCCGCTGGTGTTTACTGCAATGCTTTTCACAACAGGCTGTAAATTTTGAGTATTTCACGAAATCAATTTTGCAGTTTGTTTTGGCACTCAGATAAAAAATTCTGTTGTCTGATTCGGGTACAATGCAGGTGACGATTATGTCGCCCTTTTCATAAAAAGAAATAATTCTCCGCTGATTTTCGGCATTGTCTGTTGTCAGATAAACAGTTCCTTCTTTTATGATGCAAATTGTGTCATTTTCGGGTGAATATGTAGTTATGATTTCACCCCTTTTATACTCTCTTTCAATAGGTTTAAAACACTCGTTTATCCCGATGAAATCTGATTTTTTAAGCCTTGCACCGCCTATTTCTTCTATCATTTGCAACACTCCATAATGTGTGGCGTTTTTTATCTTGCCACAAGATATAGTATAGTATATCACATAATTGTTGCCTGTGCAACAGTATTTATATTGCAATTATTGTATAATTGGTTTTGCATTGCAGGGGAAGTTTTGTTCCTTGCAATTTTATTCATAACGCATTTTTTAAACAGCATTATTGAAAAATTTATTTTTTTATTCGGATTAACAGATATAGGATATTTTTACCAAGGAAGTACCGCAAAATAGTAAAAAGGGGAAGGATTATGAGAATTATTAAGCGTAACGGCTCAGAAGAAGATTTTAACATTGAAAAAATTATTAATGCCGTTAAAAAAGCAAACGGTTCGGGGGAACACAAGTTCCTTACAGACGAACAGATTGAGGATGTTGCCGACTATGTTGAATATAAGTGCAACAAAATCAGGAGAGCCGTGTCCGTTGAAGAAATTCAGGATATGGTTGAGGATCAGCTCATGGCAAAGGGTGCGTTTGAGCTTGCAAGAAGATATGTGCGTTACCGCTACAATCGTTCGCTTGTTCGTAAGGCAAATACTACCGATAACAGAATTCTTTCGCTTATCGAGTGCAATAACGAGGAAGTAAAGCAGGAAAATTCAAATAAGAACCCTACCGTCAACAGCGTTCAGCGTGACTATATGGCCGGTGAGGTCAGTCGTGACCTTACAAGAAGAATGCTTTTGCCGGCTGATATTGTTGAGGCTGATAAGGAAGGTATTATTCACTTCCACGATTCGGACTATTTTGCACAGCATATGCACAACTGCGACCTTGTAAACCTTGAGGATATGTTGCAGAACGGTACCGTTATCAGCGATACGCTTATTGAAAGACCGCACAGCTTTTCAACGGCGTGTAACATTGCAACTCAGATTATTGCACAGGTTGCAAGTAACCAGTACGGCGGTCAGAGCATAAGTCTTGCTCATCTTGCACCGTTTGTTCAGGTTTCCCGTGAGAAAATCCGCAGAGAAACTCTTGCGGAAATCGAAGAACTTGGTGTTCATCCAACAGAAGAGAAAATTAACGATATCGTTGAGCAAAGACTTCGCAAAGAAGTAAACCGTGGTGTTCAGACCATTCAGTATCAGGTTGTTACTTTGCTCACAACAAACGGTCAGGCTCCGTTTGTAACCGTGTTTATGTATCTTAACGAGGCTAAAAACGAGCAGGAAAAGCACGACCTCGCTATGATTATCGAAGAAACACTCAAACAACGTCACAAGGGCGTAAAAAATGAAAAGGGTGTGTGGATTACACCTGCGTTTCCAAAGCTTATTTATGTGCTTGAGGAGGATAACATAACAGAGGACAGCAAGTATTGGTATCTTACGGAGCTTGCTGCAAAATGTACCGCAAAGAGAATGGTTCCCGACTATATCTCGGAGAAGGTTATGCTTCAAAGCAAAATTGATAAAAACGGTGAGGGACATTGCTTTACCTGTATGGGCTGCAGAAGCTTCCTTACTCCTTATGTTGACGAAAACGGCAAGCCGAAATATTACGGCAGATTCAATCAGGGTGTTGTGACTGTAAATCTTATTGATATCGGACTCAGCGCAGGCAAGGATCTTGATAAATTCTGGAAGATTTTTGACGAGAGAATGGAACTTTGTCACAGAGCATTGCAGTGCCGTCACGAGCGTCTTACAGGCACTCTTTCGGATGCCGCTCCTATTTTGTGGCAGTACGGTGCTTTGGCAAGACTTAAAAAGGGTGAGAAGATTGACAAGCTTCTCCATGGCGGTTATTCAACGCTTTCACTCGGTTATGCAGGTCTTTGGGAGTGCGTTTACAGCCTTATCGGCAAAAAGCTCACAGAAAAAGAGGGCAAAGAACTCGGTCTTGAAATTATGCAGAAGCTGAACGACTATTGTGCAAAGTGGAAAAAGGCTGAAAACATTGACTACAGCCTTTATGGTACTCCTCTTGAAAGCACAACATATAAGTTTGCAAAGTGTCTTCAAAAGCGTTTCGGCATTATCAAGGGCGTAACAGATAAAAACTACATCACTAACAGCTATCATGTTCATGTTACCGAGAACATTGACGCATTCAGCAAGCTGAAGCTTGAATCCGAATTTCAGGCTTTGTCACCGGGCGGTGCAATCAGCTATGTTGAGGTTCCGAATATGCAGGATAACATTCCCGCTGTTTTACAGGTTATCAAGTTCATTTACGATAACATTATGTATGCAGAGCTTAACACAAAGAGCGACTACTGTCAGGTTTGCGGTTATGATGGAGAAATCAAGATTGTTCACGATGACGGCAAGCTTGTGTGGGAGTGTCCTAACTGCGGCAACCGTGATCAGGATAAGATGAATGTTGCAAGAAGAACCTGTGGATATATCGGAACTCAGTTCTGGAATCAGGGCAGAACTCAGGAAATTGAGGAAAGGGTGCTTCACCTTTGATGAATTACGGAGAAATTAAACTCTGCGATATTGCAAACGGTGAGGGAGTAAGAGTATCGCTCTTTGTATCCGGCTGTACGCATCATTGCAAAAACTGCTTTAATCCGCAGACATGGAGTTTTGATTACGGCGAACCTTTTACAAAAGAGGTTGAGGATAAAATTCTCAAAGAGCTTGAACCGTCATATATTGACGGCTTGTCATTGCTCGGCGGAGAACCCTTTGAACCTTCAAATCAAAGAGCCTTATTGCCGTTTTTAAAGCGTGTCAGAGAAAAATATTCCGACAAAACAATTTGGTGTTATTCGGGCTATTTGTTTGACAAGGAGCTTCTTTCCGACAGCAGAGCAAGGTGTGAATGTACGGATGAAATGCTTTCAATGATTGATGTGCTTGTTGACGGTGAATTTGTTGAGGCTCTTCACGATATAAGCCTTGCGTTCAGAGGCTCGTCAAATCAGCGTATTATAGATGTAAAAGCGTCACTCAAAGAAAATAAAATAATTCCCCACAAGCTTATGAAAAGGGGAGTGTAATAAAAAGCGACAGCCGTAAAACTGTCGCTTTTTGTAATATTATTGAATTATTGCGTGGAATGTTGTTGATTTTGTAAGGCAAATAGTGTAAAATGATAGCATACTATTTATAGAATATTATGCAAGGAGCGATTATATATGGTATGTAAAAATTGCAATCACGAAATTGACAACGGAGCAATGTTCTGTACTTACTGCGGAACACCTGTTGAGCAGACTCCAGAGCCTGAAACACAGCCTGTTGAAAATGCTTCAACCGAAGATGTTGCACAGAACCCTTACGAGAATGTGCAGACTGCACAGCCTGAGGTTGATAACGCACAGCCGACTGCCGACAGTCAGCCACAGCAGAATCCGTATTCTCAGCAGTACGGTCAGCCAAATCAAACTTATTATCAGCAACCACAGCCTAACAAAACTTCATACGGTCAGCAGTTTACAAACTCACCGAACAATGATTACGGCGCAAATCAAAGCAAGTACGGCAATCAATATCAGAGCTACAACAACGGCTATAATCAGCAGTACAACACGCAGTATCAGCAGACATACAACTCACAGCCTGTACCGCCCGTTGCACCGCCATACGGTACTCCGGATACTCAGCCTGTAAGCATAGGCGGTTGGATCGGAGTTATGCTTTTAACCTGTCTGCCCCTTGTTAATATTATTATGCTCTTTGTCTGGGCATTCAGCTCATCAACAAAGAAGTCACTCAAAAACTATGCAAGAGCCTCTCTTATCCTGGCTCTTATCGGAGTTTTGCTTGTGGTAGTTGTTTCAATTATTCTTGCAGTCTCCGGTATCAATATCTTCAGCGAACTTTTCCGTTCAGGATATTACTATCATTAAGCATTTTTCGTTCGTGAAGAAAGTATGATATAATAAAAACATATCATGCCAGAACGGAAATTTTTTAAAATTGAAAGTTGAAAATGGAAAATTGAAAATTGTGGTCGGGAATAAAGTTTTGTTAAGTGCAAATCTTATTGTTCCCGACCATATTTATTATTATTTGCAGTAACGGCGAACACGGTTCGCCGCTACGAAAAAATCCCTGTCCATTGTGGACAGGGATTTTCATTTGCGTTATAAAAAAGTTTTAGGGCTGCGAACCTCGGCTCTTCTAATGTCAAGCCTCGTTGTTCTCCGCTATTCCTAAAATAACTTCCACTCGTCTAATCCGTTTCAATTACTTGCGTAATTTTCACGGCTTAGTCCTCGTCGGTCGTTATTTTAGGGCTGCGAACCTCGGCTCTTCTATTAATCAAAGAACTTGCTGTGGATAGCGCTTACAGCCTTGTCAGCGTCTGCAGAATCAATAAGAACCGAAACCTTGATTTCGCTTGTGCTGATCATCTGGATGTTGACCTGAGCGTCATAAAGAGCCTCAAACATCTTTGTAGCAACGCCTGCGTGGCTTTCCATACCTGCGCCGACGATTGAAATCTTAGCTACCTTATCGTCATAGAGAATTTCCTCTGCACCGAGGTTCTCTGTGTATTCCTTCATAAGAGCAACAGCCTCTTCGCCTCTGTTCTTGGCAACTGTAAAGCTGATGTCCTTCTTGCCGTCATGACCGATTGACTGAAGAATAATGTCAACATTGATATCTTTAGCAGAAAGCTTTGAGAACATCTTAAAAGCAAGACCGGGGATATTCGGAACACCCATAACAGAAATTCTTGCAACATCTGTATCTTTAGCAACACCGCTGATTAACATTTTTTCCATTTTAGTTTTCTCCTTTACAATTGTACCCGAAGCCTTTGTCATACTTGAAAGCACTTCAAGCTCGATATTATATTTTTTAGCCATTTCAACCGAACGGTTGTTAAGAACCTGAGCACCGAGTGTAGCAAGCTCAAGCATTTCGTCATAAGAGATTTCCTGAAGCTTCTTAGCGTTCTTAACCTTTCTCGGATCAGCTGTGTAAACACCCTCAACATCGGTGAAAATCTGACAGAGATCAGCGTGCATTGCAGCCGCAATAGCTACGGCACTTGTGTCTGAACCGCCTCTGCCGAGTGTTGTAATATCGCCGTATTTTGAAAGGCCCTGGAAGCCTGCAACGATTACAATGTTCTTCTTGTCAAGCTCTTTCTTAATTCTGTCAGGCTCAACTTTTCTGATTCTTGCGCTTGTGTGAGCAGAAGTGGTATTGAAACCTGCCTGCCAGCCAAGAAGAGAAACAGCGTGGTAACCGAGCTTTTCGATTGCCATTGCAAGAAGTGAAATAGAAATCTGCTCGCCTGCGGCAAGAAGCATATCCTTTTCTCTTTTTGAAGCCTTTGGATTGATTTCGTTTGCCTTTTCAATGAGATCGTCTGTTGTGTCGCCCTGAGCGGATACAACAACTACAACATCATTGCCCTTTGCGTAAGTGTCTGTTACGATTGATGCAACATTCATTACTCTTTCGGCATTGGCAACAGAGCTGCCGCCAAATTTCTGAACTATCAAACTCATGTACTTAATACTCCCTCTGTAAAATTATAAATCAGCCACACGGATACTTGAAAGTACCGAAACACCGTCAGCCTCAAGCTGAGCAATCTTATCGGCAAATTCGTTGTACGGCATAGCCTTGACAACAAATGCTTTTTCGTCGGCAGGTGCGTCAGCCTTATTGATTACTGTTACCTCACCAAATAATTTTTCTGCCTTTTCTGCAACATTACTGCCGTTTGCACGAACATACATGGCACGGCTTGACTCCTCCCAAGGAAGAATGTTTTTGCCGTTGCCGTCTGCCCAGTAAAGGAACTTTCTTGTCTTGAGGTGCTTACAGCAGTCGATTACATCGGCTACAACTGCACTTGCTGTAGGAAGCTTGCCTGCACCCTTGCCGTAGAATACTACATCGCCTGTGCAGTCGCCTCTTACCATAATGCCGTTGAATTCATAGTCAATGTTAGCAAGCTGGCTCTTGTTCGGAACGAGCATAGGAGCAACAATAATGTCAATCTTGCCGTCCGCAAGACGCTTAACACTGCCGATAAGTTTAATTACGCAATGGAAAGCCTCAGCGTATCTTACATCTTCAAGTGTAATTTTTGTAATGCCCTCTGTATGTACAGAGTCGGGATAAACATGCTTTCCGTATGCAAGAGATGCAAGAATACAAATCTTACGGCAAGCGTCGTGACCTTCGATATCAGCGGCAGGATTTCTCTCGGCAAAGCCAAGCTCCTGAGCAAGCTTGAGTGCATCATCAAACTGCATACCGTCTTCAATCATCTTTGTAAGGATAAAGTTTGTTGTACCGTTAAGAATACCGGCAATCTCGTCAACATTGTTTGCAACAAGACACTGGCTCATCGGGCGGATAATCGGAATACCGCCGCCTACCGATGCTTCAAAGAGGAAGTTTGTGTTTGTTTCCTTTGAAATTTCAAGGAGTTCTGCACCGTGAGCGGCAACAAGCTCCTTGTTTGAAGTAACAACACTCTTACCTGCTTTAAGACATCTCTTTACAAAGTCATAAGCAGGATTAAGACCGCCCATAACTTCAACAACAACTCTTATTTCGAGGTCGTTGATGATATCTTCAAAGTTTTTTGTGAATCTGTCTGCAAGCGGACTGTCGGGAAATTCACGAAGGTCAAGAATCTTCTTGACATAAACCTCTTCACCGATGCTTGCATAAAGCTTCTGTTTGTGTGTTGTAAAGATTTCGGCAACGCCCGAACCTACAACACCGTGACCCATAATTGCTATTGAAACCATATCTAAAAACCTTTCCTTTCGAGTTTTTGGTTTTAACCTGTTATTTTATTCTGCGGCAGGGGGAGCTTCCTCACCGCCGCCAGACGATTCACCGCCTCCGGAGCTTTCGCCTCCGCCTGAGGATTCCCCTCCGCCGGAAGGTTCTCCGCCTGAAGGTTCTCCTCCACCGGAAGGTTCTCCGCCTGAATTATCTCCTCCACCGGAGGTGTCGCCGCCTGAATTATCTCCTCCGCTGTTGCTTGTGTCGCCGCCGTAATTGCTGCCGCTGTTGTCACCGCCGTAATTGGGATCGTAGTAGCTTGAGGAGTTGGAGACATCTGAGCCGTATTCATAGTTACCGCTGTAATATGCACCTCCCGAACTCGGCATATTGTCCTCGGTGTAGTAGCCCACATATCGTCCCGAAATATTATCTGTTGAAACAATAAGTCCTGTTGTAGGATTATATGTTGCCTCAATCAGGTTATTGGATATTTTATATTCCTTGTTTTCTTTGCCTTTAAGGTACTTGCCCATAACATTTGCAAAGAATTTTGTTGCCGTTGTTCTTCCGCTGTAGGAAATGGTTTTAGGTTTATCAAAACCGCACCATGTAGCCATTACGGCATATGGCGAACATCCGCAGAACCATGAATCCTTATCGTCATCGGTTGTACCTGTTTTGCCGATAATGTCCCAGCCTGAAATCTGAGCATAATGTGCGTTTGTGTGAGCACTGTTTGTAACATTGTAGTGAAGCAGTCTGTTCATGATTCCTGCTGTTTCGGCTGAATAAGCCTGTTTCGGAACTGCATCACGGTTATCAATGATTATGTTGTCCTCTGAGTCGGTTACATAGTAGTATGTGTACGGTTCGTAGTAAAGACCGCCGTTGCCGAGATATGTGTAAGCAGCCGCCATTTCTCTTACTGTAACACCGCCGTTCATACCGCCGATTGAAAGAGCACCCGTATTCTGTGCATCCTGTTCCGTAAGATTCTTGAATCCCATTTTTGTAACAACCTGCTGATATGCAACGCTCGGACCGCCGATAAGCTCCATAGTCTGAGCGGCTGTTGCGTTTGAGGACCACTCGATTGCATCGGGAAGACTCATATTGCCGTTGTAGTAGCCGTATGCGTTGTTAGGACCCGAAACAAGCTGACCGCTTTCATTTGTACGATAGTTGTCAAGCGGTTCATCAAGAACCATTGATGAGAAATAAAGCTTCTTTGATTCGATTGCATAAGGGTAAACAACAACAGGCTTGATTGAAGAACCCGGCTGAAGTACGGAGTTGTAGGATCTGTCCCAGCCGAGAGCGCCTTCTTTCTTTGTTGAAGAACCGACTGTTGCAATTACTCTGCCGTCATATCCCATAATTGTTGACGCAATCTGAAGGTCGGAATCATTTGATTTATCAATATTGAGTGCCGCATTTTCAAGGTAGGTTTGAGCATTTTCATCCATTGCACAGTAGATTTTAAGTCCCTCTGTGTAAAGCTTTGAAGATGCCGCAGCTTCGCTTATGTTGTAATATTCCGCAATGTCCTTTTGAAGATCACGAAAGAGCTGATCAATATACCAGTTCTGAACATCTGCCTCGTCATCATCGTCATCGTCATCGGATGCCTGCCAGCCGACAAATGTCATTGTGGCACTTTCTTTCATAGCCGCATCAAATTCGTTTTTGGAAATTTTTTCCTGATCATACATTTCATTGAGAACGATTTCACGGCGTTCCTTGTTGTTTTCGGGGAAAACAAGCGGATTCCATCTTGACGGGTTTTGTGTAATTCCCGCAATTGCCGCACATTCTGCAATTGAACAGTCTTTTATGCTCTTGCCAAAGTAAAGCTGAGCCGCCGATTCAACGCCCTGACAGTTATTGCCGAAGTTTACAACATTGAGGTACGCTTCAAGAATCTGATCCTTTGTATATTCCTGTTCAAGCTTTAGTGCCTTTGTGATTTCACGAAGCTTTCTTGTAATTGAAACCTCGTTGTCATCTGTAATGTTCTTAATAAGCTGTTGGGTGATTGTTGAACCGCCGTATGAGTCCGAACCGGTTGCAAGATTTGCAACGGCGGAAAGAGTTCTGCCCCAGTCAACACCGTTGTGGTCAAAGAAACGCTTGTCCTCAATTGCGACTACCGCATCTTTCATTGCCTTAGGAATATCCTGATTGTCAACCCAGATTCTGTTCTCGGTATCGTATAGTTTCTGATACTCTTTAAATTCCTTTGTATCCTCATTCTGAATGTATATTCGGCTTGTCTGGTTCATAGACTTTGCCTTGAGGTCGATGCCCGTAGGTTCGGACGCAATGGTGAAAATGTAGACAGCAAGTGAAATGCCCGTAATAAGCATAGCAACCAGACATACCGAACAAACGGTAATCAGGAACTTGCCAAAACCCCTGAAAAATCTTTTTACACCTCCGTCAGCTTTTTCGGATAATTCATTTTGCTGAATATCCTTCTTATACTGACTGATGTCAGTTTCACGCTTGTTTCGCATATTATCTCCTTTATCAATTCACAATTTACGGTTAAACGAACAACCGTCGGTTTGTAATTTGTCTGAGTGATTTGCACAAACGCAGTGCGTCGGCTGTAATACATAAATTATATAATAACATATATGTTCAAAATTACAAGCAGAAATACTCATTTGATTATTATATCACCTGAAAAGAAAAAAATAAATATATTAATGCAAATTTCTGTTAAAAAATATGCAGAATTAAGGCGGTCTTTTGGTTGGAATTTTATAAAAATGATGAATATAACCGTTGGTTCGGGAAAAAATAAAAGTAAAAACTGACGGAAAGAGTGCTGTAATATGAAAAAAATAGTTGGATTAACAGGTGTGATTCTGATTGCGTGTATGATGATAAGCTCGCTTTTTGCTCCCGTGAATTCTGCGGAAAACACCTCTGCAACAGGCAATTATTCGTCGTCGCAGAATAACGGTACAACGGAAGGCGACTACATCATAAAAGCCGAAAAAGGGTATATTGTAGTGTACAAAAAAGGCGAGGACAAAGCGTATCTGACAACCGACTGCAGAGTATCAAATCTTCCGAAAGGCGACGCACTTTACCTTGAAAAAGGAATTGAAATAAAGGGAAAAGAAAACCTTATGAGGGCTCTTGAGGACTATTGCAGTTAAAGGCTTAATGGTAAGATAATTCTTCATATATATTGACTTTTCTGTGCTTTTATATTGACTTTTCTGCGCTTTTGGAGTAAAATCAGACTGATATGCCATAAAGTATGGTATCAGGTGCAGAATTTGCCGTAAATTTTTCAAAATAATGAAATCTTGCAAATTTTCTGTTTCTGAAAATCAAGTAAAAATGCAGAAAAGGAGATATTACATATGATTTCTACTGTCATTGACCAGTCGCTCGGTCTTGAGTTCCCTATTTTTCAGGGAGGCATGGCTTGGGTGGCTGATGCATCGCTTGCCGCAGGTGTTTCAAACGCAGGCGGTCTCGGCATTATTGCAGCTATGAATTCCAACGGCGAACAGCTCCGTGAGGAAATCAGAAAGTGCAAAACAATGACCGATAAAATTTTCGGCGTAAACATCATGCTTATGAGTCCGTTCGCAGAGGAAGTAAGCGATGTTGTAGTTGAAGAGGGCATCAAGGTCATCACAACAGGCGCAGGCAACCCCGGCAAGTACATGGCAAAGTGGCTCGAGGCAGGCATCAAGGTTATTCCTGTTGTTCCGAGCGTTGCGCTTGCAAGGAAAATGGAAAAAGACGGTGCTTTTGCCGTTATCGCAGAGGGCGGCGAGTCAGGCGGTCATGTCGGTGATCTCACAACAATGGCTCTTGTTCCTCAGGTTGTTGACGCAGTAAATATACCTGTAATTGCCGCAGGCGGTATTGCAGACGGCAGACAGATTGCCGCAGCATTTATGCTTGGTGCTCAGGGCGTTCAGGTCGGCACAAGATTCCTCGTTGCCAAGGAATGTACTATCTCTCAGGAATATAAGAACAAAATTCTCAAAGCAAGAGATATCGACACGGTTGTAACAGGTAAAAGACTCGGTCATCCTGTTCGTTCAATCCGTAACTCGTTTACCCGTGAATATACAAAGGCTGAGTACGATTCGGCTAATGTTTCCGATGAGGAGCTTGAAAATATGGGACTCGGCAGACTCAGAAGAGCCGTGAGAGAGGGCGATGTTTCTCAGGGTACCGTTCTTGCAGGACAGGTTGCAAGTATGGTTAAAAAGGAACAGCCGGCAAGAGAAATGATTGAAGAGATGTTCTCACAGGCAGAAGAAGTATTGAACGGAGCAACAAAATGGGTAAAATAGCATTTATTTTTTCAGGTCAGGGCGCACAGTACAGCGGTATGGGCAAGGATCTTTACGATAATTCGCCTGCCGCAAAGGCTGTTTACGAAATGGCTGATTCTATAAGAGAAAACACTTCAAAGCAGTGCTTTGAGGGTACAATGGAGGAGCTTTCAAAGACAGTAAATACACAGCCGTGTATTTTTACTGCCGACCTTGCAGCCGCAAGAGCTCTTGTTGAAAAGGGTATCACTCCCGACTGCGTAGCAGGCTTTTCACTCGGTGAGATTTCTGCGCTTGCTTTTTCGGGAATCCTTTCCGATGAAGAGGCTTTCAGACTCGTTTGCAAAAGAGGCGAGCTTATGGACAAAGCCGCAACGGAAAATCCCGGTGCAATGGCTGCCGTGTTAAAGCTTACTCCCGAAAAGGTTGAAGAAATCTGCTCAAGGTTTGATAAAACATATCCCGTAAACTACAACTCACCGGCTCAGACTGTTGTTGCAACAACAAGTGAAAATGCCGACGCTTTCTGCGAGGCAGTTAAAGCAGAGGGCGGAAGGGCAAAACTTCTTGCAGTAAGCGGTGCGTTCCATTCTCCCTTTATGGCTGATGCCGCAGAGGGACTCGGAAAGTATATGGAAGATGTTGACTTTGCTCAGCCAAAGGTTCAGATTTATTCCGATTACACGGCTCAGCCGTATTCGGGCGATTTCAAAACGCTTGTAAAGGCACAGGTTGAGAATCCCGTAAAATGGCAGACTATTGTTGAAAATATGATTAATGACGGCGTTGACACCTTTATTGAGGTTGGTGTGGGCAAAACTCTCACAGGTCTTGTAAAGAGAATCAACGGAGATGTAAAGGCATTCAAGGTTGAAACTGCGGCTGATATTGACGCACTTGAACTTTGATACTGTTCGGAGGTATAATATAATGAGATTTGAAAATAAAACAGCCGTGGTAACAGGCGGCTCAAGAGGTATCGGCCTTGCAATCGCAACAAAGCTTGCAAAAGAGGGTGCTAACATTGCAATTCTCTATGTAGGTGACGAAAACGAGGGCATTAAGGCTAAGGAAGAGCTTTCACAGTACGGCACAAAGGTTGAGCAGTATTTCTGTGATGTTTCAAATTTTGAAGAGTCAAAGAAGGTTGTCGATAAGGTTATCGAGGAATTCGGCAGTATCGAAATTCTTGTAAACAACGCAGGTATCACAAGAGATAAGCTCGTTTTAAATATGGACGAAAAAGATTTTGACGCTGTAATCAATGTAAACCTCAAGGGTACATTCAATATGATTAAGCATACATACAAGCACTTTATGAAAAAGCGTTACGGCAGAATCTGCAGCACAGCGTCAATTGTCGGTCTTACCGGCAACGCAGGTCAGGCTAACTATTCTGCGTCAAAGGCCGGTATTATCGGTCTTACAAAGTCGGTTGCAAAGGAACTTGCAGGCAGAGGCGTTACGGCTAATGCAGTTGCTCCGGGTTACATTGCAACAGATATGACAAGTGTACTTCCCGATAAGGTAAAGGACGCAATGAAAGCACAGATTCCTGCAAAGCGTATCGGTACTCCCGATGATGTTGCGGATGTAGTAGCTTTCCTCTGCTCTGACGATGCCGCTTATGTAACAGGCGAGGTTATCAGAGTTGACGGCGGACTTGCAATGTAATTGATTTGGAGGATATAATGAGCAGAAGAGTAGTTGTAACAGGTATGGGCGCAATTTCACCGATTGGTAACGATGTGCCTACAATGTGGAAAAATATGGTTGACGGCGTTTGCGGTATCGAAACAATCACAGCTTTCGATACAAGTGACCTCAAGGTTCACATCGCAGGTACAGTCAAGGATTTTGATCCCACACAGTATATTGAGAAAAAAGAAGTAAGAAAGCTTGATCCATATACACAGTATGCAATCGCAGCGGCACAGCAGGCAGTTGACGACAGCGGTATCATAGGCAAGATTGACGAGAACCGTTTCGGTGTTTATATCGGTGCAGGTATCGGCGGTTTGCAGACTTTTGTTAAGAATACAGTCGGCATGGAAAACGGAGGCTCGAGAAAGGTTTCTCCTTTCTTCATTCCGATGATGATCGGTAATATCGCAACAGGCAATGTTGCAATCCGTTTTAACGCAAAAGGTACGTCTCTTTCGGTTATGAGCGCCTGTGCAACAGGTACAAATTCAATCGGTGAGGCTTTCCACTGCATTAAGGACGGATACGCTGACGCTATCATCGCAGGCGGTGCAGAGGCTGTTGTTGCTCCTCTCACAATTGCAGGTTTCCAGAATATGAAAGCTCTTTCAACGAACGATGATCCAAAGCACGCATCTCGTCCGTTTGACAAGAATCGTGACGGCTTCATCATGGGCGAGGGTGCAGGTATGCTCATTCTTGAAGAGTATGAGCACGCAGTTGCAAGAGGTGCTAAGATTTATGCAGAGCTTTCAGGCTACGGCAATACTTGTGACGCACATCATATTACAGCTCCCGATCCTAACGGTGCAGGTCTTGCAAGAGCAATTAAGATTGCTTTTGAGGAGGCAAATGTTGCCGATGATGCACAGCTTTACATCAATGCTCACGGCACAAGCACACATCTTAACGACCTTACCGAAACAATGGCTATCAAGACTGCTCTCGGTGAAAAGGCTTATGATGCAAATATCAGCTCAACAAAATCAATGACAGGTCATCTTCTCGGTGCAACAGGCGCAGTTGAGGCTATCGCTTCTGTTATGGCTCTCAATGACGGTGTTATTCCGCCGACAATCAACCTTGACGAACCCGATGAAGGTCTTGACCTTAACTATACACCTAACAAAGCAGTTAAGCGTGATGTAAATGTTGCCGCTTCAACCAACCTCGGCTTTGGCGGACATGACGCTTGTCTTGTATTTAAAAAATATTAAGTGAGGGAATTACTATGAATAAAATTGAAGAAATCAAGGAATATATTTCCCTTCTTGAAAATTCTTCTTTGAGCGTTCTTGAAATTGAAAAAGAGGACGGTACAAAGATTCATCTTGAAAAAGAACATCCGGCACAGCAGATTTTTAATGCATCTCCAATCGGTGCATATCAGCCGACTGCAACAGATGTTCCCGCTCCTGCGCCTGTTCAGCCACAGGCTCCTGCGGCTCAGTCTGCCGCTCCCGAGGAAGATGCCAAGACTGTAAACGCTCCGATTGTCGGCGTATTCTATGCCGCTTCGGCACCGGGCAAGGCTCCTTTTGCTCCTGTCGGAAAGAAAGTAAGCAAGGGCTCAACCGTTTGCATTATCGAGGCTATGAAGTGTATGAACGAAATTCAGGCTGAGGACGACTATGAAATCGTTGAAGTTCTTGTTAAGGACGGAGATCTTGTTGAATACGGTCAGCCGTTATTCAAGGTTAAATAATCGGAGGACTGTATGAATCAGGAAGAGATTAAAAAGATTTTGCCGCACCGTGATAATATGCTTCTCGTTGAAGAGGCTGAAAGCGTTGATGAAAACACGGCAAAGGGCAGATACACAATCAAAGGTGACGAGTTCTTTTTACAGGGACATTTCCCCGGTAACCCCGTTGTTCCGGGTGTTATTCTCTGCGAAATGATGGGACAGGCAAGCTGTTGCCTCCTTGCAGACAAGGTTAAAAACTGCACACCTTACTTTACAAAGATGAACAATGTTAAGTTCAGAAATCCCGTGAAACCGGGCGACACTCTTGAAAGTGTCTGCACACTCACAAAGAGCAGAGGTGCATTCTACTTTATTGACGCAAAGGGTTATGTTGACGGCAAGCTCTGTGTAAGTGCCGAGCTTTCGTTTGCACTTGTTGAAAATAAGTGATTTTAAAGGCTGTCTGTGCCGTTTTGGGGCAGACAGCCGTAATGCGATAAATAACTGGAAGTGAAAAAATGTTCTCAAAAATTCTGATTGCCAACCGAGGCGAAATTGCAGTAAGAATTATCCGTGCCTGCCGTGAAATGGGTATCAGCACAGTAGCAATTTACTCTGAGGCAGACAAGGACTCCCTGCATGTTCAGCTTGCCGATGAAAGCTACTGCGTAGGCGGTAACCGTGTTGCCGACAGCTATCTCAATATGCCTGCAATTCTCACCGTTGCCGTTGAAAGCGGTGCTCAGGCTATTCATCCCGGCTACGGACTCTTGTCCGAAAATGCCAAGTTTGTTTCGCTCTGTGAACAGTGCAACATCAACTTTATCGGTCCTTCATCCGATATGATAAAGCTTTTGGGTGACAAGGACAACGCAAGAAAGACTATGCGTGCCGCAGGTGTTCCCGTAACCCCCGGCTGCGATATTGTTGAAAGCGTTGAACAGGCAAAAGAGGAAGCTGAAAAAATCGGTTTTCCGCTTCTCATCAAGGCTCGTTCGGGCGGCGGCGGAAAGGGTATTCGCCGTGTCGATTCAATTGAGCAGTTTGAAGAGGCATTTTTGTCAGCTTCAAGCGAGGCGCAGTCAGCATTCGGTGACGGTGCCTGCTACATAGAAAAATTCATTCACCCTGTAAAACACATTGAAATGCAGCTCTTGTGTGATAAATACGGCAATATCGTTTGTCTGGGTGAGCGTGAATGCTCTGTTCAGAGAAAGAACCAGAAGATGATTGAAGAAAGTCCAAGCCCCGCTCTTGATGAGAAAACCCGTAAAGAGATGATGATTGCGGCTGTTAAGGCGGCAAAGGCAGTCAACTATGTCAATGCAGGCACAGTTGAATTTTTGCTTGATATGGACAACAACTTCTACTTTATGGAAATGAACACCCGTCTGCAGGTTGAACACGGTGTTACGGAAATGGTAACAGGTCTTGATATTGTTCAGTGGCAGATAAGAATTGCCGCAGGTGCAAAGCTTTCCCGCACTCAGGACAGCATCTTCACACACGGCAATGTAATTGAATGCCGAATCAATGCCGAAAATCCGGAAAAGGGATTCAGACCGAGCTGCGGAAGAATTACAAGACTTCACACCCCGGGCGGTGCATTTGTAAGATTTGATACGGCGATTTATCAGGACTATTTTGTTCCTCCGTACTATGATTCGATGATCGGCAAGCTGATTGTTCAGGCAAGAAGCCGTGCCGAGGCGATCAGAAAGATGAAAATGGCTCTTTCCGAGCTTACCATTGACGGAATTGACATTAACCGTGACCTTCTTGCCGAGATTCTCTCGGACGAACAGTTTGTGAGCGGTGAATATACAACAGATTTTATGGCAGAGTTTGAAGAGAAACACGCCGACAGGAAGAAGTAAAAGATATGGATTTGTTTGCTTTCAGAAAACCGAAGAATGAGCTTGAGTCCGATGAGGGCGAGAGCAAAAATGTACCCTTCGTTCCCGACGAAATGTGGATAAAATGCCCCAAATGCAACACTATGCTCCTTACGACTGATATGGAGGAAAATCTTCATGTCTGCACAAAGTGCGACCATCATTTCAGAATGAACGGACGAGACAGAGTTGAAATGCTTGCCGACAAGGATACCTTTGTTGAGTTTGACGCAGACCTTTCAAGCCATAATATTCTTGATTTTCCGGGATATGACGAAAAGCTTGAAAAGGCGAGAAAAACAGGTGCTAAGGAGTCTGTTATCTGCGGAGAATGTAAGATGAACGGCATTGATACCGTTCTCTGCGTTATGGATCCGACCTTTATGATGGGAAGTATGGGCGTAATCACGGGCGAAAAAATCACCCGTGCGTTTGAATATGCAACCGAAAATGCAATGCCGATTGTTGTTTGTACTGCCGCAGGCGGTGCAAGAATGCAGGAGGGCATCCTCTCGCTTATGCAAATGGCAAAAACTTCGGGTGCGGTAAAAAGACACAGCGACGCAGGTAATCTCTACATCACGGTGCTTACAGACCCGACAACAGGCGGTGTTACGGCATCGTTTGCAATGGAGGGCGACATTATTCTTGCCGAGCCCGATTGCCTTGTTGCCTTTGCAGGTCCGAGAGTAATCGAGCAGACAATCCGTCAAAAGCTCCCCAAGGACTTCCAAACCTCGGAATTTGTTCTTCAAAAGGGCTTTATCGATTCGGTTGTCAGCAGAAATAATTTGAAATCTACACTTGTAAAACTGCTTAAATTGCACGGTTACAGCGGTGAGGAGGCTTAAAAATGACAGCTTACGAAAAGGTTATGGCGGCGAGAGATGCTAACAAGCTGACCTCGGTTGACTATATTGCCCATATGTTCGGTGACAGCTTCATTGAGCTTCACGGTGACCGCAGATATGCCGATGATAAAGCAGTTGTTGCAGGACTTGCAATGCTCTTTGACACTCCTGTTACTGTAATCGGAATTGAAAAGGGCAGAAATACAAAAGAGCGTGTTGAACGCAACTTCGGTCAGGCTCATCCCGAGGGCTACCGCAAGGCTTTAAGACTTATGAAACAGGCTGAAAAGTTCAGAAGACCTGTTCTTTGCCTTGTTGATACAAGCGGTGCATACCCCGGAATCGGTGCGGAGGAAAGAGGTCAGGGACAGGCTATTGCCGAAAACCTCATGGAAATGATGACTCTCAAAACTCCCGTACTTACCGTTCTTATCGGTGAGGGCGGCAGCGGCGGTGCGCTTGCACTTGCAGTTTCCGATGAAGTATGGATGCTTGAAAATTCCGTTTATTCGGTAATTTCTCCCGAGGGTTGTGCGTCAATTCTCTGGAAAGACAGCTCAAAGGCGGCTGATGCGGCAGAGGCTCTCAGGCTTACCGCACAGGATTTGTTTGACCTCGGTGTAATCGAGAGAATCATCCGTCAGCCAAAGGCAGGCGATCAGGCTATGTTTGAAAGCCTTAAAATGCTCATCAAAAGAACATTTGAAAAGAACCTTGCCCTTGATGACGAAGAGCTTTTGAATGCACGCTATGAGCGTTTCCGCAAAATCGGCAAACCCTAATAATTTCCTAATAATTTATTTTAAACCTAAACATAAAAACGGCAGGAAAGACAATTTGCAAAACTGCAATGCCTTTCCTACCGTTTTATTTTTATGAAATTTTAATTACTGATTATATCAGTAAGCCGAACCGTTAAGATATACTTTTACGGAATCAAATTTTTTATTACATGAAGATTCTGCTTTTTCTGTTTGACCTGCTTTTATTTCGTTGTCACTGTCCACAACATAATCGTTGTCGGCATAAACTAATTCATCACCTTGGAAGAACAAGGCTGTGTATTGAACATATTTTGCAACAAGGTTGCCTGTGTTTGTTACAGAAATGGTAGCTTTATCTGTGTCAGTCGATACTTTACAATCAAGATCCTGTGTTACACACTGATAGTCGGTAAGTTCTTTGGGTAAAAGTGTATATTCGTACCTGGCAAACTCTTCATCATCTTTATCATGATTAAACTTTACTGCAACCTCTGTTCCGGGTGCGAAAGCGTTAATTGTTTCAGTTTCGGTATCTATGACATCATCGTCTTTGTCAATTAACTCTAAATGTATAGTGAGTGTACAAGCTTGATTTGAATTGTTTTTCAACACAGCAACAAAGTAATGTGTTGAGACATCATCATATACATATGGCGTGATTTTAATATTTTTCTCTACTTCTTCAGAATCAAAATCAGCTTTATCCGCAACAGCAGATGATTGAACATCCGATGATTTGCTTGTTGTTTGTGAACTGCCGTTAGATGTGTCATTTTCCGAACAACCTGTAAACGCAGTCAAAACAACCATTGCAGAAATAAGCACTACAGAAAAGAATTTTTTCATTTTTTATTCACCTCAAAAATTTATTAGTGAAATTATACCATAAATCAAGTGAGGTGTCAAAAAATGACTAAGTTAGCACATTATTTTACTTTACTGTATTATAAAATGTTGATAAAAGGCAATTATTGTGCAATTGTGCAATTGAAATTAATAATCCCCGCTGTACATTTCAGGACGATTCACCCAGTCACTAATTGAACTGTTGCCGAAAATTGACTTGCTGTTGCCCGATATCGCCGCAGTTACATTGATTGCAATGCCTGCAATAATGACCGCACCAATCACACAGGCGGCAACAATTTTCACGATTTTAAAAGCTTTCTTTTTATCAATCGGCTGTTCTGCCGGCGGAATGTAGGGAATGGGTGGCTGATTTATTTCAAGTTCGGGCATTTCATTTTGAATCTGCGGTGCAAAGCCCTCCGCCTGTTCAAAGCCTGTCTGCGGCAAAGGCGAGATGTACTCAGTTTCGGTTGTTTCATTATTCGGTGTATGTAAAGCTTCGGAAATTTTCGTTCCGCACATCTGACAAAACGCAGACTCGGTTTCAAAACCGCAATTAGGACATTTCATAGGTTTGTACCTCGTAATCTTTGATAGTATGACACCATTTTATAACAATATTTACTTAAAGTCAATAAATGTGACAAAATCGCTCGGGATAAAGTTTGATATTATGTAAATAATATCGCAAAATTTTTGCAAAATAAGCCTGTATCTGTTGAAAACAAGGATAGTGTAGTGTATAATCTAAGTACGAATTGCAACATTATGTTGCAATTCAGAGATTCAATGTTCCATTGAACCTCTGAGGAGCTAACGCTTCTATGTACAAAATTGCAATCGGTTGCAAACTCTGCTCCTTGCGAGCAAAGCAGAGTGTTGCTCCGATTTGAATTTAGTGAATGATTGAATAGAAAATAAAATACACACAGTGAAAGGATGAGTGCCTTGAGAGGACTGTATTCGTCAAAGACAAAAATCCGTAATCAAATTTTCACCGAGGTTGCAAGGTTTGCATACGAGGGCGGAGATTATTCAAAATTTGAAAATCTTCCGTATGAAATTATCCCGGGTGAAATTTCAACATACCGTGAAAGTATATTTCTCGAAAGAGCCATTGTGGGCGAAAGACTTCGCCTTGCAATGGGACTTCCGCTTTTGCCCGTTTCAAAACAAGCGCCTATCTCAACAGGTGTTGAAGAAAGTATGATTGACGAAAAGGTTTACGATCCGCCGTTAATCAATATTATAAAATTCGCCTGTCATAAGTGTGCCGAAAAAAGAGTGGTTGTGACAGACGGCTGTCAGGGTTGTCTTGAACACCCGTGCACAGAGGTTTGCCCGAAGGGAGCAATCTCGATTGTACACGGGAAATCGCATATTGACGATGAAAAATGCATCAAATGCGGAAAATGCCAGGGTGCGTGCCCGTACAATGCAATCATAAAGCAGGAGCGTCCGTGTGCCGCCGCATGCGGTATGAAAGCTATTCACAGCGATGAACACGGCAGAGCAGATATTGACTATAACAAGTGCGTTTCATGCGGAATGTGCCTTGTAAGCTGTCCGTTCAGCGCAATTGTTGACAAAAGCCAGATTTTCCAGACTATTATGGCAATCAACAGCGGCACACCTGTTTATGCCGCAGTTGCACCTGCAATTGCAGGTCAGTTCAAGGGACTTCCGTCAAATAAAATCAGAAATGCCTTTAAGGCTCTCGGCTTTACAGATGTTGTTGAGGTTGCGGTCGGCGCCGACCTTTGTACGGTTGAAGAAGCAAAGGATTTTATGGAAGAGGTTCCCGAAAAACAGCCGTTCATGGCGACTTCCTGTTGCCCTGCATGGAGCGTTATGGCAAAGAAAACTTTCCCCGATATTGCTCCGTACATTTCAATGGCACTCACTCCGATGGTTCTCACGGGCAGACTTACTAAACAGCATTATCCCGATTGCAGGGTTGTGTTTATCGGACCATGTGCCGCTAAAAAGCTTGAGGCAAGCCGCAGAAGTATCCGAAGTGATATCGACTTTGTGCTGACCTTTGAAGAAGTTGCAGGAATGTTTGCCGCAAAAGAGGTTGATTTTAACGCTGTTGAGGTTGACGAAAAACCGCTTTCATTCTCAAGCGCAGACGGCAGAGGTTTTGCCGTAAGCGGCGGTGTTGCAAAGGCTGTTGTCAATGCAATCCACAAGCTTGATCCCGAAAGAGAGGTCAAGGTTGCCAATGCACAGGGACTTGACGAGTGCGTAAAGCTTTTGCGTATGGCAAAGGCAGGCAAGTACAACGGCTATCTGCTTGAGGGTATGGCTTGCCCCGGCGGTTGTGTTGCAGGTGCCGGAACAATCAACAATCCCGACAAATCTGCAATGGAGGTTCTCAAAAGCAAGAAAGAATCGTGCTTTGAGGGCGCTGTTGACACTCCGTTTATTGACCGTTTGTCAACACTTGAAAATATGTACAATGAGTTTGACAAGATGAAAGAAATTTAACAAGTCAGGTGATATTTTGAAAATGTTGATGCTAATTTTACGCATAATCGGCATTGCCGCAGCAGTTGTATTTCTCGGATTTTTCGTAATTCCGATGACTCACGGAATTATCAACCCGGGCAATATAGCAGGAACTATTTTGTGTCTGTGGCTGTTGTGCGTGTTAATTCCGCCCGTTCACGGGGCAATAAAGGCATTTTGCTTTAAGCATTTGTTTACTAAAATAGTTTTTCGTGTAGTGAATATCGGCTTTATTGCTTTTGCCGTTTACGGTGCGATTGTCACCTCTGCAATGGTGTGGGCAACCTGTCAGGCTCCGCCCGAAAACTCAACTGCAATTGTCCTCGGTGCTCAGGTTAAGCCGTGGGGACCGTCGGTAATTTTGCGTGGCAGAATTGACGCCGCAAAATCATATCTTGACGATTCTCCGAACGCAAATGCCGTTCTCAGCGGAGGACAGGGAAGTGATGAGATTATGAGTGAGGCACAATGTATGTACAATGTGCTGACGGAGTCGAAAATTGATTCTTCAAGACTTTATATGGAGGACAAGTCAACCAACACAACCGAGAATATAAGAAATTCAATGAAAATAATTGAGGACAACAACCTTAATACAGATATTACGATTGTGACGGACGGTTTTCATCAGCTCAGAGCGAGGATAATCTGTTCGCAACTCGGCATAAAAGGAAATGTCGGAGCAGTAAGCTCCGACACAAGACTTTTGTATGTCCCTACTTATGCTGTTCGTGAGTGGTTCGCTCTTCCGTTTCAGCTTCTGTTTCGGTAGTCACAATCTCGGTGATGTCACCGTTTGTGTCAAAATGAGGCTTTGTCCTGTGACAGTTTGCAAACTCAAGCGGATAAACCTCGTGTTCCGTAACATCGACAATAGGGGAAATTTCCTTTTTGCTGTTTCGTGACGGCAACTCAACAGGATAATTTTCGTTCTGCCTGTTGCCCTCGTTATGATCAATGTCGTAAAAACTCAAAATAAAAACCACCTTTCTGTGAGGTGGTTTTATTTTTTGCAGAATTTTAAATTATATGCAGAATACAGAAAAAATCATTTTGTGTTGTTTTTTAATTCTAAAATGTAGTCGGTTGAAACTTTGTACAATTTTGCAAGCGAAATAAGAACCTCTGACGGCACATCACGGTTTCCGTTTTCGTATCTGAAATACTGTGGTTGTTTCATGCCGAGATATTCTGCAACATCTTTCTGCGTCATATCGTGATCCTCACGCAATTCCCTTATCCTTTTATAATAAGGCATTTTATCACCCTTTTTATTTATTTGCTATTGACAGAATAACATTCTTTGCGATGAAATTTTCGTATGATAACTAAACGGTTATAACAGTGGCGAAATTCAGTATTGCTATTGCATTTGTGATACATAAATTAGTGTGATGTGAACCTTATTGTATGTATAGAAGATATTAATGTGATAAAAACACATTGTTGTTATTCGTTATTTGTTAAATTGTTATCTTCATACAATTCTCATATTTGTTTATAATAAAACAATTTATCATCTTTTTGTTTATTTGCTATTGACAGAACAGTTGTCTTTGTGATAGAATATTTTATAAGATAACCGAACGGTTATAAACAACAAAGAGAAGTAAAAGTATATTCTTGTTTTCTCGTTCGATATTTATATAATGTTGATTATCAAATTCAATTTCGGTGTATTATTGGTTGAAAATGCACTGTTCTAAGGAGAGATTTTGGTATGGCAAAAAAACTTATTAGTATTGCGACATTGTTTGTTCTTATGGCAGTAAGCGTATTCAGCGCTTTTGCGGTTGAGGATGAAACAAAAGATGCTCTTGTTTACGGTGATGTGAACATTGACGGTGATATTACCGTAATCGATGCTACCGATATTCAGAAGTACATTGTCGGTCTTGAAGAACTTACAGCAGACAGTAAGTTAGTTGCAGATGTTGACAGTGACGGTGCTATTTCTGTTATGGATGCGACTTCAATTCAAAAGTATATTATAGGTCTTGATGGTTGCGGAAAAGTCGGTCAGCAATTTGTTACTGAATGATTTTAAATCATAATTACAGTAATAATAATTAAGTCCCGAGGTATTGTGTATACTTCGGGACTTTATTATGCTTTGAATTATATGTGTATTATTAATAGGGCTTAACCCCCATAAGGCATGACAATTGGATATAAATAAAAATCAGTCGGGAAGACATTGTTTTGCATTATGCAAACTGTCTTCCCGACATTCATTTTACATTTTCAATTTTTAAATTTCAATTTGTAAACTTTCGCTCGGGAAATATAAGCTTTGCATTAATAAAACTATCTGCACGAACTACGCACCGAGGTACTCGGTTGAATAAAGCACAAGATATACAATGTGACGCTCGGGAAATATAAGCTTCGCATTAACAAAACTATCTACACGAACTACGCACCGAGGTACTCGGTTAAAGAAAATCAAGTACCTTACAATGTAGTGCTCGGGAGATAAAGCATTGGCAACGCACATACTATCTACACGAACTACGCACCGAGGTACTCGGTTTACATGCTTTCGGGACAAGAGATGTTGAACATTGTAAGAACATTTTTGATAACGGCTCTTACGCAGTTGCAAAGTGCAAGTCTTGCCTGCATAAGACCTTCTTCTTCGCCTTTAACACGGCAAGCGTTGTAGAATTTGTGGAAAAGTGTTGCAAGCTGTGTTACATAGCGTGTAACCTTGGTCGGATCGTAATCCTTTGCCGCACTGATGATTTCGTTGGTGTATGACGCAAGATGATTGATGAGCTCCTTTTCTTCGGGAGCTGTGAGGAGTGCAAGCTCTGCGTCTGTACATTCTCTCGGAGAAATGCCCTCTTTTGCAAGTGACTTGAAGATACTGCAAATTCTTGCGTGTGCGTATTGAACATAATAAACAGGGTTCTGATTGTCCTGACTTACTGCAAGGTCAAGGTCAAAGTCCATCTGTGTGTTAGCCTCTTTGGTGTTAAAGAGGAACCTTGCGCTGTCAACAGGCACTTCGTCAAGCAAATCGCCAAGCTGAATAGCCTTGCCGGTACGCTTGCTCATTCTTACAAGCTCACCGTCCTTAACAAGCTTAACAAGCTGCATAAGAACAACATTGAGCTTGTCACCGTCATAGCCGATAGCGTCCATTGCGCCTTTCATTCTCATAACATGACCGTGATGGTCTGCTCCCCAAACATCAATAAGAGTTGTGAATCCACGGTCAAATTTGTTCTTGTGGTATGCGATGTCGGCTGTAAAATATGTCGGGTTGCCGTTCTGACGAATGAGAACATCGTCCTTTAATTCAAGGTTGTCAATGTATTTCTGTGACTTGCCCTCTTTGAGAAGCTTCTGTGTGAGCACCTCTTTGTTCTTGTACCAAACGGCACCATCTTTTTCGTAGGTAAGTCCTTTTTCCGTGAGAAGGTCAACAACAGCCTTAACAGCACCGCTCTTGTGAAGCTCGCTTTCAAAGAACCACTTGTCATAGAAAATCTTGTATTTTTCCATATCAGCCTGCATCTTCTTGATGTTCTTAGGAAGTGCATAGTCAACAAGAGCCTTTTTGCGTTCTTCTGCACTTACATTAACAAGGCTGTCGCCGTTCAGGTCGGCATATTCTTTTGCAAGGTCTTTGATGTCCTCACCCTGATAGCCGTCCTCGGGAAACTCTATCTCGTCGCCCTTGAAAATCTGAAGATATCTTGCTTCAAGTGAACAGCCGAACTTTTCAATCTGATTGCCGGCGTCGTTTACATAAAATTCACGCCATGCGTTGTAGCCCGCTTTGTCAAGAACAGCGGCAAGACAGTCACCGAGAGCGCCGCCTCTTGCGTTGCCCATGTGCATAGGACCTGTCGGGTTGGCTGATACAAACTCAACCATAACCTTTTCATCTCTGCCGTATTCACTTCTGCCGTATGCCTCGGGATTGGCAAGGATTTCTCTGATTACAGCTGAATAAAATTCAGTGCCGAGGAAGAAGTTGATGAATCCCGGACCTGCTGTTTCAAAGCGGTCAAACATTGTACCCTCAAGGTCAAGGTTTGATGTGATAGCCTGTGCAATTTTGAAAGGCGGCATACGGAATGCCTTTGCGCCTGCCATTGCCGCATTTGTTGCAAAGTCGCCGTGGCTTCTGTCGGCAGGGGTTTCAATGATAAACGGAGCGGTCTCCGCCTGCGGAAGTTCACCGTTTGTTATTGCCTTTTCAATAGCGTTTTCAATTGCTTTTTTTAGCTGTTGTACAGCAAGTGCGTATGTATCCATATCAATCTACCTCATTTTCAAACTTTTCTTTTTCTTCAACCGTAATTTTAAACTTGTTTTCGCTCACAAGGTCATTGTTGAAATCAAGCGTGTAACTGACCTCAAGCGTTCCGCCGTTTTTGGTGAGGGAGTTGTTCATTGTTTTTGTGAAAACTCCTATCATAAGGTCGCCTGCAGGCGTCTGATACAGGCATTGATGCCGTCTTCCTTTTTCAAGCATAAGCTGTGAACGCATGGGACCTTTGCGTGTAATTGTCACCGTATTGTCCTGAACTTTGATGAGATTGTCGTAAAAGCTCTGCGGTGCATCCTCGTCATATTCTTTGTAGCCTATGTAACAATGGTCTTTTTTCATCAGAAAATTTCCCTCTGTGAGAACCTCAATTCTGTCGCTTTCATCGTCAAGAATCTGTTCGCCCAGAATGGAAATCATATATTTGCATTTTTTCTTTTCCTTATCTGTCATATCTTCCCTCGTTAATACTGCTCAATGTCAATTTGTGTAACAGTATGCTCCATATTTCTGCCGAGAAACAGTCCTGCAACGCTTTTAAATCCGTCGGGAGTGTCGCTTACATAAAATTCGGGAGTCTGATGCACACCGTCTGTGTTGAGCAGATTGTTTTCTCTGAGAATTTTTGAGCAATAGATTGCAGTTTCATATCCCGAATCAACAAGCGTAACTCCGTCACCCATAAAGTCAGCAATTGCATCACGCAAAAGCGGATAGTGGGTGCAACCGAGAATGAGGGTGTCAACGCCTGTTTCCTTGAGTTCGGAAAGATATCTTCTGATGACAAGCCGTACAATCTGATCGTCACGACAAATGAAACCGTTTTCAACAAGCGGAACAAAAAGCGGACACGCCTGCTCATAAACCTTGTATTTCGGATTAAGCTTTTCAAGACGGAGCTTGTAGCTGTGGCTCGAAATGGTTGCGGCAGTGCCGATAATTCCGATTTTACCGTTCTTTGTTTTTCGGTCGGCAATGAATGCGGTCGGGTTTACAACACCCGTGTACGGAACGGAAAGCTTTTCTTCAAGCATATCGCCTGCAACCGAGCTTACTGTACCGCAGGCTGCAACAACTGTTTTAACATTGTGTTTCAACAGAAAATTTGCGTCCTGAAGGGCATACTTTGAAATTGTTTCACGGCTTCTGTTGCCGTAGGGTACTCTTCCCGTATCTCCAAAGTATATTATTTTCTCGTTTGGCAGCACATGCAAAAACTCTTTTACAGCGCTGAGTCCGCCTAATCCTGAGTCAAAAACTCCGATAGCATCTTGACAAGACATAATAAAACCTTCTTTTACATTAATATACAGCTTAAATAATAACACAATAATGTGCGTCTTGCAAGTCAAAACCTTTGACAAATCTGTTATTTGATTGTATAATGAATTCTGACAGACTAATCCGAGAGGAAGATTAAGTTGGAATTTAAAAAAGCTTTTGATTATATCGTCGGCAAGGTTGAAGAAGAACTTGTAAAACAGAATTATACAAAACAGAAGGTTGTTGCCGAAAACGACAACGAGCTTGTTTCGCTTTTTACAAGTGCGTCACTTGCATATTCGGTAGTATATTATAAGGATAAGGAACAGATGGTGCTCCGTTCCTGCACAATGACCGATGAAGGTCCCGACAACGAATGGAAAACACTTGCAACATGGCTTTACGATGAAACAGTCGGCACACAGAAGGACGCCGACAGTATCGCAAATGACTTCATCGAAGGCGTTTCGGGTACACTTGCAATCAAAAGGGCAAAGCAGGTTAAGCAGAAAAAGAAAAAGGATGACGACGGAACCGCCGATCCGAAGTTTCTTGCAAAGCGTTTTGTAACATATTTCCCCGAGCTTCGTGAGGAAATTAAAAACGAGGAGGATTGTTACTTCCCGTTCAGAGGCGCAACATTCGCAAAAGAGCATATTGCTCCGAAGATTCCCATGTATATTAAGCGTGCAAATAAGAATGAAATCGAGAAGTTTGCAAATGTGTTCAATGTTCAGTACAACAACGGTGATGTTGACACAAGGGCAATCATCACAATCGTTTTGCTCAATTCACTTGATGACACTGAGTATAATGCACTTTATGAGCATTTCAACGATGAACTCAAGGTTGCCGCTTTAAATGCAAGAGCTTTTAAGGGCAAAACGGTAAAGCCTGAAAAAGTTAAGAAAGTTAAGGCAAAGGCAAGCACTCTTACAAAGAACTGATTTAATTGAAATTCACCGTAAAATCCCGTCTTGACGGGCGGGTTTTACGGAATATCGCAGAAAACACAGAATTTCTGCGGATAAATTGTAAAAAAAGGCTTGACTAAAGCCTTTATATATGGTAGAATAACCTTACCTCTGAAAGGGGCTTATTTTTTTGTGCCCTATTGAGGGAGGCTAAAATATTCCGAAAAAACCGGGAGGTGCCGTTATGAGAGTAAAAATCACATTGGCCTGCACAGAGTGCAAACAGCGTAATTACAACACAATGAAGAACAAGAAGAACAGTCCTGACAGACTTGAAATGAACAAGTACTGCCGTTTCTGTAAAAAACACACTCTTCACAAGGAAACAAAATAACGGAGGTACATCATGGCTGAGAAAAAGTCTGAAAATGCAAAAGCAGCTGCTAAAAAGACTGCTAAAAAGCCTAATGTTTTCAAAAGGCTTGCAAAGTACCTCGGCTCCTGTAAGAGTGAAATCAAGAAGATCACATGGCCCACACCGAAGCAGACAACAAAGAATTTTGGTATTGTCATTGCTATGGTAGCTATTGTAGGCGTATTTATCTTTGCCCTTGATCAGGGCTTGTACGCTCTCGTTGGTCTTTTTATGAACACAACCGCCTGATTCGTATCTGACATTGCTTGAATCACGAAAGGAAGAAAGTTGTTATGGCAGAATCAGAAGCAAGATGGTATGTTGTTCATACCTATTCGGGTTATGAAAATAAGGTTGCAACAGATCTTATGACCACAGCCGAAAACAGAAATCTTCAGGATATGATTATTGATGTCAAAGTTCCTGTTGAAATCGTAACCGAAACAGTCGGCGATAAGACCAAAGAGGTTGAAAACAAACTGTTTCCGGGCTATGTTTTCGTTAAGATGGTCTATACAGACGAAACCTGGTATGTTGTGCGCAACATCAGAGGCTGTACAGGATTTGTGGGACCCGGATCAAAGCCCGTACCACTTACAGATGCGGAAGTTTACAGAATGGGTGTTGAAACACGAAGCGTTAAGCTTAACTATTCTGTCGGCGATTCAGTTCGCATTATAGACGGTCCGCTTGAGGATTTTGTCGGTGTTGTTGAAGAAATTGATGCTGACAAAGATTATGTCCGTGTAGTTGTTTCTATGTTCGGACGAGAAACTCCGGTTGAACTTGAGCTTGCTCAGGCTGAACCGATAGAAGATTAATCAAATAATAATCAGCCGATTGGCTTTTTATTGGGAGTGTAACGCTCCCTGTGGGAGGGACCCTACACAGTGGCGTCCCGCAATTTACCACGAATTTTGGAGGTGCAAACACAATGGCTCAGAAGGTTGTAGGCTTAATTAAGCTGCAGATTCCCGCCGGAAAGGCTACTCCGGCACCACCTGTTGGTCCGGCTCTCGGTCAGCACGGTGTAAACATTGTTGCGTTCACAAAGGATTTTAATGAGCGTACAAAGAATGATATCGGTCTTATCATTCCGGTAGTAATTACTGTATATGCAGACCGTTCATTCACTTTCATTACAAAGACTCCGCCTGCTGCGGTTCTTCTTAAGAAGGCTTGCGGTATCGACAGCGGTTCAGGCGTACCTAATAAGACAAAGGTAGCTCAGATCACTCGTGAGCAGATCACAAAGATCGCAGAGCAGAAGATGCCTGACCTCAACGCAGGTTCACTTGATGCTGCTATCAGCATGATTTCCGGTACGGCAAGAAGCATGGGTATTACAGTAGTTGACTAATTATTTCCGGGTGGGAGGATAATTCCGATTGACCACCTAACAATGGAGGAAGACTGATGAAACACGGTAAGAAATATGTTGACGCTGCTAAGCTCGTTGACAGAACTAAATTATATGATACAAACGAGGCACTTGACACAGTTATCAAGACTGCAGTTGCTAAGTTTGACGAAACAGTTGAGCTTCATGTAAAGCTCGGCGTTGACAGCCGTCATGCTGACCAGCAGGTTAGAGGTGCGGTTGTTCTTCCTAACGGTACAGGTAAAAAGGTTAGAGTTCTTGCAATTTGTAAGGGCGCTAACGAAGAGCTTGCCAAGGAAGCCGGTGCTGACTTTGTCGGTGCTGAGGATATGACACAGAAGATTCAGCAGGAGAACTGGATGGACTTTGATGTTCTTATTACAACTCCCGATTGCATGGGTCTTGTAGGTCGTCTTGGTAGAATCCTCGGTCCCCGCGGTCTTATGCCAAACCCAAAGGCAGGTACTGTAACTCCTGACATTGCCAAGGCTGTTAAAGAAGCTAAGGCAGGTAAGATTGAGTACCGTCTTGACAAAACAAACATCATTCACTGCCCAATCGGTAAGGCAAGCTTTGGCGCTGAGAAGCTCGGTGAAAACCTTGACACTCTCATGGGCGCTATCGTAAAGGCTAAGCCTGCTGCAGCTAAGGGTCAGTACATCCGCTCAGTTGCCATTACTTCAACAATGGGTCCGAGCGTTCGCATCAACCCTGCTAAGTTTGGTGCTTAATTTCAGTTATTTACACAATAGTGTGAATATATAAAATTCGCTGTTCTAAAGACAGCAGGTGCGTAAGCGTAAAGGTTTTTCCTGCCTGCCGAGGAAGATGCAAATTACATTGTTTTGTGTTTTTGCAGCCGTCCGAGGTAAAACGGACGGCTGTTTTTTATGAACTGCGTTACAAATATTTTGGAGGTGAATTTATCTTGCCAAGTCAAAGTGTTTTAGAGCAGAAGAAAGCAATTGTTGCAGAGCTTTCAGAAAGACTCAAAAGCTCAATCACAGGTGTGGTTGTTAGCTACGAAGGTATTAACACAGAGGACGATACAAAGCTCAGAAAAGAGCTTCGTGAGAACGATGTTAAGTACACTGTAGTAAAGAACACACTTCTTTCCCGTGCTTGCGAGGAAGCAGGTCTTGATGACATTAAGCCTGTTCTCGAGGGTACAACAGCTATTGCTACAAGCGACAGCGAGTACGCTGCTGCTGCAAGAATTCTTTGCAACTATGCTAAGGATCATGACAACTTTAAGGTTAAGTCAGCTTATCTTGACGGTGCCGTAATTGATATGGACACAATCGTTGCCCTTTCAAAGCTCCCAACAAGAGAAGTTCTTCTTGCAAATGTTCTTGGTGCATTCCAGGCACCTATCGCATCCTTTGCACGTGCCGTACAGGCTATCGTTGACAAGGGCGGCGTTGAAGCTTGTGCTGCTGAGGCAGCGGAAGAGGCTCCTGCTGAGGCAGAAGCTCCTGCAGCAGAATAATCGGCTGCAATTAATTAAAATTTTACTAATTATCATATTGGAGGTAAATTACAATGGCATCAGAGAAAATTACTGCTATTATTGAAGAATTAAAAGGCCTCACAGTTCTTGAGCTTTCAGAGCTCGTTCACGCTGTAGAGGATGAGTTTGGTGTATCAGCTGCTGCTGCAGTTGCAGTTGCAGGTCCTGCTGCTGACGGTGGCGCTGCTGCTGCTGAGCAGACAGAGTTTGATGTAGTTCTTAAGGCTGCAGGCGGCAACAAGATTGCTGTTATCAAGGTTGTTCGTGAAGTAACAGGTCTTGGTCTTAAGGAAGCAAAGGCACTCGTTGACGGTGCTCCTAAGGCTCTCAAGGAAGGCGTTTCTAAGGAAGACGCTGAAGCTATCAAGACTAAGCTCGAAGAGGCCGGCGCTGAAGTAGAACTTAAGTAATTTTACTTATAGCTTGCATTTTAAGTCCGACAGATTTCTGTCGGACTTTTTTGCGTTTATTGTTAAAATTTGTCATTTTTGATTTTGTATAAATTCAATTTTTCATCTTACAATAAAAGAGTATGGACAATATAATCACAATGTCTGTTTTAACTGCTTTTGATTACTGTTTTGCTTGACGAGCCGATTTTTTTGTGATAAACTATTAGCGAACATAGGGTGTTGGATATTAACGCTGACAAGGGGTATTTGTCGCAATTCCACTATCTATGTGAATTCAGAAAACATAGAAAGGTTGATACTGAAATGGCAAAGATTGATTTAACAAAGTACGGTATTACAGGTACCACTGAAATCGTTCACAATCCTTCTTATGAAGAGCTTTTCAAAGAAGAAACAAGACCCGAACTCGAGGGTTATGAAGTTGGTCAGGAAACTGAGCTTGGCGCAGTTAATGTTAAGACCGGCGTTTACACAGGTCGTTCACCTAAGGACAAGTTCATCGTTATGGACGAGAACTCAAAGGACACTGTTTGGTGGACTTCTGACGAGTACAAGAACGACAACCATCCTGCATCTGAGGAAACTTGGAAGGCAGTTAAGGAAATCGCAAAGAAAGAGCTTTCTAACAAGAAGCTTTATGTTGTAGATGCTTTCTGCGGCGCTAATAAGGACACAAGAATGGCTGTTCGTTTCATCGTTGAGGTTGCTTGGCAGGCTCACTTTGTAACAAATATGTTCATCACTCCTTCAGCTGAAGAGCTTGAAAACTTTGAGCCTGATTTCGTTGTTTACAACGCATCAAAGGCTAAGGTTGAAAACTACAAGGAACTCGGTCTTAACTCAGAAACAGCTGTTGTATTCAACATCACAAGCCGTGAGCAGGTTATCATCAACACATGGTACGGCGGTGAGATGAAGAAGGGTATGTTCTCAATGATGAACTACTACCTCCCGCTCAAGGGCATCGCATCAATGCACTGCTCAGCTAACACAGATAAGAACGGCGAGAACACAGCTATCTTCTTCGGTCTTTCAGGTACAGGTAAGACTACACTTTCAACAGATCCTAAGAGACTCCTCATCGGTGATGACGAGCACGGCTGGGACGACAACGGCGTATTCAACTTTGAAGGCGGCTGCTATGCTAAGGTTATCAACCTTGACAAAGAGTCAGAGCCTGACATCTACAACGCTATCAGAAGAGACGCTCTTCTTGAAAATGTTACTGTTGACAAGAACGGCAAGATTGACTTTAACGACAAGACTGTAACAGAGAACACTCGTGTATCATACCCGATTGATCACATCGATAACATTGTTCGTCCTGTTTCTTCAGCTCCTGCTGCAAAGAATGTAATCTTCCTTTCAGCTGATGCTTTCGGCGTACTTCCGCCTGTTTCAATCCTCACCCCCGAGCAGACAAAGTACTACTTCCTCTCAGGCTTCACAGCTAAGCTTGCAGGTACAGAGCGTGGCATCACAGAGCCAACTCCAACATTCTCAGCTTGCTTCGGTCAGGCATTCCTTGAGCTTCATCCTACAAAGTATGCTGAAGAGCTCGTTAAGAAGATGGAAATGAGCGGTGCTAAGGCATACCTCGTAAACACAGGTTGGAACGGCTCAGGCAAGCGTATCTCTATTAAGGATACTCGTGGTATCATCGACGCTATCCTTGACGGTTCTATCACAAAGGCTCCTACAAAGACAATTCCACACTTCAACTTTGAAGTTCCTACAGAGCTCCCCGGCGTTGATTCAGGCATCCTCGATCCTCGTGACACATATGCAAATGTTGCTGATTGGGAAGAGAAGGCTAAGGATCTTGCAAGCCGTTTTGTTAAGAACTTTGCTAAGTACGAAGGCAACGAAGCTGGTAAGGCTCTCGTTGAAGCAGGTCCTAAGGCTTAATTTGCCCGACTGTGCTTAACGCATCATAATTGGTGCAACCTTTATCTAAATAAAAATTTCACCCGAAAGGTTTTTGAAAAAATTCCTTTCGGGTGTTTTTTATTGAGATTATACTTATAAAAATGCGGACATTTCTTTTATGTTTTCTTCTTCGGTTTCTAACATTCTTTTGGCGAGGAGGCTGACATGGGGGTCATTGCCGTTATATTCTCGGATTTTGCGTGACATTTTATTCACTCCCATTGTGTTGCCTTTTATCATCATTTCGGCAATATGCGAAGATGACGAGTCACGCTTTAAATCCCTTTGTGCGGCATAGCGTGTCATTGCTTTTGTCATATTACTCACTCTGTGTGGCTCTGCACCACGATTTTGCAACATTTTATTTGCACAATGATACAGCTTTCCGTATTTAATAAGATGTTCGCACAAAACACCGTCAACCTTGCTGTCCTTCAAACTTTTCCTCACGCTCGTAATTCCCTGACAGCCCATTTCGGCATTCTGCAAAACGCAGTTGAGCATTTCAATATCGTTAGTCATAACAAATCACCTCTGTAGATATTATTTACGGGAATTTTTGTATTTATGCAACCGTAAAAAATTAGGTTGCAACACAGTCGTTTTTATGGTTTAATATCTATTAGATAATAAAAAACAGGTGATTTTATGGCTGACGCAAAGTTACATACAATAAAACTTCCGTATCCCGACAAGGACGACAGAACCGTTTGGGTTTATGTTCCGTCACATTCCGACGGTGAAAAACTTCCCGTTGTTTATATGACAGACGGACAGAATCTTTTTGACGATAATTCAACTCCGCACGGTTCGTGGGAGGTTGCAAAAGCTGTTGAAAATGAGCAGAAAAGCGGTGTAGGCAACGCTGTAATCGTAGGTATTGACAACGGTAATGCTTGGCGTGACAGCGAGCTTACACCGAAATCAATCGGTGAGGTTCAGCACCTTGAAATGCTTTGTGAGGACTTCAAACCCGAGGGCGAAATCTTTGACAATTTTCTTATGAATACCGTCATTCCGTATGTTGAAAATAATTTCCCCGTATGCACCGACAGACAGAATGTTGCCGTCTGCGGAAGCTCATCGGGCGGACTTATGTCGTTCTTTTCGGCTGTTGAACACCCCGAAAAATTCGGCTATGCAGGTGTGTTTTCTCCTGCATTTCTCTGTTACACAAGGGAAGATTGGGCGAAATATCTTTCGACAAAAATTGTTGAAAATATGCCGTACCTCTACATCTATACGGGTAACGGTGACGAGCTTGAAGAGATGATTTTTGAAAGCACCGAAATGCTCTACGAACTTTTGGAAGAAAGCTTCTATCCGTATGACAGAATGAACGAGGTCATTCTTTTTGAAAACGCACACAATGAAAAATCTTGGCGAGAAATTTTCCCCGATTTTCTCCACACATTTTTGAGCAGACTTTGATAATATGAACAGCAAAATTGATATAAAAATATGCACCGTGGATATGCTGTCGGATTTGCAATATCTTTGCAGAACAACTTTTTCCGAAACTTTCTCCGATTCAACCGATGAGGAGGATATGCGAAAATTTCTTGCGGAAACCTATTCAGCGGAAAAGCTGTCAGCAGAACTTGCAGACTCCGAAAGTGTAACTTTTATAGCGTACAAAAACGGTACTCCTCTCGGATATTTAAAACTGAATATCGGCAATGCGCAGACTGAAAAATGTTTTGACAATTCGCTTGAAATTCAACGAATTTATATTTTGAAAAGTGCAAAAGGACAGGGCATAGGCTCAGCCTTTATGCAGATTGCGGAGAATTTTGCAAGTGAGAAAAAACTTTCAACAATATGGCTCGGTGTATGGGAACATAACGAGCCTGCAAAGCAATTCTACAAATCAAAAGGATATGAAAAATTTTCACATCACACATTTGTCATCGGTGACGATATGCAAACCGATTTCCTTTTGAAAAAAGAAATGAAAGGGTAAAATCAAAATGATTAAATGTAAAATTGATGTTGGTGAAGAGGAAAATAAAGTAATAAAAGAAATTGCATTAGATTGTCTGGGAAATAAAAAGAAAAGATTAATTATTAGAATATCTCTTTTACTTATCGCAGTAATTACTGTACTTCAAACGATTTTTGACCCCCCAATGAATGGTGGTTCAATTGATTTCATGACATTTATTTTTGTAGCTCTGGATATTTTGTTAGCAATATTTGCAAGAAAAATACATGAATTGATTTTCTATATAAGGTCAAGCAAAGCAGATCCTTCTGAAAAACAGGGGGTTAGAGAATATATGTTTTTTGAAGATGGTATTCAGATAATTTCACCGTGGGTAAAAGGAATGAACCAATGGAATATGTTTTATCTTTGGGGCAATTATAAAAATTATATCTACATTCTCCATCGCTCAAACCATTTATTGTTGGTAGATCTCAGGAAGCTTTCTGTGAATGAAATAAATGATTTGACAAATCTTCTGAACAGACATCTCAGCTTTTGTCCCAACTGACCTTATTTTGGCAAAACAAAAGGACAGCCTTTAAAGACTGTCCCAAAAATGTGATTTGGTTTAAATCGAAATTATGCGATGATTTCGCCGTCAACCGTACCGCCGAGAGCGGCTGCATTTGATTCGTCTGTGTCGATGTGCATTGCAGGAGCGTAGTTTGCGTTTACTCTGATTACAACATCACCGAATGTTGTTGCTCTGCCTGTATTTTCGCCAACCTTAACCGAAACGAGCTGTTTGTCTTTAAGACCAAACTCCTCGGCAGTTTTCGGATCAAGGTGAATGTGTCTTTTAGCGGCAATTACACCGCATTCGATTTCAACTTCGCCCTCGGGACCGACAAGCTTACAACCGGGTGTGCCTGCAATATCGCCTGATTCTCTGACAGGAGCGGCAATGCCGAGCTTACGAGCGTCCGTAAGAGAGATTTCAACCTGATCTGCACTTCTTTCGGGACCGAGAATTGACATTTTCATTTCACTTTTCGGACCTACAACAGTTACCTTTTCAACACAGGCAAACTGTCCGGGCTGTGAAAGATTCTTTTTGTTTGTAAGAGTTGCGCCCTTGCCAAAGAGAGCCTCAAGAGTTTCTTTGGTAACATGAACATGATGCGCTGATGTTTCAACCATTACTTTCATTTTGTGTACCACCATTCAATTAGAATTCGCCGTACGGCTTCGTGTTTATTTTACTACTTTATTCTTGGAATTTCAACATTTTTGATAAATTTAAATCTTTATTTTGGGAGAGAAAATTATGTATAATACCTGGGAAGAATTAAAATCGGCTTGTGAAAACTGTCACAGGTGTGAACTCTGCGAAACTCGCACAAATGTTGTTGTGGGCGTCGGCAACGAAAATGCAGAGGTTATGTTCATCGGTGAAGGTCCGGGTGAAAACGAGGATCTTCAAGGCGAACCGTTTGTCGGCAGAGCAGGCAAGCTGCTTGACAAAATGCTTGTGGCTGTTGACCTTGACAGAAACAAGAATATTTACATTGCCAATATGGTAAAGTGCCGTCCGCCGAAGAACCGTGATCCAAAGCCCGAAGAACAGGAAATGTGCATTGAGTGGCTCAGAACACAGGTGAGAATGATCAAGCCGAAAATTATTGTCTGTCTCGGCAGAATTGCGGCGGCAAGGCTTATTAAATCGGATATCAAAATCACAAAGGAACACGGTCAGTGGATTGAGAAAAACGGTGTGCTTATGATGGCAATGCTTCATCCTGCGGCAATTTTGCGTGATCCACGCAGAAAGCCCGACGCTTTTGACGATTTCTTAAAGCTCCGTGATAAAATCAACGAGGTTTGTGACCATACATATGAATAATTTTTTGCAGCGGAGGTTTAGTGTGACCTCTGCTGTTTTTATATGTATAATTTCAAAATATTGTACATACAGATGACGAATACGGTAAGATTTCTGTTGATATTGCGGTGTTAATTTGGTATAATTAGTATGCAAAGCACAGTGATTTTTTCTGTAAGAAACATATGAAAAGGGTGATTTTATGAGCCTTGTAGAATTTAATAATGTTTACAAAAGATACAAAACGGGTGAGATTGTCATCAATGCGGTTGACGGCATTTCGTTCAAGGTTGAGGAGGGCGAGTTTGCAATTGTAGTCGGTGCGTCCGGTGCAGGCAAAACAACCGTTCTGAATATTCTCGGCGGAATGGACAGCTGTTCCGAGGGCGAAATCATTGTCGGCGGAAAGGATATAAGCAAATTTAAGGACAAACAGCTTATTGAGTACAGACGGCACGACATAGGCTTTGTGTTCCAGTTTTACAACCTTGTTCATAACCTTACGGCAAAGGAAAATGTTGAGCTTGCCGCTCAGATTTGCAGTAATCCTCTTGACAGCGAAACTGCTCTTGACAGCGTGGGCTTGCTTGAAAGGGCAAACAATTTCCCTGCACAGCTTTCGGGCGGTGAACAGCAGAGAGTTTCAATCGCAAGAGCGCTTGCCAAAAGACCGAAGCTTTTGCTTTGTGACGAACCGACAGGTGCGCTTGACTACAACACGGGCAGACAGATTCTGAAATTGTTGCAGGAAACCTGCCGTAAAGACAAAATGACCGTTGTTCTCATCACTCACAACGGAGCAATAACACCGATGGCGGATCACATTATAAGAATGAAAAGCGGAAAAATTGTTGAAGATATTTACAATGAAAAACCGAAAAATGTTGAAGAAATTGAGTGGTAAAAAAATGAAAAGGAGGTGTCACAATGACTAAATCCTTGATAAAAAACACATTCAGAGAAATTAAAAATACAAAAGCAAGATTCATCTCAATTATGGCGATTATCGCCCTCGGAGTGGGATTTTTTGCCGGAATAAAGGCAACGGTTCCGTCAATGTACAATCTTGCGAGAACCTACACGGACGAGCAGAAACTTATGGATTACCGACTTGTGTCAACGGTTGGATTTGATGAGGACGACATAAAGGCGGTAAAAAATACGGACGGAGTAACCTCTGTTATGCCGTCATATTTCTGCGATGTTCAGACCGATGCCGATAGCGGCGGCAGGACAATGAGAGTCATTGCACTTCCCGAAAAATACGGTGATAATTCCGTTCAGAACAAGCTTGTTTTGACGGAAGGCAGACTTCCCGAAAAGTCGGGTGAAATTGCAGCCGATTCAAGCTCGTTCACGGCAGAGGGTTATAAAATCGGTGACAAAATCAGATTTGCAAAACAGACGGGCGATACAGATACTTCAACCGAACTTAAAACGCTTGAATACACTGTGGTCGGTCTTGTGCAGTCCCCTCTTTACATAGCATATCAGCGAGGAACTACGACGGTCGGCAACGGAAAAATCTCGGATTATTTCTACATTTGCCCCGAAGATTTCGCCTTTGAACGCTACACGGAGCTTTATGTAAAAACCGATATTTCGGATAAATTCTTGGCATACACGGACGATTATGATAATGCCATAGAGAATAAAGCCGCCGATTTTGAAAAGGTGGGAGAGAACAGGAGCAACAGCTTTACGGTTGAGGTTATCGACAAGGCTAAGAACGACCTTGCAGATGCAAAACAGGAGTATTCGGACAATAAAGAAAAAACCGAAAAGAAGCTTGCCGATGCAAAGGCGGCGATTGAGGACGGCAAAAAAGAGCTGAAAACCAAGACCGATGACGCACAGAAAAAACTTGATTCGGCAAAACAGCAGATTGAGGACGGCAGGACACAGCTTGAAAATTCACGCAATGAATATAACACAAAAATTGCCGATGCACAGGCTCAGATTGCCGAAAAGGAAAGTCAGCTTAATTCTGCCGAAAAACAATATAATTTTTCAAAAGCAGAATTTGATAAAGAAATTTCAAAATCACAGGCTGAAATAGAAAATGCGGAATATCAGCTGCAGTCGGCAAAGGATACATTTCAAACCGAACAGGAACCACAGCTTTTGGCAGGAATAAGTCAGGCTGAGGACGCTGTTTCGGCTTTGCAGTATCAAATCAGTCAGACAACCGATGAAGAAACGCTTGCTGTTTTGAACGCACAGCTTGAACAGGCTCAGCAGAAGCTTGACGAACTCAACGCAACATATGATTCCGCAAAGGCACAGCTTGAAGAAAGCGAAAGCCGACTTTCCGAAAGCAAGGCACTTTTTGAACAGAAAAAAAGTGAGGGACAGGCTCAGCTTGACTACGCATATTCACAGATTTCAAGCGGAAGAACACAGCTTGATGCCGCAAAAGCAGAACTTGCACAACAGTCGGCAGACGGTCAGGCAAAGCTTGATTCGGCAGAAAGCAAGCTGAATGACGCTCAGAGCGAGTATGACAGCGGTGTTGCAAAGCTTGCCGAGGAAAAGAAAAACGGCGAGAAAAAACTCTCCGATGCACAGACAGAATACGATGACGGTGTTAAAAAAGCCGATGAAGAATTCAAAAAGGCAGAGGATAAAATCAAAGATGCAGAGGAAGAAATTAATTCTCTTACAGAACCAAAGTGGTATGTTTTTGACAGAAGCGACAACCCGGGTTACTCAACATTTTCTTCAAATGCAGACAGACTCGGGGCTGTTGCAACGGTATTCCCCGTATTTTTCCTGCTCGTAGCGGTGCTTGTCTGCGTAACCACAATGACAAGACTAATTGAGGAAAAGCGTACCGAAATCGGAACACTGAAAGCACTCGGCTACAGCAATACAAGCATTGTAATGAAGTTTGTAATCTACTCGTTGCTTGCGGCTGTTATCGGAAGTGTAATCGGTATTTTAATCGGCATTTTCATCTTGCCGTTTGTAATTTATGATGCTTACAAAATTATGTACTACATCGGCGATATAACGCTGATACCCGACTATACAAGCATAATTTTCGGAATTGTTGCCGCAGTTGTCTGTACGGTTGTCGTGTCGGTTGTAGTGTGCGCAAAATCTCTGCACGAAAAGCCTGCGGCTGTTATGCGGCCGAAAGCACCAAAGGCGGGCAAGAGAATTTTGCTTGAACGCATAAAACCCTTGTGGTCACATATGAGCTTTAATTCAAAGCTGACCGCAAGAAATCTGTTCAGATACAAGGTAAGACTTTGTATGACTGTTATCGGTGTGGCAGGTTGTACGGCTCTGATTGTCGCCGCATTCGGTTTGCTCAACAGCTTTGAACCGATGACACACGATCAGTTTGAAACAATCTATAAATACGATGCCGTTGTTGTTCCGAAAGACAGCGGAAGTGCCGACAGTCTTTCGTTTTTGACAGATACACTTGATAAAAACAGCAATGTCAAACACTCAATGCTTGTTTCACAGCAGGAATGTACGGTAACACACGGCAGTAAGGTTAAGGACAGCGACACAAATCTTGTTGTACCGCAGAATCCCGAAAAGTTTGACGAAATTGTTTCTCTGCATACAAGAAAGGGCAAAGAAGAACTCAAGCTTTCGGACAGCGGAGTAATGCTCAGCGAAAAAATGTGCAGTGAGCTTGGAATAAAAACAGGCGACAAAATCACACTGAATGTTGACGGCAAAAAAGCAGAGGTCAAGGTCAGCGGAATTTTTGAACAGTACCTTTACAATTTTGTCTACATGACGCCCGATGCCTATAAGAGCTTGTTCGGCAGTGACTGCACCTATAATATGGCTGATGTCGCACTCAAAGATGCCTCGGATTCCGCCTGTGACGAGTTTGGCTCACAGGTTTTATCCGATGATAAAATTGCGGCGGTAAGCTACATTGCATCAAGCTTGAACGAATTTAGAAATATGCTCAACTCGCTTGATATGGTTGTTACGGTTATGATAATCTGCGCAGCGGCACTTGCCTTTGTTGTGCTCTACAATCTTACAAATATCAACATTGCCGAGCGTGTCCGTGAAATTGCAACCTTTAAGGTTCTCGGATTCTACAACCGTGAAACTTCATCCTTCATTTACAAAGAGAACATAATTTTGACTATTCTCGGAATTATCGTAGGTCTGTTTCTCGGAAATCTTTTGACAGGTTTCATCATTCAGACGGTTGAGGTTGACAACGTTATGTTCGGAAGAGATATTTATTTCACTTCATACCTCTATGCGGCAGGGCTGACATTCCTGTTTTCAATTCTTGTAAATGCGGTTATGAGCTTTAAGATTAAAGCCGTTAATATGGTTGAAAGTCTTAAAAGCGTTGAATAACGGAATATTTTGCCGTATGCTTAAAAAATCTTTTGTAAAATATTGATTGAATACAGCAATTGTGTTATAATACAGAAGAATAGGCTAAATAAATAGGCTGACAGGCAAAATATCTGTGAAAGGATAGTTACAGTAATGATAAAAGCTAATGAATACCGCACAGTCACCTGCGGTGAGTTAAGAGAAGAAAATATCGGACAGCAGGTCAGAGTTGCGGGCTGGGTGGAAAATATCCGTGACCACGGCGGTGTAATGTTCCTCGATATCCGTGATCAGTACGGTGTGCTTCAGGTTGTTGTTCACAACGATGAACTCCTTAAAGATATCAACAAGGAATGTACAGTAACTCTCAGCGGTACTGTTGTTAAGCGTGACGAAGAAACAATCAATAAGAAGATTGCAACAGGTTTCGTTGAAGTTCACACGGAGGACATCAAGGTTCTCGGCAAGTGTAAGAATGTTCTTCCGTTTGAGGTTGCAACCTCTACAAATACCAACGAAGAAGTAAGACTTAAATATCGTTTTCTTGACCTCCGTAACCCGAAGGTTCACAATAATATTATGATTCGTTCGCAGATTATCACATTTCTGCGCAACAAGATGAACGAAATGGGCTTTACGGAGATTCAGACTCCTATCCTTTCAACTTCATCTCCGGAGGGCGCTCGTGACTACCTTATCCCGAGCAGAAAGCACAAGGGCAGATTCTATGCTCTCCCACAGGCTCCTCAGATTTTTAAACAGCTCCTTATGGTGTCAGGCTTTGACAGGTATTTCCAGATTGCACCTTGCTTCCGTGATGAGGACGCCCGTGCAGACCGTTCACCGGGTGAGTTCTATCAGCTTGATTTTGAAATGGCTTTTGCAACACAGGAAGATGTATTTGCTGTTGCTGAAGAGGTTCTTTACGAAACATTCAAGAAGTTTTCAAATAAAGAGGTTTCAAAGCCTCCGTTTGCCCGTATTCCGTATGCAGAGAGTATGCTCAAGTACGGTACAGACAAGCCTGACCTTCGCAATCCGCTCGTAATTGTTGAAATCAGCGATATGTTTGAGGAAACAGACTTTGCTCCGTTCCGCAAAAAGACAGTTCGTTCAATCAATGTTCCGAACGCCGCAGGTCAGTCAAAGAAATGGTTCAAGAAGATGGAGGAGTTCGCTCTTTCAATCGGAATGAAGGGCCTTGGCTATGTTAAGGTTAGAGATGACCTCACATTTGACGGTCCGATTGACAAGTTCCTTAAAGATGGCGACCGTGAAGAACTTATCAGCCGTAACGGTTCAAAAGCAGGCGATGTAATCTACTTTATCGCCGATACTGCTCAGGAAGCTCCTAAGCTTGCGGGTCAGATTAGAACAGAGGTTGCAAAGCGTCTTGACCTTATCGATACAAGCCGTTTTGAAATGTGCTTTATCGTTGACTTCCCGATGTTTGAGAGAGATGAAGAAACAAATCAAATTATCTTCACACACAATCCTTTCTCAATGCCACAGGGCGGTCTTGACAGCCTTCTTAACAAGGATCCCGAAGAGGTTCTTGCTTATCAGTACGATATCGTTTGCAACGGTGTTGAGCTTTCATCAGGCGCTGTTCGTAACCACGATATTGAAATTATGAAGAAAGCGTTCGAGCTTGCAGGCTACAGCGAGGATGACCTCAAGGCTAAGTTCTCTGCACTCTACAATGCGTTCCAGTACGGTGCTCCGCCGCACGCAGGTATGGCTCCGGGTGTTGACCGTATGATTATGCTCCTTACAGAGGAAGAGAACATCAGAGAAGTTATTGCATTCCCGATGAACTCCAATGCTCAGGATCTTCTCCTCGGTTCACCGGGTGAGGTAACAGAACAGCAGCTCCGTGAGGTTCATATTAAATTAAGATAAAAACTGCATTTGCAGTCATATATTCAAACTCAAAGGGCGAGTTATATATTATATGACTTGCCCTATTTTCTTTAAAAAGGACGGTTTTTATGGTAACAAGAGAAGATGTTGAAAACATTGCGTTGCTTTCAAAGCTTTTTGTTCCCGAAGAGGAGCTTGACGGCCTTACAAAGTCAATGCAGGAAATCATAGATTTTGCCGACACAATCAATAACGCTCCGACAGACGGCGAGGAGTTTGACGATATTAACAATCTGTCAAATGTTTTTCGTGAGGATGAGGTTGTTGAGTCCTACGATACAAAGGAGATTCTTTCAAATGCTCCCGAGCAGGCAGAGGATCACTTCCTTGTAAGAAACAGAGAGTAAGGCGGTGTAAAAATGGGTTCTATTGAAAAAATTCATGAAATGCTTGTGTCAAAAGAGTGTTCATGTACCGAGCTTACAAAAAGCTATCTTGATGAAATCGAAAAGGCTGACGGCGAGCTTAACGCATATGTTAATGTAACAGGCGAGGAGGCTCTGAAAACTGCCGAGGCTGTTGACAGAAAAATTGCCTCCGGCGAGAAAATCGGTATGCTCGAGGGTGTTCCGATGACGCTCAAGGACAATATTTCAACAAAGGGAATTGAAACAACCTGTTGTTCAAAAATTCTCACAGGCTATAAGCCGATTTATAACGCAACCGTTTGGGAAACTCTTGCAGGCGAAAACGCAGTTATGCTCGGCAAGACGAATATGGACGAGTTCGCAATGGGTTCTTCATGCGAAACATCATACTTTGGCGGTGCAATGAATCCGTTTGATTCAAACTATGTTTCAGGCGGTTCATCAGGCGGTGTTGCAAGTGCGGTAGGCGCAAACATTGCCGCTTACGGTCTTGGCTCTGATACAGGCGGATCAATCCGTCAGCCGGCATCATTCTGCGGTATTGTAGGTCTTAAACCTACTTACGGTGCGGTTTCCCGTTATGGACTTATCGCATACGCAAGTTCACTTGACCAGATCGGTCCGATTACAAAGTCTGTTGAAGATGCGTCAATCGTTTTTGACGCAATTTCAAAGAGAGATGAAAAAGATTCAACCTCAAAGGGCTTTGTCGGTGACACTTATTCAAAACTCAACAATGACATCAAGGGTATGAAAATCGGTATTGCAAAGGAATATCTTGAGGGTGTTCGTGACGATGTAAAAGAGGCTGTCTTAAAGGCTGCCGATATCTACAAGTCAATGGGCGCAGAGATTGTTTACTTTGACTTGCCCGAACTCAAATTTGCCCTTCCTGTTTACTATATCATCGCCTGTGCCGAGGCGTCTTCAAACCTTGGCAGATATGACGGTATCCGTTTCGGTTACAAAACCGAGCATTACAACGGCACTCACGATATGGTCTGCCGTACCCGTTCGGAGGGATTCGGCGAAGAGGTTAAACGCAGAATCCTCCTCGGTACTTATGTGCTTTCCGCAGGTTACTATGATGCTTATTACAAAAAGGCACAGAATCTTCGCGGCACTATCGTTAAGGCATTCAACAACGCATTTGAAAAGTGCGATGTAATCCTTGCTCCGACAGTTCCTATGACAGCATTTGAAAAGGGACACGCTGTAAGCGATCCGATTGAAACCTATCTTACGGATATCTGCACTGTACCTGTCAATATTGCAGGTTTGCCGGGTGTTTCGGTTCCGTGCGGATTCAACGCAAAGGGTATGCCGATTGGTATGCAGCTTATCGGCAAGAGCTTTGGCGAGGCTGAAATTCTTAATGCGGCATACAAATATCAGCAGGCTGCTGCTGAAAACTTTAAGGATACAAAGTGGGGTGTTAAGCTGTGAGTTACGAATTAGTTGCGGGTTTTGAAACCCATATTGAGCTTGCCACAAAGACAAAAATCTTCTGTGGCTGTACTACAAAATTCGGCGGTGCGCCAAACAGCCATTGCTGTCCCGTGTGTATCGGTCTGCCGGGAACACTTCCAAAGCTTAACCGTGAGGTAGTTCGTTATGCAATCCGTGCAGGTCTTGCAGTTCACGGTGAAATCGCAGAGATTTCAAAAATGGACAGAAAGAACTACTGCTATCCCGACCTTTCAAAGGCTTATCAGATCAGCCAGCTTTATGCTCCGCTTATTATAGGCGGTTATGTTGAACTTTCAAACGGCAGAAAAATCCGTCTGCACCACATTCACATTGAAGAGGACGCAGGAAAGCTCATTCATCAGCACGGCGACACATATGTTGACTATAACCGTGGCGGTGTTCCTCTTATCGAAATCGTTTCAGAGCCTGACATTCGTTCAATTGACGAGGCGAGAGAGTATGTTGAAAAGCTTCAGCAGGTTATGCGTTACATCGGAATTTCCGACTGTAAGATGCAGGAAGGCTCAATGCGTTGCGATGTAAACATTTCGGTTCGTCCAAAGGGCAGCGAAAAGCTTGGTACAAGAACCGAAATTAAAAATATGAACTCAATTAACAACATAGCAAAGGCTATGGAGTATGAGTTTGAAAGACAGGTTGACCTCATTGAAAACGGCGGAAGTGTTGTTCAGGAAACTCTCCGTTATGATGACGCAACCAACACAACATCTTCAATGAGAAGTAAAGAGGACGCTCACGATTACCGTTATTTTCGTGATCCCGACCTTGTTACTATCCATGTTCCGAAAGATGTTGTTGAAGAAATCAAGGCTGCAATGCCTGAGCTTCCTGCTGATAAGTGCAGAAGATATATTGACGAACTTGCAATTCCCGAAAAGGATGCACAGCTTCTTACAAAGTACCGCAAAATCAGCGAGTATTTTGACAAGGCTTGCGAGGGCGTTAAGTCACCAAAGACAGTTTCTAACTTCATTATCGGTCAGATTTTCCGCAGAACAGAAACAGAGGCTGACAAGGAAATCTTTGATGTTGCGGTTACTCCCGAACAGCTTAATGAGCTTGTAAAACTTCTTGACAGCGGTAAAATCCGCAACAACCTTGCAAAGTCAACTCTTGAAAAGATGCTTGACAGCGGCAAGGGTGCTCTTGAATTTATCAGCGAAAGCGATATGGGCGGTCTTGACGAAAACGCACTCAACGATTTGTGCAAGCAGGCTGTTGAGAGCAATCCAAAGGCTGTTGAGGACTATAAGAACGGCAAGGAAAAGGCGATTAAGTCGCTTGTCGGAAATGTTATGAAGAACAGCAGAGGTAAGGCAGATCCTGCTCTTGCAGAGTCAAAAATTAAGGAACTTATCGGCTGATAACTTAAACCTTCACGGGGGTGTGTCTTATGAAAGAAAAAATCAAAGTAACGGCAGTTGTAATGTTTCTCGGAGTTATATTTTCGGGAATTTTGGTTGCATACAAGCTGGTTAATACGATTATCCCGTCATTTGACGGTGGATCGGCATCGGTATTCGACTATCTGCTAATCGTGACTGTCACCGTTTCAATGGTGCTGAAGCTCGCAGTAGGTTCAATGGGACTGAGAGCCGTTTCAAAAAAGACATCACCGCCGGATATGCAAAAAATGTTGAAAACTTCGGGCAAACTCGCAGTAGTGCTTGTGCTTATCGGAGTGCTTAACATCATATTTAATGTTGTCAACGGACAGGTTGTTTTTGTGATTGAAGTGTTCGACATAGCAACCGATATTCTCCTCGGTTTTGTGTATATACTTGCCTCCGCAATTGTTCGTTCCGGCAGAGAATAAGTTCGGATTTTAGATTACCAAATAAAAAATTAACGGTTGGATTTACGAAAAAAGTAATCCAACCGTTTTTGTTTGGCTTTATGAATATTGCAAAGTAATTCCTTAAATGTAGCGGCGAACAGTGTTCGCCAATCGTTTTGGTTGCAAAACCAAAACGAATAAAACGCACTGACTTGTTATTTAAATGAAGAAAACTGTGCATCAAATATTGCACTCATTGCGTATAATAGTTAAAAGTTTAAAATGTAGGTTCGTGCCTTTTTAGTTGTGCCGTCAAAGTTTGTTACGGTAGTATATCCGGTAGGTACAAATCCATTTTTAATCATAACTTTTCCCGAGTTTACATTCTCAACAGCGTGGCAACCGTAAATCTTTGTTTGCTTTAAAGCGTTCTTTGCAAAATTAAGAATTACTGCGGCTATTTCAGTTGTAAAGCCTTTGTGCCAATAATCAAACATACAGTTGTAACCGATTTCGTACATCTGTTCATCATCATTCCATACAAGACCGCCACTGCCGAAAAGAGTACCCGCTTTTTTGTCAATAAATCCCCAATCGTATTGCTTATCAGAATTTTCTGCATATTCAACCATTTTAAGCCATTCAATTGTATCATCAAGGCTTGTGTGAGAATTATACCGCATATACTTTGTAACTCGATTATCACTTGTCCAGTTGTTAAATGCCGTTTTAGCATCGTTAACGGTTAATGGGCGTAAAATGACTCGTTCACTTTCAAGAACAGGTGTTTTCAAAAAATCATCTCCTATAACAAAGAGGTCAGCGATTACTGACCTCTTTTCTTTTTTATATTCCGATAAATATTAATATAGTGTTAGTTCGTAAATTGACAACCAAGCTACGCTCGGGTGTCAAAAGTTTGAATATAACAAACTGTCTTCACGAACCGGGTGCGAGACACTCGCATTAGTCAACCTTTGGCAAGCCGTCAAAGCCCTGCTGGAGGTCGGCGTCTGTCGGAATGTAGTCGCTCATTTCGCCGTCATTATACTTCTGATAAGCAACCATATCAAAGTAGCCTGTACCTGTAAGACCGAAGAGAATTGTTTTTTCTTCGCCTGTTTCTTTGCACTTGAGTGCCTCGTCAATTGCAACTCTGATTGCGTGACTGCTTTCGGGAGCAGGAAGAATACCTTCAACTCTTGCAAACTGTTCAGCCGCCGCAAATACGCTTGTCTGCTCAACTGCTCTTGCCTCCATAAGACCGTCATGATAAAGCTGAGAAAGTGTTGAGCTCATACCGTGGAAACGAAGTCCGCCTGCGTGGTTGGCTGACGGAATAAATCCGCTGCCGAGCGTGTACATCTTTGCGAGAGGACAAATCATACCTGTGTCGCAGAAGTCATATGCAAACTTACCTCTTGTAAAGCTCGGGCATGATGCCGGCTCAACAGCGATGAACTTGTAGTCATTTTCGCCACGGAGCTTTTCACCCATAAACGGAGAGATAAGACCGCCGAGGTTTGAACCGCCGCCTGCACAGCCGATGATAATGTCAGGCTTTACATTGTACTTTTCGAGAGCGGCTTTTGCTTCAAGACCGATAACAGACTGATGAAGAAGTACCTGATTAAGCACACTTCCGAGTACATAACGGTAGCCGTCTGTGTGAGTTGCAACCTCAACAGCCTCAGAAATAGCACAGCCAAGGCTTCCTGTTGTACCGGGGTGAGCCTCAAGAATCTTTCTGCCGACTTCCGTTGTTGTTGACGGTGACGGAGTAACGCTTGCACCGTAGGTTCTCATAACCTCTCTTCTGAAAGGCTTTTGCTCGTATGAAACCTTTACCATAAATACCTTGCAGTCAAGGCCGAAATATGAACAAGCCATTGAAAGGGCAGTACCCCACTGACCTGCGCCTGTTTCGGTTGTAACACCTTTAAGTCCCTGCTTTTTAGCGTAGTAAGCCTGAGCAATTGCGCTGTTGAGCTTGTGGCTTCCGCTTGTGTTGTTGCCCTCGAATTTGTAGTAAATCTTTGCGGGAGTGTCAAGAGCCTTTTCAAGAAAATATGCTCTTATAAGTGGAGATGGACGGTACATTTTATAGAAGTTCTGAATTTCTTCCGGAATGTCAATGTATGCGTCTGTATCGTCAAGCTCCTGATCAATAAGCTCATCACAGAACACGGGAGCAAGGTCTGCGTGTGTCATAGGCTTGAGTGTTGCAGGGTTTAAAAGCGGTGCAGGCTTGTTTTTCATATCTGCACGAACATTGTACCATTGTGTCGGGATTTCGCTTTCGTCAAGGTATATTTTGTATGGGATTTTGTTTTCAGCCACTAAAATGACCTCCTTGGAATAATATTTCTCTGTAAATCTTATGTAAGTTGATTTTTAAATTTTGCAGGAATTATTTTACATCCTGCACACATCTGTAATATTGTACCACAAATAAAAGGCTTTGTCACGCAAATTTGTAAAAATTTATTTTGGCATACAAAACCTATATTTTTATTTACACTCTTTTTACAATTGACAAACAGCGTATTTTACAAAACAGTCATAGACTGATGTTGTACGAAAGAGGTACACAAATGATATGAATTTAAGGAGAAAATTCAAATGAAATCTATGACTAAAAAAATTACGGCAACAGCATTATTCGGTGTTCTTGCAGTTTCTGCATTTGCAGGCTGCGGCGGTGCAAATTCTTCATCAAACGGTTCATCCGACGCAGGTTCAGACGCAGCAAAGTTTGACGCATCAAAAACAATCTCCGTTGTAACAAGAGAAGAGGGTTCAGGCACAAGAGATGCTTTCACAGAACTCACAGGCGTTCTTGTTAAGGACGGCGACAACAAGACAGACAACACAACTACTTCGGCTGTAACAATCAACAGCACAGAGGCTGTTATCACAAATGTTAAGGATAACGAGGCGGCAATCGGTTACATTTCACTCGGTTCACTCAACGATACGGTAAAGGCTCTTAAAATCGGCGGTGTTGAGGCAACAGCCGATAATGTAAAGTCAGGCGACTATGCAGTAAGCCGTCCGTTCAACATTGCTTACAAGGGCGAACTCAGCGATGTTGCTCAGGATTTTGTTGATTACATAATGAGCTCGGACGGTCAGAAGATTGTTTCGGACAACGGTTATGTAACAGTTTCGGAAAATGCCGCATACAGCGGTAAGAAGCCGTCAGGCAAAATCAGCGTAGCAGGTTCATCTTCGGTATCCCCTGTAATGGAAAAGCTTGCCGAGGCTTATCAGAAGGTAAACACAAACGCTAAGGTTGAAATCCAGACATCCGACTCATCAGCAGGTATGCAGTCAGCTATGGGCGGTACATGTGATATCGGTATGGCGTCCCGTGACCTTAAGGATGAGGAAAAGAGCGCACTCAAGGTTGAAACAATCGCAAAAGACGGTATCGCAGTAATCGTAAACAATGCAAACACATGTGATGACCTCACACTTGATCAGGTAAAATCAATTTACACAGGTGAAACAACTGCTTGGAGTGACATAATTAAATGAGATTAAACAGATTTCGTGAAAAGGCAATGCAGGGAGTTTTCTTCCTCACAGCTGTAACAAGTATAGCGGCGGTTGTCATAATCTGTATATTCTTATTCTGTAACGGTGTTCCTGCAATGGCAGAAATAGGCTTCTTTGATTTCGTAGGCGGACAGAAATGGGCGCCTACGAATGTGCCTGCATCATATGGAATTTTTGATATGATTATCGCAAGCATATATGTTACTGCGGGAGCAATCATAATCGGTGTTCCGATAGGAATTCTCACAGCAGTATTTCTTGCAAGATTTTGCCCTGCACCGCTTTACAAGGTGCTTAAACCGGCAACAGAGCTTTTGGCAGGCATCCCGTCAATTGTTTACGGCTTCTTCGGACTTATGGTAGTTGTACCGTTCATCCGTGATAACTTCGGCGGTAACGGTTCAAGCTGGCTTGCGGCGTCAATAGTACTCGGAGTTATGATTCTTCCGACAATTATCGGTGTGTCGGAGTCGGCAATCAAGGCAGTTCCCGAAAGCTACTACGAAGGTGCTCTGGCACTTGGAGCAACAAAGGAAAGAAGTGTGTTCAAGACTATTCTTCCGGCATCAAAATCAGGCGTTCTTGCAGGAGTTGTTCTCGGCATAGGCAGAGCGTTGGGCGAAACAATGGCAGTTGTACTCATTGCAGGCAATCAGGTTCAGATTCCGCACAGCGTTACGGACGGACTTCGTACCCTGACCGCAAACATTGTTCTTGAAATGGGTTATTCAACAGGCTTGCACCGTCAGGCACTTATTGCAACGGGTGTTGTTCTGTTCGTATTTGTTCTGCTCATCACACTTTCAATGCAGGCTATAAAGAGTAGGAGTGAAAAGCGTGGCTAACAGCGATAACATAAAAAACGATGCCGCTTTGGTTGATGTGTCACAGATTAAGGCAATCAACAAAGTATCGTTTAAACAGAGAATGAAGGCCTACAAAAGAAAGCCCCTTTCACTTGTACTGCTCATTCTTGTAGGTCTTGCGGCGGCACTTTCTGCGGCGGCTCTCATATTTATCATTGCCTATGTTCTTGTGCGAGGTGTTCCGAACCTTACCCCCGAGCTGTTCTCGCTTGAGTACAACAGCGACAATGTATCGTGTATGCCGTCAATTATCAACACAATTGTTCTTACGCTTGTAACCCTTATAATTTCCGTACCGTTCGGTGTGGGAGCGGCAATCTATCTTGCAGAGTATGCAAAGCGTGGCAACAAGCTTGTTAAGGTAATCAGAACAATGGCAGAAACCCTTGCCGGTATTCCGTCAATTGTTTACGGTCTTTTCGGTATGCTTTTCTTTGTGTATGCCCTTAACTGGGGTTATTCACTTCTTGCCGGTGCATTTACGCTTGCAATTATGGTACTTCCCACAATTATGCGTACAACCGAGGAGGCACTTCTCACAGTTCCCGATTCATACCGTGAGGGCAGTTACGGACTCGGTTCGGGCAAGCTCAGAACAATTATGAGAATTATTCTTCCGAGTGCGATGCCCGGTATTCTTGCCGGAATCATTCTTGCTGTCGGCAGAATAGTAGGCGAAACAGCCGCACTTATTTATACTTACGGTTCGGCAACAGGCTATGCGGCAGGTCCTCTCAATTCGGGACGATCACTTGCCGTTCATATGTATGTGCTTACCAACGAAGGACTTCATACAGATCAGGCATGGGGTACCGCAGTTGTACTTCTTGTACTTGTTTTTGCAATCAATACACTCTCGGCATTTGTTGCAAAGAAACTCGGAAACAACAAGAAGTAACAGGAAAGGATAATTATTTTACAATGGATAAATTTACCATAGAAAACATGAATCTTTACTACGGAAAATTCCATGCGTTAAAGGATGTAAATATCCGTATGAAGAAAAACAGAATCACAGCCTTCATCGGCCCGTCAGGCTGCGGTAAGTCAACTCTTTTAAAGTCGCTTAACCGAATGAACGACCTTGTTGAGGGTTGTAAGATAACAGGCGACATTCGCCTTGACAACGAGGATATTTACGGAGATATGGACGTAAATATCCTCCGCAAAAGGGTTGGTATGGTGTTTCAGAAAGCCAATCCGTTCCCGATGAGCATTTACGATAACATCGCTTTCGGTCCTCGCACACACGGAATCAAAAGCAAGAAAGAACTTGACCGGATTGTTGAAGAATCTTTGCGTGACGCCGCAATCTGGGATGAGCTTAAAGACAGACTCAAAAAGAGCGCTCTCGGTCTTTCGGGCGGTCAGCAACAAAGACTTTGTATTGCAAGAGCACTTGCCGTAAAACCCGAAGTTCTGCTTATGGACGAGGCTACCTCTGCGCTTGATCCTATTTCAACGGGTAAAATTGAGGAGCTTTGCCTTAAACTGAAAAACGATTATACAATCGTTATGGTAACACATAATATGCAGCAGGCTTTGCGTATTTCAGATGAAACAGCGTTCTTTTTACTCGGTGAAATGGTTGAATGTAATTCAACCGACGCAATTTTCTCAAATCCGCAGGATAAGCGTACCGAAGAATACATTACGGGAAGGTTTGGCTAATGAGAGAATATTTTGATAAAGAGCTTACACAGCTTAACGACAGCCTTATTGAAATGGGCGGTCTTGTTGAACAGGCAATCAAAAATACAATGAAGATGATTGTTGACGGCGAAGATTTGCTTGATATCGCAAGAGAACACGAAAATCGTATTAACGAGGCGGAAAAATCCATTCAAAGCAGATGTCTGCACCTTCTCCTTCATCAGGCACCGGTTGCACACGACCTCAGATATGTTTCCGCCGCACTCAAAATGATTACCGACCTTGAGAGAATCGGCGATCAGGCAGTTGATATTGCTGAAATGTCTGTTTACATCAAGGACAAAAAGCAGGTGTTCAATCTTACTCACATTTTGGAAATGGGAGACAATGCCTCAAAAATGGTAACGGAGGCTATTGACGCTTTTGTTAAGAGCGATATTGAGGTTGCCAAAAAGGTAGCCCGTCAGGATGATATCGTTGACGAACTTTTTAACCGTTCAAAGAATGAAACGGTTGAACTCATTCATAAGAATAAGGAACTCGGCTCAGAGGCTCTCGATATCGTTATGATTGCAAAGTATCTTGAAAGAATTGCAGACCATGCGGTTAATGTTGCAGAGTGGGTTGCTTTTTCAATTACAGGCAGCTGCGATTTGTCCGACTGATATATTTTGCTTAACAAACGGGAGCATAGCTGTATGCTCCTGATTTTTGTTTTATTAAACTTTACATTTTTGCAAAAAAAGTCTATAATTATGGCGGATGTTTCGATTTTAATTTAAGTGCAAACGCCCCTTTGCGGTGCATTTAAATACACATTTGTTGTGGGAGAGTATTAGATGTTAATTTACATTGTTGAAGATGATACCGATATCAGAGAGCTTGAATCTTATGCCATGAAAAGCAGCGGATATGAGGTTCAGAGCTTTGGTGAAAGCAAAAGCTTTTTTAAGGCTTGTACAGCCGAAATTCCTCAGCTTGTAATTCTTGATGTTATGTTACCCGATTTTGACGGACTTTCCGTGCTTGAAAAAATGCGCAGGGATGCCGTGACAAAAAATGTCCCCGTTATCCTTGTTACTGCAAAGGGAAGTGAAATGGATAAGGTCAAAGGTCTTGACATGGGTGCCGATGACTATATTACAAAACCGTTTTCAGTCCTTGAGCTTATTTCAAGAGTCCGTGCAATCCTCCGCAGATGTTCTGTTGATGACAGACAGGATGTAATAAAGCTCGGTCAGATTGTTTTTGACGATTCCAAGCACATTGTAACAAGCTGCGGTGAGGAATGTAACCTCACCTTCAAAGAATACGAACTTTTAAAGTATCTTCTCAAAAATAAAGGTATGGCGCTTACCCGTGAAAATATCATTCTCAATGTGTGGGGATATGATTTTGAGGGCGAGAGCAGAACGGTTGATATGCACATTACAACCCTCAGGCAAAAACTCGGCAGCTGCGGAAACCTTATCAAAACCGTGAGAAATGTCGGATATAAGGCGGGGGAATAAAGTGAAACTGAGTAAAAAGCTTTTAAAAAACTTTTCGGTTATCGCTGTGGTGTCCATTCTTCTGACGGCTGTTTTTTCAACAGCCGCTTTCTGGTTTGTGTTCTCCGATGAACAGGAGGCAGAGGTTCGGCAATATACCGATAAAATCATCAGCGTTTATAATTCCGACAGCGAAATCGACCTTTCAAAATATTACGGGATAGGCGATTTTCGTGTTACTCTCATAAAAAGTGACGGTTCGGTTGTATCCGACAGCGTTGACACAGATGTTAATTCTATGCCGAATCACAGCGACCGCCCCGAATTTGAACAGGCAATCAAGGACGGCAACGGTTCAAGCCACAGAATGTCGGAAACTTTGAATAAAATAACATACTACTATGCAGAAAAAACCGCAGACGGTTCTGTAATCCGTGTTGCAAAGACAATTGACAGTATTTACGGAATTTTTCTTTTTGTTATTCCGTCGATTCTTATAATTATGATAGGTGTATTTGTTGTCTGCACAATTCTGGCAAAGCGCTCCACGAAGAAAATCGTTGAGCCGATTAAGGAAATGGCGGACAACGGCAACGGCTCGCCGTATGATGAGCTTTTGCCGCTCTCACAGAAAATTGCAAGCCAGCAAAGACAAATCAAGCGTCAGATGCGCAGACTGCAGTTTGAAAAGGATAAAATTTCAACGCTTATCGAAAATATGGCGGAGGGCTTTATTCTTATTGATGTTGACAAAAAGGTGCTTATGAGCAATTATTCGGCGTCAAAGCTTCTCGGTGCCGATGATGATGGCGTTACCGACAAAACTTTGATTGCGTTTTCACGCAACGAGGTTCTTAACGATTGCGTTGACAAGGCTCTTTCGGGCGAAAGTAAAAACGGCGACACAACCGTAAAAGGAAGAGCGTTGCAGATTATTACCAATCCTGTTTATTCAAACGGCGAAAAAAACGGTGCAATCTGTCTTATTATTGATGTTTCGGCTAAGAAAAAGGCTGAAAAAATGCGTCGTGAATTTACGGCAAATGTAACTCACGAGCTGAAAACTCCGTTGACTTCAATTTCTGGCTATGCGGAAATTATTGCAAGCGGTCTTGTAAAGCCCGATGATATTCCGAATTTTGCAAATAAAATTCACAAGGAATCGGGCAGACTTCTCTCCCTTATAAGCGATATCATGGAGCTTTCACAGCTTGATGAAAAATTCAGCGATGAAGAATTTGCCCCTGTTGACCTTGCAGGGGTTGCGGTCGAGGTTGCTGAGGATCTCCGTTCAAATGCCGAAAAGCACGGAATTACAATTACTGTTGATACAAAAACTGCCGTCATAAACGGAAACCGTAATCAGATTTACGAACTTATCTACAATCTTTGTGACAATGCAATCCGTTACAATCGTGAAAACGGTTCGGTAAAAATCATAACAGGCGATGACAATGAACATCCGTTTGTTAAAGTTGCCGACACGGGAATCGGTATCCCCGAAAAGCACCACAAGCGTGTGTTTGAACGCTTTTACCGTGTTGACAAGAGCCGTTCAAAGGAAACAGGCGGCACGGGTCTTGGACTTGCAATCGTCAAGCACATTACCGAAAGACACGGCGGAGAGATTTCTCTTGAAAGCAGTGAACAGGGAACAACATTTACCGCAAGGTTCTGATGTAAATATTTTTACAATCTTTTGCAGAAAAAATAAATTTCAAGCGGTGCTGTACATACTATATTGTGCAGTACCGCTTTTTTGTTGCTCAAACAATACAATTCCACGATTCTTACATAAAAAATGCTGTGTTTCGACAAATTTCAAAGATAATCACCAAGCTTTCAGACTTTACAAATTCTTTACAATTCATTGACAATCTTATGACTTTAGTTTAATATTATTGATGATAAAGGAGAGTATGTATTTATGGATTTGTTTATGGTTTTACAACTGCTCTGCGGTCTGGCGCTCTTTTTGTTCGGTATGAATTCAATGGGCGATGGTCTTGAGAGCCTTTCCGGCGGTAAGCTTGAAAAAACTCTGGAAAAAATGACTAACAGCACCATGAAAGGATTCATTCTCGGTGCGGCTGTTACTGCGGTGATTCAGTCCTCTTCGGCAACAACCGTTATGGTTGTCGGCTTTGTAAACTCGGGAATTATGAAGCTCCGCCAGGCAATCGGTATTATTATGGGTGCCAATGTCGGCACAACAATCACTTCTTGGATTCTCAGCCTTTCGGGTATTGAGGGCGACAGTTTGGTTATGCAGCTTTTAAAGCCGTCGTCTTTCTCTGCCGTGTTTGCCTTTGTAGGAATTATTCTTCTTATGTTCTGTAATTCGGAAAAGAAGAAGCATCTCGGCACAATTTTCCTCGGATTCGGTATTCTTATGGTTGGTATGGATCAGATGAGTGCGGCTGTTGAACCGCTTTCGGATGATCCGACATTCACAGGCTTCCTCACACTCTTTAACAACCCTGTATTCGGTATTCTTGCCGGTGCATTGCTGACCGCAGTTATACAAAGCTCAAGCGCCTCTGTCGGTATTTTGCAGGCATTGTCCAAAACAGGCGCAATCAGCTATTCAATGGCAATCCCGATTGTTATGGGACAGAATATAGGCACTTGCGTAACCGCACTTATTTCCTGTATCGGTGCAAAGAAAAACGCAAAGCGTGCCGCATTTGTACATCTTTACTTCAATATTATCGGCACACTTGTAATTTGTGCATTGTTCTACGGTTCTAACCTCTTTATCAACTACGGTTTTCTTGACGATATCGTAGGTCCCGAGAACATTGCGGTTATCCACACAGCATTCAATCTGCTTGCAACTGCAATTCTTCTTCCGTTCAACAAGTATCTTGAAAAGCTTGCCTGTCTTACAATCAAGGACAAGGAAGAGGATTCGGATGTTCCGTTCCTCGATGAGCGTTTTCTCAACACTCCCTCTGTTGCAACAGAGCGTGCAAAGTCACTTGCTGAAAAAATGGCTCGTCTTTCTGAGGGTACGCTCCTCGGTGCACTTGAACTTGTTGACCATTATGACGAAAAGGTTGCGGAAACAATTCATGAAAACGAAGATATGATTGATTCCTATGAGGATGTTATTTCAACATATCTTGTAAAGCTCAGTTCCAAACAGCTTTCGGCTGACGACAGTAAAACTATTCAGCTCATTCTTCACACAATCGGTGATTTTGAGCGTATCAGCGATCATGCGGTAAGCATTGTAAAGGTTGCTCAGGAAATTCACGAAAAGAACATTTCATTCTCAAAAGAGGCGAAAGCAGGTCTTGCCGTTATGGTTGACGCACTTCGTGAAATTATCAACAACGCTACTGTTGCTTTTGTTGATAATGACCTTGCACTTGCCTCAAAGGTTGAACCGCTTGAACAGGTTATCGACCGTTTGCGTGACAAGCTTAAAGACGCCCATGTTAAGCGTCTTACTAACGGTACCTGTACAATCGAACTCGGTTTTGTATTCTCTGACCTTATCACAAATATTGAGAGAGTTTCCGACCATTGCTCAAACATTGCAATCGGTGTTATTGAAATCAACCGCAACGGCTACGATGCACACGAATATCTTCACGAACTCAAAAATTCCGATGATATTCAGTACAACGCAGATTACAAGGCTTACAAGCAGAAGTACACACTTCCAAAGGAAGCTCTGTCTGTACGAGAGGTTTCCGTAGGCGTTCCCGTAAACTAAACAAATCTTTTTATAAAATTTAGGGCTGCAGAAAAACGAAAGGTTTTTCTGTAGCCCATTTTTTGCGTGTGAAAGATTTACCTGCGGATTTTTATGCGGTCAGCTTTCGCTTTCGTTAAATACGAAAAAATCCGAGAAGAATTGCAAAGTAGTGGAACACACTTCCTGCAACCGTGAATAAGTGCCATATCGAGTGAAAATATTTTACCTTTTTAATTGCGTAAAATATAATCCCCACCGTGTAGAATACTCCGCCTATTATGAGGAAGATTCCCGAAATTGACGGCATATGTTCCATAAGCGGTTTAATTGCAAAGATTATTACCCAACCCATTCCTATGTAGCAGAATATTGACGGAATCCTTGCTTTTTCAAGGTTGATTGAGTTCATAACTATTCCGAAAATTGCCGATGCCCACACAATTCCGAACAGAATCCAACCGGTCACACCATTGAGGTAGTAAAGAGTAATCGGCGTGTATGTTCCTGCAATCAGCAGAAAAATTGTGTTGTGATCCATTATTCGGAAAAATGCTTTTACCTTTTCGTTTGTGAAAGAATGATACAGAGTTGACATTGTGTAGAGTATAATGAGTGATGCACCGTAAATGCATGAACTGACAACACCCCACGCATTTGTGTGGATTGCCGCCGTAACGATAAGCACAACCGTTCCCGCAATCGACAGACCTGCACCGATTCCGTGTGATACAGAGTTGAAAATTTCTTCCCCGAGTGTATATTTTCTTTTGAACTTTGCCAAGATGAACCTCCAAAAAATAATCTGTACTAATATTATAAATCATTCCTGCACATATTCAAGATGATTCGTAATGCAAAATATTTCAATAGATTTTACATTTCGTCAAAAATGGTTTCTGTTATCCAAATTTCGCAGATTTATTGGTTTGTAATTCAAACTTGTTGAATTTTTATAACATATTGACACAAGAATATTTTGTGTAGTATAATTTGCGTAATTTATTTGGCTATAGGAGGAGCGCTTATGCTCAGAATAGAACATTTAACTAAAAAATACGGTGACAAAAAGGCTGTTGACGATTTGTCACTTCATATTCAAAAAGGCGAGATTTACGGCTTTATCGGACACAACGGTGCAGGAAAGACAACAACAATCAAATCCTGCTGTGGAATTCTCAACTTTGACGAGGGCGAAATCTATGTTGACGGTGTGTCGGTAAAAGAAAAACCTCTCGAATGTAAGCGCAAAATTGCTTACATTCCCGACAATCCCGATTTGTATGAGTTTATGACAGGTATTAAGTACCTCAATTTTATTGCCGATATTTTCGGAATCAGCCAGTCTGACCGTCAGGCAAGAATCAGTAAATATGCTGAAATGTTTGAAATTAAAAATGCACTTGCTCAGACAATTGACGGCTATTCTCACGGTATGAAACAAAAACTTGCAATTGTTTCCGCACTCATACATAACCCAAAGCTTATCATTATGGATGAACCGTTTGTAGGTCTTGATCCAAAATCATCCCACCTTCTCAAAACTTTGATGAGAGAGATGTGCGATAACGGCGGTGCAATTTTCTTCTCAACCCATGTGCTTGAAGTTGCCGAAAAGCTTTGCGACAAGGTTGCTATCATCAAAAGCGGCAAACTTATCAAGTCGGGTACAATGGATGAGGTCAAGGGCGATGATTCGCTTGAAGATGTATTCCTTGAACTGGAGGAGAAAGATGCTTAAAACCTTAATTAAACTCCAATTTCAAAAGGCACTTGCACGGTACACCGCAAATTCGTCAAACAAGAAAAAGAACGGCAAAAAAAGTTCGTTTAACTCACCAACTGTTTATCTTGCTCTTCTCGCTTTTGTCGGTGTTGTATTTGCATTTATGTTCTACAATATGTTCAGCATGATGGCACCTATGCTTGCAACATCGGGATTCAGTTGGTTGTATTTTCTCTATGTTATGGGTGCGTCGTTTGTAATCAGCACAATAGGCTGTATTTTCCTTTCGCTCTCACAGCTTTATGAGGCAAAGGATAATGAACTTTTGCTTTCAATGCCTATTCCGCCTCGCAGTATTCTCTTTTGCAGAATGTTGCCACTGTATGCACAAAATCTTCTCTTTTGTGCACTTGTACAGATCCCTGCTTTTGCGGCCTATGCAACAAATGCGTCTGTTTCGGTTTCGCTTGTAGTAAGTCAGATTGTGATTCTGCTTTTAGTTCCGCTTTTAAGCCTGAGCGTTTCGTGTGTTCTCGGCTGGCTGATTGCATTTGTAACATCAAGGACAAGACATAAAAATGTTGTGACAATCGTATTTTCACTTGTTTTCTTTGCACTGTATTTTTACCTTTATTATCAGGCAGAGGACCTTGTAAAAACACTCGCTGCAAATTCAATTGGTATCGGTGCAAATATAATGGACAGTGCATATCCGCTTTATCTCACAGGACTTGGCGCATCGGGCGACTTGTTGCCGCTTTTTGGTGTTGCTGTAGTAATTATTGCATTCTTTGCAATTGTTTATGCGGTGCTTTCTCACAGCTTCATAAAGCTTGCAACAGCGAAAAAGGGTGCGAAGAAAGCCGTGTATAAGGAGAAAACCCTGAAAGTAAGTTCTGCATCAAAGGCGCTTTTACGCAAAGAAAGAATGATGTTCACAGGCAACGCAACCTATATGCTTAACAGCGGACTCAGTGCGTTAATTATGGTAGGCGGAACAATTTATGCGGTGTTCCAGCTTAATACGCTGAAGCAATTTCCAAGTACATTGATTGAAATGATTTCAGTATATCTTCCACTTGTGATTGCCTTTGTGATTTCAATGGGACCGATTTCTGCGGCATCAATTTCAATGGAAGCTAAAAACCTCTGGCTTATGCAGTCGCTTCCTGTATCACCGTTGCAGGTGCTTACGCAAAAGCTGAAACTTCACTTTATTGTAAACGGAGTTGTTTCACTTGTCCCGTCAATTGTTCTCTCAATAATGCTCGGAATGAAACCGGTTAATGTTATTATCACAATTCTTATTCCGATAATTTTCTCGTTGTTCTCGGGTCTTCTCGGACTTATGTTTGACTTAAAAAAGCCAAAACTCGATTGGAACACAACCGCCGAGGCAGTAAAACAGAGTGCAAGCGTTATGCTTTCATTGTTGATTTCAGTTCTTGCCGTATGTGTACCTGCTATTGCGTATCCGATTCTTCTCAGCTTTGAAATCAAAATTTCGACAGAAATTTTCCTCGCCTGCACAGCATTTTATTTTATCCTCATCAGCCTTCCAATCTGGTATTGGATTAAGAATAAAGGTACAAAGGTTTTCGCAAATCTTTAAAATAAAAATCTAATACATTTTTTTAGAACAGCCTTTTGGCTGTTCTTTTTTTTACACAGTTATGTTCTAAAAAATAACAATTATTGATTATTTACACAAAAATCTCTTTACAAATAAAACAAATTGTACTATTATTAAATAAAATAATTGTATGAGGTGACAATAGATGAGAAAATTTAGAACATTAGCTGTTGCGGTAACACTGGGATTGCTCCTTACATTTTCGGGATGTTCCCAAGCATCAGAGTCAAGCAATACTGTTGATGACATTGTTTCGTCTGTTTTTGAAGACGAAACAACTGCCGAAGTGACTACGGAAGAGCCGACAACCGAAGAACCTACAACGGAAGAGCCGACCACCGAGAAACCGACTGAAAAGCCTACAGAAAAACCTACTCAGAAACCCACTAAAAAACCTATAAAAAAGGTTGTAGAAAAGCATGAGAATAAGTCGTCACAGGCTGAAACAACGCTCGAATTTACAAATGTTACATCAAGCGTAAGTGCAGGTTCGTTTGCGAGCGTTAGTATTCACGGCGCTCCAAACACAACATATTCAATCACAGTTGTGTATAACAGCGGAATATCAACGGCAAGCGGACTTGAAGATGTTACTTCCGACAGCAATGGCAACGCATCGTGGTCTTGGAAAGTCGGCACAAGAACAAAATCGGGAACTTATCCGATAACCGTTTCAGGCGGCGGTCAGAGTGAGAGCACTTCATTCAGTGTTTATTAAAAATCCAAATTAAGAATAAACCTCCGAAAATTTGCAGATAATATTTGCAAAATGTTTCGGAGGTAATTTTTTTATGAGTAATAATATGGACTTGGGTTATGAGATGTTTTGCTATCAGTGTGAGCAGACTGCGAACGGAAAGGGTTGCACACGGCTCGGTGTTTGCGGCAAAACTCCCGAAATTGCAAATCTTCAGGATTTACTTATCTTTCAGCTGAAGGGCATAAGCTGTTACGGCAAGGTGCTTATTGAAAAAGGTCAGCACATTGACAAGGACATTGTTAGCTTTGTGGAAAACTGCCTTTTTACAACGCTGACGAATGTAAACTTTGATGCCGATGTGCATGTGTCGCTTTTGCGTGAATCTCAGCAAATCAAGGAAAAACTTCGTGAAGTTGTGGGCGAAATCAAAAATCATACTCTGCACGCAACCTACAATCTTCCCGAAACAAAGTCGGAAATGCTCAAAGACGCACCGCTTGCGGGAATTATGTACGAAAAGTCGCTTGACCCCGACATCCGCTCTTTAAGACAGACAATTGTTTACGGTCTCAAAGGCATAAGCGCCTACGGTCATCAGGCTCGTGAACTCGGCTATTTTAGCGATCAGGTTGACGATTTTTACATCACTGCACTTGAGGCGACAACGGATGATTCGCTCACGGTTGAGGAGCTTATCAGAATGACGATGAGAACGGGTGAAAATGCTCTTGAAGTTATGAAAAAACTTGATGAAGCAAACACTGAAACCTACGGCAATCCGTCACCGCACAAGGTTGATGTTCACATCAAAAAAGGTCCGTTTATTATTGTGTCGGGTCACGATTTGAAAGACCTTGAAATGCTCCTTGAACAGTCAAAGGGCAAGGGCATAAATGTTTATACTCACGGCGAAATGCTACCGTGTCACGGCTATGACGGTTTAAAAAAATACCCGCATCTTATCGGCAATTTCGGCGGTGCATGGCAAGATCAGCAAAAGCAGTTTGACAATATCCCCGGTTGTATTCTTATGACGACAAACTGCCTTATGCGGCCGAGAGATTCGTACAAAGACAGAATTTACAGTACAAATGTTGTCGGCTGGGAGGGCGTTAAGCACATCGGCAAAAAGGAAAACGGCGACAAAGATTTCAGCGAAATTATTCAGCAGGCAATTGAACTCGGAGGTTTTAAGGAAGATGTTGAACCGCACGAAATTCTTGTTGGATTCGGTCATCACGCTACGCTTTCATATGCCGATAAAATTGTCGAGGCCGTCAAAAGCGGAAAAGTCAGACACTTTTTTCTTATTGGTGGTTGTGACGGTGCAAGACCGGGCAGAAATTACTACACTGAATTTGCTGAAAATGTGCCGAAAGACTGCATAATTATGACGCTCGCTTGCGGAAAATACCGCTTTAACAAGCTCGAATTCGGTGACATCGACGGCTTGCCGAGATTACTCGACATCGGTCAGTGCAACGATGTTTACTCCGCAATCTGCATTGCCGTAGCACTTGCCGATGCGTTTGATACAGATGTAAACGGCTTGCCGTTGTCACTGATTGTTTCGTGGTATGAGCAAAAGGCGGTTGCCGATTTGCTGGCACTTTTAAGCCTCGGAATAAAGAATATCTACCTCGGCCCGACACTCCCTGCATTTTTAAGCCCGAATGTGTTGCAGTATTTGTCAGAAACATTCGGCTTGCGTCCAATCAGCAACGCAGAAGATGACCTGAAAACCTGCCTTAAACAGAATGTTTGATGATATACTGTAGCGGCGAACACGGTTCGCCGCTACAAATTGTTTCCAACAATTGACCGTAAAAAATGGCTAACGGTTTGTCATACAACAAAAAACGGAGCAGACTGAATTGTGTCTGCTCCGTTTTTTGAAAGAGATATTTATGAAAATGCTACTGAGTTAATTTTTCTTCCGATTTTTTATTTTCCATTTCCGATTCAAGTTCTTCTTCAATTTGTTTTATTTCATCGTCACGCCTTTTACCCTTTGTAAAGTAGGAGAACGGGGCAGAAATCAGGATTGCTCCGTAGTATGTAATGAATCTCCACATAAGGATTGCCGGCTTGATTTTGCTTATTGCACCGATTTTGAAGAATGAACCGAAGTACATTGTGAATGCAAGCTCCGCACCGCCCGATGCACCGGGGAGCGGGATAAGGTTTGCTGTGAACAGCACGAATGACTGAATGCAGATTGAATCATAGAATGAAAGTGTCGGCTGACCTGCCGCTCTTGCAATCGGTGCCATACCGAACGCAATATAGATGAGGTAGGGGATTGAAAGAATTAAAATTACCTGAATGAATACAAGTGCATAAATTACAACAAGCCGTTTTACGCTTGAAAAAAGCTGTTTGTTTGTGTCGTGAAACATATCAACTTCTTTGTGAAGTCTTTCAACCTTCTTTTCGGGATTTTTAATGAACTTGAACTTTTTCATAATCTTATAAATAAGATTGATGAGCTTGTTTGTAACCTTGTGGCTGAATGAAACAAGCAGGAACAAAGCCGTCATTGCAAGCTGGACGGTAAATCCGAAAATAATGAAAAGTGTTGACCAGATGTTTGTAAAAGCATCGCTGAAATAGTTGAACCTTGTGATAACAGCAATAACGCTGACAGCGGTCATTACTATCTGATACACAATGAACTTTTGCGTCATACAAGCCGAACCGAAGCCTACGCTTATGTTCTTTTTTGACATAAGGTAAAGCTGCATAGGCTGTCCGCCTGTGCTTGACGGTGTAATCGCACTGAAGAATACTCCGACAAATGCGACCTTCAAAGCCTCAATAAAACTGAAATCCTCATACTTTGACCGCACATATATCAGCGTGACAACAGCGTCAACAAGGATGTTCAAATCATAAATCAGCAAAGCCGCAAGGATAATCAGCATATTGCAGCCGTCAGGCTTTTTGAGCAAGTCGATCAGACCGTCCTCCGAAACAAAGAAGTAGATGATCAGATAAATCGAGATTGCCACAACAGCGAGATTAAATATCAGCTTTCCGCTGATTCTGAATTTTTTCTTTTCCAAATAAATCTTCTCCTGTGTGTTAAAAGTTGTTATTCAATTGTAGTGGGCATCAAATGTCACAACTGTGGCATTTGCGCAGAATTATATATCCTAATCATACTTTTTTTTAATAAGAAAATCAACAACAAATTTGTAATAAATTGCCGCCTGAGAAAATAAATTTATAAATCCACGCTTTTTTATTTTTCCGAATGTACTTATTTTAGCATTTGTTCATTACACATAAAGAATTTAAAACTTGCACCCAAACTTTAGCTGTGATAAAATAATACGGTGATATGTGCGGAGGCGTTCTTATGGATACTATGAGTGTGAACGGAAAAGATTTTACCGTCATTAAGCTTCTCGGAAAAGGCAAGGGCGGTTATTCCTACCTTGTGTCAGACGGAGAACACAATTATGTTTTAAAGCAGATTCACCACGAGCCGTGTTCATACTATACCTTCGGTAACAAAATTCAAAGTGAGCTTAACGATTACGAACGGCTGAAAAATGCCGGGCTCAGACTGCCGAAGCTTATTGACTGCGATGTAGAAAACGAGAGGATTCTTAAAGATTACATTGACGGCAAAACCGCATATGAGCTTGTTTTGCAGAATGAGATGAAACCCGAATACATTGAGCAGATTCGTGAAATGTGCAGACTGTTGAATCCAAAAGGAATTAACATAGATTATTTCCCGACAAATTTCATTTTAAACAACGGACTTTTGTGGTATATCGACTACGAATGTAACGATTATATGGAAGAGTGGAATTTTGAAAACTGGGGAATAAAGTATTGGAGCAAAACGAAGGAATTTTGTGAATACCACGAAAACAATAAATAACGGAGTGAACTTATGGACTTTTTCAATACAAATCTTTTTAACTGGTACGGACTTGCTTTTGCAATTGCTTTGCTTGTACCCGACATCATCTATATAAAAAGCAACAGAATAGACAGAACAATTTTTGATAACAGGGCTATGCTTTACATAGAAAGAATCGGAAAATATTGCAGTATTTTCCTTATGGGAATCAACATCGGCGTGCTTGAGGGCGGTTTTACAAAGCCGATTATGGAAACCTTTTGGATAATCTCAACCTGTGTTCTGACGGTCGTTGCACTTATTTTGTGGCTTTTATGCTTTAAAAGATTTTCAAAATTATGGGCATATCTTCTTACAGCCGTAACCGCAGTAATTTTTATGATGAGCGGACTTTTGCAGGTTAAAACGCTTTTGCTCACGGCAGGCGTGGTGTACCTTATCGGACAGCTTTATGTTACAAATAAGTATGTAAAATCAAAAATGCAATAATTGTGTAAAATATTGTAAAAAGATATTGCAATATTGTTTGTTTGGTACTATAATGACCTTTGGCTGACAAATATTTGTTTTTTGACTGGAGATGAAAAGATGAATGTTATTATGCTTTTAAAGCATAAAGATTCTTTAAAATATATTTATGAGGACAATACCCTAAGACAGGGACTTGAAAAAATGCGTGCTCACAGCTACACCGCTATCCCTGTTATAACCCGTGACGGAAAATATGTCGGCACGGTGAGCGAGGGTGACTTTTTGTGGCATATAATTGACAAAAAGACTTCGGGCGATATTGAAGAACAGGAAGAATTTCGTATCCGTGACATACTCCGTCCCGATTTTAATCCGGCGGTTAAAATTTCGGTAGGTATGGACGAGCTTCTTGCACGGGCAATGAATCAGAACTTTATCCCCGTAACCGATGACCTTGGTACTTTTATCGGTATCGTAACCCGTCAGGATATCATCAGATATTTTGTCAATAAATAAGATATATAAAACAAGGCGGATGCTGAAAATTGCATCCGCCGTTTTAGTTATGGCAGAAACTGAATTTTAAACATACAGAATCTACATATCAACTTCAGATTAATGTATTACAATCAAAGTACGGTGAGGAAAATGTACAATATTCTTTTGGTTGAGGACGATAAAAATATTCGTGAAATGCTTGTCGAATATTTTTCAAAAAGAGATAAAGAAAAATTTAATATCACCCTTGCGGAAAACGGCTTAAAGGGACTTGATAAGGCATATGAGAACAGCTATGACCTTTTGCTCCTTGATGTAATGCTCCCCGAAATGGACGGTTTTACGCTTTGCAAAGAGATCCGCAGATACAGCGATGTGCCGATTATGTTCATCACGGCAAGAACAAGCGAGGCTGATATGCTCAACGGCTACGCTCTCGGCTGTGACGATTACATTGTAAAGCCGATTGCTCTGCCCGTATTTTATGAAAAGGTGAAAGCCCTCATCAAGCGTTCAAAAGGACTTGTACGGCACAATTTGCTTACGGTGGGGAATGTTTCGCTCAATCCGAACAACGGTGTTGTTGTGTCCGACGGTGAAGAAGTAACCCTTACCGCAAAGGAATATGCTATTCTTAAAATTCTGTTAGAGAATAAAAACAGCGTTGTGTCCCGTGAAAAAATCATCACAGCCGTTTGGCACTATGACACGATGATTGATGAAAGAGTGCTTGACACGCATATCAAAAATATCCGAAAAGCATTGGGCGAAAATGCGTCTGTTTTGAAAACGGTAATACGGCGAGGGTATAAGGCGGAGGATAAAAAATGAAATCAAGATATATCAAACGGCGAAAAAAGTTTCATTACATTATAATTTCCGTAACAATAATTGTGTGTCTGCTGGGAACGGTTTTCACCTCTCTTGCAATACTGAACAGCTCCAAAGACTTGCTCGTTGCCAATGCCGAAAATGAGCTTAAAATGAAGATGATTGATGTAGAGCATAACCTTGGCATAAATTTAACAGATTCTCAAGATGATAAGGTGAATGGAGCTTATCCATACAATGACAAAGTAGGATTGCTGAACGAAAATGTTGATAAAAGCAATACATACTATCAGATTACTGATAAGAAAAATTTGACGATTTCTACGGATAATGTTCTTACGGTGTATTATATATCGAGTAACAGAAATTATATAAGTTTTGATGTGATTAAAAATTTGCTCAGTGATAATGAGTATAAAGAGATTTGCGGATATCTCAACACTCCGACTGATAATGACGGAAATTACTATGTCTTGATTTGCAAAAAGTTTTATGAAAGCGAAAAATACGGCTATGTTCCTTGTCAGCTTGAGGTTGTAAAGACCAACAAAGTGAATGATTGGTATGTTCAGGATGAAGTTGTTAAAACATATAGCTTTGACCTTAGCAAATATGATTATCTGACCATAGGAGAATTAGAGGCTACTCCGTTTGAAAATGACGAAATGCACCGTAATATAATTGATAAAGATTTTTTTCTTGGAAAGGACAAACCTAAATATTCTCAAAAGGATGTAGAACAGATTCTTAAAGATAATGCTTTGCTTTATTATGATATTTACGAATCACCTGCTGTTATAAATGACGGGATTTTTAAATGTTATTTATTGTGCAGTGATTACTATTACAACTCAGAGAACCGCTTGATAAGTGATCTAGATGACAGTGCCTATGTATATAAAGTAGTACAGGGGTTTTATTTGATTGTTTCTTTAAAAGAAATAGATTTACTCAATGATTGCCTATGGAAGTTTATAACGGTATTTGCCGTTGCGTTTACGATAATGGCGGTGGTGATTACGGTTGAAATTTTCTCGTGGAAAGATTTTAAAAGGCGAACCGCACAGGAGGAAACCCGTCTTGAAATGACAAATGCAATTGCGCACAATCTCAAAACCCCCTTGTTTGTCATAGGTGGTTTTGCGGAAAATCTTAAAAATGAGGAAGATACCGAAAAGAAACTTCACAACATAGAAATCATTCAGCAGCAGACCGAGGAAATGGACATTCTTATTCACAGAATGCTTGATTTGTCACGATTTGATTCGCCCGCATTAAAGCTGAATTGCGAAGTTTTTGACTTTAAACCGTTTATTGAGAAAATTCTTGAAAATTATTATGTTCACACAGAACACGAAATTATTTTCATTTACAACTCAAAGGCAAAAATAAAGGCTGACCCTGCCATGCTTAAAACGGTGCTTGAAAATCTTATTGACAATGCCGAAAAATATTCCGATTACGGTTCGGATATCACAATTAATGTTTCGGATGATGTATTGTCAATCAGCAATCAATGCTCGTCATTTGACAGGGAAAATCTCTCAAAATTGTGGCAGCCTTATTTCAGAGCCGCAAAGGGAGATAATAAGAGCGGCAGCGGAATAGGACTTTCAATAGTAAAATCCGCCCTTGAAATGCATGGATTCAAATATAAAGCCGAATTTGAAAACGGGATTATAACATTTAAGTTCAGATTTACTTCACTCGATTGAGTTTTTCTGCCTAAAAAATCGGAACAGCCGTAAACCCAATCACGGCTGTTCCGATTTTTATTATTTTGTTATGTATAAAATTCTATTTTTGTTTATAATACATCAGGCAATGGCAGTATCCCTCAAATTCAGGATCGGCAATTTTTGCCCTGAAATCCTCACACATACACAGTGTTGCAGGGCTTCTGATTAACATATACGGACAATAACCGCCCGTGCGTATAAGTTGTTTGCGAACTTCTTTTACAATTTCTTTGTCCGGATTAAGCAGAATTTTCAATTTAATCACCATATTTGCAGGTTAGGTTTTATGCCGATTTTCGGGGATTCGATAATCTTTTGATTCTGACTACAATTATATCAGCAATGACAGAATTTTACAATAGAAAATTTGCAATAAATACAAATTTGTTTGAACAATTATAATTAAATCTCAAATGCGATAATAAATTATATTAAAAATTCATAAAAAACAGCAAGCGAAGAATTTTTGCGACAATTATTTGTTGAAACAGTTGATTTTTGCAAAATAGTGTGCTACAATAGCGTTGTAATTGTATATGCTTTTATCATACAATGATTTTTATTTTTCAGGAGGAAAAATTTATGAAAAGAGTATTATCTCTTGCAATCGTTTTGATGCTTGCATTTTCATGCGTGTTCACAGCGTTTGCACAGACAGACGACACAGCGTCACCCGATGAGGCAAAAAAGGTAACAGAGCTTAAAATTACAAAGCTCCCCGACAAGCTTACATACACATCAGAGGATGTGATTGAACCTGATATTGATTTATCAAAAATCGCAGACGAAAATGCAACAGAAGAAAGCCTAATCAAGTATTTCAGTCAGTTCAATCTTGAACTCAAACTTGACCTTACAGGTATGGAAATTGAAGCTGTTTACAGTGACGGTACAACCGAAAAGGTTGATGCTAAGGACTGCAAAGCTGAGCTTGCTGATCCGTTTAATTACGGCGAAGTAATTAAGGCTTTGATTGAATCTGAGAAAAATATGCCTGATTTTACAGAAGATATGACCGAGGATGAGTTTAAAAAAATTGTTAGTGAATTAAACTCAAAGCTTTACGGTATGATTTACAGAGAGTATACTGTAAATGTATCATATCAGGATGCACAGACAAGCTATAAAATCAACTTTAAAAACATATGGCCGGATGTACCTGAACTTGATGACCGTTACGAGGTTGTTTCCGTAAAAGCACCCGAAAAGGTGAACTACACAAAGGCTGATACTGATTTCTTCTATGAGGCTGATATGCCGTATGACGGAAGTCCCGAAAGCAAGAAATACTACGATGAAACATATTTCTATCCCGAATTTAAAGGTCTTGAAGTTACTGTAAAGGACAAAATTACAGGCAAAACTTACACAAAGACTTTTGACGGCACAGAGGAAGATATGGTATATATAAGTTCTGTTGATGCTCGCCCCGATGTCACAATGACAAATCTTGAAGTTTATGTTATGGGTGATGTAAACGAATGGCTCAATCTTCCCGAAGATGAAGAGTATTCAACAGAAGTTACAGGCACATTTAAGGTTAACTACTATGCAAACGGAGTTCCTTCAAAAGATATTTCTTCAACAAAAGATACTGCAACAAAGGATACAGTAACAAAATCTGCAACAGGCGGCAACGGTACTGTTCAGACAGGCAACCCTATAACTGCTGTTTCGGTTGCACTTGTAATGCTCGTTGCAAGCGGTGCAATGTTCGTTTGCTACAGAAGAAAGATTGAAAAGTAATGAGGCGGAAAATGAAAAAGATAATTGCGGTATTAGTATCGGCTTTGCTGATGCTTTCGTGTACGATAACTGCATTTGCAGAAACTGCTGACACAGCCACACCGGATGAACCTGTTTCAATGCGTTATGAAGTTATATCTGTAAAAAATTCTCCGAAAGTATATACGGAAAATGATGTAACGCTTGTTGATTATCCTATTTATGATTACGATGATGATTATCTTTTTGAGGGTAATTATAAGTTAAAAGTTAATTTAGAGGGCGTTGAGGTTACATGCAAAGACAATTGTACAGGAAAAATTTATACAAAAGTTTTTGACGGAACAGAGCCTTGCCAAATTAAGCAGATTTATCTTATTAATCCGGCTGAAAGCAATCAGGTGTTTTTAACTTATGTTTCAACCAATCCCGAATACTGGATGGATATTGAACATTTCGATAATGTAAACAACGGTTTGTTCTTTTCAATTTCTGTAAATTACAAAACATCAGACAGCAGTCTTGATGACAACAGCACATCAGGCGGAAATTCGTCAGATAAGGTTTCAACAAACGATGTTGCAACTAAAGATACCGCAACAAAGGATACTGCAAATAAGACAACAGACAACGGTACTGTTCAGACAGGCAGTCCGATTACAACAATGTTATTCATATTATCTGCTGTTATTGCAGGCGGTGCATTGTTTCTTTCTTACAGAAAAAAGTTTGAAAAGTAAATCAAATAATTGACACTCATTTTTCTTAATATTCAGACAACTGCCCCCGAATCTTTCAAAGGTTCGGGGGCAGTTATGTTCTGTAAAAAACGAAACGGCAACGGAAAATTTATACCGTTGCCGTTTAATACTTTTAATGATTTCTACACTTAATCTTCACCGATAAGCTTTACGGTTGTTGCGGTATGGTGAACCGCATCAAGATATTTTCCGAAAACATCGGCGGTTTTAATTTTTAAACTTGAGGTGTTTACACACGGATGACAGCCGACATATTCGCCCTTGAGAACATCCTCGTCAACAAGAAGTCTTACTCGGTTGTCCTTGTCATTCATAAGCCCCATAACGCTCACCGCACCCGGCTTGATGTCGAGAAATTCGAGCATAAAATCGGGAGTAGCAAACGAAAGTCTTGCACTTCCGATTTGCTTTGACAGTTCCTTTGTTTTAAAAGGTTTGTCACCCGGCATCATAAGAAGATAGAAGTCGGTTTTCTGCCTGTTGCACAGAAAAAGATTCTTGCAAATCAGCACATCAAGCACAGCGTCAATCTCGTTGCAAGCCTCCATTGTGTCAGCGTGTCCGTGGTCGGTTCGCTGATATTCAATTCCAAGGCTGTCGAGAAGGTCATATACTCTGATTTCACGGTCTTCTCTGCCTGTTAAGTCGGTTGGTCGTCCGTTGTAAAGTTCCATTTAAAATCCTGCTTTCCTGTAGTGCCTGTATCAATATTCGCTGTCGTCAATATAAGAATCGTCTGTATAGTCATACAAATCGGATGAGGAGGTGTAATCATCGTAGTAATATTCGCCTGTGTATTCCTTATAAGATGTTGAATCACCCGGCAGATAATCCTTGTCCATATACAGCTTGCTGTTCAGAATACCAAGTTCCTGCAACGCTTTTATAGTGTTTTTAAAGCTTTTGGGAACAGTATAAACAACCTGTGTTCTTGCGGCAGTATTGCCGTTGTAAGAATCCATATTTCTTATTCCATCGTAATACGAATTAACATCACCTGTTGCAATCGCAATCACACATACAGCATCGGGTTCGGATTTTATAAAGCTTTCGTATGAACCGTAATTGACATAGGCAACATCAAGCGCATGATCTGCATACTCGGTCATTTGATCTATTTTCGCAAAGTCCTCGTCACTGCAATTATCAAGGTCTTTGAGAAAAGCCTCTTTAATTTTTTCGGCTGCATTTTTGTAATTTTTAGAATAACTTACTGTTCCGTCATCATTAGTATAAATAATTTTGCTTGATACAAAATCAGGATGCTTATCGTCAGTTGCTTTGCCGTCAAAGCCTGCAACGATAAATGTGTTAATATCCTTGTAATCAGCTTTTACAAGCGGACTGTATGCCTTGATATAGCCCTTTGAATAAATAATGTCGGATGTGTCAAGTTCGTTATAAGTGCTTGAAAGATAGCTCTCTGTTTCGTCAAAAACCGATGCAGAGCTGTATGTTCTTGTAACGATGTTACCGTTGTTGAGAGTGTAGGCAAATGCGTAATCGGGATTTTTTGAAATCTCGCTGAATACAGGAACATTGTCCTTGAACATTGAAACCCAAGTGTTTTTGAACTTGTTCTTTACCGAATAATTGCGGTTGTCTACAAGTTGGTAATGTGCCTCCAAGATATTTGCGATTGTGTCTTTGTCTGTAATATCGTCAGCCATATCTTTGAGATTTTTGCCGACAGCACTGCCTTTTGCCTGATAGTTTGAATTTGCGTCATAGAATCCGGCACTCTTGATATCCTGAGTTTTCGGTACATAACTGTTGTAGCCGAATGCGTCAAAACAGCAGAGAGCAACTCCGACGCAGCTTACAATAATCAACGCACCGAGCGGAATCGAGGTTTTGATAAGCTTTGAAAAGCCTCTGTACAAAATAAGATGAACGATTATGTAAACGGGAACGCTTGCAAGAATAAATCCGAAAACAAAACCCGCATATCCGCCCAGAACATTTACCGAGCCGAAAAGCACACCGAGGAACATGCCTGCAAGGAATGAAACAAGCACCTTGATTATGTAGCACGGAAGGTGGAATGCAAATGCCGACTGTGCTCTTTCCGCTTTTCTCTTTTTTGCAAGAAAAGCGCCGAGGACAATACAAGCAACCGAGAAAATCAGCCAGTAAATAATGTTGATTCCGTCATATGCGGCAAGCGGATTGAGTGCGTTCATGATAATGCTGTCTTTGAAAATGCCGACATAAAAGCCGTCAAAACAACCCACAACAATGCCTTTGATGAAGATTGCGGAAAGCGGATAAGCTACGCAAACCGCAATGAACATAAGCACGGAGTTGAGCATTGTTCCGCAACAAATTGCAATAAGACCGAAAAACGAGATTGATGCAAGTGTTCCGAGGCATATTTTGAGGAACATCGAACTAAGCTCGCTTATTACGGAATTCCCTGTGCAGACCGTGATAATTGAAATCACTCCGAGGAAGAACAATGTCGGAAGAATAGACATAAGATATGCCGATGCTGTTTTTGTGACAAACAGCGTTGACCTGCCAATCGGCAGAGAACCGTACAAATCAGCCTTGCGTTTATTGTGCAGATACGAATAAATTCGCACCGTGTAGATGATTGTAAATATTATTGAAATAAGATAAATGAGGTTTGCCGATGAATACTGGAAAATCTCGATTGTGCCTGTGCCTGAGTTCGTAACTCCGAGAAAATTAAGGCTTAACAATGCACCTGTAAAGGTCATATCATCGCCAAGCACAACGCATATTGTGTAGCAGATTACAACCGTTACAGCCGAGATAAGTCCGAATACCACAAGCAACGGAGTACAGGCTCTCAGGTCACTGCGGAAGAATGAAAATGCCTGTTTCATTCTGCTTTTAAATGATGTTTTCTGCGTCATAACCTGCTGCCCCCATTTCACTTATAAAAATTTCCTCCAATGTCATCGGAACGGCTGAAATGTAAAGAGGTTTATGCTCCTCAAGCTTTGGCATAAACTCATCTTCCGTTCCTCTGATTGTAAGGTTGAATATATTTCCGTTTCTCCACAAATTGATAACATTGATTTCTTCAAAGAACGAATTGTCGGGAACTTCCGTGAACGCAACCTGAACCTTGCGGAGTCCAAGCTTGATTTCGTCAATTTCACGCTCAAGAAGCAGCTTGCCCTTGTGGATAAGGCAGATTCTGTCGCACAATTCTTCAAGCTCACGCAGATTGTGTGACGCAATGACAACGGTCATATCGTTTGCGGAAACATTGTCAATGAGAATTTTCTTTACAAGACGGCGGACAACCGGATCAAGTCCGTCAAAAATTTCATCAAGCAAAAGATATCTCGGACAGGTTGAAATCGCCAATATCAAAGCCGCCTGTCTTTGCATACCTTTTGACATATCAATTATTTTTGCATCAGGGTCAATAGGAAACACGGAGCAAAATTGTCTGAAAGCGTTTTCGTTCCAATTCGGGTAAAGACTGCGGTAAAGATATGCCGTGTTTTCGAGTGTTGCGCTGTTTGAAAAATACGGAAAATCGGGAATAAAAAAACATTCGCCCTTAACAGACGGATTGTTGTAAATGTTCTGACCGTTAATTTTAACCTCACCGCTGTCAGCATCAAACACACCTGACAAAATTCTCAGAAGTGTTGACTTTCCGCCGCCGTTGCTTCCGACAATGCCGAGTACGGAGCCTCGGTTTATGTCGAGCGTGAAATCATCAACGGCAGTTACCTTACCGAACCTTTTTGTTATGTGATTAACCTCAATCATTCTTACCGCCTCCTTCGTATATGGCGTCAATAATGTCAATAAGCTGTTGGCGGGGAACGCTGTACAGTTCTGCATTTTTGGTGGCTTCTCTGAATGCTTTCAGAGCTATATCTCTGTATGCCGTGTCTTTTGTCAGCTTGTCGGTCATAAATGTTCCTCTGCCGACAGTTGAGTAAATGTAGCCGTCAATTTCAAGCGTGCGGTATGCCTTTGCAACGGTATTCGGGTTTACTCCGATTTCTTTTGCAACCGTTCGTACAGGCGGCAGTCTGTCACCCGATTTGAACACACCCGCCGATGCAAGTCTGATTACATTGTTGCAAATCTGCTCGTAAATCGGCACACGGCTTGTGAAATCAATTGTAAACATAGCCGTCCTCCTTTTAATGATTTATATGCGAATTTGTATAACATGGCTAATTCTACACTTAAATTGTACCATTTGATTGTACCATTGTCAATGTACAATTTTAAAGTTTAGAAAACTTTTTAAAAAAATTACTCAAAGTATAAAAGTGATAAAACCGTCAATAACTATTGTAAAGACAAAACCGATTAAAATTCAGATTCGGGGGTAATTCTTTGCAATACGGAAAAGTTGAAATCTGCGGAGTAAACACATCACAGCTTAAACTGCTCAAAGAAAGCGAAAAACGGGAACTGCTTAATATAATCAAAAACGGTTCTCCTGCCGAAAAGAAAAAGGCAAGAGACAAGATGATTAACGGAAATTTGCGGCTTGTGCTGTCCGTAATTCAAAGATTTACAAACAGGGGCGAAAATCCAGACGATTTGTTTCAGGTGGGTGTAATCGGGCTTATCAAGGCGATTGACAATTTCAATCCGACACTTGATGTGAGATTCAGCACCTACGGAGTGCCTATGATAATCGGTGAAATCAGACGGTTTCTGCGTGACAACAACTCAGTCAGGGTTTCACGCTCAATGAGGGACACGGCTTACCGTGCAATGCAGATAAAAGAACAGCTCACAAATAAAAATAACCGTGAGCCGACTGTTGAAGAAATCGCCAAAATTATGGAGATGCCAAAGGAACAGGTGGTGCTTGCGCTTGAGGCAATTGTCGAGCCGGTGTCGCTTTATGAACCCGTGTTTTCGGACGGAAACGATACTATATATGTAATGGATCAGATAGGCGATAAGAATGACGATTCAACATGGCTTGAAGAAATTGCCGTAAAAGAGGCAATTACAAATCTTTCGGACAGGGAAAAGCGGATTCTTTCAATGAGGTTTTTCCGTGGCAAAACTCAGATGGAGGTTGCGGCTGAAATAGGAATTTCACAGGCACAGGTCAGCCGTATTGAAAAAGGCGCTCTCGATACGATAAAGAAAAACATTTAACCGTAAGTGCAAAACAGCTGTTCAGTCGGACGGCTGTTTTGTGTTTGCATAAATTCATGTGTAAAAAATCACAGGCAAATTTCGTAAAAAAAGACGAAAAAGCAGATTTTACTTTACTTTCGTACTTTTGTGTGTTAAAATTTTAGCGTATGAAAACATATTGTTTGCAAAATTTACGGAAACAAAATTAAGGAGGAAACGGTTTTGAATTCAAAGCTGAAAAATGATTCTACCGACTATTTATTCAAGGCAATTCTTTCTCTTGAAAACGAGGAAGATTGCTATCGCTTTTTTGAAGATTTATGCACAAGTGCAGAGCTTAAAGCCATGTCACAGCGTCTTGTTGTTGCAAAAATGCTTACAGAAAAAAAAGTGTATACCGAAATTGTTAAGGAAACAGGTGCGTCAACCGCAACTATCAGCCGAGTGAAAAGAGCGTTGTTTGACAACGATACATACGGCTACACGCTTGTGCTTGACCGAATTAAAAACGGAGAAAAAGAGTAATGCCGAGCTATTTGTCATTTGCCCGATTTTATGACGGACTTATGCAGGACGCCTGCTATGAAAAACGCTGTGACTATATTTTAAAGCTTGCCGAAAGTTTCGGCCATGATATGGGCATAACGCTTGACCTTGCCTGCGGAACGGGAACTCTTACCCGACTTTTGAAAAAGCGGGGCGTGGATGTTTTCGGAATTGATTACAGTATGGAAATGCTCAGCGAGGCAATGCAAAGTGCCTCCGAAGAAGGGCTTGATATCCTGTTTTTAAGGCAGAAGATGCAGAGTATTGACTTGTATGGTACAATAAATACCTGTGTGTGTACTCTCGACAGTATAAATCATCTTACAAAAATTGAAGATGTTGCAAAAACATTTGACCGTGTGGGACTTTTTATGGACGATGACGGTCTGTTTGTTTTTGATGTCAACACGGTGTACAAGCATAAAAATGTTCTTGCGGATAATACCTTTGTGTATGAAAACGACAGCGTTTTCTGCGTATGGCAAAACACTCCCGAAGATGATAACAAGGTAAAAATCGACCTTGATTTCTTTGAGGAAGAAAACGGTGTGTATTATCGTTCGTCCGAAAGCTTTTCGGAAAGAGCCTATACAGATGATGAAATCAGAAAAATGCTCACGGATGCAGGTTTTGAAGTAGAGGCTGTTTACGGCGACCTTACCCTTGAAAGCCCGAAAGCGGATGAACAGAGGGCAATTTATGTTGCAAGGATGAAAAAATCACGCAACAAAGAGTTTAATGAATCGAAAGGATAACCGATATGGATAAAATAATTCGTTGTATTACATCTGACGGTGCGATTATGGCGGCTTGTGTTGATGCCTCTGACATAGTTTTTACCGCAAAGAAGCTTCACCATCTTTCACGCAGTGCCACAGCCGCACTCGGCAGACTTTTGTGTGCAACCTCAATTATGGGCGATATGCTCAAACAGAAAGATGCGTCAGTCAATCTCCGTGTAATGGGTGACGGTGAACTCGGTCCCGTTATCGCAGTCGGCGACAGCAGCGGCAATGTAAAGGGTTACGTCGGCAATGCAGACTGCCCGACGGAATATTATGAAAACGGCAAAATCAATGTTGCAAAAGCAGTCGGCAGAACAGGTATGCTAAATGTTATGCGTGACTACGGTTCAGGTGATCCGTACATAGGTCAGGTTGAGCTTGTCAGCGGTGAAATTGCCGAGGATATTGCAAACTACTACGCAACAAGCGAACAGATTCCCACAGTTTGTGCCTTGGGTGTACTGATTGACAAAGAGGACGGCGAGGTTTTGCTTGCAGGCGGATTGCTTATTCAGCTTCTTCCGGGTGCAGACGATACTGTTATTGACAAGCTTGAAAAGAATATCGCAGAGCTTGAACCTGTTACAACTATGCTTGCAAAGGGTATGAGTATTCTCGATATCTGCAAAACAGCCCTCAAAGGCTTTGAGGTTGAAGTGCTTGACGAAAACCCTGTTAAGTATGTTTGCGGTTGTTCAAAAGAAAAGCTTGAAAATTATTTTTGTACCCTCAGCGATGACGATATCCGTTCTATGGTCAATGAACAGGGTGTTGCCGTTGCAACCTGTCACTTCTGCAATAAGAAATATGTCTTTACAAAGGATGACCTTGAAAAGCTGATTGCAGAGAAAAACAGCAAAGAATAAAGATTTTTAAAGGCCTTGTCGCAAATGTTCGTGATGTCACTCATAAAAATGAAAAAAATTTCAAAAAAGTGTTGACATTTAGAACAAGTTGTAGTATTATAATATCTGTCGCTGAGAGATATTCGGAATTCAACAGAACTTCGATAGAGCGACGAAGGCATGTGGGAGCATAGCTCAGCTGGGAGAGCATCTGCCTTACAAGCAGAGGGT
>ERZ773183.28-NODE-28-length-179100-cov-14.019956_pt1 | contig 179100 bp, 157 predicted proteins | sample MGYA00580532_ERZ773183 | MGnify/ENA primary metagenome ERZ773183 (study PRJEB29015, sample SAMEA2737791) | human gut metagenome | biome: human gut; feature: human-associated habitat; material: faeces | place: China | collected 2012 ...
CCACCAGTTTGCTAAACTGACGTACTCGTAAGGGTACCGGGGGTTCGAATCCCCCAGCTTCCGCAAAATCTCAAAATAAAAAGAGCTAAGTTTTATAGACTTGGCTCTTTTTAAATCTATCAAACTCCGGTGGGTTCGTCTAACGGTTAGGACACATGCCTCTCACGCATGTAATACGAGTTCGATTCTCGTACCCACTACAAATTAATAATCAGCCTTTTACGATAACGTAAAGGGCTTTTTTATTGCTTTTGGGTTATGAATGATAAATATGAAGAGAGGCTTGGTACTGACCGTATGTTGCCGCTTGTATTCAGGATGGCACTTCCTGCAGTAATTGCACAAATTGTAAATCTACTCTACAATATTGTAGACCGAGTCTATATCGGACACATTCCCGGAATTGGTACACAGGCGCTTGCTGGTATCGGTGTGGCAGGTTCTCTGATTATTTTGATTTCCGCCTTCTCTGCTATTGTGGCGGGGGGAGGTGCACCCCTTGCAGCCATAGCTTTAGGGCAGGGCAATCGCTCACATGCAGGAAAAATATTGGGGAACGGTTTTGTGCTATTATTACTTTTTACGCTCCTGACATCTGCCTTATCTTATCTTTTTATGGAGCCGATACTTTTGTTTACAGGTGCGTCCAATCAGACTCTCGGATATGCTACGGATTATCTTTCGATCTACTTGATCGGTACTCTGTTTGTAGAGGTTTCTGTAGGGTTGAATACCTTTATTAATACTCAGGGCCGTCCCGGTATCGCTATGTTGTCGATCGTTATCGGAGCGCTACTCAATATCCTACTCGATCCTCTGTTTATTTTTGTTTTTGGATGGGGAGTGAAAGGGGCGGCGCTTGCTACTATTATTTCGCAAGCTTGCAGTGCTGCTTGGGTATTGGTTTTCCTGACATCCGGCCGTGCTTCTTTGCGACTTGAATCCCGATATATGAAATTGGATAGGAAAGTAGTGGGTGCTATACTGGCATTGGGCGCTTCACCGTTTATTATGGCGAGTACCGAAAGTCTGGTTGGCTTTGTCTTGAACGGGTCTCTGAAAACATTTGGTGATATCTACGTGAGCGCATTGACGATCATGCAGAGTGCCATGCTTTTTGTCAGCGTTCCGCTTTCCGGATTTGCATTGGGATTTGTACCTATTGTGAGCTATAATTACGGGCATGGGAACCGGGAGAGGGTTAAAGAATGCTTTAAGATAGTGATGACCTTTATGTTCTTGTTCAATTTTATTTTGATTCTGCTGATGATCCTGTTTCCGTCTGTCATTGCTTCAGCCTTTACGTCCGATGAAAAACTGATAGAAACCGTAGTGCGGGTGATGCCCGTATTTCTGGCAGGAATGACGATTTTCGGATTGCAGCGGGCATGCCAGAATATGTTTGTCGCACTGGGACAGGCAAAAGTTTCCATTTTCATAGCATTGCTCCGTAAGGTGATTTTGTTGGTTCCGTTGGCTCTGATACTTCCGCATCTGATGGGCGTGGTAGGAGTTTATGCTGCCGAAGGCATATCGGATGCTACGGCAGCTATTTGTTGCACAGCCATCTTCGCTGTTCAGTTCCCGAAGATTATGAATAAATTGGCGATGCGTTGATTACCGAGAGGATTGAGGTGCCGCTTTTTGTTTTTTCTTAGAGGCTATATACCATAAATAGATAGTCAATATGACAAAAACAGCCAGAATCGTGATCATCTCTGTTGGATGCCCTAACGGATCAACCCATATTTCGCTGAAGAAATCCATTCGTCCCAATATTTCCACCGGTGTCCAGAATACGATTACCGTGGCTATTGCCATGCGGATGTTTGCTCCCCAAGAGGCAAGTCGTAACTGCCGGCGAAACATGAACACTGAACCGACCAGGCAACCCATACCTATCAACATTGTCACCGGATGATGGTCCCCAAGGAAGTTACTGTCGTAACAGAACATTAGTAATAGGTAGCAACTCCATAACATCATGTTAAGTTCCATGAAGGTAACGATAGATGTATGACGGGTCATGGGGCGTGCCACGATTTCACTTTTCTTACTTCGGAACAATGCCGTCTGACACCAATTGATAAAGTTACAGCCTGTCTTTACACTAAATAGATAGAGCACCATGAACATAGCCCAGAATCCGAATGAGGTCGGCATAATCAGATATTCCGGTCGTGTTACTACTTCTCCATTTAGCATTTCGGGCTGTACTCCGTATCGGTTGGCATAGTACATAAATAAAAACTCTACCCAGCCTGTCCAAAAAAGCAGGCCACCGAACAGTCCCCAAAGCGTTTGTTTCGTGTCGTTTCGTGCAAAGACACCGATGATAACCATAAGCAATCCTACTCCTCCCATGGCAAATGCCGTATAATGGAGTGCAGTAGGAATGATCAGATGCTCCATCATAATCATTAGGGCATGTCCCAAAGGCATGGTAAATAGAACTAAAAGAAAAGAAGCAATTGTTTTCCACCAATATCTGGTTTGATTTTTCATTGTTGTTTGTCTCATTTTGGGTTATACTTAATTTAATTCATCACAATAGTAACTGATTTGTCCGCCACTGTCGCCTATTTCCGAATCGGCATTATACCAACTGATGATTTGTATCTTGAAATATCGTTTACCATCGGCGGTACGTACCACATAGGTGTGATAAGAGGGCGTGTAAACCGGAGGGGGGCCGGCGAAACTCATGGCTTCAGCCAATATCGGATTGGCGCTGGTCAATGTTTTAGCCGGACCGGTATTGGGGTCGAACCACGGATTCTCATTAAAATTCAGCCCATGCTCTATCAGATATTTGTTCCAGTCGTTTTGCGACATTGTGACGTATACTTCAGTATCATTGTCTACCGTCCATTTCAAATCAGCGGGTAGTTGCGAAACAGTTTTCCATTTGTCATAGCTTCCATATCCCAGATCAGCGGCAGCACCCTGACCGATGCCACTGGTACCACTGTTGGTGCGCAGGCGATATCCACAGAATGCGAGATCCCAATCTGTGCGCTCTTTCTGTTCTCCTTCAGTAATATCCTGATTAGGTGAAAGGGTATTAAACCGCTCTCCGGTACGTAAGTTGAAATAAATCCAATCGTTCGTAACACCGGTGGAATAACCGCATGTGCGGGGCAGTGTCTTACCGGTAAACGGTTCGGCATCATATTTTACACACGAAGTTATTATAATGCAGCAGAATGACAAGCATAAAGCTTTAAAAACATTCATTTCTCTCATTTCTTTTTCTTTAATGCATTTATTACGTCGTCTATCATAAACTCAATCTGTACGTGTCCGCGGGCACCGGGGGTGGCGGGTACATTGAACATGGTCACTCCCGAACCCAATGTTTTGGGCTTATAGTTTAAAAGGTTGTCTACGCCCAGTGTCACTTTTACTTTGTTGTAGAAGGTTTGTGAAACGGACAGATTACACAGCACATATGCCGGAAGATCGCAACGGAAGTAGGCATCCTTGCTGGTATTCTCCTCCTCAATCCATACACGATCCTGCACATCGAATTTCTTGTTACCCATAAATGATGCGCTGAAAATGGCCCCCAACCGATAGTTTTTGCGATTGTACTTATAGTCCAAACTGGCTGTAGCTGCGTGAGGAGAGGTGGTGTTAACCTGTACACCTTTAAGTTTGCTCACATTGACAAAACTGTAGGTGGCATTCAGTGTCAGGAAGTCAAACATGCGCCAACGTCCCAGTGCCTCCAAGCCCAGTAAGCGCTGTTTGCTGAGATTAGTGTATTCAAAATTGTATTGCATGTCATAGATTCTCCAGACTCCTTCTATTTTATCTTTAAAGTAGTTTCCGTAAACCGTACCGGACAAGAATAGCCGGTCGTTGGTGTATTCGGTTCCAACTGACATGTAGTTGTTTTTCTCCGGTTGCAGGTATTCGTTGCCTTTTATCTGAAACATACCCAGATGGTCCCAGTTGAAGAAAAGCTCTTTGATACTGGGTGAACGGTAACCCATTGAATAGTTGGCACGGAAACTCCATTGGTCGTTGGGTGAAAACTTGGCTGCGATTTTGGGCATTCCCATGAATCCGAAAGCATGGGAAAAGTTAGTACGCAACCCGGCGGAAATCATCCATTGTTTAGACACTTCCCATTCGTCCTGCAGAAAATATTCCGTTTCTTTCAGTGACCGTGTAGTCATTTTGCGATTCACAAAACGGTCGCTTGTCAGGTCGTCCGAAATATGTTCCACTCCAAAGATCAGATGGTGGGCTTTAAAGTAATTGCTGGTGATGGTCAGTCGTGGTTGCAAGATTCGGCTTTCATATACCTTCTGCCGTTCATTCCGGCGTTCGTGTCGTTTAAAGCGGTCATAAAAATCGCTATGTAAACTTCCGGTTACAGAAAACCAGTCCTTCACATGGTAAGTGGCTTTGATTCCTCCCGTCCAGTCACGTGCCTGACTAAAAGTCAGATCTTGTATCAGGTCGTATGTATTCATGAAGAATGCGCTGCCATAGAGCAAAACCGATAAATCTTTGTTCGGATCGTAATAAACCTTTTGTGAAGCTGAAATATGCTCGGTTCCTTCGATTCCCATAGGCGGACGCGCTGTAGCACTGGTTACAATGATATCGTGAGGTAGGAAGGGATTGGCTTCCTGTGTATATATCTTCTTGTCATTTTCCGCCTGATAAAGATAGAAAGCATCACTTTCGCTGTACCATACATCTGTTTGCGAGGTAAATGCTCCCTGCTTAAAACCTGCGGAGACCCAACTTTGCAGATTTGGGCGGTCAGCATTCTTTTCGAACATGTAGAGGAAGTCACTCTTTGATGGATTTTTATAATTACGTTCGTTCATTTGCCCGTAACGCACTCCGGCATCGATACTAAGAGGTTTGTTCGTCTTTTTAGTTATCAGATTGATAACGGCTCCTGCCGCACGCGAACCATACAGAGTACTACTGGCACCTTTCACAATTTCGATGCGGTCTATGGCATGCAGATTGAAACGTTCGTAATCCAGGTTTCCGGCCATGTCTCCGGTCAGTCGTTCTCCATCCATCAGGAATAACACATGGCGTGCATCCAGTCCCTGCATGCTTATTTCATTGCCAAAGCCTACTTTCTGTATGTTCAATCCCGGTGTTTCCTGTTGCAGAGCCTGCTGCAAGTTTCCATATCCGGCGTCTACCAGTGCTTTTCCTCCCAACACCTGCGTGGTCACCGGAGAAAGTTTGATGGGACGTGCCGTGCGTGAACCCGTTATCACTACTTCGTTCAGTCCCATTACATCTTCCGTCATGTGAAGGGTCAGGTTTCGGGTTGCTTGTGTTATTTTTCCTTTCAGGGGTATGTAGCCTACGGAAGTGATGTGATAATGGTATGTACCGGGACGAGGGAGCTTCAAGATGGCATTGCCATTTAGGTCAGTGATGGCATACAACGTCTTTTCCGGATTATCATTTTCTGCAAATGCTATATTTGCCGCTATTATCGGTTGCTCGGTCTTTGCTTCCAGTATTGTGAGTTGCACTTTTGTTTGGCCCATAGAGGCGGTACATATAAACAGAAGCAGACATGTGATCGTTACAAATTCTCTTTTTTTCATTTTTCTAAAAGGGTGTGTGATTCACAGTTTATGATAACCCATGTTCCTTCTTATACTCTTCCAAGTCTTTTTCAAATTGTGCGAACTCCTTTTCATAGTTGTTGATGCGCGTCTTGTCTATTGTTTGCAGGAAACACTCCGAGCGAACGTTCATCATGTTGTAGTCCACAATAAAATTAATCTGGTGAGTGTCGGTATTATAATAGCCTTTTACACTACTTCCTTTAGCATTGGCCGGAGTGCCGTCTTTTTCTTCCCCCCAAGTAGAGCCGTCCTCACCATAGAATTTGATCCAGCCTGCACCCGGATATTCGTCTTTTTCCCATGTGTTGAGTTGCATGGTTTGTACGTCACATTTAAAGTTGATGATCATCCCCATTTTGCCTACGGTGAAATTAAGAAGAGACACACTGAAAGTATTTGTATCTGTATTACTCCAGTCAAACTTAAATTTGGTGGGGCATCCTTTTTCAAGCAATGTTTTATTGACGCCATTCAGGGTGGCATGGGTATTCAATACGATTTCTCCGGTCAGAAAATCTTTTGCTTTCTTTACGAGCTCTTCCGAAGCTCCTCCTTTGGTTATTTCTTCGTCGGATGAACAGGATGCCAAAAATAAACAGATACTGCAAAGAATGATATAGGATAATTTTATTGTTTTCATCTTGAAAAATAGTTTTTTATGGTTTATATAATGAATATTCGGTTATTGTTTTTTTATATGAATGAAAGGTTGTTTTCTTGTTGTTGTGACAAGAAAACAACCTATGGTACATTAGTTCATTTTGTGGAGAATATTATAAAAAACTTTATGCTCCACTAAAATTCACTTTGTTCCTTCAAATGTAACAATTGCTTCGAATAGTGAACCTGAATATTGAGTATTTACGGTAACTGTAAACTTCAGGTAGTTTCCGGTAATTTCTCCTTCCACTAAAGCATCATAGGATAGGGGGAGTATACCGATCTTGAGTTTTACGGCACTTTCACAGGTCTGGCTGAAGTTTCCTCCGGATGCAGGGACAGTGATGTCCATCGCGTCGACCGTAATCGATCCCGGCATCGAACCTATTTTGAATGAATCAATATGAATATTGACTGTTCCGTCTCCATTATCGGTTACATTGGCAACCTTTCCATAAACCGGATTTTTTTCTCCATTCATGTAAACTCGGATCAGGTTACCCTGATAGTTACCTTCCAGACTTTCGGCAACAGTTGCTACTGAATATACGTCACTTGCTGCACTTGCAGAAACATTACTTGAAATAGCTGTCATTCCGAATAAAGCTATTCCCCAGATAAAAACTTTTTTCAACATAAGATTGGTTTTAAAATTAAAATAAAAAATAACACATATATATATGCTTGTTAGCTGTTAAATCTTCTTTGTCCAACGGAAAGCACCATAATCACTGTAGTCTCTGTATCCGGAGTCATTTAGATTTTTTTTATAAGTACTAAGGAATGTTTTACATGCCTCTTGCTTGAATTCATTTTCTGAAATAAGGATTGTGGCTTTCTGTGCGTCAGCCAGTGGCTTTAGTGTTTCGTACGCTGCACTATAGACATACTGGAAATTGGGATAAGTGATGGTACAATTCTCGAGTTGCAATAATATGACAGCCTGAAAACCGCGGAGAAAGCTTAAATCCATTTTTTTCAATGAAGGCAGGCTGGCCAGTTCTAATTGAGAGACAAGCCCTTTGCTCTGTTCCGGAAATTTGATTTCTTTTAAATTCTCACAATCGAATACATGTAGTACATTAGAGACTGTTTTATCAAAGTCGGTTGCTTCCTGATTGGTGACAAGTGTTTTTGATAGATCCAGTTCTGTCAAATATTTGTTGTTGCTTGAACCGAAACTTGCCAACTTGGCAGATTGTGAAAGATCAATGCCCTCAGGGGTCTCTGCATTCAGAATGAAAAGGGCTTTAAGGTTGTCACGAGGCATAAGATGAGCAACCGAACAATGATTCATGCACTCAACTTGCACATAGAATGGTTTGTAGAAAGGATTATTGATAAAATATTCTAATCCTTCAATTGAATGTATATTTTCATTATCCGCATACCAGGCATCTATGTTAATGCCGCTGCCTTGTTCGGTCAGGGCCATTGGCTTACTAATGTCAATCTGGTTTCCATCTTTTGTAAACAGGCTTGCAAACTTCGATTTCAGATAAGTGCGGAAGTATTCATCGGGAATATCACGCAAGGTGGTATAGGCTTGCAGGGTTCCGTTTGCATTTTGCATCTGCATGTCGGTGGCTGCACTGGCGGCATGGAATGGAACCAGATCCTCTATATTGTATTTGGCCGTTTCCGGTAAATAAAATTTGGTGAGTGGATGTAAGACAGTAGTGCTCATTTCATCATTTACCATTTTCACATCTACCAAACCTTTAAAATCATATATTTTATTACCTGATAAATCAATCGCAGTAATGTTTTTGGGCAATGCGGAGAAGTCGAAAACGGGGCCATACTCATTGTTCGATAGATTAATTTCAGCAAGGTTAGGCAATACTTCCAGTCCCGATAGATTAGCAATTTGGGTGCCCGATAGATCAAGCGAAGTTGTACTTTTTACTTTATCATCCTGTACCAGTTTGCCTTCTGCATTAAAGGTATATCCTTTTTGTTGCAAGATAGTTCTTAGTTCAGTATTTGTCACTTCCACTCCATTCCAATCAATGTTGTTATCGTTAGTACATGAAGTGAAACATATACCGGAAACTGCTATAAACGTGCTAATATACGTTTGAATTTTGTTCATTGTTTAATGATGGGTTTTTTGATAATTAATATTTGTTTTAATCCGGTTACAAAGTTATATGCGGTTTAAAATATGTACAATACCCATTTATGGGTATTCTGCTGTTGAAGTTTAATAGTAAACTTTTTAATATAAATATATTTTATTGGTTGTTGTAGTTTGTATTTTATAAGATGACTTTTTATAGAAGATATTTATGTTAAAAAGAATCGTGCTATTACTGCTTGTGTAGAGGACGGTTAAAGCGGTATTTCATCGAGATTATAAAATAACTTCCTATTTGTTGGGTGTGGTGTTCGGAAAAACCACTCGATGTCGTACTTCGGCTGTAGTTTTTCTTTTGATTCAGCATGTCTGCCCAATAGACTGATAATTCGGCCTGCTTTTTTTTCAGGAAGCGCCAGGTGATACCTGTATTCCATACTATCTGGTTGTCTTCTCCCTGCCGGATATTTGTACCATTACGAAAAGTATAGGTCGCGTCGGTTTTTAATTGTATGTTGCCGGGTAAATCGGCATAGGCATTGAATCCCAGAGAATAGTTACGGGTGTACGTATTTGTCTGCCGTAATGAATTGGAAGAGTGTTGAAAGCGCCAGTTCCCATTCAGGTCGATACTTCCCCATTTAGGGAAGTATCCCAGTCGTAAATTTGCGTTCAGTCCGGTGTTATGGGTAGTACTGTGGTCCGGTTGTTCACTTTCCCCTTCATTGATGAGACCGACATTTTGGATAAAAGATCCTCCTCCGGCGGCCGAAATATTAAAACTACGGATGCGTTTCTGGTAACGTAGTGTTCCATGGATGTTCCAGTTACCATTTATGTTTACCGGATAACTCTCTCGCCCTCCCGTTTGACGGTTATAGGTAATGGTACGGGTCTGGCTGTTTACCTCGTTTTGCCAGTTCAATGTAGCGAATATACCTTTTCGGATGTTTTGTGCTTCCAAACGGACAGATTGGCTATATGAGGGCTTCAGGTCAGGATTGCCGCGTGTGATATTTAGCGGGTCGCTATTGTCGGTCAGTGAAAGCAAGTCGGGTAGGGAAGGTTGTCGGGTATCTCCCCGATAGTTCAAGCGTATCAGACTTTTCCCTTTTTTCCACAGAATGGTGAATGTCGGTCGGAATCCGACTGAATACATGGTAGTATCAGCTTGTCTCAGCCCTGTCTTCTGATCCAGACTGCGTTGCTCAGGCTGAATCGATAGTCCGGTAACAATGTTCCATACCCGGGTGGAGTAGTTTATATGGAAAGAGACTTCGTGTCCGAGTGTGCGACTGTGGCTTCGGTTACTAAGGCTGTCGGTATATCCGGTTTCATACTGCGGAGGCAGATAGCCGGGAGGATCTGTTGTTTCATCCGTCAGACCGGATAGGTTATAAGTGTTACGGTCGCTCTGCTGTTTGCTATAGTTCAAATTGTAAGAGAGCTGCATTTGAACCTTTTTTGTAAAAGGGTGAGTGAATATCAGTCCGATATTCTGATTCCGGTTTCCGTTAGGGCTTCGCTGATATTGATTCCGATAGAGAACCGAGTCATTCCCTAAGCTATTTTCCAATCGGTAATAGGTGGTTGACGAAATAGTGAAACTTTCATTTTTACCTTTGCTGTCACTATATTGTGCCATCAGGCTGAGGCTGCTTCCTTTTCGGTTTATTTGGCGCGTGATGTTGGCATTGAAAGTATATTGGAGGCGCTTGTCTGTAGATAATGAATTCATTGTTATATCGTTGAGTCGCATATCATCGGGGATATTACCGATATTGCCCAAAGGGTCTGATGTTTCGAGATTGGGATTTTCGTCGAATGCGGCTTGCCGGTTGTTATTGGTGTTGTTCCCTCTACCTGAGTTCAGATTGCCGGAGAAGCTCACAAAGGTCTTTTCGTTTATTTGCCAACGCAGGGCAAGCATAGAGTTTATGGTATGGTTTCGGTTTGTACTTTCACCGGCAGAATATTGGTATTTATTTCCCGTACTCAGGTATTGTTCATAGTATCCGGCCGATTTATTACCGTTATTGTTATGATTATAAGTCGTATTACCATTAATGGTCAAATTTTTGCCGAATCTTTTCACAAAGTTAAGTGCTATGTTATCCTGTATATTGTCCTTGTAACTGGTTGTCATGTTACGGTTACCCGAACGGACGATCAGTGAAAGGTTCTCACCGCCTTTTTTAAAGTAGTTACCTAATAATTCAAGGTCCTTCTTATTATAGTTGCCCAGTCCGGCTTTACCCGATGCCAGCAAAGTGCTGTTGAATTCTTTTTTGGTTTGCAGGTCTAAGACATAATTTTCTTTTCCGCTACTGACTCCTGTCATTTTTTCCAGATCACTTTTTTTATCGTATACCTTTATTTTATTGATCAGTTCTACCGGTAAATTTTCCAATGCCAGACTGTTATTTCCGGAAAAAAAGGTTTCACCGTTAACGTTGATTTCAGTAATGGGCAGACCATTATAGACCAGAGTTTTATCTTTGCTGTTGTATTCCAACCCGGGAATACGTTTTACGAGATCTTCCAGATAACTACCTTCCGGTGTTTTATAAGCAGACGCATTGATTATGGTAGTATCGCCTATCTGCTCTATTTCACGTACTTGTGCGGTAACTGTTACTTCATCCAGTTCGATACCCTCTTTCAGTACAATGTTTTCCAGATGAATGTCAGGAACATTTTCTGTTAACTTATGGAATACTGGTTGCATTCCTGTATAAGAAACTTTCAATAAATAGCGTTTATCTTTGTACGCAGGATACCGGAGGCTAAACTTCCCATTTGCGTTGCTTGTCGTGCCTTTAACAAGCGTAGAATCTTTTTCGTTGATGACGAGAACGCTGGCGTAAGGTAAGGACTCTTTTTCTTTTGCGTCTGCTGCCATGCTCCATATTTGTCCGCTGACTCTTTGGGACTGTTGGGCATATAGCTCAATAGCCATTCCGGAAATTAAAAGCAATAAGATACAGGTTTTACGCACGTCCATTTCGTATGTTTAGTATGAATGGTTGCAAAATTAGCGAGTTTCAGGTTTGCGTTCAATACCTTTTATTAGGTATAATAATCAGATTTATGAGTCATAGTTCTCAATGCATGTAACCGGAATTATATATAAAGGGTGGGAGTGCAGATTATCGGATATAAAAAAAGGCTACTCTCACGAGCAACCAATCTTTGTTAACCTTAAATCTAATACTATGAAAAACACATTGCAAATGTACGGATTTGGATTATATCTGCAAATTATTCGGATATAAATCTCCATTTTGTAACGTTATTTAGCGAATTGTCGTTTTCTGTTAACGTTTGATGTGTCCTTTTTAGAGCTTTCGGTCTTCTTACTCCTGTTTCCCTCTTTTAATTAGGCGATTCCCTCCGAAGATGTAGGTTTTTTCTTTTTCCTGAGATCATTTGTTTCTCTACTTTTGTTCACATCAAACTGATATAACTAAAAAACTATACGATATGAAAACTTTAGCTTTCAAATATTTAAAATTGTTTCTGCTGGCAGTGGCAATGGTAAATCTTACTTCATGTGAGATAGAGATAGATGACTTTTATGACGATGATAACATTGGCGGTTCCTATTATAACAAGTCCCTCGATCTTTGCAGTCGTACCTGGGCAGATACGTTTTATGATGCTGACGGAAACTATTGTTATCAGGAGTTGAATTTTTATCTGGACCGTCATGGTGAAGATTATATTCGTGTGGAATATCCCAATGGACGTTATTCCGAATCGGTGTACTCTTTTACCTGGAATTGGGAAGACCGTTCTCAATATTCTCTCCGGATGGTCTATGGTCCCGGTGATGTTTCCTATCTGGATGATGTCTGGATCAGGGGGAATGTACTGAGCGGATACTTGGACGGACATGATAATTATGTTGACTTTACAGGAGTGAGATAACCCGAACCTTTATTGAAATAATTGTAGGCGGATTGATATATTCTTGATATATGTCAATCCGCTTTTTCAGTGTTTTTAAATATCTTTGCAGCCCGAAAAGGATTAAGGTAAAATGACACACAGAATTCAACAGGAGAGCATAAAGAGGCGCTTGGCAAAACTGGCCGCTCCGATTTTTATTGAAACATTACTGATAATGATGCTGGGAGCGGTCGACACCATTATGCTAAGCCGCCATTCTGATAACAGTGTAGCTGCGGTCGGAGTTGTCAATCAGATTATCATGCTGACTTTCCTGGTGTTTGAAGTGATCAATTTGGGTACGTCCGTGCTCTGTTCGCAGTATCTTGGTGCGAGGCTCGAAAAGAAAGTGGTACAGGTGGTAGGTGTGTCGTTACTTGTTAATTTATTGGTTGGAGGGATTATCAGTGTGCTTCTGTTTACGATGGCCCGCACCATTCTGCAATGGATGGGGTTGGGACCCGAACTGATGGCTGACGGTATGGATTATATGCGTATCGTGGGTGCTTTCGCCTTTTTTCAGGCCATTTCTCTTACACTTTCAGCTTCTTTACGCAGTGCCAATAAGGCTATATATCCGATGTTGGTAACAGTGGTAATCAATATTCTTAATATCATCGGTAACTATTCGCTGATTTTTGGTAAGTTCGGTTTTCCCGAACTCGGGGTAGAAGGGGCTGCAATCTCTACTGCTTTCAGCAGGGGAGTGTCTATGGTTATTCTGTTTATTATTCTGTTCCGCAAACATATCCATCGTTTCCCTTTGGCTTATTTCCGGCCTTTCCCTTTTGTAGAGCTGAAAAATTTGATGCGGGTTGGTCTGCCCTCTGCAGGTGAGCAACTTTCATACAGTTCATCGCAGGTAGTCATTACTTTTTTCATTAACATGCTTGGAGTTGAAGCGTTGGCTACCCGCACCTATTGTGTCAATATCATTATGTTTGTCTATTTATTCAGTATATCCATGGCACAGGGAGGTGCTATCTGTATCGGACATCTGATAGGGGAGAAGAAACCCCATGCAGCATTTCTGCTTGGGAAATATGTGATGAAGAAGTCGGTAATGATTACTTTGATTCTTTCATGTATTATTGCGGCTTCAGGCCACACTCTATTGAGTTGGCTGACTTCCAATCCCGAAATTATCCGTATGGGAGTGATTGTATTGCTGATTGATGTGGTACTTGAAATAGGCCGTCCCATTAATATTTTTGCGACGAATGCCCTGCGTGCAGCGGGTGATGTGAATTATCCTTTTTATGTCGGGTTGATTGTGATGTGGAGTGTTGCTGTCGGTGTCGGTTATTTATTTGGAATTTACTGGGCCTGGGGCATTTGCGGTATGTGGGTTGCTTTTGCTCTCGACGAGAACATTCGAGGAATTATTTTTGTCCGTCGCTGGTATGGGATGAAGTGGGTGAATAAAAGCTTTGTGAGGTCATAAATAGTTGCTATCTTTGCGGACGCTAATGTATCCTTATGCGTTTCACGGATACATTGGCTTATGGATACATTGGTAAATTTTCACATGGAGTGGTTATATAGTCTCTTTATCGAACATTCTGCTTTGCAGGCAGTTGTCGTTCTTTCCCTGATTTCCGCCATTGGGCTTGGATTGGGCAAAATTCATGTTTGTGGCATTTCACTTGGCGTTACTTTTGTCTTTTTTGCCGGAATTCTGGCCGGACATTTCGGATTGTCCATAGATCCGCAGATGCTGAACTACGCCGAGAGTTTCGGACTTATTATTTTTGTGTATGCCTTAGGGTTACAGGTTGGTCCAGGATTCTTTAGTTCATTCCGTAAGGGAGGAGTTACCCTCAATATGCTTGCTATTGCCGTGGTGATTCTGGGCACTCTTCTTACGGTTGTTTGCAGTTATACCACAGAAGTTTCATTGCCCAATATGGTTGGTATCCTGTGCGGTGCCACGACCAATACCCCGGCTTTGGGTGCAGCCCAGCAGACACTGAAACAGATGGGGCTTGAAAGCAGTACACCTGCTCTGGGATGTGCAGTGGCCTATCCTCTTGGAGTGATCGGAGTCATTCTGGCTGTTCTGTTGATCCGTAAACTGTTAGTGCGTCGTGAAGACCTTGAAGTGAAGGAGAAAGATGATGCCAACAAAACCTATATTGCCGCTTTCCAGGTACACAACCCCGCTATTTTTGATAAAAGCATTAAAGATATCGCTCACATGAGCTATCCCAAATTTGTTATCTCCCGCTTGTGGAGAGACGGTAATGTCAGTATTCCCACATCCGAAAAGATCATAAAAGAGGGTGACCGCCTGTTGGTTGTTACTTCCGAAAAAGATGCGTTAGCGCTTACCGTGTTGTTTGGCGAGCAAGAGAATACGGATTGGAATAAAGAAGATATCGACTGGAATGCCATCGACAGCCAGTTGATTTCACAACGCATTGTCGTTACCCGTCCAGAGTTGAACGGGAAGAAGTTGGGAGCTCTTCGTCTTCGTAATCATTACGGAATCAATATCAGCCGTGTATACCGTTCGGGTGTGCAGTTGTTGGCTACTCCCGAACTGACATTGCAGTTGGGTGACCGCCTGACAGTAGTCGGTGAAGCAGCTGCCATTCAGAATGTGGAAAAGGTACTTGGAAATGCTGTTAAAAGCTTGAAAGAACCCAATCTTGTGGCTGTGTTTGTAGGCATTATCCTGGGATTGGCTCTGGGTGCCGTGCCGTTTTCAATTCCCGGTATTAGTACACCCATTCGCCTCGGATTGGCGGGCGGACCTATCATTGTGGGTATCCTGATCGGAACTTTCGGTCCCCGTTTGCATATGATTACTTATACCACCCGTAGTGCCAATCTGATGCTGCGTGCTTTGGGATTGTCACTTTACCTTGCCTGCCTGGGATTGGATGCAGGTGCCCATTTCTTCGATACGGTTTTTCGTCCCGAAGGTCTTTTGTGGATCGGCCTTGGCTTCGGTCTGACCGTTGTGCCTACTGTGCTTGTGGGTTTCTTTGCTTTTAAGATTATGAAGATCGACTTTGGTAGCGTTTCCGGCATGTTATGTGGCAGTATGGCCAATCCGATGGCGCTGAACTATGCCAATGATACCATTCCCGGGGATAATCCGTCGGTAGCTTATGCTACGGTTTATCCGTTGAGTATGTTCCTCCGCGTCATTATAGCCCAGGTGTTGCTCATGTTTCTTCTGTAATCATTTTAGGGTGAATTTTAAAATTGTAAATCGTTAAATCGTAAATCATATGACTGCTCAAAGTAATATAACCCCCGAAAGTATCGTTGCCGATCTGCGTTATCTGCAACTGCTTTCACGCAGCTTCCCGACCATTGCCGCCGCCAGTACCGAAATTATCAATCTTGAAGCTATTTTGAATCTCCCTAAAGGAACCGAACACTTTCTGACTGATATACATGGCGAATATGAAGCTTTCCAGCATGTGCTGAAGAACGCTTCGGGAGCCGTAAAGCGGAAAGTAAACGAGATCTTCGGCCACACTCTCCGTGAAATTGAGAAGAAAGAGCTTTGTACCCTTATTTATTATCCGGAAGAGAAACTGCAGTTGATAAAAGCTACCGAAACAGATATTGACGATTGGTATCTGATCACGCTCAATCAGCTGGTGAAGGTGTGCCAGAATGTATCTTCCAAATATACCCGTTCGAAGGTTCGCAAATCATTGCCGGCCGAGTTCTCCTATATCATTCAGGAATTACTTCACGAGTCAACTATCGAGCCCAATAAGCATGCTTATATCAATGTGATTATCAGTACTATCATTTCAACCCGTCGTGCCGACGATTTTATCATAGCCATGTGCAATCTGATACAGCGTCTTACGATCGATTCACTCCATATCGTTGGCGATATCTACGACCGTGGTCCGGGTGCCCATATCATTATGGATACTTTGTGCGATTATCACAATTTCGATATCCAATGGGGGAATCACGATATTCTCTGGATGGGAGCGGCATCGGGAAATGAAGCGTGCATGGCCAATGTCATTCGCCTTTCCATGCGATATGGTAATCTCGGGACATTGGAAGACGGTTATGGCATTAATCTTTTGCCGCTTGCTACTTTTGCGATGGATACTTACGCAGATGATCCCTGCACTATTTTTGCGCCTAAGACCAATTTTGCCGATTCTACTTATAATGAAAAGACCTTGAGGTTGATTACCCAGATGCATAAAGCCATCACTATCATTCAGTTTAAGCTGGAGGCAGGCATCATCAATCGTCGTCCGGAGTTTGGTATGGAAGGACGCAAACTACTTGAGAAAATCGATTTTGAACGAGGGGTATTTGTTTATGAGGGCAAAGAATATTCGTTGCGTGACACAAACTTCCCCACGGTCGATCCGGCAGACCCTTATCGCCTGAGTGATGAAGAACAGGAGTTGATCGAAAAGATACACTATTCGTTTATGAATAGTGAGAAGTTGAAGAAGCATATGCGTTGTCTCTTTACCTATGGAGGTATGTATCTGGTGTGCAATTCCAATCTGCTTTATCATGCCTCTGTGCCTCTCAACGAAGATGGAAGTTTCAAACATGTGAATATCTGCGGAAAAGAATACTGGGGAAAGAATTTGCTGGATAAGATCGATCAGCTAATCCGTACGGCTTATTTTGATGAAGATGACGAAGAGGAGAAACGCTTTGCGATGGATTATATCTGGTATCTGTGGTGTGGTCCGGATGCTCCCTCGTTCGATAAAGATAAGATGGCTACTTTTGAACGTTATTTCATTGCGGACAAAAGTTTGCATAAAGAGACGAAAGGATATTATTATGCGTTGCGTAATAAAGAAGAAATCTGTGACCGTATTCTTGAAGAATTCGGAGTGACGGGACAACATACTCATATTATCAACGGGCATGTGCCGGTAAAAACCATAAAAGGGGAACAACCCATGAAAGCAGGTGGAAAATTATTGGTGATCGATGGCGGCTTTTCAAAAGCCTATCAACCGGAGACCGGTATTGCCGGATATACGCTGGTGTATCATTCGCATGGGCTGCAGTTGGTCCAGCATGAACCTTTCCAGTCTACTCAGAAGGCAATAGAGGAGGGGCAGGACATTAAGTCGACTACTTTTGTTATTGAATTCAATTCACAGCGGATGATGGTGAAAGATACCGATAAGGGGAAAGAGCTGGTAACGCAAATTCAAGATTTAAAGAAGTTATTGGTAGCTTATCGGATCGGGTTGATCAAGGAGAAGGTCTGATCAGGTTCACCACAGAGTCCCACAGAGGAATAATTTAAATATAAACTCTGTGAGACTCTGTGGTAAATCAATTAGAACAGAACCACTCCCGCTTCAGCGATCAGTCCCTTGTCATAAGTCTTGGCTTTATTATAGTAACGGCTGCCACCATAACCGCCGGTTACGAATAAACCGAATTTATCCGTAAACCGATATTCCAGATTGAGGCGTGCCTGTAAGGCATAGAGACGCGCCGGAATACCTTCTACTTTTTTATTCCGGAAAGTTTCGATGTGCTGAAAGCCTAAATCGCCACTTACAAACAGATTTTTGTAGAGAGGAAGTTCGAGACCTGCCCGGTAGAATAAAGCTGCAGAAAATTTGTCATTGAAGTCGAGATAATGTGTACCTCCACCGAGTATAGTGTAGAAGAGTTTGTTCTTAAAGCGGGCACCTACATTGATTTTGGTTCTGTTGCCTCCAAATACCATTAATTGTACTTTGGTTTGCGGATTTGCATTGACCAGTCCCAATTGGAGCCCTTTCATGTCATCTTTATAATAATTGAAAAGTCCGATTTGCAATCCTTTCGCTTTCGACGCAAAATTGAACAACCCCAATTGTGCTCCGTTCATTTGGCCGCCGGTCACGTTGGCGAGTGCGGAGAGTTGCAATCCATTCATTTTTTCTCCCACTACATTCAGCAGTCCCGACATCATAAGTCCGTCATATTCCTCACCGGTTACGTTGGCAAGGCCTGCCAGTTGTACACCTGCGGCTTTATCACCTGTGATGTTCATGATACCACTGATCATTAATCCGCGTGTATTGTCTCCGGCGATATTGCTTAAGCCGGTAATCAATACGCCTTTCGCTTTATTTCCCGTAATATTTACGAGTCCCGAGACGGACAATCCTGCCAGGTCGTTACCATTTACGTTACTGATACCTCCAATTTGTACGCCACGCATACTTCCTCCGGCAAGATTGGCGAGCCCGGAGATTTGAACACCGTTCATATCGTTTTGCACCATACTGCCGAAAGCATTGATACCTACACCATGTAACTTATGCATAGCCGAGAAAAGTCCCAGGTTGACATAAGTAGTCTGTGTACTGTCAAGTGGTTGCGTACATGCTTTTTTCCATAAAGAAAGATTAATTCCACCACTTTTATTTCCGCCTTTATTCTGTGCAGGCAGACAGACTGCAGCCGAAAGAAGAGCTGCGACAAGAATGATTTTCTTCATAAGCTAAGTTTTTAAAACGCAAATTACGCAGATTTGCACGGATTATCCTATTAAAATCTATGCAAATCTGCGTAATCGATGTCTTTTTAATGAAAATAGAAATTATTTTTAACCTTTGGCTTCCTGATACAAGAAGCGTTTGATACTCTTTTTCGGAGTCTTTTCAAACTCTTCCGGATAGATTTTCATTTTCGAAATCTGGCTATAAGCCGGGAGCATTTCATTCAGGGTAATCCGGTTTTCCTCCATTACCCGTTCCATATCTTCATTCTTCAAGCCATGCGCGAAGGCTTCGTCAAAATCCGGATAAACCAATCCTACCAGTTTGTCGTTTTGTTGTACGATAATACTTTCGGCCACGTATGGCAGGTTGTTCAGTTTATCTTCTATTTCCTCCGGATAGATATTTTGTCCGCTGGCACTGAGCAACATGTTTTTGCTACGTCCCTTGATTGTGATGTTTCCTTCGGCATCTTCCAAAGCGAGGTCACCGGTATGCAGCCAGCCGTCTTTGTCGATCACCTGGGCGGTAGCCTCTTCATTTTTGTAGTAACCCAACATTACGTTCGGACCTTTGCAAACAATTTCGCCTACCACATTCTCCGGGTCGGGCGAAAGGACTTTCACCTCCATGTTGAGTGCAGCTTTTCCACATGAACCCGGTTTGAAGCGTTTCCAGTCTTCGTAACAAATAATAGGACCGCACTCGGTCATACCATAGCCCACTGTATAAGGGAAGTCAATCATTCTTAGGAATTGTTCTACCTCCTGGTTGAAGGCGGCTCCACCTACAATGACAGCTTCAAAGTTGCCGCCAAAGCCTTTTATCATCTCTTCGCGTACCGTTGCTTTAATCTTATCATTGATAATCGGCACTTTAAGCAGCAACTTCATGGTAGGAGTCTCCAACTTCGGAAGTACGCTCTTCTTGATGATTTTTTCGATAATCAGCGGAACAGCCACAATCAGGTTGGGTTTTACCTCGGCAAACGCCTGGAAGATAATCTTTGGGCTTGGCATGCGGGTGAGGAAGTAGATCTGACACCCTACCGCAAATTCATACAGGAACTCAAAGGCCAGTCCGTACATGTGTGCCATCGGCAGCATGGATACGATCTTATCACCTGCTTTCAGTGGAAGTACCTCGAAAGCGAAAGTCGTATTCGACCATAAGCTGCGATAGGGGAGCATTACACCTTTTGAATAGCTGGTGGTTCCCGAGGTATAGTTGATAACAGCCAGTTCTTCAGGCTGATCCTTATGATATTTGATATGTTCCTTACGGAAATTTTTGGGGAATTTCTTCCCGAACATTTCGTTGAGGTGTTCACGTGCGTGAGTCAGTCGTTCGCTACGTGATACCAGCAATGTAAAATCGTTCATCATCAGGATACCTTCGAGCAACGGCATGGCAGACTCATTGAGGTTTTCCCAGACCACGTCTCCTACAAACAGGAGTTTGGCTTCCGAGTGATTGACGATATTGTGTACATTATCTGCTTTGAATTCGTGTAAGATGGGGACGATAACCGCTCCATAAGTGAGAGTCGCGAGGAAAGTAACTCCCCAATGGGAACTATTTCTTCCGCAAACGGCTATCTTGTCTCCTTTACGGATTCCGCTTTCTTCAAAGATGATGTGGAGCTTTTCTATTTTGCGGGCTACGTCTTTATACTGTAGGGTGGCACCCTTATAATCTGTCAGGGCATCCAGATCCCAATTGTTTTTGATACTGTTTTCAATGTAAGCTATAAAACTTTGTTCCATTGTTTTTTGCACATTTGATGATAAATTGTGCAAATATAGCCATTTAATTGAGATTTGAAAACTTAGAAGCTATTTAAATTTTTCTTTTGCAGCTTTCATTGTATTCATCACGGGATAACACGAAGGACATAAAGTTTTATTTTTTTCTATTTTAAAACTCTGTGTCCTCTGTGCCCTCTGTGGTGAATAATTATCCCAGATACCACTCGTACATTCTTTGTACCCCCTCTTCAATATCGATCTTATGATGCCATCCGAGGTTGTGCAATTTCGACGGGTCGGTAAGTTTTCGCATGGTTCCGTCCGGCTTACTGCTGTCGAAAGTCAGCTTTCCCTGATAGCCGACTGTGCTTACAATCAGTTCTGCCAGTTCGCGGATCGTTATTTCTTTTCCGGTACCTATGTTGATGTGGCAGTTGCGGATATCTTTTGTTCCGGCTTTGTAGGTATCCTTGAAGTCCACATGTTCCATTACGAATACGCTGGCATCGGCCATTTCTTCACTCCAAAGGAACTCGCGTAGCGGTGTCCCGGTTCCCCAGAGTGTCACTTCTTTTTCAGTAATACCATATTTCCGGAGGATTTGCAGAATCTCTTCGTTAGAGTTGACACCACTGATGCCTTCCACCGGACGCAGGTTCATGTCTTTACGCACAGCTTCCCAATCTCCTTTTTTCAGGCAATGTGCCAAGTGAATTTTACGGATCATGGCAGGCAGCACATGACTGCGTTCCAAGTCAAAGTTATCGTTCGGGCCATACAGGTTGGTCGGCATCACGGCGATGTAATTCGTTCCATATTGCAGGTTGAAGCTTTCGCACATTTTCAGTCCGGCTATTTTGGCTATGGCATAAGGTTCGTTGGTATATTCCAGCGGAGAAGTGAGCAACACGTCCTCTTTCATCGGCTGTTCGGCATCTCGTGGATAGATGCAGGTACTTCCCAGAAAAAGCAGCTTTTTCACTTGATGGCGGAAACTTTCTCCGATCACGTTCTGCTGTATCTGTAAGTTCTTGTAGATAAAATCTGCACGGTAAATACTATTGGCCATGATCCCTCCTACAAAAGCGGCAGCCAGAAATACGTACTCCGGCATTTCCTCATCAAAAAACTGCTTTACGGCCGCACCGTCCAATAAGTCCAGTTCCTTATGTGTGCGTCCCACCAGATTCGTATATCCCTTTTCCTGCAGGTTTTTCCATATAGCCGAACCCACCAGTCCGTGGTGTCCGGCTACATAAATTTTTGCGTTTTTATCCATTCTGTCAATCATGTTTAGTCGCAATCATTCTTTTCACTTTGGCCATATCATGGCGTACCATGATTTTTACCAGTTCCGGGAATGGTGTTTTGCATGGATTCCATCCCAATACGGTTCTGGCTTTGGTCGGGTTACCGAGCAATTGTTCCACTTCGGCAGGGCGGAAATATCTCGGGTCGACCTCTACCAGTACTTTACCGGTGGCTGCGTCAATTCCTTTTTCATTTACGCCTTCGCCTTCCCAACGCAGGTTGATGCCTATTTCGGCAAATGCCAGTGTACAGAATTCGCGGACGGTATGCATTTCACCGGTAGCGATTACGAAATCTTCGGGTACGTCATGTTGCAGGATCAGCCACATACATTCTACGTAATCTTTGGCATAGCCCCAGTCACGCTTGGCATCCAGGTTACCCAAATATAATTTATCCTGTTCGCCTTGTGCGATGCGTGCTGCTGCCAGCGTGATCTTACGGGTTACGAAAGTCTCGCCGCGGCGTTCACTCTCGTGATTGAATAAGATACCGTTTACGGCAAACATTCCGTAACTTTCACGATAGTTCTTAGTGATCCAGAAACCGTATTGCTTGGCTACTCCATACGGAGAACGCGGGTAGAACGGAGTCGTTTCGCTTTGCGGCACTTCCTGTACTTTTCCGTAGAGTTCGGAAGTGGAAGCCTGGTAGATGCGTGTCTGCTTTTCCAGTCCCAGGATGCGGACAGCTTCAAGCATACGCAATGTACCGAGTGCATCCGCCTCGGCGGTATATTCCGGTACATCGAACGATACTTTTACGTGGCTTTGTGCCGCCAGGTTGTATATCTCGTCGGGTTGTACTTGCTGGATGATGCGGATCAGTGAACTTGAGTCGGTCATATCTCCGTAGTGCAGGTTGACTGTACGTTTCTGTTTCATATCGCGCACCCATTCATCAAAGTACAAGTGTTCGATCCGGCCTGTATTGAAAGAAGATGAACGGCGCAGGATGCCGTGTACTTCGTAACCTTTCTGAAGAAGAAACTCGGCGAGGAATGAACCATCCTGTCCGGTAATACCTGAAATAAGAGCTTTTTTCATGTCTATTGTTTTGAGTTTATAATCTTTTTGACGATGCAATATTCGGTATTTTCATAAGAACGGGCAATCTATCTGCTGAATTATTTTCTTTTTTCAACGGAAAAAACTTATCTTTGCTGTAATTTATTAAAATAGAAATGAATATTGTGATTTTTAATATTAAAATATCTATTCTATTTTATATAATGGATTTTATTTTAAATAAATTCATATATGAATGATATATTTGATGAATTGGCGTTGTCCAACTACTGGAATGGAAAACTTCCGAAAGTGGAATTTGCCCGTAAAAGTTACACAAACCGTATATTCGGGTATGTAGGTAACCGCCTTGTAAAGGTCCTGACCGGACAGAGAGGGGTAGGTAAAGGATGCCTGTTGCGGCAGATCATCTACCAGTTGATTGCCGATGGTGTTTCATCACGGAACATTCTATATATAAGTAAGAAGTTCACAGATTCGGGCGTACTTTCCGGCTATCGTGATCTGGACGACTTGCTTTTTATCTATCGTGAGAAAATCCATCCGGTAGGTAAAGTCTATATTTTTATTGAGGAAATACAAAAAGTGGAGGGCTGGGAACATTTTGTCCATTCCCATTCACAGGATTTTGTAGATACTTGCGAGCTGTTTATCAGTGGTTCCAACCAGGATATGCTTTGGGGTGAAGCCGAGAAGCTTTTGGCCAGACATTACGTCAGTTTTGAGATATTTCCCTTCAGTTTTTCCGAGCATAGGATATTGGAGAGGGTAGAGGCTACCGGCAAAAATTACGCGGACTATATGGGTAAGGGGGCACTACCCATTCTTTTCAATCTTTCGGATGCGGAGGCCGGATGGAAAGCCATTTCCGCTCTCCGCGATACGATTCTGTTTCGTGATATCATCCGTCGATATCGGATTAAGGATGCCCGCCTGCTCGAAGATGTGTTCGTCTATTTGTGCACCCATCTCGCTGAGTTGATTACCATCGGTCAGCTGGTCAGTCACTTTGCTACCCAGAACCGGAAGACGAGTTATGATACGGTCGCCAATTATATCTGCTATCTGGAAGACACCTCTCTGATTCATCGCGTGGAACGTTATCAGATCCGCAGCAAAGAGATTCTTCTGGGTAGCTGCAAATACTATATTAATGATTGGGCATTCATGCGCCATCTTTATCCTTTTTTTGCCGGTTCTCGAAAATCCTGCTTTGAGAATCAGGTTTATCTGGAACTGCGGCGTGCCGGATATACCGTTTTTGTAGGTGTGCTTCGAGGAGGCAAACTGGTCGATTTTGTTGGCAGGAAGAAAGACCGCATTGTGTATTTGCAATGTGCACCTCTGCTCAATGATGATTTTCAAGTGGAGCAAATGTACAATACGCTGGAGATGATACAAGACAATTATGAAAAGTGGGTCGTTTCTATGGACGATACCACATTGCCCTCCAAAGAAGGGATTCGTCACATACAAGTCTGGCAACTGCCTGAAATACTATAGTCTGACAATCTTTTTTGATAGCTTTGATGTCCGGATGATGCCGTTTACGAAGTTAACATCTTGTCGTTTACGAAGTTAATATCATAACATTATGAAGTTAAAATCGTATCTTCGGGAAGTTAACTTCCTGAAGTCACGATTTTAACTTCGTATTAGTGCTTTTGTGATCGCTTTTCAACCCCTTGAGAATCAGTGTTCGTTTCCGGAGGAAAACAGCTGCATTCTTTAATTGATTGCAAGCAAACAGCATTTTCCAGAATATAAAAATGTACTGTTTGTCAGAAAAGTTCTTTTTTAGGTTCCGCTTCTTTTCTTTGCCCGGTTCAACGCTGCGATCATGTATTTTCCTTTTGCTCCGATGTTACTCCAGTTCGTGCTGCAAATCAGTTTCCATACAGGGGTTCCTTTTCTCCCGTAATCCGACAGTCTCAGGATTGCTTCGATCTCTTTTTCGTCTGTTATTCCGAATCGTTCCAGGTTTCCCATTAATCCCACGTAGTTGTGTGTCATCGTATTAAATGCGTATCCGGGCATACTGACCGGCGCAGCATTGACTTCCTCTTCCTTCCCCCTTGGGGGAGCTGAGGGGGGAAATTCTTTACTTTGCTTTACTTTACTTTGTTCGGTATTGCATGCATTTTTTGCATCAGAGCCTGCATCCTGCTCTACATTTTGCGGGCAGACGGTCTTTTCTTCATTGCATGTCTCTTTCGGTTTTATCAGTAGATAAGGCATGGCTGTCCAGTTCCTCTTTCTTCGCTTGGTTGCCTCTATCCATACTTTTTGTATTGCTTCAGAGGTCAGTACTTTATGTTCCGCATAGCTTCCCCTGTCTATCATTCCTTTCTCGATCATTATCTCGATAATCCCCTGCACCTCTTCTGCGTCTGCCTCTTTTCCCGTCTTGTTGGCGAAAATAAGGCATTGTTCCTCACCCCACGGAATATAATATCCTTCTTTATATATCTTGCATAGGAGTTTCAGTACAATCGCGAGTCCTTTCATGCCATATTTTGCTTCTATTACCTCCATTGCGTTCTCTTCCATAAAATTTACAGCTATTGGAAAGTAATTTATTCCATCGTATGTTGTTGCCATAATTGTTAAGTTGTTATGTTGTTGATTAATTGGTCACTGAAAGATTCTCCTATACGATCGCTCTCCATTCCATGAAATTCTCTATTTTGAAGGTCATCCACCTTTGTTGCTCCACATCCCGGTAGACCACTGTGTTTTTTATTTCCATCGGGTCATACTGCTTTCCGAAATCTTTTTCGTATCCCACCAATGTTCCTTTCACCAGTTTGAATGTTCCGTCCTGTTTCATATAAGCTATGGCTGCATGTCCATATTGCATATATTCTATAAGGGCTTCCAGTCGTTCTGCCATCCATTCGGAGCACTGTTCTGTGTAGTCCTTTTCGAGCATGATTTGTTTTTTCCATTTTCCTTTCATCATTTCGTTTTTCGATACTGCTTTCCTGTTCTTTTTCATAATTGATTTTTTAAAGTTTATTAATGAGTTATTGTCGGGCTTTTATTTTTACCCGTGGCAAAGTACGGTAATAAGTTTTGAATAGACTAATCCTGTAAAAGTACTTTAGAAAGGGACTTTTACAGGATTTTAACAATCGGTTATTCGCTTTCATTTCGCTTTTTCCGGAATGCTCTGGCATATTTTTTCAGCTCTGATAGAAAAGAACGTTTATTAGGCTCTGTAGCAATGCCTTTGCGCTGATATTCAAAGGTGAGATATTCTTTTATTGTTTCCTGTAGTTCTTCAATGGGTCTGTTTTCCATGTCGTTGATTCCGCCTTTGATAAAGCTTTCGGTAAGTGCCTCCATTAGCTTTCCTTTGCCTTTTGTGATGCGTAGTGGTTCTCTAACCTTTTGATTGAGGCTGAATTGCAAGTCGGCTTTACCCGCAAAGATTACTTTTCCATTTACTTCGATGGTTACTAAGTTATCATTCAATGAGATAACTACTTTTTTTCTTCCATAATGTTAGTTATTAAATGAATTTATGAAAGGACAAAGTTTGTATAAAAAAATATAAATATAAAAGAATACCGGAGTTTTTTTAGCTTAAAGGGAGAATCTTGAAGTGTAAGGATCTTGTTATTAGTTATTTATCTTAAGATATAGGTGTTGTTTCAAAAAACGTTCGTTTGATTGAACAAAGGTAAGGAGTCTGTTTTAATGTACAAAATATTTAGTGGATAAAATTTTATCAAAGATTTTATATTATTGATTCTCAAATACATATAGAGCAAAAAAAGTTCTTTGTTCAGCTACTTTACGATATTCATTTTTTCATCGAAAAAAAACTCAAAAATGCTGTTTCAAAAGACGAACGTTTTTTGAAACACATTCGTTCGTTCTCAACTTCTAAAAATGTTTCGTAAAATTTGACGGTTTGAAAGAGAAAAGATGTCTCGTTCAAACCGCGAAGCGCACCCGAAATAAAGGAAAATTCCCTCAAGTATAAATCGTAAATGTCTGAACAACAGAAGTATTGGTTTGCCGCCCGTACCCGAGATAAACAAGAGTTTGCTATTCGTGACTCTCTTGAAAAATTGAAGACTGAACTTGATCTCAATTACTATCTTCCCACTCAATTTGTCATCCGGCAGTTGAAATATCGTCGAAAACGAGTGGAAGTCCCTGTTATTAAGAATCTTATCTTCATCCAAGCTACCAAGCAAGATGCTTGTGATATTTCTAATAAATACAATATCCAGCTTTTTTATATGAAAGACCTGCTTACCAGGGCTATGCTGATAGTTCCTGATAAACAGATGCAGGACTTCATATTTGTCATGGATTTAGATCCGAATGGTGTCAGTTTCGATAATGACCATTTATCTGTTGGTAGCAGGGTTCAGGTAGTTAAAGGTGATTTCTGTGGTGTCGAGGGCGAACTTGCCAGCGGGGCCAACAAAACTTATGTTGTTATTCGTATTGCCGGTGTATTAAGCGCCAGCGTCAAAGTTCCTAAAAGTTATTTACGTGTCATTTAAGTTATGAATACACTCACTTCTCAAATTGAACAATTACAGAGTCTCGCGCACGAGTTACTCTATTTAGGTGTGGATGGTGCTCCTATTTATACCGATCATTTCCGTCAGTTGAACAAAGAAGTTTTAGAACAATCCGATGCGTTGTATCCTCAGCGCGGTGCTACTCCCGAAGAGGAGGCAAACATTTGTCTGGCATTATTGATGGGTTACAATGCGACCATCTATAATCAGGGTGACAAGGAGGAGAAAAAGCAAGTTGTTCTCAATCGTTGTTGGGACGTACTTGACCAACTTCCTGCTACTTTATTGAAATGCCAGTTGTTGACTTATTGTTATGGTGAGGTGTTTGAAGAGGAGTTGGCGAAAGAGGCGCATACTATCATAGAAAGTTGGAAAGATAAAGAACTTTTGAAAGAAGAATGTGAAATTATGAAAGAATTAATTAATCTTGAAGAGAATCAATATCCTAACAGTGAGATTAAGTGATTTGAATTATGATTAATTTGATTTTTCTTATTTTGTTTTTAATGAATGAATTCTTTGCATTTTATAAGGATACTGTGTAAGAAAATGTATTAATGTTATGAATATAGCGATAATTGGTACTGGATATGTTGGTTTAGTAAGTGGTGCATGTTTCTCTGAAATGGGCAATAATGTTACATGTATTGATGTTGATGAAAATAAAATCAATAAGTTGAAAAATGGAATAATACCTATTTATGAACCTGAGTTAGATGGTTTAGTATCCCGTAATATCAATGCTGGGAGGTTACGTTTTGCAACAGATTTGGCATCCTGTATAAAGGATGTTGAAATCGTATTTAGTGCAGTGGGGACACCTCCTGATGAAGATGGAAGTGCTGACTTGAGGTATGTGCTTGAGGTGGCCCGTACCGTTGGAAGAAATATTGATAAGTATTTGGTTTTGGTAACTAAAAGTACGGTGCCAGTTGGTACTGCCCAAAAAGTAAAAACTGTAGTACAAGAAGAGTTAGATAAACGTAAGATAAATATTGAGTTCGATGTAGTATCTAATCCTGAGTTTTTAAAAGAAGGTAGTGCAATAAACGATTTTATGAAGCCAGATCGTGTTGTCATTGGGGTCGAGTCAGATAGAGCTAAAGAGGTAATGACTCGCCTATATAGACCTATGCTTATTAATAGTTTTAGAGTTATTTTTATGGATATTGCCTCTGCTGAGATGACTAAATATGCTGCTAATTCTATGCTAGCCACTCGAATAAGTTTTATGAATGATATAGCAAATTTGTGTGAACTTGTGGGGGCTGATATTAACATGGTCCGTAAAGGTATTGGTGCAGATGCTCGTATTGGTAGTAAATTCTTGTATGCAGGTTGTGGCTATGGTGGTTCTTGTTTTCCTAAAGATGTGAAAGCGCTTATCAAAACAGCAAAGCAATATGGCTATAATATGAAGGTATTGAAAGCTGTAGAAGATGTGAATGAAAATCAAAAAACAATTTTGTATGATAAACTATTAAAACATTTTGATGGAAAATTAACTGCTAAAATTATTTCGATTTGGGGACTTTCATTCAAGCCTGAAACAGATGATATACGTGAGTCTCCAGCTATTGTTTTGATTCATCTATTATTGAAAGCAGGTTGTCTGATACGCGTGTATGATCCAGTTGCAATGTCGGAATGCAAAAAGATAATGGGGGATGTTGTTACTTATTGTATTGACAAATATGAGTGTGTTGTTGATGCAGATGCGCTTTTAGTAGTTACTGAATGGAAGGAGTTTAGGATTCCATCATGGGATATTTTGAATAAAGTGATGAATACTCCTTTAATTATTGATGGTAGAAATATTTATGATAAGCAAGAAATGAAAGAATATGGTTTTCAATATTATAGCATAGGATAAGTCAGGTGATATATGACTGAGGATCTTAAATCGAAAACTATTTCAGGTATGTTATGGAGTGCTGTACAACGTTTTGGTACTATGGTGATTTCTTTTATTGGAAATATTATACTAGCGCGACTTTTAACTCCTGAAGATTTTGGGTGCATAGGTATGCTGATGGTTTTTATTGAGGTCTCTAATACTTTTATTGATGGAGGATTTGGTTCAGCCATGATTCAGAAAAATAATCCAACTAAAGAAGACTGTTCGACTATATTTTACTGGAATTTAATTCTATCTATATTTTTGTTTATTTTGCTTTTTTATTTTGCTCCTTCCATATCTGTATTTTATAAGATACCTTTATTATGTGATGTGCTTAGAGTTCAGGGAGTTGTGCTTATAGTAAATGCACTATGTATGGTTCAGGTGAATTTGTTATATAAACAATTGAATTTTAGATTGCTTGCAAAAATAAGTTTAATATCAACAATCTTAGGATCTATTGCTGGTATTGTTTTTGCATTGTTAGGCTTTGGAGTGTGGAGTCTGGTATTTAAGATGCTAATACTTAGTTTTGTGCAATGTGCTGCTCTTTGGGTTATGAGTAAATGGCGTCCTTCATTACTTTTCAGTTGGCAATCATTTAAAGAATTGTTTAGTTTTGGAGGATTACTGCTATTGACCTATGTTTTAGATACAATATATGTTAATATTCAGTCGCTTATCATTGGGCATTTCTTTTTACCTAAGGAACTTGGTTTTTATACACAAGCCAAAAAAATTGAAGAGATACCTACTACCAGCTTGTCTACAGTGGTGAATCAGGTCTCTTTTCCTGTTTTTTCACAACTTCAGAATGAAAGGGAGAAACTTAAAACGGGAATGAGGAAATCAATATGCTCTATATCATTTCTAAATTTTCCATTAATGATTTTAATGATTTTGATAGCAAAGCCTCTCATGTTGTTATTATTTACAGAAAAGTGGATAGGAGCAATTCCATATCTTCAGATTTTGTGTGTATGGGGAATGTTTGTAGTTATTAATACAGGCAATTTAAATCTATTTAGAGCTTTGCGTAAGAGTAATATCTTTTTTACTGTTCAATTGATAAAACAAATTACTGGGTTAATAATTATATATGTAGGATTCCAATTAGGTATTTGGGGGATGATGTGGGGAATTGCTTCAACTGCTTATATTGCTTTTTTTATTAATTCTTTTGCATCAAAAAAGGTTATTGGTTATGGTCTTAAAGAGCAAATAAATGATATCTCTCCAAATTTGTTACTGTCTATTTTTACTGGTATAATAGTTTATATAATTTATTTATTTATTCAATCAGATCTTATTATCTTATCAATAATTATTTGTGTTTCGGCATATTTAGTAATTTATTTAGTAATAGCTCATTTTTTACGCTTGGAAGGATATGCTATATATTACAAATTAATAAAAGAAAGGTTTTTTTCTTGAAATAATTATCTGTTGCTGTTATAACTATTTATATTCTGTTTTTAATGCTTATTTATATTTTGATTTTATTTTTCATATTTCTTTGTGTGATGATAGAATGTTCTATAATAAGTATTAGAAATAAATTGTTGCTTTTTTATTTTATTCTATTCTTACTTTTATTAGTGTCGGCAATTCGTTATGATGTAGGAGTTGATTATGTTAACTATGCTGAATTATATGAAGAGTCTTCCGTGCCGAATATTAGAATAAAAGAGGCTGGGTTTGCATTGTTCTTTTACATCTTTAATTATTGGGGATTTCCGTATGAATATTTTATTGTTTTGTTTTCTTTTTTAACTATTTCCTTTTTTTCTCGATATGTTAAAATCAACTCTCCATATATATTCTTGTCTGTACTTATATTTTATAGTTTTGGACAGTACTATTTTAACACGTTTAATATAATAAGACAAGCTTTAGGAACTTATATATTCCTTTACTCTTTAGAACTTATATTGAAGAGGAAATTTAAGCCTTATATTTTGATTTGTTTAATTACTACTTACTTTGTTCATGCATCATTTATTGTATTAATACCGATGTATTTTATTTTACGACATTCCTATCCTTGGATTACAAAGTTATTGGTTTTAGCTGTTCTTTTATTAGGTTCTAGTATTGTAGCTCATTTAATAAGTATATCTTTTTACTCAATATATTTAGAATTTACTGATTTTTTTTCAGATATATCACCAACTACTTATTTCTTGCTTTTCTTATCTATTCTATTTTTTATATTAGATTTAGGTTGTAAAAATAAAACTCAGAAAGAAGTAATATTATATAATGTAAATTTTATTTCATTGGTACTGCTGCTATTGATATATCAGTTTAATGGTACTCCTCTTGTTATGCCTCTAAGCCGAGTTTCTTACTATTTTACTCCTATATACATAGTTCTTATTCCATTAAGCATATCTCGACTACATATACGAAATAATAGGGCTATATGTATTATTGGTGTTTCTTTAATCTTCTCAATTTTATTTTATTTTTCAATAACAATTAATGGAAAAGATAATAAAATAGTTCCTTATAAAACAATTATAAATAAATAATATATATAGTAATGAAGCCATTGTTAAGTATTGTTGTACCAACAAAAAATCGTTATTTTTATTTGAAACATTTAATTCTTTTAGTAAGCAGTTTTAAATCGGAGAATATTGAATTAGTGATACAAGATAATTCTGAATGCAATAGTGAAATATTAAACTTCTTAAAAGATGGAGATTATTTTAATGTGACGTACTTATATGATTCGCGAAATCTATCTATGTCTGCAAATGCAGATTTGGCAATTTTACATTCATCGGGTGAATATGTTTGTTTTATTGGAGATGATGATGGAGTAACATCGCATATATTAAGTTGTGTTTTTTGGATGAAGCAAAACAATATTGATGCATTGATGTCAAGTCAAACAGTATATTATTGGGGTGACTATAATAAAAATATATCTGGTGACTTTTCCCAAACTCTACTTTATAAAAAGTACTCACAAAGAGTTTATAGACGAGATCCACTTCAAGCCCTTGATAATATAATGAAACAAGGATTTCAAACAAGAGGTGATATACCTTTAGTATATACTGGTATTATAAAAAGAAGTGTGTTGGATCAAATTTATTCAAAGGGGCAAACGTTTTTTCCAGGTCCTTCTCCAGACATGGCTAATGGAGTAGCTTTATGTTTTTTGGTCCATAATTTTGTGTATATAGATTTTCCAATAGTAATTACAGGAACATCTAAAATGACAGGAGGGGGAATTCATAAATTGAAAGGAAGGATTGCTAATATTGAGGATGTACCTTTTATTGATAGAGACGTAAAAAATAAGTGGGAAAGACGAATACCACCTATATGGGCTGGAAGATTTGCTTGGCCAGAAGCAGGTATAAAATCATTAAGGTATATGGGGCATGAGGAATTAATTGCAAAAGTTAATTATGAATTAATGTTGGCAGACTTTACTATATACCATTTATCTTATTGGAGGGTAGCCATTGGCTTCTCAAGGGAAAAAAAGAGATTTCTCTATTATTTTGTAATTCGTTTAATTTGGAAATTATCTAGAGGGATAAAAAATATGTTTACGCGAAAATTTTTGGGGAAAATAAATGGAAATATAATTATTCATGACATTTCTAATATTGAGGAAGCTAATAATTACCTTGTACGGTTGGTACCAGATTTTAGATTGGAAATTCATTGATTATTATATATACAAATAAATAAAGATATGAAAATAACTATTATCGGTTGTGGAAATTCGGGATGTGCCCATGCTTTTAAGTTATCTGAAAATGGACACTCTGTAACACTTTTGAAAACGTCACATGCAATGCATGATGAAAATTTTGATATAATCCAAAAAAATGGTGGAATTTGGGGTATAGATCATACAAATAATAATAAAAAATCATTTCAAAATATAATTTTAGCTACTAGAAATGTAAAAGAGGCACTGAATGATTCAGAAGTAATAATGATAATGACCCAAAGTATTAATCATGAGAGTATTGCCAAGTTGATAGCACCTTTTATACCAAAAACGCTTAAATTATTGGTTGTAATTCCTGGTAATTTGGGAAGTTTATATTTTAGGCAGTATATTTTTGATGAGTCAGTGATTATTGCTGAAGGAGAGTCTACTCCTTATGATGCTAGAATTATTGAGCCAGGAACAGTTACTATTTTATTTAAGAATGTTCGTAATGCATTAGGCTTTTTACCTCAAAATCAGTCATCTCAAGGGTTAGCAATTGCTAGTAATTTATTTGATACGTATAGATATCTGCGTTCAAATGTTATTGAATCAGCACTACATAATCCCAATTTAGTAGTACATACGGTAGGAACTATTATGTCTGCGAGCAGAATCGAGTATTCTAAAGGAGAATTTTGGATGTATAAAGAGGCTTTTAGCCCTTCTATCTGGAATCTGATAACTAAACTGGATGAGGAAAAAAATACTGTTATTAAAAAATATTCTGGTGTACCAGCTAGCTATCTTGATGTAGCAAAATGGCGTAATGAGGAAGATTTGACAAAAGACTCTTTAGACGTTTTTAAATCATATGGAGAGGATGGCGGACCTAAAGGCCCGACTACTATATATTCTAGATATCTTTTAGAGGATGTTGCTAATGGGCTAGTTCTGTTAAGTTCATTTGGCAGTTTAGCGGGCGTGCAAACTCCAGTAACAAATGCACTGATTGAGATTGCCTCATCATTAGTTAATATTGATTTTAGAAGAATAGGAAGAACTCCAGAGAAGTTTAATATTAAATCAATGCAACAATTGGTTTCAATACTTTAATTTTATATGTTTTGCAGGAAGAATATGTTTTCTAAATTACTGTCTCGTTTGGTAAAGTTTATTATACCACTGATATCAATAATATCTCCCAAAGTGAGTGTTAAAATATTATATCGATTATGCTTTAAGCGGAATTTAAATTTAAAAAATCCTCAAACACTCAATGAAAAAATTCAGTGGTTAAAACTTAACTTATATAATAATGATCCACTTGTCAAAATATGTGCTGATAAATACACTGTGAGAGAATATATAAAATCTAAAGGGTGTGGAAGTATTTTGAATGATATATATGGTGTTTATAATAATGTAAATGAAATCCCATGGGATAAATTACCTGATAAATTTGTTTTAAAATGGAATTTCTGTAATGGATTTAATATTATCTGTCAAGATAAAAAGCTATTGAATATTACTAAAGTTTCAAAGCAATTGAGAGTTTGGGGAAAAAGTAATAAACATCTTTTGTATTCAGAATTTCAGTATAGAATCAAAAAAGAGCGGAAAATAATATGCGAACAGTTTATTGAACCTACAGAAGGACACTCTTCATTAGAAGATTATAAGATCTATTGTTTTAATGGTGTAGCTGAATATGTAATGGTTTGCTATGGACGAGAATCGGGAGATCCTAAATTCTACTATTTTGATAGGAACTGGACATTAATGAAATTAAGTGTAGACGCATTAAATATTTCTGATGATTTCTGTTTTCCTAAACCCAAAGGATTGGATGAGATGTTTTACTATGCTAATAAAATATCTAAGCCATTTCCATTTGTTAGAGCTGATTTTTACCTCCAAAATGGTAATGTTATATTTGGTGAATTAACCTTCACTCCTAGTGGAGGATTTGACACAAAACGAATATATGAAACTGACCTGCATTTGGGTCAGAAACTAATTCTTCCCAATATAATATAAATGTAATTTATGACAAGGAAGTGTAAAATTTTATTGTTGACAAATATTTATCCATCACTTGATTTGGACTTATTAAATAGTACTAGCGTTTGTCATTATTTTGCTAGGGAGTGGGTCAAGTTGGGATGTGAGGTGAGAGTTATTTATAGTTATCCTATTTATATGAGATTTTTTCATTGGTTAGCACATGTTTTTGAAGCACGAATAGCAAGTAAAGGTGCGGCTTTTGTTGCTACAAAAAGAATCACACAAGATACGACTTATGTTTTAGAGGGAGTTACTATACATCGTTTCCCTATTTATAAATTATTTCCCAGGATGCAATATTCGCCTAAAAGAATTAATGTGCAAATTGATAAAATAATACAATCTAATTTGGAAGTTGGTTTTGTACCAGATATTATAACGGGACATTTCCCATATCAAAATATTGAAATTATAAATAAGCTGAAAGAAATTTATGGTGCTAAAGCCTGTATGATTCTTCATGGTAATGGGGATAAGTTTAAAGAAATATATCCTAATAACTATCGTCGGCTGATAGATCGAATTGATATATGGGGATATAGGTCATTACCAATAAAAAAACAATTTGAAAATCAATATGGCTCTCCCAAAAAGTCTTTTATGTGTTATTCAGGTATTCCTGAAAAATATTTAAATAATAAATCATGTAAAAATTTTAATCTTTTATGTAATCATTTTATATATGTTGGTTCGCTAATTAAACGCAAACATCCAGTTGCATTAATAACAGCTTTGAGAATTGCTTTTCCTTTAGATGATTTTGATTTAAATATAATAGGTAAAGGTGCAGAAGTAAAGAAAATAAAACGAATGATTCAATCATTTAACTTGGAATCTTGTATTCATTTATTGGGACATTTATCCCGAGAACAAGTTTTTGAAAAAATGACTGCTGCAGATTGCTTCGTTATGATAAGTGAAAATGAAACATTTGGACTAGTTTATTTAGAAGCTATGGCACAAGGATGTTTAGTTATTGCATCTGAAAGAGAAGGTATGGATGGAATTATAGAGCATGGTGTAAATGGATTTCTTTGTAAAGCTGGAGATGCTATTGAATTGTCAAATATAATAAAGCATATTAATAATTTGTCTATTGAAGAAAGAAAAGTTATTTCTTTTAATGCTTTGAATACTGTTCGTAATTTGACAGATAGGCGAGTGGCGCAATTATATTTGGATGCAATTACTGAAAATATAAATTTTTAAAATATATCTTGTATGTTTAAAGACAAAGTACTTTTAATTACTGGTGGGACAGGCTCCTTTGGTAATGCGGTTTTGAAGAGATTTCTAGACTCAGATATAAAAGAGATTCGAATATTCTCTCGTGATGAAAAAAAACAGGACGATATGCGCCATCACCTTCAAAATAAGAAAGTTAAATTTTATATAGGTGATGTCCGTGATAAGCGTTCTGTAGATGGTGTTATGAAAGATGTGGATTATATTTTTCATGCTGCAGCTTTGAAACAAGTTCCCTCTTGTGAGTTTTTTCCTGTTCAAGCTGTTCGGACAAACGTATTAGGTACTGAGAATGTGCTTGATTCAGCCATCGAACATGGGGTCAAGAATGTAGTTGTGCTCTCGACAGATAAAGCTTGTTATCCTATTAATGCTATGGGGATCAGTAAAGCTATGATGGAAAAGGTCGCTATTGCTAAAGGACGTCAAATGGGAGAGGGGGGTCAAACTACCATCTGCTGTACCCGTTATGGCAATGTGATGGCAAGCCGCGGATCAGTGATTCCTTTGTGGGTGGAGCAAATGAAGGCCGGTAAGGATATCACAATAACCGATCCGAACATGACCCGTTTTATGATGACACTGGATGATGCGGTTGATCTGGTGATTTATGCTTTTCAGCACGGGCATAATGGCGACTTGTTTGTCCAAAAAGCACCTGCTGCTACTCTTGATACGTTAGCCCGTTCTTTAAAGGAACTTTATAAAATGGATACCCCCGTACGTGTTATCGGTACACGCCATGGTGAGAAACTTTATGAATCATTAGTGACTCGTGAGGAAATGGCCAAGGCGGAAGATATGGGTAATTATTATCGGATACCTTGTGATGCCCGTGATCTTAATTATGATAAATATTTTGTGGAAGGACAAGAGAAGGTCTCTAAATTCGAGGACTACCATTCACATAATACCCATCGTTTGGATGTGGACGGTATGAAACAGCTGTTATTAAAACTTGATATGATAAAAGAGGATGTATGCTTAAAGTAATGACGATTGTCGGAACTCGTCCTGAGATCATAAAGTTGAGTCGTGTGATGGCTGAGTTGGACAAATATACTGAACATATTATAGTCCATACCGGTCAGAATTTCGATTATGAACTGAATGAAATCTTTTTTCAGGAACTTCGCATCCGTAAGCCGGACTATTTTCTGGATGCTGCCGGAAAGAATGCCGCAGAGACGATAGCCAATGTAATCCGTAAATCGGATGAATTGATGGAACAAGTGAAACCGGATGCTTTATTGTTGTATGGTGATACTAATAGCTGTATTTCCGTGATTTCCGCAAAACGGCGTAAGATTCCTATTTTTCATATGGAGGCTGGTAACCGCTGTTTTGACCAGCGCGTTCCTGAAGAGATCAATCGTAAGATTGTGGATCATTTGAGTGATATCAATATGCCTCTTTCAGAGCATGCACGTAAGTACTTGCTGGCTGAAGGATTACGTCCGGAGACCGTGATCAAAACCGGATCGCCAATGACAGAGGTTTTGATCTATCATAAGGCGGAAATAGAAGAGAATGATGTTTTAGAAAAAGAGGGGTTGAAAAAAGGTGATTACTTTATTGTAAGTACGCATCGTGAGGAAAATGTGGATTCCGAAAAGAACTTTTCCGATCTGCTTTCTTCTCTGAACGCCATTGTGGACAAGTATCATAAAAAGGTGATTGTTTCCACTCATCCCCGTACCCGCAAAAAGTTGGAATCTATAGGCTTTATTAATTCCAATCCGATGATTGAGTTTATGAAACCTTTTGGCTTCATGGAGTATATCAAACTTCAACAGAATGCTTTTTGTGTTATTTCTGACAGTGGTACGATCACGGAGGAATCTTCTATTCTTCATTTTCCGGCTATAACTATCCGTCAGGCACACGAGCGACCTGAAGGTATGGATGCAGGGACGCTGATCATGACTGGATTGAATAGTGACCGTATTCTGGAGTCTATCGAAATTGTAACTTCCCAATATGCAGAAGGTGCAGACGTAATTCACTCTATTCCCGATTATGCTTCGGATAATGTATCTAAAAAAGTAGTCCGTATCATTCTTTCCTATACAGATTATATCAACCGTACGGTTTGGCATAAAGAAATCTAGTTCCTGTTTTTTATTTTTTATGGTTAAAAAGAAGATTTTGTTGTTCGGCGCCACAGGTATGGCCGGGCATATGGCTTATTATTATCTGCAATGTACGGGGAAATACGATCTTGTGAATGTAGTTTATCGTACCCAATTGACTGATGATAGTATTGTTGTGGATGTGACGGATGGGGATGCTGTCAGTCGGCTCGTTCGTGAAGTCCGTCCCGATTTTATCCTGAATTGTATTGGCGTATTGATAAGAGGTTCCAGAGAACATCCGGACAATGCTATTCTGATAAATGCATGGTTCCCTCATTTGCTCAAGAAACTATCGGATGAAGTGGGAGCAAAGTTGATTCATATCAGTACGGATTGTGTTTTCTCCGGTAAAAAAGGCAACTATTCAGAAACTGATTTCCGGGATGCTGACGATGTTTATGGTCGTAGCAAAGCACTCGGTGAGATAATCAATGACAAAGATCTGACAATCCGTACTTCTATCATAGGTCCTGAATTGAAGGAGAATGGCGAAGGCTTGTTTCATTGGTTTATGCATCAGCATGGTTGTGTGAATGGTTTCCAGACTGCTATTTGGGGAGGTGTGACCACTCTGGAATTGGCGAAAGCTATTGATGTGTCCATCGATCAGGGAGTAACCGGTTTAATACAACTGAGTAATGGCCTTGGTATAAGTAAATATGATTTGTTACATCTGTTTTCCCGTATATGGCACAAACAAGATGTTGAGATTCTGCCATTTGATGGAAATGGAATAGACAAGTCGATCGCAAAATCCACAAGATTTAGTTATGTTGTACCCGGATATGAAGAGATGCTTCGGGAACAATATGATTGGATGCAGAATAAACAGGAGCTATACCGAACTCTATATTTATGAAAATATTATTGGTCTCCCAATACTTCTGGCCAGAGACATTTCGTGTTAATGATTTGGCGCAAGAGCTTGTATTACGGGGTAACGAAGTGACAGTCTTAACAGGAAAACCTAATTATCCTCAAGGGGCTATTTATAAGGGATATAGTTTTTGGGGCTATAAAAAAGAATATTATAAAGGTATTGAACTGATTCGTGTTCCGTTAATACCTCGTGGTAAAGGTTCAGGGTTGCGTTTGGCATTGAATTATTTGTCTTTTGTATTGTTTTCTTGTTTATACATACTTTTTCATAAGCGAAAGTTTGATGTTTCTTTAACATTTGCAATTTCTCCTATTACTCAGGTGTATGCAGCTCTACTTCACAAAAAGCTGTTTGGTAGTCGTGCTTATCTTTGGGTTCAGGATTTGTGGCCTGAAAGTGTGTCCGCTGCGGGTAAGATGAATTCTGGTTTAGTATATCGGATGTTAACTAAGATGGTACAAAGTATCTATCAAAAAGTCGATGGGATTTGTATACAGTCGGAAGCCTTTAGTCAGTCCATACTGCAAAAAGGAGATTATAAGCATAAAATTAGTTATATTCCTAACTGGGCTGAAGATTTGTTCACTGATGATTCTTTGATTAATAAGGAACATTTTAAGTCGTTGATCCCTGATGGATTTGTCGTAATGTTTGCCGGTAATATAGGAGAGGCCCAAGATTTTGATTCAGTATTAAAAGCTGCCATTCGGACCAAAGAGTATAAAGATATTAAGTGGGTAATTGCTGGCGATGGACGAAAAAAAGAGTTTGTAGAGCAGCAAGTTAAAGAGTTGAATTTATGTGATACTGTTTTTTTATTAGGACGCTATCCTTTGGAAGACATGCCGGATTTATTTATTCATGCAGATGTAATGCTTGTCTCTTTAAAAGACCAGAATATTTTCTCTTTAACTATTCCATCAAAGATACAATCTTATATGGCTTTTGGAAAACCTATTATTTCTATGATAAATGGTATTGGTAATGAAATAATAAAGGAGGCAAACTGCGGCTTTACAGCTAATGCCGGAGATTTTGAATCGTTGGCAAACAATGTGAAAAGATTATCTCGAATGGATAAAAATATGCTGTATGAAAAAGGGAGAGCCGGGAAGGAATATTATCAATTATCTTTTGCAAAGAAAAAGATAATTGATAATTTAATAGAAGTTTTTCAATCTGAGTGATTTATTTAAATAATGGAATTAAATGAATATTCTTATTACAGGGGCTTATGGATTTGTAGGCACTAATCTGATTAATAATTTAAAAATTAAACACAACCTTTACGGACTTGATATCGTGTGTCCGACAAGAGAAGGTGTACTGAAAACATTTTGTTGGAAAGATATTGATCCAGAGTCATTCCCATTACAAACTCTCCCCCAATTTGATGCAATCATTCATCTTGCCGGAAAGGCTCATGATACGAAAAACCAATCAGCTGCTCAGTCTTATTTTGATATTAATACCGGTCTGACTCAAAAGATATTTGATTTCTTTTTGGAGTCTTCTGCGAAGAAATTCATATTTTTTAGTTCAGTAAAAGCTGCGGCTGATAGTGTAGTGGGAGATATGCTTACTGAGGATGTTATTCCGGCTCCTGTTGGTCCTTATGGGGAAAGTAAAATAAGAGCTGAAGAGTATATAAAGGAACATTTTGCATTTCCTTCTGTCTCTCCCTGTGAGTGTTCTCCTTTTCGGGAGATGACTTCGGTTACAGAAAAACAGGTTTATATATTAAGACCTTGTATGATTCATGGTCCGGGGAATAAAGGAAATCTGAATCTATTGTATAATGTGGTGAAAAAAGGAATTCCCTGGCCATTGGGTGACTTCGAAAATCGTCGTTCGTTTACTTCAATTGATAACCTATGCTATGTGATTGAGGGATTATTGACTAAAGATGTACCTACGGGGATTTATCACATGGGGGATGATGAAGCTTTATCAACAAATGAGCTGATTGCCATCATGTGTGAGGCAATGGGAAAACAGCCCCATATCTGGAAGATGAATAAGGGCTTTATGGAAGGATGTGCCGGACTGGGAACTTTACTCCATTTGCCACTGAATACGGAAAGGCTTCGTAAACTGACGGAGAATTATGTGGTAAGTAATGCTAAGATCAAAGCTGCTCTCGGGATTGATAAAATGCCTGTGACAGCTAAAGAGGGATTGATTAAAACCATTCGTTCATTTGAAGAAACTAAATAAGTTATGTACTATTTAATAATCTTAGTTCTGCTATTCCTGGCAGAACTTTTTTATTTCCGTATTGCTGATAAATGCAATATCATCGATAAACCGAACGAACGGAGTTCGCACACCCGGATCACTTTGAGAGGGGGGGGGATTATTTTCTTCTTTGGCGCATTAGCTTACTTTCTGACGAATCAGTTTGAATATCCTTGGTTTATGCTGGTTCTGACATTGATTACTTTTATCAGTTTTGTAGACGACATTCGTTCTACTTCTCAGGGGTTACGTTTGGTGTTTCATTTTACGGCGATGGCTTTGATGTTCTATCAATGGGGGTTGTTCAGCCTGCCTTGGTGGACCATTGTGGTTGCTTTGATTGTTTGCACAGGGATTATCAATGCCTATAATTTCATGGATGGTATTAATGGCATTACAGGTGGATACTCGTTGGTAGTGTTGACGGCATTAGCATTTATAAATGGGGTATATGTTCCATTTGTAGAGCCGGCTTTGATTTATACCATGCTTTGTGCTGTGTTGGTCTTTAACTTCTTCAATTTCCGGAAACAGGCAAAGTGTTTTGCGGGGGATGTAGGTTCGGTTAGCATTGCTTTCGTGATCCTCTTCCTGATCGGTATGCTGATAATCCGTACGGAAAATTTCAGCTGGATTGTCTTGTTGGCAGTCTATGGGGTGGATAGTGTGCTGACAATAATTCATCGGTTGATGTTGCATGAGAATATTGGTTTGCCACATCGGAAACATTTGTACCAGATTATGGCAAATGAGCTGAGAATTCCTCACGTAGTGGTTTCATTGGTGTATATGTTGGTGCAGGCAGTAGTTATAGTCGGGTATTTTCTATTTCCGGGGAATGAATATGGGTATTTGTCGGGTACCATTATTGCGCTGAGTTTGGTCTATATTCTATTTATGAAGCGTTTCTTTTGCTTGCATCAAGCGAAGTGATATTGTCTCAACATCACACTGTACTAAACATAGGCCATATTGTATTAACTAGAAAAGCCGTGTCAATCAAAAAGAGTAAATATGCTTATCAGGGAAAAAAGGAAAAAACATGTTGGTAGGGGGAGCTGAAGATTTGTAGTCATATTATTTGTGACTGTTTTGCTCATTCTGCACCCTTGCTTCTACCTCTTTATTCCATTGCTTCAATAAAACTTGCTTGATTGTGGAGGAGAGTGTATTAAACTCAACCAATTTGTTACCTAAAAAATTTAAAGCAAGTTTTATAAATACAGGTTTACTAACAGGCATTTTACCTTCATGCCCTTTATACAGAATATCGACCTCATCAATGAGTTGTAGCTTGTCTTCTGATAGATTTATAAATTCCCCATCAGTCATAGCCATAAGAAAACGATTAGTAATTGATCCAAAAATAGCATCACCAAACTTTTCCTTCATCTCATCTTTGGATGATTCTCTATTGCAGAAGTTTATAGAGTTATTTAGATATGGAGTTACCATGCTCTTCCATCCCTTTGAATAATATGGTTTTGGCTTTGTGTATTGATGCCTCTGTATGAAAATACAAAGATCAAGCTCTTTGTTAAGTTCAGTTATTATGTCTGAATAAAGTTCTTTTCTTGTATAACGGTTTAGAGGTATTTTTTTATTTCGAATGTAAAGAATAATGAGATATGTGCCATTTTTTTCAAACAAATCATCGTTTTTGCATATGTAAGCTATTTCTTTGTTTTTCAATATAGGGTGGACACTAGATTTGTTATAAGTTTCCATCCTTCGAATAGCAATATTCAAAATTGGTTGAAAATCTTCTATAGAATTAGTTGCAGTCCATCGTTCCCCTTGCCCATACGGGTTTGAATACTCTGGTTTAATACCATCTTTTATTTTATGTAGAAAACTCCCATCATTATGATATGACATTTCTGCCCGATAGATAAATCTTGATCTATCTATCTCTTCTTCTGTTAAATACCCTTTTTCATCATTGGAATTTTTAGATACGATAACCATACCGTTATAGTAGTCTGTTATTTTCAAATCAACTATCCCATCTTTACCCATCTGAATAACATTAAATAGTCCATAGCAGCGACCGTCCATTTTAAAATAAACCTTTATTTTTTCTCCTTTATTCATGATGTAGATTAATTGTTTGATAATTAATACAAAAATACGAATAAATATTAAACTTGTGATTCATATTATGATAATTATTTTGTCTCTCCATATGTGAAATGTTTATCACGGAAAAAAGGGAGAATATCTTGTTGGGGCGTGTGGTGAAGCCAACAGCAGCTAGTTCAGTCCACTGCATACACAGTTTCCGAAACCAGTGCTTTTTATCTCTTTCTTTGCAGCAAATCATTGCAATGACAGTAGTTTATAACAATCTAAAACAACACCAATATGGAAATTGTAGCCATCGAAAAAAGAACCTTTGAATAGATGATGCAGAGGTTTGAGGGTTTCACGAAGCAAGTAAACGCATTTTGCGGACAGAATCGAAGTAATGGAAATTGGTTAGATAACAAGCTGGTTTGCGAATTGCTTAAAATCTCTCCCCGTACCCTGCAAACTTACCGAGATACCGGAGTTTTACCCTATACGCAAATCGGGCGTAAGTGTTATTATAAAGCTACCGACATTGAACAGTTTATCAATCAGCAACAAATCAAGAAATAACGGCTATGGAAAGAGAACTTTTTGATTTGGAAATGCTGGTCGGGAATAGGGAGAGTATTAACCTAAATCCCACCGTGATGATTCATCGGAATGGTGAAAGCCACTGGTTAAGCATCATCTATATGAACGAAACTACCAAACAAGCAAGTCCATCAACTTATGAGATCCAGGAGGACGAGGACGGATATTTTATGTATCTCAATGGAAAACGAACTTCGATTACCCATAATCCAATATTAGATATACTAACTATTGCCATGATGGGCGATTATATGAGAAACTAAGATTCATCTCGTACCTTCCAAAACTAGGGGGACACGGAGAAAATACCATTTATCAGACTGAAAGGGAAGATTCTATATAAGGAATCAAATGTATTTACTTTTTTATAGAATCTAATAACTTAGGAATTTCATCATAATCTTCAAACCAAATAATGTTTGTCCCTAAACTTGACATCATCATCTCTTGAACAACATGATGAGTTTGTATTATTTTATTGGCAGATATTATATCTATTCTCTCTTTATCTCCATCATCTATAAGATTATCATTACTTAACCGTTGCATAAAAACATAATGTCGGTTATTTTTGGAATGCTTTTGAGCTGCAATTTCTAATAAACGACGTAAATTAGGGTCACTTAGTGACAATCCAATCATTAAACAGTTATTTTCACGTAACGTTGCTAATTGGACAAGATTAGACCAATGGTAAGGTTCTGAATAAACCTTATGATATGCTTCCTCTGAAAAGATTAAAGAAACATCTTTTTCAATATCTCCTCTACTTGAAATAAAACCATGTACATGATATATAGGCAGCTCGTCTGAATCATGTTGCTCTTCATCCTTATATATCGTTTTATATTCCAGCTTTACTTTGTCTAAATATTCTTCGACTAAATCATCAAAATTATATGTAATTACAGATTTAATTTTTGCACCACTTCTTTTTGGAGTGCATAAATTTATAATCGCATCCATCAATGGTGACGGTTTTCTTGGTGAATCATAGAGAGCTTTTTTTACAGCTGTTATAAAATGTACATCATTGTCTTTTTGAGATAATCCTGCTTTCAGATAGCGAGCTGCTGCTAAGGTTGAACTGTTATTAATTTCAATAAATTTCTTTGTAATAGATTGAAGAGTATCATCCGATACAACATCATTGTTGAAAACTTTATTAACAAAATTAGCATATAAAGAGTTTAATAAAGTCCCCCAGTTTGGGAAACCTGCACTACAAGATACGCCAGCACCTAAAAGCAATGATATATTACCTTTTTTATATGCTTTCTTTATCTCATTGAGGATATCTAATCTTGACTTTTTCCAATCATCACTACTTTTTCTTATTTCATTTTCTATATCTAACTTAAACAAGCTATTCACAATAGACTCTATAGCGTCAGCATTTTCTTCTATTAATTCCTCTATTTTCTTATTATCCCAGAAAATAATTTTGGGGGATTCGTTTGTTATCCCTTTATAACGTATTCCTATTGGAGGGCTAGGGCAAATAATAATAATATATTTAATAGGAGAAGTATGCAATAACTCTGTAAATCGCTTTAACATAGAGCTCATCATCTCATAGTTCATATGATGAACATACTTTATCTCAAAGCCAATCGGACCATCATAGATATCTATACCCGTTTCAATATAGCCATCTAATCTAATCTTACCAATCTGGAAGTCAGTAATAAAGTTTTTCCCTTGCTTACTAAAATGTAATTTGAGCAAGTTTTGAATCAACAGCTCAAAGTAAAACCCAGATCTGGATTTATTAGCATTATTTATTTTGTTAATAATATTTTCTATATACATATTTTTATTGGATGTATTTAAAATTCGTGGTCCTCAAATACAAAGATATAGCATTCTTTTTATTTATAATACTGATTTTTACCAAAATCCTCTGGCACATCATCTTTCGGCTACTCATAACGATTTTCAATGCGGCTGGAGAGGATTTTCATATCCTCATTCTCCTTTTGGTTAGTGATTTTGGCATAAATTTGAGTGGTTTGAACTGAGTGATGTCCCGTCATTTTACAGTGTGTTTCAATCGGAACGCCTTGTGATATACATACTTGTGTGGCATACGTGTGTCTTCCCATATGCATAATCAGCAGCAAAGCAGGCATAAGAATGATGAAGCCGGTTAGTATGTAACTAATTTGAAATGAACCAATTTACTCTAATTTGCTAAGAAATGAAAGCTCAGAATAAAGCGGATTCAGGCAGGTTTTCAGTTACTAAACCGTTAGCAGGTTAGTTACCACAAACGAATAGGTAACTCTTCTCTTCGTTTTGTGGATTGGCTTATGTAGATGTATATAGGCTTTTTCGCATCATATCGGATGTTCGGCAGATGGCAGGCTTTATATTCGGCAGAAGAGAGGCAAAACCAAAGGGGAAGCATTTGTGGCGTTGCATCCAATTGCCGAGCAAATACTAATGTTTTATAATACGACTGATAATGAAAAGCCTGTTTTTTAACTCGCGGTGTGGTATCTATATCGGGCAATATTCAGATGCAAGACTTTGAGATAGCGGAACTGTTCGGGGTGATGATCCCGACAATACGTTCCCATGTACGTGCGATTCTAAAAACAGGTGTCGCAACAGGTGATTACACCCATGGCGCAACGTTGGTTTGTTGTAACTTTTTGTCGAATTATAACGGGCTGGGAAGGCATGAGCAAAGGAGAAATAATTATATACCAAACAGCCGATGGCAGCACCTCGCTTGATATTAAGTTGGAACAGGAAACTATCTGGCTAAATCAAAAGCAGATAGCCGAATTGTTCGGGACGAAGCGACCAGCCATTACCAAGTATCTGAAAAATATATTTCTATCGGGAGAATTGGAAGAAAATAGGGTATGTTCCATTTTGGAACATACCACTCCACACGGTGCTATGGCAGATAAAATGCAAACAACAGAGGTGAAATACTATAATCTCGATGTTATTCTATCTGTAGGATATAGAGTAAACTCTAAAAATGCAACCCGATTCCGTATTTGGGCGAACAAAGTGCTGAAAGAATATCTGATTAAAGGATATGCCGTTAAGGAGAATATCAAGCTGGAGCAGTACGAGGATTTGAAGCAGACCATCAAGGTATTGGCAAATGTTCTCGACCACAAGACGTTGGAATACTCTGAAGCAACCGGATTGTTACGAGTGGTTACTGATTATGCTTACGCTCCCACAGTACGCTATCATCGGCTAACTAACGACACTCATCAAAGAAAAGCAGCACATATAACTAAATCCGTCTAAAATTCAGTATTCTACCTCATTTTTCTATTTGAAAAACAGGGAACGGATAAGTAACCGAACGTTTTCCAAAATCTGCTTTTTATTGCATTTAAGGAGTTAGACAGTTAAAGTTACTAAAAATGACACAAATAATTGTACTAATGTGAATTACGCTCAATTTCTAATTTCCACTTTTCAGGTTTACATTTTTTGCATCATGGTTACATAGCATCGTTTATATGCGTAACATTTACCCGACTGCCATCATATTAAAAAGTGAGTTTGCAAATTCAATTGAACGAAGAGCTTAGAATTATGATACAGATAATAAGCGTGTTATAAGTTTTTCTGAGAAAACTGCTTTCTGGACCGTTTTTTCCTTTGCCGATAATTTGTAAATCTTCATCTTTGCAGTGTTGATCAACGAAACATGAATGAAACGTAGTAGTAACATTAGTAAAGAAGGAGAAAAATTATGCCTTTATTTTATAGAGCGAGACAATCGCAGTTGAAAACTAAAGAGGGAAAGAAACAGTGGCACCTCACTCTGGTGAAAGTTGGAAAAATGGTAACCTCACAACAGTTGGCCGAAGTAATAGCTGAAAAATCATCGTTGACACCGGGTGATGTTCATAATGTGATTCGTAACCTGATGACTGCCATGCGTAAAGAATTGTTGAATAGCCGTTCGGTACGTCTGGAGGGATTAGGCACTTTCACGATGAAAGCTTGTACACAAGGGCATGGAGTGGATCAAGAGGAGGAGGTGAATCCGAATCAGGTGGCGGCTCTTCGTTGTCTGTTTACTCCGGAATATACTCGTCCCGCAGCTATCGGCACTACCCGTGCTTTGCTTCAGGGAGTGGAATTCCAGAAAGTCAGTGCGATAGGGGGAGCAATTAATGGTGGATCGGGTAGTGGAGATGGAGATATTGTAGATGATCCGACAGCTTGATAAAGTTTATTGCAGATATAATAATGATTGCAAATGAAAGGAGGTATGAAGAATATGAAGAAAACGGGATGGAATATTATATTGAAGTTGATTATTGCTGTGGCAAGTGCTGTAGCCGGTGTAATCGGTGGGCAGGCTATGACATTATAAAGCGGAATTAATAACCAAACAGGGTGAACTCCCGATAGCCATTAAAGGCTTTCGGGAGTTTTTCTTTTCCCCATGATCTTGTCTATAATCAGAGCGATGGCTCCATCACCGGTTACGTTACAAGCTGTACCGAAACTGTCCATAGCGATATAAAGGGCGATCATCAATGCCTGAGCCGATTCATCGAAACCGAGCATGGACTGGAGGATGCCTAAAGAAGCCATAATAGCACCTCCGGGGACACCGGGAGCAGCAACCATCGTGATGCCAAGCATGAAAATGAAACCTGCAAACAAGGAAAAATCGAAAGGCATGCCTTGCATCATCATTAAGGCTAAAGCGCAGGCCACAATCTTCAGGGTACTTCCGGATAAATGGATAGTGGCACAAAGCGGGATAACGAATCCGGCTATATCGGCTGATACACCGTTCTTCTTGGTCTGTTCGAGTGTAACAGGGATGGTGGCAGCTGATGACTGAGTGCCTAAAGCGGTGAAATAAGCCGGCAGCATCCGTCCCAACAAGCGGAACGGGTTTTTGCGGACAAACAATGCTGCAACAGAATACTGGAAGACCAACAGAAAGATGTGCAGTACAAAAATGACGCCAATGATCTTAATAAATACCATCAGGATGGAGAATACTTGTCCGGAATGTGTCATGTTGAGGAAGATGCCAAAGATATAAATGGGCAGTAATGGGAGGATAACTGCACTGATCATGCGTACGATGATCTCCTGGAAGTCGCGTGCTACGTTTTTCAAAGCGTCACTGTGCAGACTGGCAAGTCCTAAGCCGAGGGTAAAGGCAAGGACAAGTGCGGTCATGACATTCATCAACGGTGGGATGGCGACCGAGAAATAAGGTAGAATACCTTGGGCCTCACTTACCTCGTCGAGAGGTGCTCCCGGCGTAATAAGTGAGGGAAAAACGGCAGCTCCGGTGAAATAGGAGAGGAAGCCGGAGAAAAGAGTGGCACCGTAGGCAATGAGTGCGGTGACAAGTAGCATTCGTCCGGCTCCTTTACCAATATCGGCAATGGCAATGGTGACCAGGCCGAGGATGATCAGAGGAATGGAGAAATTGAGGAACTCTCCAAAGATGGAGTTGAAGGTCACGAACAGCCGTACCAAAGGCGTCGGCAGGAAATTTCCGATAGCGATACCAAGTATAATAGCTATGATGATACGTGGTAAAAGTCCGATGTGTATTTTCTTCATTACGAGTTTTTAGAAGTTTGTTACAAAAGTAATATTTTATTCTGAAACTATCCGAACAAATATTTTCGATATGTGTTATAGATAATAAGAAATAGAACAAAATATCAACTGATTTAGATAAATATTACAATTATGGCAACTCAGAATAAAACAGATATAGGCCTGATTGGTTTAGCTGTAATGGGAGAAAATTTAGCCTTGAACATGGAAAGTAGAGGATGGAGCGTATCGGTGTATAATCGTACGGTGCCCGGTGTGGAAGAAGGCGTGGTGGAACGTTTTATGAATGGAAGGGCTAAAGATAAGCATATAGAGGGGTTTACGGACATAAAAGATTTTGTGAATTCAATTGCTGTACCTCGTAAGATTATGATGATGGTGCGTGCCGGTAGTCCGGTGGACGAATTGATGGAGCAACTTTTCCCATACCTTTCTCCGGGTGATATATTGATTGACGGAGGTAACTCAAATTATGAAGATACGAACCGCAGAGTGAAACTGGCAGAGTCGAAGGGATTTCTGTTCGTCGGTGCCGGTGTGTCGGGCGGAGAAGAGGGGGCTTTGAATGGAGCTTCTATTATGCCGGGCGGTTCGGAAAAGGCATGGGAGGAGGTAAAACCTATTTTGCAGAGTATTGCTGCCAAAGCTCCCGATGGAAGTCCGTGCTGCCAGTGGGTGGGACCTGCCGGGTCGGGACACTTTGTGAAGATGATCCATAACGGAATAGAGTATGGTGATATGCAGTTGATTGCTGAAGCTTATTGGGTGATGAAGAAATTATTGGATATGCCTAATGAAGAAATGGCGTCTGTGTTTGCCCGTTGGAATGAAGGTAAGTTGCGGAGTTATCTGATAGAAATCACAGGCAATATACTCCGTCATAAAGATAATACAGGAGCCTATCTGATCGATAAAATTCTGGATGCTGCCGGACAGAAGGGGACAGGCAAATGGTCGGTGATCAACGCCATGGAATTAGGTATGCCATTGGGATTGATTGCTACGGCTGTTTTTGAACGTAGCCTGTCGGCACAGAAGGAACTCCGTGAGACGGCTGCCCGTCAGTACCAATGTGAGCATTCGATGGCTGTATATAATAAACAGGATACGGAAAAAGAAATATTTGCGGCGTTGTATGCTTCGAAACTGGTTTCGTATGCACAAGGATTTGCGGTATTGCAGCGTGCTTCCGATGCATTTGGATGGAATCTTGATTTGGCTTCGATTGCACGGATGTGGAGAGGTGGATGCATTATTCGTAGTATTTTCCTGAATGATATTGCTGCTGCATTTGAGGCAAAAGAAAAACCGGAACATTTGCTGCTGGCTCCATATTTTGAGCAAGAAATCAAAGGATTGTTGTCCGGATGGAAGAATCTGGTGGCGCAGGCTATGCGTGAAGAACTACCTGTTCCGGCTTTCTCCTCAGCTTTGAATTATTTCTATTCGTTAGTGTCGGCTGACCTTCCGGCCAATCTGATACAGGCACAGCGCGATTATTTCGGTGCTCATACATTTGAGCGGAAAGATGAGCTACGAGGAGTCTTTTTCCATGAAAACTGGACTGGATATGGAGGAGATACAAAGTCGGGTACGTATAATGTATAAGCAAAAAAGAAATATGAGTAAATTTGTAATGACTATCTTTGGTGCTTCGGGTGACTTGACGAAGCGTAAGTTGATGCCGGCGTTGTATTCGTTGTACATAGGCAAGCGTCTTCCGGAGGAATTTGAAATTCTCGGGGTGGGACGTACGGTTTATGAGGATGCGGACTATCGGACTTACATTTATAATGAGATGGAGAAATTTGTGAAGTCTGAAGAGCAGGACAAGGAGAAGATGAAGGCTTTTGTTGCACATCTTCACTATCTGGCAATAGACCCGGCACTGGAAAGCGGATACGGACAACTTCGGCTGCGAATTGAAGAACTAAGCGGGGACAGTCGGCCGGATGATTTGTTGTTTTATCTGGCTACACCTCCATCATTGTATGGCGTGATTCCGTTACATCTGAAATCAGTACATCTGAATGAAGGTCGTGCGCGGATTATTGTTGAAAAGCCTTTTGGGTATGATCTGGAGTCGGCCGAGAAACTGAATCGAATTTATGCTTCCGTATTTGATGAACATCAGATTTACCGAATCGATCATTTCTTAGGTAAAGAAACTGCTCAGAATTTGTTGGCTTTTCGTTTTGCAAATGGTATTTTCGAACCTTTATGGAACCGTAACTATATAGATTATGTGGAAGTAACCGCCGTGGAAAATCTCGGAATCGAGCAACGCGGCGGTTTTTATGATACTACGGGTGCTCTTCGGGATATGGTGCAGAATCATCTGATCCAGTTGGTGGCACTTACTGCTATGGAGCCTCCCGCTGTGTTCAATGCAGATAACTTCCGTAATGAAGTGGTGAAAGTATACGAGTCTCTGACTCCTTTGACTGAAACGGATCTGAACGAACACATTGTCCGGGGACAATATACAGCCGGAGGAAACAAAAGAGGGTACCGGGAAGAGAAGAATATAGCATCGGACTCGCGCACCGAAACTTATATCGCCATGAAACTGGGGATCAGTAACTGGAGGTGGAGCGGAGTGTCTTTCTATATCCGGACAGGCAAACAAATGCCGACGAAAGTGACGGAGATTGTCGTACACTTCCGTGAAACTCCGCATCAGATGTTCCATTGTGCGGGTGGTAATTGTCCGAGGGCAAATAAACTGATTCTTCGCTTGCAGCCCAATGAAGGTATTGTATTGAAATTTGGTATGAAAGTGCCGGGACCGGGATTTGAGGTCAAACAGGTTACAATGGATTTCAGTTATGATCAGTTGGGAGGGGTGCCCGGAGGAGATGCTTATGCCCGCCTGATAGAAGACTGTATTCTGGGTGATCAGACCCTCTTTACACGAAGTGATGCCGTAGAAGCATCCTGGCATTTCTTTGACCCTATTTTGCGTTATTGGAATGAACATCCCGAGGCACCGCTATACGGCTATCCGGCAGGAACTTGGGGACCTTTGGAAAGTGAAGCTATGATGCATGAACATGGTGCCGACTGGACCAATCCATGTAAGAATTTAACAAACACAGATCAATACTGCGAATTATGAAACCCTATATTTTCCCTTCGTCCATAGAGACGGCACGCGCACTGATATTACATTTGGTGAAACTGATGTTAGATGAACCGGACAGAACCTTCTGCATTGCATTCAGTGGCGGAAGCACTCCGGCACTGATGTTTGATTTATGGGCGAATGAATATACGGATATCACTCCTTGGGAACGATTGAAAGTGTTTTGGGTCGACGAGCGTTGTGTGCCTCCTGAGAATTCGGATAGTAATTATGGGATGATGAGGTCGTTGCTGCTGAGTATCGTACCTATTCCGTACGAGAATGTGTTTCGTATCCAGGGAGAGAATAATCCAAAGAAAGAGGCTGCCCGCTATTCGAAACTGGTAATGAAGGAGGTGCCGGTGAAGAACGGTTTTCCGGTGTTCGATGTAGTATTGTTGGGAGCAGGTAATGACGGGCATACATCGTCTATTTTTCCGGGGCAGGAAGAACTGCTTTCGACAGATCATATATATGAGGCGAATTTTAATCCGAATAACGGGCAAAAGAGGATAGCTCTGACAGGAATGCCGATTTTGAATGCGCGTAGAATCATCTTCCTGATAACGGGAAGAGTGAAGGGACCGGTTGTAGAAGACATCTTTTATTCGGGAGATACGGGTCCGGCTGCTTACATAGCCCATCATGCTGACAATGTGGAGCTGTTCATGGATAACGCGGCGGCGGAAAAGATTATCCGCAGATAAAAAACAAAAACCGTCCGACCTTCACAGGCCGGACGGTTTTTGTTCTATTTTTGAATACGTTATTTACATACAACAATTAAACAGTATGATAATTAAAATAACAACTCAACAAAATGGAATCCGGGAGAATCACTTCGGCCGGATTGGCTTATCTCACTTAAATGTGACTTACGTAATAATTATGACTAATTAATGTATGGCAAAGATAGGTGGTTTTTTGCTTTGGGGCAATCACTCGATTTAGGTATTGTGAAGAGGGTTATCACTATAAGTAGGGATTGAGCCGGCCGGAAAGGAGGAGTGTGTTTTGTTTTATGCTCTTTAAGTTGTAAATTTGCGGAAAAACAAGAGTAATATGGAATATAAGTTTGACGAACAGAGTGTGAAAGAATTAATGGAATGGGCGCAAGCTGCACAGCTGCCTCAAGAGCTGGAACTGAGTAAGGCAGAGCGTATTTTTGATGTGAAGCTTTGTGTGGAATCTGATTTATCCTGTATCAGAGCTCACTATCCGGATGCTTTTTACAATCCTGCTATTACTCGCCTGTATCGTATCAAGGAGAAGCTGGAGGAGAAGTGACTTCCGGATATGAGTAAGTGACTTAAAAGTATGTAATCAATTTGCGATTCTGTGGAATTTTTCCACAATAAATGTGGAATACTCCTTTATATTCCACTATTCCAATGAAAGCTGTTTTTATATAATTACTTGAAAATGAGTTGTCGATCTGGATTGGCATATGTCTGGCATGTGTATTGCATTATAATATTCAGATGTTTAGTTATAGTTAGTAGATCTAGAACAATTAAGTTTTCAAGAATTATGAAAAAGGTATTAGTAGCATTGGTAATAGTAATGGGATTGGGATTTTCAGTAGTAAAAGCAGATGAACCTCTAAAGAAAAAATCTGCGAAAGTGGAACAGAGGGACTCACGGGAAGATTTTACGCCAATCGAGGTTAATAATCTTCCTGAGGCAGTGATTGATGAGTTATCCTGTGAGGGAGCACTGATTAAAGAGGCTTTTATAGCCTATAGTCGTTCGGAAGGTAAACTTTACAAAGTGATTATATTATCGAGCGATTTTCATGAACAGGCAGTGTTCTTGAATGAAAGAGGGAATATACTGAATAGATAGTTTCCCAATCTTTGAAGAAAGCACACAACTGAATTTATGTTAAGCCTCGGTTCGAAAGAACCGGGGCTATTTTTTTGTTCAAGAGAAATGATTCTGTATTTGAGAGGTAAATAGAATGGTTTGAAATTTATAATTGTTTCCGCCTTTTCTCTTTCATACTTTTGTACTGTAAGCTTACAAGAGACAGGAGATTTATAGGCGGATTCTGAAAAGCCTGATAGAAAGAGTAAGAACAAAAAAAGAGTTTTATGGCGAGAATCAATGGTAAATTGGCAGGGGATTTTTTTATGAAAGGCATGATTAAGGCGCTACCTGATTGGTTTGTTGTATTAGGTTCATATGGTAGCAATGGAAAAAATCAAAGAATGGTAGGAGCGCTTTCAATAGATGATGAATTGAATGCATATTGGGGTTGAATATGGGAATTCGATATATAAACTATCAGGATCGTTTAGAAAATGCTTATTGCGGCGGGTATGCTTTGGCAGCCATGATTAATCTGTTCGATTCGTCACTGACTCCGGATAAACCGTATGGTAAAAGTATTTATGATCAGATTCAGGCCATACAGCGTGCAACTCTCAATAATAACAGGAAATGTTTTATTGATAGGATGACTCGATATTTGCATGATCGGAATATTGAAGGTACATACTCTCTGCCTTCCTCGGTCTCTATGTATGCAAAAAATATGGGATTGAATCCGAGAGTCTGTTATAATGAGTCAAAGTTGAAAGAGAATCTGGTATCCGTAATAAATAATATAGGTTTAGAACAATTTAATGTTGATGATTTGATAGGGGAAGAGATATCTCTGATAGTCTCTTCGGGAATACCAGTTGTTGAAAATGTTACTAATTTTTCTATCATGAACTCTCTGGCATTGGTGGAAGGGGGAATGCATTGGATTGCTATTGGCGATATAAAAGTCACGAGTGGAGAAAATATGTATTACGATCCTGAATCAGTGGGGAAACCTCCTTATGAATATTCTGGCTTAAACATTGTATTGAATCATTTTCAGTGATTTTTTATAGGCGGGTTCCGAAAAGCCTTGAATAGAGTAGGAAAAGCTTAAGGGTATTATAATATGAAAGTATGTATGTCGTCTAAAAAGAGAAACAATGGTTCTGTTGCTAAAATTCAAGGTCATTACTACAATAATAATGATGACTCTTGTTTTCAGGAAATAAAGGAAATGGCCCCAATTTCTATTAAAGCTTGTAAGGGGAATCAGTTGCTTATTACGCTTACCGTTTTGGATACTTGGTGTGAGAAAGCCGGTGACGGAGCATGGTTTGCTATTAAAGTTAATAATAAAATTGTAGCACGGGGATTGTATTCCGTGGCAATGGATGGACAACGTGTTCCCATTACTTTACAGGCAATGGTTGATGTCACTTCGTTGGAAGAAGATATTACGATCAGGGCTATGTGGTGTAATTGTGAGGGAACTTCCGGCAGAGCTTGCTGCATAGGAGAATTCTCAGAATCAATACTTACTGTGTTAGTGAATGACTGGAATGTAGTTAATTCAAAATTAGAAGAAATGACTAAGAATTTATCTAAAATTCAGGTCTGAAATAAGGCGGACAACGATAAGTCATGGATTATACGGGCAGTGAATTAATGGCGGCATTTGTTCACTGCCCGTTTTGTCGGATTTATCAAAAAAGTAAATAAAAAAGTCATATCTACTTTATGGAAGTTATAATTATGGGTGGTATTATTTACGGGTTTCAGAATAATTCATATCTTTGAAGCTGTAACTAAAACTAATCAATAATGAAGCAAATACATTTAGATTGCCTGGCAGTGAAGCTGTTTCTCTTTTTTTCTCTTTTTAGTTTGCCGTCCGGGGCACAGAACATTTTTCAGAAATACGATCGTTTCCTGACGGAACCTCGTTCATACATGTGTTATCGTGTGGACGGTAAACTGAAAATAGATGGTAAACTGGATGAAGTTTCATGGCAGAAGGCAAAATCGACAGCTCCGTTTGTAGATATCAGTGGCGAAGGATTCCCTACGCCCAAATATGAAACTACAGCTAAGATGTTGTGGGATGATGAATATTTGTATGTCGGGGCAATTTTACAGGAAGACGACATCAAGGCACGTCTTACTCAGCGGGATACCATTATTTACTATGATAATGATTTTGAGGTTTTTATAGATCCTGATTGGGATGGACACAACTATTTTGAAATAGAGACCAATGCCCGGGGTGTTATATTCGATTTGATGCTGGACAAGCCTTATCGGTCGGGAGGCAACTTTATGGTGCAATGGGATTGTCCGGGATTAAAGTTGGCTATTCATCGTGAAGGTACGTTGAATAAATCGAAAGACAAAGATAAATATTGGAGTGTGGAGATGGCTATTCCTCATAAGGCATTGACTATGAATTTTAACAACCCGTTGAAAGCAGGCAATTGCTGGCGAATTAACTTCTCACGGGTACAGTGGTTGAAAGCCGGAGGGCCTGAAGAAAATTGGGTTTGGACACCTACGGGAAAGGTGGATATGCACATGCCGGATCGTTGGGGATATTTGTTTTTCGCTGACGAGGCAGTAGGAGCGCCCGAACGTACTGTTGCGCTACCGTATAATACTGCTGTGTATAAACTGCTTTGGGCTATGTTCTATGCACAGCAGGAGAGATATGCAAAAGAGAAAAACTATTTACGTACGGAAAAAGATTTTTTCCTGACGGATGCGGAGTTGAAAGGACTCCCGCAGGGTGCGCAAATCTCAGTTGAGGCTACCCGGAATACATACCAGATAGCTATTACTGTTCCGGGTGAAAACAAGCGTTACGTTATTAATAATGAAGGACGTTTCTGGACAGAGAAGATTGCTCCGCGTCAGGTGAAGAACTGGGTATGGACACGTATAAATAAGAATAAAAGTGAAGCAGATTACCGTCAGTGGTTTGCTTTGCTTAAGGAGTGCGGAATCAGTGGGGTGATGTTTGAAGGGTATGATGAAAATCTATATCGCATGTGTAAAGAAGCCGGTCTTGAGGCCCATTTCTGGAAATGGACAATGAATCGTGCGGAACTGCTGAACGTGCATCCCGATTGGTTTGCGGTGAACCGCAAGGGGGAATCTACGCATGATAAACCTGCTTATGTGGATTATTACCGTTTTCTCTGTCCTAACCATGAAGGAGTGGCGCAATACCTGGCGGATGATTATGTGAAAATAGCTCATTTGCCTTATGTAGATGGGGTACATCTGGATTATGTTCGTTTTCCGGATGTGGTTCTGCCTGTCAGTTTGTGGAAAAATTATGGCATAGAGCAGACGAGTGAACATCCTGAATATGATTATTGCTATTGTGAGGTTTGTCGTGCCAAGTTTAAGGCGCAGACGGGACGTGATCCGTTGGAATTGAAGTATCCGATGGAAGATCAGTCATGGATCAATTTTCGTTTGGATGCCATTACCCGTGTTGTAGACCGGATTACTGAAGCGGTGAAAGCTGACGGAAAAGCAATTTCTGCCGCAGTATTCCCGGGACCTTCTATGGCCAAGAAGATGGTACGTCAGGATTGGGGAAATTGGACACTGGATGCTTATTTCCCGATGATCTATAACGGCTTTTATTACGAAGGGCCGGAGTGGATCGGACGTTCGGTTCAAGAGAGTGTGAAGACGGTTGACGGACGTGCGAAAGTGTATGCAGGATTGATGTTTCCTGATATAAAAAATGATTTTGAGAAAGCATTGGATGAGGCGTTTGATAATGGCGCGTCCGGTGTCTCTTTCTTTGACGGACCATCGGACGAATATCTTCATAAATTTAAAGCCTATCTGGATAAGAAGGGATTAAAAACGGAATAAAGCCTGTGAAATATGAATGCTTTAATCAAATGTTATAAAGGATAACAATATGCCTATTATCGAAATATCATCCTTGTCCCATCCCGGAGTAGAGATATTCAGTACCCTTACCGAAGCTCAGTTGCGTAATCGCCTCGAGCCTGAAAAGGGGTTGTTTATAGCGGAAAGTCCCAAAGTCATTAAAGTGGCTTTGGATGCAGGCTATGAACCTTTAGCGATTTTGTGTGAGCAAAAACATATCACGGGGGATGCTGCGAATATCATTGAACGCTGTGGTGATATACCCGTCTATACAGGTGACAGAGAACTGCTTGCTACGCTGACCGGATACGTTTTGACACGTGGTGTACTTTGTGCCATGCGTCTTCCGGTTCTGCGAAGTATGGAGGAAGTATGCCGGAGAGCCAGGCGCATCGTGATCATAGACGGGGTGGTGGATACTACCAATATCGGTGCCATCTTCCGTTCGGCGGCCGCTCTCGGAATAGATGCGGTATTGCTTACGCGCAACTCTTGTAGTCCATTAAACCGACGTGCGATCCGGGTGTCTATGGGGGCGGTCTTCCTTGTACCATGGACTTGGCTGGATGGTCCTCTCAGTGATCTGGCTCGGTGGGGCTTCCGTACGGTTGCCATGGCGCTTACGGATAATTCTATTTCCATCGATGATCCTGTGCTGACAACCGAACCCAAGTTGGCTATTGTGATGGGTACCGAGGGAAACGGGCTCTCGCATGAGAGGATTGCCGAAGCGGACTATATCGTTCGCATCCCTATGTCACATGGGGTCGATTCGCTCAATGTGGCTGCTGCGTCTGCCATCGCTTTCTGGCAACTTCGTGCTGAGAAAGAGTATTAGTGAATACAAAGAGTAATGTATAATGTAGAAGAACAGAAATGAAAGATAACGAGTAAGGCAGCCTCATAAGGCTGCCTTACTTTATAAATTGTAATAAGGAATATATTAATTCCCTCTGTATGTAGAATACCCGTTGGCTGACATAGTAATGGGAATATGATAATGCTTTTTGCCTTCAATTCTAAATATAACTTCGACAAACGGATAGATTGATTTTAAGCCTTGTTTCAGGAAATAAGGCTCTGTATAAAATTTAAGCATATATATACCTGTATTATCCTCTATGTCTGGTAAAAAATTGGAGATTCTTCCATTTACATCAGTCTTGCCGGTTGCAATCTGTTTCCATTGGCTTGGAGTGGAAGGATTTAATTTATAGAGGGTGATGTCAACTCCTTGTGCCGGTTCTCCTTTACTAATATCAAGTATGTGTGTACTTAGCTGATGGCTTTCTGTTTGGGCATAGATAGAGAAGGGCAGGAGGGATAAAATAATAATTACCGAGAATTTCTTGATTAGTTGCGTCATATCTGTTTTCGTTATTATGATTATATAATTAACAAATAAATTGAATTTATGTTTGGTTTGGATCAAAGATGGATCTTTATGATCTTGGTGAGTAGTAGATTATACAGCCCCCGAGTATTGCTACCAAGGCACCAATAATATCATACTTAGTCGGAGTATATTTGTCGAAAATGAAAGCCCATATAAGAGATAAAGCAATAAAGAATCCCCCATAGGTTGCATATACTTTTGCGAAATTAGCGGTTTGTAAGGTGGCTATAATACCATATAAAACGAGAATTATCCCACCTGATATACCATACCATACCGACTTACCCTCTTTAACTGACAACCATACCAGATATCCGCCACCAATTTCACAAATGCCGGCAAGTATGAAGACTAAAATAGTTCTTAATATAAGCATATATTCATTTTTTTATTATTGGGTCACAAATATAGTTTAAAAAGAGAAGGATGAAATCAACTGGCTTCGATTTACATTCTCAAATTTGCTATGCCGGGAGGGATGCCGCTTGATATCCCGTCAATGATTGTACACTGAATACAGGGTACATCATGACCGGAACATCAATGCGGCAATTAATTTTTAGTCGATTCCCGGCTCTCTCCGGTCTTAATCGTAAAAGGGCTGTTAATTGTTGGTTAATATTTCTACAGCCTGTTTTAACGTGCGATCAATATGGGTATAAGGTGAAAGGGCCATTTCATAAATTTCTTCTTCGGTTAGTGGTTCCATTAGGAAGTCCGGTTTAATCCCGATCCCTTCTATTACAGTATGAGTTGCATCCTGCATTGCAAGTAAAGGCATATAAAACTCTAAGTAATCACCGACTTTACCTCTCAGCCCTCCGTTAAACTGATCCGAATCTCCTAATCCGGCAGTTGCACCGGCACTATAATGTCCTACGACAGTGACATGTTTCCCCTGGCTTTTTAGCATTAGGGTACTGATTTCAGACATACTTGCACTGTTCTTGTCTAAGAGAATAACTACCGGTATTTCTTTTTTTATCCCAATGTCTGTTGGCTTTGTCATGCAGGGTGTCCATGGGGTATAACTGAATGGATTATTGTCTTCTTTGAACCTTTGGTAGCCAAAGATGGCGTCTTTGGTGATAAAGCGATCTGTAAATGTTCTTGCATCAAGAACCATACCACCACCGTTTCCTCTAAGATCCAGTATTATCTTTTTTATATCCCCGTTTTTGAGGGGTACCAGGAAATTCTTATAGAAATCTATCTTATATTGATTGTTGATAACATTATCTATATCCGAGAGAAAAATTGTATACTCACATGCCAATTGTAAATGCTCGGTCGAGCGTTGTTTAAACCACTTGGTATAATTCGGATTTAGTTTAAACTCTTCCAGGCCGCTTAGCTGTAATAGCTCTAAATTTATATTGGGTGCATTCTTTTGGGCTTTGAGTAATGCCTCGACAAAACTCTCGTCTATAGTTTCAGATTGCTTAAAGTTCTCTATTTTTTTTATTGCATCTTGCGCGATCTCGGACATCATAAAAGAGTTAAACTTATCTATATACTCTATAGACTTCTCAATCAGGACACTTTTTACAGCAGGGTCTTTTATTTTCGCTTCAATGGTATCTCTTATCTCTTTTCCTGTTAAATAATACGGACTTTTATCATCTATAACCAAGTATTCATCACCAAAAGAAACTATATAATCATTACTTATTGTAAACGACTTAAAACCGAAATAGTATATGTCGGGATTGTCTGATAAGAAGCCACCTAACATATCATTTTTATGTCCAAATACTCCTGTGTCAGGTTGTATCTTAGATTTCATATATTCATACTTTAGATCAAAAGGATAAGCATATATCTTGTCTTTACTCTTCATTCCACCATAAAAAATGGTGCTTTTGAAATAACTATGTGACACGGGAAGTGCTATTTTTACATAGAAATGCCGGTCTATGATAGGATCAATGATTTCTGTAAAGTATTCTATTGCTTTGTTACAATCATCTGATATTTCAGCTTTGGTATACTGTTTATCCCTGTTAAACGTTTTTAATTCTTTGAACTTTGGAGTATATTCTTTATATATTGCTTCCCAGTTCAAACTACTCTGCTCGTAAAAATAATTGTATTTCTGGTTCATTGTATTCCAAAACACATCGAACAGGTCAGAATATGATTTTATATCACTTGCTGTATACCGTGTTGGTTCTTTGGTTGATTCTGTAACGTCTTCAACGCAACTTCCAGAAATAAAGAGCACAAGAAATAAAAGAAAGAAGTGACGTAATGTCCAATTATATTTTTTAGTTTTCATAATCTATAGTTTTAGAATTTATAGGCGACGCCCAATGATATTATGTTTGAGATTCTTCTCGATTTACGATTCGAAGAAGTTTTTGCTTTGTATATGTCGGTTAGACCATACTGATAGGTATATGAAGCAAAAACATCGATCTTCTTAAAAGAATAACCGATTTCTCCTGTGCCCTCTATCCCGAACAGGTTTCTTTTCAAGTTATTTTCATTTCGCTTGAAATCATACGTTTCATTCACTTGAGCTCTGATATAGGAACCGTCTTTCTGTAATTGTGCAAAGATCGGGTATTCTCCTTTCCGGTGCATTCTTGTAAAGTATTCATAGTAAACACCGCCTTGAATTTTGAGCCATACACCATTCTCTTTATAAGGGTTATTGAAAATATATAACCCTACATTCAGCGGTACATTCATAAAGTTGTTTTTATACAGTGTATGCGTTCCCGTAATATTATCCGTCTTTTTATATTCATAGTTTCTTTGTATGAATCCCAGACCTGTTCCCACAATAAAGTCTTTAAAGAAGTTATATTCAAGATTTACACCGGTTGCAACCCCTGTTTGGGTATTGTAACGTGTATTGACCAGATTGGAAACGTCGCTACTTAAAATACTCTTGGAGATACCGACATCCAAACTAACTTTTAATTTCTGTGCTTTTACAGATGAAGGAATTGTTATAATTCCTAACAGAATGAAAATTGCTACTTGTTTTTTCATAAAATTAATGTTTAAATTAAACAAAGAACCAAACGGATGTTGTGGTTCGAATAAGTAAATTATGGTGGATTAAATTAGGTATAATACGAACAGGTATCGACTGTGTATTAATGTTGTCACGAGAAACGTGCAACGGAACTGTATCATCAATGGGATTTTATGCTACTCAGATCCATAGCATGCTCAATCATATTCAGGTATCTTATGATTGAAATATCACTTGGCGAATTCTCCTTGTGGAAAGAATTCGCCTACATCTGATTATCTCTATAAACTTTAAATTTCTTCATATATATTCAGGTTTTGATTAAAATAGGTACTTCTATATTTTACAAAACTATTATTCTATGCTGAAAAACAAACACATTTCATTGCTTTTTTTTAAAATTTATATGAAAAATACCACAAATATGTTAGATGATATTGGTAATATTACTTTTTCGGTATCCATCTGACTGATGCTATTTCGTCTTTTTCTCTTCGATTTAAAAGAAATCTCCCGGTTTTCGGAAGGCCAATATGCTCATCAGAAATTCATAATTGTTTCCGCTCTTTTTATCCCATATTTTTGTATCGTAAGCTTGCAGAAATAGTTAAAACGTATAGGCGGGTTTCGAAAAGCCTTTGATAGAGTAGAATAATATTTTTAGGGTTATGAATGAAAAGATAGATACAGCAGGTTTCAACATAGGAAATATTGCGGGTAACGGAAAAGCGGGCAACCTGCTTAATGTGAAAGGTATGAAGAGAGGAAATTGGAGTTATTTCTTTTCACCAATGGTGAGATTTGAGGAGAATGGTCAGAATTTTCTTTTTTCTCATAGTGCTGATGGAAATAAGATTAAGTTGTCATCTCTGACGTCAGAGGGAGAAGGTCAGGTTTTTATCGATGATAAATGGCATTGGTATTATAATTCTCAGGTTCCGTTTGTTGAGAATGGAAAAAATTACATATTCTGTTATAGTAACAGAGGAAATCGGTGGTTTATTTCTGAGTTATCTACAAAATGGAACGGTCAATCAGAATTGAGATGTGGCAATTGGGCACGCTATTACCCAAGTGTGACTGCATTTGTGCATTTGGGCAAACCTATTGCATATTTCCACAGCGAGAAAGATAGACGTTGGTTTATGTGGGAACTTTCTACAGATAGAAAAACAGACAAAGATTTAAATAATGGAAATCTTGATTCGTTTTATGATACGGTTACTTCGTGCAAAGAGAATCAAGCATGTTATATACTTGCACAAAGCAGCAAAACCAAGGAGTTCTTTATTTGTCCGGTACTTTAGTTGATGTGCTTTAAATGTTATGGGCGGGTTCTGAAAAGTGATCACAGGGTAGGAAGAAATATCCGAGGTAGTATGGAAATATATTGCTTGAGTAGTAAATCGGTAACCCTGGCACCTAAAGTAACTATCTCCAATATTGTGTAAACGGAAAACTACGCGATTCTCCTCGTTGTTTTTTTATAACCGTGTAAGGCTCCGGATCGAAAGATTCGGAGCTTATTGTGTATTTATTCCCCAAAGTGTGTGTCTATTCCCCATTTATTTCCCAATCTTTTTTTTATTATATTGAATGTAACTTGCTGTTTTATAGTTGCTTTGCGGCCTGTTAGTATTCTGGCATGTCCTTTGTCTTTTATTTGGCATAAGAGTTAGTTTTAATTATTCATACTAAAAAATTACGATTATGAAAAAGGTATTAGTAGCATTAGCAATGATTATGGGATTAGGCACTTCAGTAGCATTTGCCGGCGTATCGGGTGACACTTTAGCAGTAGAACAAACTCTGCAGACTCCTCAGGACGAATTTACAAAAGTTGCCGCAAAGGAACTTCCTACTCCTGTCATCAATGCATTGGCCAAAGATTATGAAGGTGCTTCTATAAAGGAGGCTTTCGTTTCGGAAAGAGAAGCCGGTAAGGTATATAAAGTGATTGTGACTGTAACCAAGGAAGATCAATCTACAGAAGATATCACTGTTCTTTTGAATGAGAAAGGTGAGATTGTGAAGGAATAGTGAGCTTTTCAACTTAATTTCTACTTTTATGGCCCTGGTTCTTAGGAATCGGGGCTTTCTCATTTAAGAGAAATCTCCCCGTTTCCAGAAGGTTAATCTGCTTATTTAAGATTTATAATTGTTCCCGGTTTCCTTCTCATATATCTTTCTTAGATAAAAATAGTCTTTGATTCGTTTTTATTAGTCAATAAGAATATGTAATGTTTATATACGAAGATAAGAAAAATGCTTGATTTTTCTCTTTTCAGATGGACTCTTCAAAGAGTTCTATTCTTACAGTCTGATAGACAACTTTGTTAATGATCGTATCTATTTAAGTTTCCGACAGCCCGTTCTATACCCTGACGATCAACCACTTGCATCGGATTATGGCAATGGCAGAAGAAATATCAACCTTCTGTCGGTTCTTCTTCAAATTTGGTGGTAAATTCTTTATTTCTTTATTTTCAAGTTGATAATTGTCCTTTTTGCTTACTTTAATAAGAAAAATAGACACCGGCTGAATAAGATAACTCAAGTTTTGGAAGTGAATTTGCGCCGTCTGAATCGGTATCTTCATCCTTATACCTTTCTTCAATTAACATTGTTAACGCCTTTTGCAGGTTGTCAGATTCTTGTGCGCAAATAACGAGTCTTTTGCATTTAAAGAACTTGTTATTCACATCCAAAGAACAAGCTTTAACTCTGTGTTAAAACAAAGCTTTTGAAGATAGAAATCATACTTTTTTAAAGATATTGATTTTCAGATGGTTTATCCTAAAATTCGCTTTTTCACCTCGCGGATGGACTCTTCGGTGGAAAGCCGGGATACTTGCTTTTTTGTCAACTATAAACGAGGGCTTACACTTCCGAAAACGGAATTAGATTCCATGAGTAAAAGAAAACTTACCACCTAATTTGAAGAAGAACCCTTCTGGCTATTGAAATCAGTATGATAGATGTTACAGAAGAGCCTATTTCATGTCCTGATGCTTTGGAAATAGCTTCTTTACGTATATCTGACCTCGCTACTATATTGTTTCATTGTATCTTATTTAAGGTTGTAGATAAAATTGTTTATTTTTTATCTTTTTTATTTAACGTCTTTTGGTTTAGTATGATCTTCATTTCAAATGTTTTTATGGTATAAAGGACGTGAATTTTTTAGAATATTCGGATCCCGGAAACAGATCTTTAATTATTTATTTAAAAAACAATTGAGTATGAAAATTATTTTAAATTTCTCTAAGTGTATTATGATCCTTTCATTGCTTAGTCTGACATGTACTGTTCTTTCTTGTGATGAAATGGACATTGACCAAGGGCCTCCAATCTCTTCTACCCGTAATTTGATGATTAGTTTCAAAATCGATACAATTACGTATGGTCAAATTCCGGCCGAACACGCTCGAAGAATACTGTCTCTTGACGAGTCTACTTCAGTTGTAACTGATAAGAGTAAACGTTCTTTTAGAGTTAATGAATTATTCCAAATTAGAAAAGCAAGCGATCAATTGCTTTCAATTACTAGTTACTCCGCTAAGACGGTCTATAATCTCACACTTGAGGCCTATGTGGAAGGTGGCTCCCAGTATATTCCTATTGCCTATTTAGACTCTATACCGGGATTTTCACAGTTTGAATTTAAGCCTTCGTTAATAAATGGGAATTTCATATATAAAAATGGAGACGGTATAGATACATTATCTCTTTCAAGCCTGAACGAGAAACAAATGAAATTTCGTTTACTCAGTGATGACAAGCATTTTAAAATGCTTTCTAAAATAGATGCACAGTGGGGTGTTTCCTTTTCAAATTATGATTGGAAGCCAGGTTATGAAAACGGTTCGTGGCGCGAGTTAAGGGCCATCTATGCCCGTGAGTGGGTTGTTATCATCACCAACTATGCCTATATGATGACTACACCCGAGTATTCTTTTATAATGAGAAATTTTAGTAAAGTATTTGGGGGTGAACTTTATGATAATAATCGTGTTAAATTCACACCGGAAAAGTATTTGTCAGAAGAAAAACGTTTTAAACAGTCACATAACTTTGTTTGTGGACGATCTAAACCGTCTGTTGGAGGTTTAGGCGGAGGAAGTGTATGGGGGGTAAGTCACTGGAATTATTATGGTCATTATGCCTCTTTTAGCGGCTGGGAGTCAATTACACATGAATTCATGCACTGTATGGGATATGGGCATTCTAGTAATATGACTTATTCTTCAGGGGGAGTAGGATGGACTGAGTTTATGTGGCAACTACATACCTATTTGAGAGGTAATAATTTGCTGCCATATACAGATCGAGATCTATTAGGCTTTCATAAACCTGAAAATGCGAAATATCGTGATGGTGGAATAGACCCTGATAAACTAAATGATAATAAAATTTTGCAGTTTTATAATAAAAGCAAAGTTACAAAGTATTTTTTAGCTAATCCATTAACTAAATAAGTAATAACCATGAATAACAATTAAAGGTCTGTTTCCAATTATTATTCATTTATTTAACCCTTATTGGTTTTATTAATAGATAAATAGAAAACTACAGAACTCTTCTCGTAGTTTTCTATTCTCTTTTAGGCTACCTTCGATCTTTTTCATAATCCTACAAGTTTTTCGAATAAGGTCTGTCCATTTGTATGTTCTCTGACATTTGACCGGTTGAGAATATTTATCTGGACCCTTTTTCTGTTTAAGAGGGGATACTATCGTCAGTTTAGATAATATAGCTTTAGTTCAATGGGGGCGCTGATGTAATATATCTGTCTTTATAATAAATCAGCGTTAATCCTATTTCGTGTATATTAAGAGATTAATTTCTTTTTGTATTTTGAGTTGAGTACGGTTTTTAATATGGGTAGCGATTGCTTCCGATATTGTATCAATATCCTCTACCATCTTGTCGAATGGCCGACTTGTGCATATCTGTTTTTTGTTCGGTGCTTAAGTTTCTATATCAATACAGGAAATGCCTAAAAGTTCTTTCCAAGTTCTTTCTCCGACTGCAGTGATGCTTTTACGCACTTAAGATCCGGGCAACTTGGTAAAGTCATAGGCTGTTTTGACCCCTTGTTTTTCTAACTTGGCAACTTGTCGGCGACCGATCCCCCATATATCACCAATTTCAGTAAGCTGCAGGGCCTTGATGCGCTTTTCTTCTGTGCCAATGATACATAAGCGATTGTAGGCAGGATATTTCTTTGCAAATTGATTGGTGACCTTTGCAAGTGTTTTAGTCGGAGCGATCCTGAACTAACAGGTATGCCGGTTCCACGAATTACTTTGTTTATGATATCTGTTCTGAATGATTGAATGTCCCGAATCCCTTCCAAGTTAAGAAATGTTTCGTTTATACTGTATGTTTTCCATTTCCGATACTTGTGGAACAGTCAGCCCATTTAGAAGAGATACATAAACGGCATGAAGTCGAATTGAAATTAAAAGAGGCGGAAATGAAGCGGTGTGATGTTCGTGGGTGTCCAAACCGGATTCCACCAAGTGATTATTGAGGTGGGGTCTCTTTTGAAGACATAGTCTTATCTTTCTCTTTTTCTGCTTTTCTAATAAATGAACTTAATAAAAATAATCCTAGTAAGATGGGCATAGTTCCTACAACAAGAATGCTTACTGAAAAACCTATAAAGGATCCTGATACAGCAGATACTATAATCATAAGTAGAATAGAATATAATACCATTTGACATCGAAATTTGGAGTCTTCCTTTTCTATTGGAGTTACTATAAATAGTAATGTGAAATTTAACATAACATCAACTCCGGCAATAAGAAAAAGGCTCTTCCAAATATCAAGAACCTGAAATGTTGGAAAGAAAAGATAACCGGTAAGATATATAGGGAAAAAGCTTATTAAAATTGATTTGAATACATCCTTTTCTTCATCATCATATAACTCTAATAACGATTTAATATTATCCATATTTTTTTTGGGTGTAAATATAATAATAAAAAATCAAATAACAAAAAATGAAAACAATTGATTCAATTATTATTCATTGTTCGGCCACAAAAGCCGGGCAGGATCTGCGTGCAAAGGACATTGACCGGATGCACAAACAGAGAGGTTTCAACCAGATCGGGTACAATTTTGTAGTAGACCTCGATGGGACTGTCGAGAATGGATGTCCGCTTTCCATCGACGGAGCACACTGTAATACGAAAGGATTCTCAGATTCTTCGTATAACAAACATAGCATTGGTATTGCTATATTGGTGGTCTGGATGCCAATGGAAAACCGGCCGACACCCGGACTGACTGGCAGAAAGTTTCACTTCGTAACCTGGTTGCAAAGCTTTGTAAAGAGTATCCTATTATCGAAGTGCTCGGATATCGGGATACATCGCTTGACCTGAATGATGACGGTGAGGTAGAACCGTTTGAGTATATCAAGGCTTGTCCTTGTTTCGATGTCCAGAGGGAGTTCTCTAATTTTATGAAACCTGTAATCGTACGGCCATGAAAAATTTGCCTTATATAATCATACTCATTCTTTCTGTATTGCTCCTGTTCCGTCCGGCAAGGGTGGAACATGTATCGGGTGAAGTAATCAGAGATACGATCATTACAAATCGTATTGATACGGTTCGGGATACGGTATATTGCCTATTACGCAGAAAATCTATAAAGACAGCCTTTATACAGCCTACGTGTCGGGCTACCGGGCAAAGCTGGATAGTATCGAGGTGTACAGTAAAACAAGGACTGTGTTTGTCAGAGAGCGGGCAAAGCGGAAACGGTTCGGGCTGGGGGTACAGGCAGGATACGGCTTTTCTGGGAATAAGGCAAGTCCTTATATTGGAGTCGGAGTGAGTTATAATTTGTGGGAATGGTAATCCTTATTAATCAAGGAATATTATCGTGGCTCAGAAGTAAGTTGTTAAAATATGGTGTTTTTTATTATTAGAATAGGGAGTTTCCTTTATAATACTGTCTTTATGTTAAAATAATAAAACCTATTAAAACAGTTATGAGAAAATTATTTTATGCAACAGTAGCATTTGTTGCGTTTTTGATTGGATTATTTTTATTTATGTTTGCTTCATTTACTTCTTGCATCAGTAACAATGAATTAACACCGCCAGAAATGTCTGTGGATGTTAATGAAATAACTTTAAGTACCTTGTGGGTAGATGTGGATTGGCCACCGAGTGTTCATAAGATTAATGTGTACGGTACAAGGGCGGTTTCTTTTAAATCTGAAAATGAGAAAATCGCAAGGGTGTCTCCCGACGGGGAGGTTGTTGGAATGCGTGCTGGTTCTACAAATATTGTTGTTCAAGGAGACCTGAAAAGTATAAAGGTAAAAGTTAATGTTATCCCTCGCCCTTCCAATTTTTTAGAGCCTTTATACAACTTTACATTAACTAAAAAAGAACTTATTCAGCAAAAAGGAGATGGATATGATATGCAAGTAGATCCAGATATCTTTTATTATAGGTGGGGAGGAGTATCGCCAGTAGGAGAATATTATTTCTTTGATAAACAGACAGGTTCACTTTTTACTTCATATTTAATTGTGAATAAAAGTAAAGTAACAGAGCAGGATTTATATACTTTCTTCGAAGAACGATATTTAGCATTAGGCAAAGGGGGATGGAAAAGTTTGGATGGTCGTTTGATAGTCCAAATATCAGAATATGATGATCAACATTATAAAATAAAGTATTCGGCAAAAAAAGAAGAATGAAATATATATTGTTTTAGAGAATGATGGTAGCGGTTTAAGCAGAAGTATTATTATAGTTTATATCAGATTAGATTAATGACCGAATAAATGAATAAGATAACTGAATAAGCCTCCTTCAATACTACAGTTGCTTGTGTATGGTGGGCTATCTGTTTTCTAATAATAGCAGTTACTGGTTTAGAAAGAAATACTATTTCCGCACTATGTAGAAGCATCTTATCATTAAGTTGCTGGCCTCGATTCTTATGAGTCGGGGCTTTTTCATTCAAAAGAAATCTTTCTGTACCCGAAAAACTGATTCCATTATCTCGCAAATTTATGATCGCTCCTGATTCTTTTATATTTATAGACTTTAATATAAGTGAGGGGAGTATGCTTAAAATTTGATTTTATGGTCTTTGTATTTGCAATTTGTTAATGTATTGTAATGTAGAAAACATTAATTTATTTAACCTTGTTTTCTTTTGTATAATAACCATTAAATGACATTAATTATGAAAACTAATTTATTCTATGGATTGCTGTTTCTTACTTTAATTTATTCTTGTACAAATGATGACGTTTGGGATGGAATAGAAAGTACCAACATTCATCCTCAATCTGGATCTGTTCTCAGTGATTTTGATACTTTTTCTAAGATTTTATCTAAAGCTGTTTCTAATAACAGTGATCTCAGAGCCTTTATTAAAGAAGAAGCTTTAAAAATGACAGATAATGACTATGACGTTTTTTATCCGTTAGTTAAGAATAAAAAGGTTACAGCTGATAAAACATTTAAAGAAATTCTTAAAGATTATGATTTTAATAATAGTTTAGACGCTGTAGAAGAAAGATTACCTCTATTAACCATATATATTCCGGAGCTTCCCTCTGGGTTTAGTGCTGAAAATTGGAATTCTTTCGGTGATTCTCCTTATGTTTGTACTAATTTAGTAGAGAATGATTCTATTTCTTTCTATTTTGGGGGCGATCTTCATTTTAAATTAGAATCTGATTTAGTGCCTGGATTTCCTGTCTTAGTACTAAAGAGTAATGAGCGTATTGTTAAAACAACAAATACTACAAGAAGCGATAATCCTAATATAATAAATGGAGATTACTCTTTTGTTGATAGCGCTTTTGATGGAATCAATAAGCGTGAGGCTGCGGTTACAAGGGCTTCAGAGGATGAAAAGGCTATGCAATGGAAATATAATTACTCCACAGAACATATCCGTTTAGCTTATAAAGAAATGGGGGTAAATGATGGGTTATGGCAGCGGGATAATATTTATTATGGATTAAATAGGAATAACACTGAAGGGGAAATAAAAAGAAATATAATAGAAAATATCGCATGTTTGCGTTTTAGCACGCAGGCATTGTATAAGATTGCGGATCAAACAAATGATCCTAAATTTTATCAAGATTTACATTGGAGTAGAAAATTTGAGAAGTCCTCTCCCAAAGATAAGTCATTTTGGGGAGAAGGTAGGTTTGAGTTTAAAATAGACGTTTTGATTGGAAATACTTCTGGGCTTGGCAGTGTTATTACAAAATATTTCTCAGTAGAGCCATGGAAATTATTTCATCTTACATGGGATGGTATTCCTATGCCAAGACCGAGTGTTAAAGACCGTATTTTAGATATGTGGGTCTTTAAAGTCACGGGATCAGTACCGTATAGTTATAATCCTGATATAGATTTAATTGGATGGGATTTAGAAAGTAATTCTGTTTCGTGGAAGTTTGATATATATGAAGTTGATGAACAGGAAGTATTTACTACGCAGGAGAAAGTTTCAACAGAATTTGCTGGTAATGTTGGACTTAATGTCGGTATAGGAAAGAAAGTTGGATTAAACTTTGGAGGTTCTGCCAAGAAAGTAAAAGAGAATACGTTTACAAAAGTTATGAATAAGGGTTCTGACCATTTGGGAACGCTCGAGGTTAATTTTTATGATCCGATACTTAAAAATAATCGTTCATCGAGGGATATCGAGAATTATTATAGTGCTAAAAATCCAATGGTAGAAATGACTTTAATTCCTAAGAAAATCTATTGATTATGATAAATATATTAAAAGTACTGCTACTGTTTTCTGTGTTTGCTTTCTTTTCTTGTAACAAAAAGGAGATTGAAGATAGGTCTATTACTTGGGGTAAGTACACATTGATGGAGATAGAAGCTAACGAACCTGTCGATATTAATTTAGATGGGGTTAAACATACTGATCTAAAAAAAGAGATCGGTACATTAAACACATGTGCTTTATTCCTCTATGGCAATAAATATCCTTCTGTTGATCTTTTATGGCCGGAGCCTTTAATCAATCAGCAAAAATTGCTTCAAGAGTTACCTTGTCATTATAGTGAAGGGATGAAAATCGACTATGTTAATGTATCAATTCAGTATTATGTGGATATTAAATCAGATACTCCAAACAGGTATGTATTAAATAGAGGGCAAAAAATAGCTAATGATGCCAGCGTGTATACATTTGAATATCCAGAAAAAATGATAGTTAATACGGATAAACAAGTTATCTGTTTTGAGACAACCCAAACCTTTCTCACACAGGAGGGATGTAAAAGCGTTCTTTTGAAGGTTAGGTTTGGGTTGGTGCACTAAAGTGCTTTAAGACTAACATAGGATTATTTTAGATCAATTGCCCTGACTCTTTTGAGTTGGGGCAATTTCTTGTGTGCCTATGATCACAGCCGCGTTATATCACTCTGCAATTAATCGGTTTTATCAAATTAGTGCGGAGAATAAAGGCATCGTTTTTAAGCGATGCCTTATACAACTCTCCACGCTCAACAACACACACTCAACTACACTGTAGAGGCTGTATATAATGTATTACTGACTAATTAGAAATAAGTTCGGTACCGACATAAAAAAAGTGAGGGGAACCACCCCCTCACTAAAGTCAAACCAAAATAATTCGAATTATGTCCGTATTATCTTGATTCTGCAAATATACAGTATTATTTTAGATTATCTAATATTTCCCGAATAGCTTTGTCTGCGTGTTTTTTCATGATTGTAACGTAATTGAAGATCGGTCTGTCTTCTTTCATTGATTGTCCGATGCAGTACTCTAAAGTACTGAGTGGGATACCAAGATCAAATCCATGCTGGACGAAACTTTTTCGTGCTGAATATAATGTGAAGTCATGTTTGATATCGGCAATCTTTTTTAGCGTATCCAGTTTCCGTGTAAGTGTATTATAGCATGATACATAGGTTTTGTACTTTCCGAACACTATTCGACCTGTATTCTTATTCATGTATTTTTTGATGATAGGTTTGGCTTCTTCTGGGATTGTGAATGATGTAATATGATCCCCGTCTTTTGTGTTTCTGGTCTTAGTTCTCACATAGTTTATTTCATCCGTACGGAAATCGTAAGCGAGCATATCAACGAGGTTCATGCCTGCGAGATAGTATGTGAGCATAAAAATATCATGTACTACCGATTCGTTGTATTTTCTTGGCTCCATGTCTCTGATCTTTTTTAGCTGTTTGACCGTGATATATGTATCTCTCTTCCGGGAAGATGGTATCTTAGCGGTAACGAAAGGATCTACTTTGTATTCTACATACCTCATTTTGATTGCGTAGTTGATCATGACCTTTAAAAGAGTTGTGTAGATATTGATAGTTGTTCCTGACAGTTTTTCTCTTTTCAAACTATTGAGATAGTTATTGATCCGGACTGGAGTAATATGTTCCATTAGAGAGTTTGGTCCAGTAAACTGTAGAAAACGATTTGCTGCTAACTTGTAGAGCTTGTATGTTTTTGTCCGGTCTTCCTCGTCAATTTGTGATAAGAACTCTTCAACAATGTCCTCAAATTTGCGATACTGTTCACCAGTGATAGGGTTTGTTATTATCTTAACCAATTGTACGCAAGTTAATGAATCAGCATGCTCTAATTCAAGATAGCGTTTGAAATATGTGTTGTACCATTCCTGTAATTTTATGTTGAGGAAATCTTTGTCTGGGCGTTGGACTATCTTTCCGTTCTTAAATTCGTTTTCACGAACGACGATTTCTGTTGTGATGAATCTTGTATCAGAGTTATGTGCTACTCTGATTCTTATTTTATGTGTCCCGTCTGATAGTTTTTTAGCTGGGACAATTACCAATGAAAATGTAGCCATACTTTATTCTGTTTTCGATCGTATCATGTTTTCCGACCATAATCCGACCATTTTTCGACCATTATATAGCGTCAAAAGTGACATTATGATTTGTTTTAATTCTCTAATATGGGCTACTAATAGATATAAAAAAAGTTCGATTGTGAATGTAACTTGCTGAATTACAGTAAAAAGAAAGCCGGAAGCTCATGCTCGCTTGCAGGCTTCCGACTCAACACAAAAACTAAACTAGACTTAACTAAACTATTCTATTCTTGGAAGTTTCACAACTTCCGTTCTGTTTGTTACAAAGATAGAGATTTTTTTGTTTATATATAAATAATAATCGACAAATGCTCACATTTTACCGATAAATCAGCTGCAAATCCTTTCAACTTCGTTCGTCAAGGAAAGCTTGGAAAGCTTGTTTGTAGCTATCGCTGACGGGGATGTAGGTCTTATCGAATACGATGCGGCCGCGGTCGATGATGCGTATTTTGTCCTTTTGGACAATGAAAGAGCGGTGTACACGCATAAAGCGGGTGGGGGGAAGCAGCTCTTCCATGGACTTCATACTCATAAGTGATAGGATGGGCTTGGGAGCATCTTCGGTATAGATTTTGATATAGTCCTTCAGGCCTTCTATGTACAATACCTTTTTGAGCTCTACCTGTACCAGTTTGTAGTCGCTCTTCACGAAAATACTGTCTATTTCCTCGGGTTTCTGAACGAGTTCGAACCACTGCAATGCCTTGTTGGCCGCCTGCAGGAAGTCGACATACGAGATGGGCTTGAGCAGGTAGTCCAGTGCGTTGACCCGGTATCCGTCGATGGCGTATTGACCGAAGGCGGTGGTAAAGACAATACGGGTACGGGCATCTACCATTTTAGAGAATTCCAGGCCGTTAAGCTCCGGCATCTGGATATCCAAAAACAGCAGGTCAATCTGATGTCCCGGAAGTTCTTTCATGGCTTGTACAGCGCTGGAATACTTTCCTGCCAGTTCAAGGAAAGGGGTTTTGTTGACGTAACTCTCCAGCAGGCTGAGTGCCAGAGGCTCGTCGTCTACTATGGCGCAATGTAGTTTCACGGCTGTGGATGATTAAATATTAATAATTTCGATATATATTCTTTGCCATCTTCAGAGATGGCTTTGTCCCATCGGTAGCGTCCGGGGTAAGACAGTTCGAGGCGCTTGCTCACCTGTTCGAGGCCGATGCCCGATCCGCTTTTATCCATATTGGTTTTGGGATGGCAGCTGTTGCGTATTTCACACCGGATCTCTTCTTTATTCTCAGAGATAAGGATGTGGATGAAGCTCGGTTCGGTAGGGGAGATGCCGTGTTTAAAGGCGTTCTCAATAAGGGAGATGAAGATCAGCGGGGCGATCTTCGTCTGGCTGTCCGGTTGTATGTCGAGTTGCGTAATGACCTCTACGTTTCCGGAGAGGCGGATACGCATTAGTTCGATGTAGTTGCGGATAAAGTCGACCTCTTTGCAGAGGGGGACGTAGTTCTGCTGGTTGTCATAAAGCACATAGCGGAGCAGCTTGCTGAGTTCCTGTACAGCCTGCTGCGCTTTGTCGCTGTCGAAGGCAATCAGTGCGTAGATGTTGTTCAGCGTATTGAGCAGGAAGTGCGGGTTGAGCTGATTGCGCAGGTTTTTCAGTTCGGCTTCGGTGCGGCTTTTTTCCGCTTCGCGGCGGGCGGCTTCGGCTTCTCCCCAGCGGGCACTCATGCGGATGGCGGCACTCAGGCCGATGGTGAAGATAAGGCTCAGGATGTCCCGTACAAAGAAGATCCATCCGGGAGGCATGTGAGGTTTCTTTATGGGGGGTACCGGGGCATTCAGGCTTTGCCAGATGTGCAGCAGGAGGCCGATTATGCAGACCAGCAGGATGTTATAGATGATGTACTTGTTCTTCTGTTCCCGGAACAAGAGGGAGGGGACCAGCAGGAAGTAGTTCAGATAGAATACGGTGACAAAGGAGATGGGTACGACGGAGTGGCGCAGATAGGCACTCCAATTGATGCTGTTTCCCGCACGATCGATAAAGAAGAAAGGGAAACCGAACACGATCCCCCAGCTGATAATATGTATCAGTATTTCCAGAGGGCGGCGGGCTGATGTCAGAGACTGTTTCATGGGGACAAAGATACTAATTTTAGTTTACGTTTGGGACGTTTTGAACAATGAACGATAAACGGGGATCACCACAGAGGACACAGAGTTTACTATATATATAATGTATAAAGAATATATAATAGGCAATGAAAGCAATCAGCATCATAGGCTTTACTGATAGAATATCGGGCTTTCGTCGTTCTTTATACTTTTTTTTACTTTACGTTCTCAGTGTCCTCTGTGATAGATTACTCGTATCGGATTGCCTCGATCGGGTCGAGGTCGGCTGCTTTCTTGGCCGGATACCATCCGAAGAAGACCCCGGTGACGGTGCACACAGCAAACGACAGGAATACACTCCAGGGCTGGATGAAGATGGGCCAATGGGCAACGCTTTTCACGAGCCAGCTGGCACCACAGCCAATGATTACTCCGATAAGGCCGCCGGTGATACTGATCAGGATGGCTTCTATCAGGAATTGGCTCAGGATGTCGATTCCCCGTGCACCGACTGACATGCGCAGGCCGATTTCCCGGGTACGTTCGGTGACGCTGACGTACATGATGTTCATGATTCCGATTCCGCCTACCACAAGCGAGATGCCGGCGATGCAGGCAAGCAGGGTGGTCATCAGGTCGGTGGTGGAGTTGAGCATGCTGCTCAGTTCCTGCTGGCTGCGGATGGTGAAGTCATCATCGTCCCCTTCCTTGAGTTTATGATTGCGGCGGAGGAGTTCTGTGATTTCTTCCGTAGCATTGTCCGTCATATCCTCGGTGAGGGCAGAAGCGTAAATGCCTTGCAGATAGGTCTGTGCCAGCAGGCGCTTCATCACGGTGGTGTAGGGGGCCAGTACGATGTCATCCTGGTCCATACCCATGGAGTTGTAGCCTTTGGACTTCAGTACGCCCACTACGCGGAACGGGATTTTATTGAACCGGACAATGCGTCCCACGGGGTCTTCTCCACCGGGGAAAAGATTGTCTACAATGGTTTTTCCTATCACGCACACCTTGGCGCTGGACTGGATATCGGCTTCGCTGAACATCTCGCCGTTGTCGACCGAGAGCTGGCGTATCTCCAGATAGTCCGTACCCACGCCACTGACGGATGACGGATAGTTATTGTTACCGGCTATCAGTTGACCGGAGCTGGAAACATTCGGGCTGACGGCAGCTAAAAAACTGGTTTCGTCCCGCAATGATTCGTAGTCGGTCAGTTTCAGTGTCTGCATGGCACTGGGGTCCTGACGGACTCCTCCGCGCATATCTGCTCCCGGATGGATCATGATCATATTGGAGCCCATTTCGGAGATTTGTGCCTGAATGCTTTTCTTTGATCCCTGTCCGATGGCGAGCATGGTGATGACAGATGCCACACCGATAATGATTCCAAGCATCGTAAGGAATGCGCGCAGCTTGTTGTTGTTCAGGGCACGCAGGGCTATTTTAAATAAATTGGTTCCATTCATAATGGTAATGGTTTTGAGTTCACCACAGATTACACAGATTAACACAGATATTTTAGTTTAACTCTCAGTAAAATAAATTACTAATCTGTGAGAATCCGTGTAATCTGTGGTGAGTTGTATTCATTTCTACACAGTATTATTCTTCCTGCACAGGCAGTGCGGCCAGTGCCTCGGCTGCCGAAAGAATGTTCGGGTTGACACTATCATCCTTGACCTGCCCATCGCGCAGCACAATGTTGCGGCTGCTGTATTGGGCTATTTCCGGGTTGTGCGTCACAAAGATGATGGTACGCCCCTCGGCATGCAGTTTCTGAAACAGCACCAGAATTTCAAAAGAGGTGCGTGTATCGAGGTTACCCGTCGCTTCATCCGCGAGGATGACTGCCGGATTGTTGACCAACGCGCGGGCGATGGCTACACGCTGCATTTGTCCGCCGGACATTTGGTTGGATTTATGTTCCAACCGGTCGCCCAACCCTACCGCGCGGAGGGCTTCGATGGCCCGCCGGCGCCGTTCGGAGGCGCTGACTCCCGAGTTGTACATCAGCGGGAGCTCCACATTCTCCACGGCGGTCGTCTTCGGCAGCAGGTTGTAGCTCTGAAAGACAAAGCCTATCTTGCGGTTGCGCAATACGGCGCGTTGCGGCTTGCTCATGGTACGCACCGAGATACCGTCCAGCAGATATTCTCCACTGGTGGGTGTGTCGAGGCAACCCAACGTGTTTAGCAACGTCGACTTTCCCGAACCGGAAGTACCCATGATGGTGACAAACTCCCCTTCGGTGATGGTGAACGAAACTCCGCGCAGCGCATGTACCGTTTCGTCTCCCACCCGGAAGTTGCGTTTGATGTTCTGAAGTTCGATGACTGTTTTGCTCATACTTATTTTCCTTTCTTCTTACTGCCCGGGTGGCTTGGCATGAACGGGCTTTGCTCTCCGCCACCGTCCGGTCCGGCTTCGGGTGCTACGTTTCCACCGGGCATGCTTCCGATGGTTGCTTCGGTCACTACTACCATTCCTTCGGAGGCTCCTCCGGTGATTTCGGTATTGATACCGTTGGTGATACCTGTCTGTACGGGATGTGCCGTGAATGTATTTCCTTCACGTGTCCACAGTTTATGTTCGCCCTCACAGTCTTTTACCACATCCTTGTCGCTTATCAGAGGCTTTTCCGGGGTGAAGCGCAGTGCGCGTGCGGGCACGGAGAGCACGTCTTTGCGGTCCAGGGTATAAATGGTGACATTGGCTGTCAGGCGGGGTTTCAACTTCAAGTCCGGATTGTGGGCGGAGATCACTACTTCGTAAGTGACTACAGTGGTCGACGTACTGCTCGTGCTGGTGCTGCTTGCGTCTCCCAGTCGGATTTGCGTGACCGTTCCTTCGAATACGTCGTTCGGGTAGGCATCTACGGTGAATGTAGCCCGTTGTCCTTCTTCCACACCGCCTATGTCGGCTTCATCCACATCGGCCACAACCTGCATCTGAGTCAGGTCGGCGGCAATGGTGAATAGGGTCGGTGTTTCAAATCCCGAAGCTACGGTCTGTCCTTCTTCCACATCGCGGCTGATGACCACGCCGTCGATCGGTGAAGTGATGGTGGCATACGACAGGTTGCGTTCCGCTTTGGCCAACGAAGCCTGGCTGCTCTCGAACGAGCTTTTTGCCTTTTCATAGTTGTAGAGCGACTGCTCGTAGTCGGTATCGCTGATCAGCGCCTTTTCGTGCAGTCCCCGGCTGCGTTCATAGTTCTTCTTCTGATATTCGTATTCCGCTTTCGCTCCATTGTAAGTGGCGCGTTGTGAAGCGAGTTCACTCTGCAACGTCACGCGGTCCATCTCGGCAATCAGCTGTCCTTTGGTCACTGCCGCATTATAGTCCACATAGATTTTGTCGATGATTCCGGATACCTGTGTACCGACTTCCACTTCCGTTACCGGTTCGATGGTTCCTGTGGCGGTCACCGATTCGGATATCTCGCCTTTGCTCACGGTCGCCGTGGTATAGGTCACTTTGTGCTTGGCCGTCGGGCTTCCGAAGAGCCAAAGCCCTCCGCCTGCCAGTACGACGATGCCTGCGGCGATAAGGATGATCTTTTTCTTATTCATATCGTTTATACGTATTAAATGTTTTTGTTCTCTGCGGTGAGTCCTGTCAACTCGTCTCCCTGATAGAACTTCAGCAGTTGAGTGTTTAGAATGGCCATATATTTGGACTGTAGCAACTCCTGCTGTGCTTGCAGCAGATTGTTCTTCTCCGTAAGCAGTTCTACCGTATTCTTCATGCCGGCATTAAACTGTTCGCTGATCAGTTCATAGCTGGTCTGCGTGCTGCGCAACTTTTCTACAGCTGCCGCATAGCGTTGTTGTGCGCTGTTGGCATCGAGCCACAACCCTTCGATGGTCTTATACAGAGTTTTCTGTTCATCGAGCAGCGTCAGTTGGCTGGTCTGATACTGAAGTTTGGCCTTTTCTACGGCGCTTTTCGTCTGCCGGTTGTTGAAGATAGGTACGCTGATGCTGAGTCCGATGGAGTTATTCCATCCGTTTTTCACCTGTTCCCCGAAGGTGAAGTCGCTTCCGCTCGTATGGTTTGTCCCTATTCCGGCTGTCAGGCTGACGCTGGGCAGATATCCCGACCGGGCTATTCCGATGCCCAGTTCCGAAGCCTCCACACTGAGTTTGCTTGCCTCGATCTCCGGCCGTAGGGCCACGGCAGCCTGAAACACGTCCGCTTTGGTGGGCAGGGGCGACAGTACATTTTCGTCACCCAGCACAGGCAGATATATCTGCATCTCCTGTTCGCCGTCCAGTTCGAGCAGTTGTTTCAGTTGCAGTTTATAATCCTGAAGCGTGGCCTGTGCCGTGACCAGTTGATAGCGGTCGGTGCTGACTTGTGCTTCCAGTTGGGCATAGTCGCTCCGGGCGATGCTTCCCGCATCCAGCAGTTGTTTGCCACGGTCCCGCTGGGCTTCGGATACTTGCAGGGTGTTTTCGTTCACCTTCACCGACTCGGCCGCATACAGTATTTGTATGTAGGTCTGGGCGATGGACTGCCGGATGTCATTCTCCGAAGTAGCCACGTCGAGGTCCGCCACTCGGTTGTTGAGTTTTTCCTGCTCGATGGTCTTCAGGCGTTTGCGGCCGTTGTATACGGTCCATTGTGCATTCAGCCCGTAGTTTCCGTTGTAGGTTGTCTTGTTGCTGCTCTTCAGTACTTCCGATCCGCTGATGATGCTGCTCGACTCTTGATAGGGACGGTTCACCAGATTCTGGCTGCTGGAGAATGAAAGGCTGGGGAAGAGGGCCGCTTTGGCTGTCTTCACGTCCACCTGTGTGCTTTGTGCGTTGATTCTGTTGCGACGGATGCTGATGTTTTGCTGCAAAGCATAATCGATGCAGCTTTGCAGGTCCCACCTGGCAGGTATTGCCACCGAGTCGGCAACCTGCATTTGCCCGGAGGTTCCGGTTTGTTGCGCCCACAATCCGCCTTCGGGCAGGGTGGCTGCCAGGCAGAGGGCTATCAGGGTGATTCTTTTTACGTTTGTCATACGCTTGGTTCTTTGATTTTACTGAAACAAAGGTACAGCGTATAAGAAAGAGGCGCAAAAGCGATAGACGGGAGCGGAGGTTTTAACGATAAAAGATGAACTATAATCGATGAATGAAGTTTACCACGGAGTGACACAGAGTTCCACAGAGAATCTTTTTTAAGATTTCCTGAGTGGGAAATGTTCCGGTGACCGGTAACTGCCCTCACAGGTAAAAAGGAGGTGTGTTTCAGGACCTTTGATAGAAGTGTAACCTGTCAGGTCACACTTCTATCAAAGGTAAATATTTACTTTTGTAAGTCGGAACGTTTAGAACGATGAACTGTTTAGAAATGAATACGATTCACCACAGAGTACACGGAGGACACAGAGTTTTAATCTCTTGTTTATTAAGATGTTTAAGAGAAAGATACTCTCTGTGTTCTCTGTGTCCTCCGTGGTGAATTAAACTCAAAAACAAATGGAAAGAAAACAATTTTTTATTCTTGAGAAAGATTTCCTGAACACACGGGAAGTGGGAGACTTGATAGAAGCTCTCGGACCGGGAGGAGTGGGAGCCTATATGGCAATTCTGATCTACTTGCGTCATCAGCCTGCCTATACGACGTGTTACAGACCTATCTCTTGTCTACCTCACTTGCTTGGAGTGTCCGGAAGAAGTGGCGATCGGAAAATAAGGGGCTCCGGCTGCCAGAGATCTGGTCCCTGACTGTCAGTGAGGTGTAGCCCGGCTGTCGGTGAGGGGTTGCCCGGATGGGTATCCGTCGTAAAATGTTATCTTTGCACGTATCTAAAAACACAATAGAGTCATAATTACACCCGTAATCATTCCGTTGCGGAAACTCCCGATAGGGATACAAAGTTTCGAAAAACTGCTTATCGACGAGTACGATAAACCCGTTTGGCGACTATTGGTTCACCAGCGGAACCCCTACTTTCCTGGTGGAAATGCTGCAGAAGACCAATTTCGATTTACGGGAGATGGAAGGAATCGAGGTGCCCTCCACTTCGCTGAACGATGACCGTGCCAATGTGGACAATCCCATTCCTATGATTTATCAGAGTGGCTGCCTGGCTATCTTTGTAATAATCAGAAACTTAGATTCGATTCTGTGTCATTCTATATCCTCTGTGGTGAGTAAGAACCGTTTATTTTGCTTGTTTCATCAACATTTTTAAGATTATCTTTGTTATTATTTGTATAGACACTAATTTTGATATGTTATAAAATTACCCTGTATTATGAAGAATGCACTGCTCCATATCTGGAACTTCTATGTCGAAGGTTTTCGAAGCATGACTCTGGGCCGCACCCTGTGGCTGATTATACTGGTGAAACTCTTCATCATGTTCTTCATTCTCCGCCTCTTTTTCTTTCCTAACTTTCTGAGCAGCCAGCCTACCGACAAGGACAAGGAAGAATACGTTGCAGGCGAACTGATACAACGCGGGCAATAAACGGCTGAAGTTTAACTCTAACTACTAATGATATGATTGAAAGTATTGACACTTCACTTATTGACTGGTCGAGAGCCCAATTTGCTCTGACAGCCATGTACCATTGGATTTTTGTGCCACTCACTCTCGGCTTGGCAGTCGTTATGGGTATCATGGAAACCCTTTATTATAAAACAGGCAATGAGTTCTGGAAACGGACAGCCAAGTTTTGGATGAAGATTTTCGGTATCAACTTTGCCGTAGGTGTAGCCACGGGACTGATCCTTGAGTTTGAGTTCGGAACCAACTGGAGTAACTATTCCTGGTTTGTAGGTGATATTTTTGGCGCGCCGCTTGCCATCGAGGGCATTTTGGCTTTCTTTATGGAGGCCACGTTTATTGCCGTCATGTTTTTCGGGTGGGATAAGGTCAGCAAAGGTTTCCACCTGACTTCTACCTGGCTCACAGGACTGGGAGCTACGATCTCCGCCTGGTGGATTCTGGTAGCCAATGCCTGGATGCAGCATCCGGTAGGTATGGAGTTCAATCCCGATACAGTGCGCAACGAGATGGTCGATTTCATGGCAGTTGCCTTTTCGCCTGTCGCCGTTAATAAATTTTGCCACACGGTGCTCTCGAGTTGGGTGCTGGGAGCTGTTTTCGTGATAGGCATCAGTTGCTGGTTCTTGCTGAAGAAGAGAGACAAGGAGTTTGCCATAGCCAGTATTAAGATTGGTGCCATTTTCGGGTTGGTAGCTTCGGTGCTGACGGTGTGGACCGGCGATGGTTCCGGTTATGCCGTTGCGCAAACACAGCCGATGAAACTGGCAGCGGTAGAAGGATATTACGAAGGACAGAACGGAGCCGGGCTGGTAGCTGTCGGGGTGCTGAATCCTGATAAGAAGACTTATGACGACGGTCAGAATCCGTTTTTGTTCCGTATAGAGATTCCAAAGATGCTCTCCTTCCTGGCCGAGCGTAAAGCAGATGCTTTTGTGCCGGGCATCAAAAATATCATTGAGGGGGGATACGAACTGAAAGACGGCACGAAAGCGCTTTCGGCTGCCGAGAAAATAGAACGGGGTAAAAAAGCGATTACTGCATTGGGCACTTATCGTGAGGCTAAAAAAGACGGTGACGAGGCTGCTATGCAGCAGGCATCCGCCACGCTGAAAGAGAATGTTGCCTATTTTGGTTATGGTTATATTAAGGATGTGAACCAATTGGTTCCCAATGTGCCGCTCAACTTTTATGCCTTCCGCGTGATGGTGATCTTGGGTGGATACTTTATCTTGTTCTTCATTGCGATTCTCTTCTTTGTCTATAAGAAAGACCTGTCGCAAATGCGATGGATGCAATACATCGGACTATGGACCATTCCGTTTGCTTACATTGCCGGACAGGCAGGATGGGTAGTGGCCGAATGTGGTCGCCAGCCTTGGGCAATACGAGACATGCTGCCCACGTCGGCAGCCATCTCAAAGTTGGATGTAGGCTCTGTACAGGCCACATTCTTCATATTCCTTATTCTGTTTACGGTAATGCTGATTGCGGAAATCGGCATCATGGTCCGGGAGATCAAGAAGGGACCGGCGGTTAATCATTAATCACGAACCATTAATCATTTAAACTATGGGTACATACATTTTTCTACAACAATATTGGTGGCTGGTAGTCTCACTGCTCGGGGCTATACTCGTATTCTTGCTGTTTGTGCAGGGTGGCAACTCTCTGCTGTTTTGTTTGGGTAAAACGGAGGAGCATCGCAAGATGATGGTAAATTCCACCGGACGTAAGTGGGAATTTACGTTTACCACACTGGTCACTTTCGGTGGCGCGTTTTTTGCTTCATTTCCTCTGTTCTACAGTACCAGTTTCGGTGGCGCCTATTGGCTTTGGATGATCATTCTTTTCAGCTTCGTATTGCAGGCTGTCAGCTACGAATTTCAGAGCAAAGCGGGCAACCTGCTCGGGAAGAAGACTTACCGGACTTTTCTGGTGATCAACGGTGTGGTCGGCCCTCTGCTCTTGGGAGGTGCGGTAGCTACCTTCTTCACAGGGTCCGATTTTTATATCAATAAAGGAAATATGGTGAACGAGATTATGCCTGTCATCAGCCATTGGGGCAACGGCTGGCATGGGCTCGATGCGCTGACCAATATCTGGAATGTGATTTTGGGACTGGCCGTGTTTTTTCTGGCACGCATCCTGGGAGCTCTCTATTTCATCAATAACATAGCCGATAAGGAACTCGTCGGCAAGTGTCGTCGTTCGTTGATTGCCAATACAGCCCTGTTTCTGGTGTTCTTCCTAACTTTTGTGATCCGCACTTTGCTGGCCGACGGATATGCTGTCAATCCGGAAACAAAGGAGATCTATATGGAGCCTTATAAGTATTTCAATAACTTTATCGAAATGCCGGTAGTGCTGATTATATTCCTTGCAGGGGTTGTGCTGGTGCTGTTCGGCATTGGCAAAACAATGTTGAAGAAGACATTCGATAAAGGGATCTGGTTTGCCGGCATTGGTACGGTACTCACCGTCCTGGCACTGTTGCTTACTGCCGGATATAACAATACAGCTTATTATCCATCTTACACGGATATACAAAGCTCGCTCACCCTTGCCAACAGTTGTTCCAGCCAGTTTACGCTGAAAACCATGGCTTACGTTTCTATCTTGGTTCCGTTTGTCATCGCCTACATCTTCTACGCCTGGCGCAGCATCGACAATCGTAAGATCGATGCAAAGGAAATGGACGAAGGCGGACATGCCTACTAAGATTTTTATCAGATAAAAGTACAGGGTATCGGAATTTTATTACTTTTGTAGCGATGCTTATCTGCTCTTGACAAACGAAGGCGGATAAGCATTGTTTTTATCAGTAATTAAACAGACATACTATGAAACGAGTATTTGTATTTCAAGACTTTAAGTCTCAGAAGTTCTGGAGCATCGATGTTCGGGGAACCGATGTTGTTGTGAACTATGGCAAGTTGGGAACAGACGGACAAACACAGGTAAAGAATTTTTCGTCGGTCGAAGAGGCCGAAAAGGCCGCTGCCAAATTAGTGGCGGAGAAGACGAAGAAAGGATATGTGGAAACCCGGGAAGAGGTTGCCAAGGAAATGAAGGTCGAAGCTAAAAAGTATGCGCTGAGCTATGACGAGGCAGAAGAAGGCGTGAACTTGATGGATAGGATATTGAAGGATAAAAAGCTGCCGTCGCTCAGGCAGATCACGATCGGCTGTTGGGGGTATGACGGAGAGGACTGCTCGGCTATTGCCGACGGCATTGTGGCGAATAAGGAAAAGTTTGCCCATCTTGAGGGCCTGTTCTGGGGAGACATGGATTCTGAAGAACAAGAGATTTCCTGGATTGAGCAGGTGGATTTAGGTCCGGTGTTGGACGTGATGCCCTTGCTGAACAATCTCAAGATTAAAGGCACCAATAATCTGAGCATTGGCAAGAAACCTCGTCCCAACCTGAAGTCACTTGAGATTATCAGTGGTGGTCTGCCCGATTCGGTGGTGGAGGACATTCTGGGATCCGACCTCTCTAACCTTGAAAAGCTGGTCCTTTATGTAGGAGTGGAAGACTACGGATTTGAGGGTGATCTGGCTGTATTCAAGCCTCTCTTCTCCAAAGACCGTTTTCCTAAACTGAAATGGCTGGGCATTGTCGATGCGGAAGAACAAGATGCTGTTGTGGAGATGTTCCTCGAATCGGATATTCTTCCGCAACTGGAGACGATGGATATCTCTGCCGGAGTATTGACAGACGAGGGAGCACAACTGTTGCTGGATCATGTGGACAAGATCAGCCACTTGAAGTTTATCAATATGAAATACAATTACCTGAGTGACGAGATGAAAAAGGAGTTGCAGAAGGCACTGCCGGTGAAGATCGACGTTTCCGACTCACAGGAGTATGATGATGATTACAGTTTCCCAATGATTACGGAGTAAATGAATGAAGATATGTGTTGTCAGTAATTCGACTTCAAAACGTACGGACTACTTTATCAAAGCGGGTAGAAGCCTTGGGGCGGATACCTGCTTTGTCACATACGATGAGTTGATGGCTACTCTTCCGGAGTATCGTGATACGGTTGTGAAGCTGGAACCTCCGGTGTTTCAGGAAACGGACTTCCGGAAATACAATTCGCTTTGCCGGGATTACAGGGAAATGTTGAGGCGCTTAGCCGCTGTAGATAGACCGGAGGGCGTGCATTTTCTGAACGAGCCGAGTGCAATTCTCTGTGCTTTGGATAAGGTCCGCACTCAGCAGAAACTGGCCGGGGCAGGCTTGAAAACAACCCCGTTGCTCTCGGCGGCACTACGCACTTTTGATGAACTGGCCGAACTGCTTTACCGACAGAAGAGGGGAGGGTTTCTTAAACCTCGCTATGGCTCCGGAGCCGGAGGGGTAATGGCTGTCAGATACAATCATCGCCGGGACGAATGGGTGGCTTATACGACCATGCGTTGGGCGGGAGATCATGCTTGTAATGAAAAACGTATCTGCCGGTTGACAAACCGGAAAGAGATTGCTGTGCTGGCAGAAGAAGTCATGCGATGCGGAGCTGTCCTTGAAGAGTGGATGGTAAAAGAAAAACTGGAAGGGGAGAATTATGACTTGCGTGTTGTTTGTAGGGAAGATGAAGTCGACTATGTCGTGGTACGTTGTAGCAAAGGTGCCATAACCAATCTTCACCTGAACAACAAAGCAAGGCTGTTCGGAGAGCTTTCGCTTGCACCTTCCGTCCGTGAGGAGCTTTTTTGCCGGAGCATTGCCGCCACGCGGGCTCTGGGACTGCGGTATGCAGGCATAGATGTGCTGATTGCACGGAACACGGATACACCTTATATTATAGAGGTGAACGGACAGGGAGATCATATCTATCAGGATATGTTTACGGAGAATAAGATATACACCAATCAGATAAGAACGATAGAATCACTTTTCAATGGAAATAGATGAACTGCCATCCGGTAAGCAAGACCGGAAACCGGATATAGATATGAATGGAATTGTGGGCACGCATGACATACTGATGCTCTGTTTCGACACCTTGCGCTATGACGTCAGTGTGGCCGAAGAGGCTTCCGGGGGAACTCCCGTACTGAATAGCTATGGCAGTGGCTGGGAGAAGAGGCATGCTCCCGGCAATTTTACCTATCCCTCGCATTTCGCCATTTTTGCCGGATTCTTGCCTTCACCTGCCGAACCCCATGTGTTGCGCAGCCGGAAGTGGCTTTTTTTCCCTTTTCAGGCCGGCACGGGGCGCATACCTCCGGAGGGCAGTTATGCTTTTAAAGAAGCTACATTCGTACAGAGCCTGTCCAATATCGGTTATGAAACCATCTGTATCGGCGGAGTCAGCTTTTTCAGTAAACGGAATGACATCGGAAGGGTATTTCCCGGTTATTTCAATAAAAGTTACTGGCTGCCTGCTTTTGGCTGCACGGATAAGAACAGTGCCGCCAATCAGGTGGACTTTGCTGTCGGTAAACTGGAAAAGTATCCGGCGGACCGGAGAGTATTCATGTATATCAATTTCTCGGCCATCCATTATCCCAACTGCCATTATGTAGAGGGTAAGAAGAAAGACGACAAAGAGTCGCATGCTGCGGCTTTACGATACGTTGACAGTCAGTTGCCCCGCTTGTTCGAGGCTTTCAGAAGACGTTCGGATACATTGGTCATTGCTTTGTCCGATCATGGCACCTGTTATGGTGAGGACGGTTACGAGTATCACTGCATTTCCCACGAGAAGGTATATACGGTGCCTTATAAACATTTTATTCTCAGAAAATGAACGATCAGCAGCAGATTTCACGATATATCAGCTATATGTACAGTTATCCGCATAAGACGGCTTACCGTACTTTTAATCCTCCGGTCTCTCTTGCCCCTTATTTTGAACGGTTGGCAGGGGGGCAGGCAAGTCTATATTTTCATATCCCTTTCTGTGCCCATAAGTGCGGTTATTGCAATCTGTTTTCACAGCAGAGCTGTGATGGAGGGCGTATCTCGGCATATCTCCGTACGATGCGCCGTCAGGCAGAACAGTTGTCCGTGGCGGCACAAAATTTGAAATTTACTTCGTTTGCAGTTGGGGGAGGTACTCCGCTTATTCTGAACGAAAAGCAGTTGGATGAACTGTTTTGCATAGCCGAGCTGTTCGGCGTACGTCCTTCGGAGGTATTCACTTCCATCGAAACTTCACCGGAGTATGCCGACAAGAAAGTTTTGCGGCAATTGCGGACGAGGGGGGTGGAACGGTTGAGCATGGGTGTACAGAGTTTCAATGATGCGGAGTTGAAAAAACTGAAAAGGAGGCCTGTGCTTGCTACCGTGATCGATGCACTTCAAAATATTCGGGAAGCGGACTTCCCGCAGTTGAACCTCGACCTGATTTATGGCATTGAGGGACAGACGGTAGATAGCTTTATTCACTCGCTTACCACTGCGCTTACTTATCGCCCCGACGAATTATTTATTTATCCTCTTTATGTCCGGCCGGGTACACGTATCGATGTACGTTCAACGGATGACATGTGTTATGCTATTTACAGGTCAGCTCGTGAACTGTTGGTGGAGCAGGGATTTGTGCAGACTTCCATGCGTCGCTTTGTTAAACGGAAAACAGTGGAACTGGAGTTCTCCTGTGGCGATGAAACCATGCTGTCCTGTGGTTCCGGGGGACGGAGCTATCTGGGAGATTTACATTATGCCACTCCATACGCTGTGCGGCAGGAAGCCATAGCCGGAGAGATAGACCGTTATATCCGGACTGCTGATTTTTTGACGGTAACCAATGGTTATTTGCTTTCTGCGGAAGAGGTACAAATAAGGTTTATTATAAAGAACCTGATGTATTATCGGGGGCTGGACACGGCGGAGTATGAACAACGTTTTGGTAAGGAGCCGGACAGAACGCTCTTCCGGGAATTTACAGACCGGGGGTGGATTGAAGAGAAAAACCGGGTTCTGCTTCTTACGGAGGAAGGAATGGCCTACTCCGATTACATCGGCCAGTCTTTTGTTTCACCTGCCGTAAGGAGACTGATGTCCGAGTATATATATCCTTGATCAACTTTGCACGATGGGGGCTTTGAGTACTATCCGGAATATCTATTATAGGGGCAGTCTGGAATATTGCAACTATACATGTTCGTATTGTCCGTTTGGCAGGAAATCCGCATCTGCCGATACGGACGGTGACCGGGAAGCGCTGCACCGTTTTATTTCACGTATCAGTCAGTGGAAGCATGGGGCGTTGCGTATTCTAATTATCCCTTATGGAGAAGCGATGATACATCGGTATTACAGAGAAGGTATCATTCGTCTGGCTGCCATGCCCCATGTGGCTGGGGTTTCTTGTCAGACCAACCTGTCCTTTTCAGTTTCCCGTTTTCTGAATGAAGTTGAAGAGGCTCGGGCAGATGTCACCAAAATCAAATTCTGGGCGAGCTACCATCCTGAGATGGCGGATGTCACAGATTTTGCGTCTAAAATAGAAAAACTGCATGCGGCTGGTATTGAGGTCTGTGCGGGAGTGGTTGGTGATCCTTCGGCAAAGGAACAGATCCGGAGGTTGAGGCTGCTGCTGGATCCGTCGGTCTACTTGTTTGTGAACGCAATGCAAGGTTTACGGAAGCCGCTTTCGGAGGAAGATGTCCGCTTTTTTAACGAGATGGATAATCTGTTCGATTATGATCGGCGGAACGCAAAAGCATGTTTGAATAATTGTTCCGGAGGCAGAGAGAGTCTGTTTGTTGACCGGGAAGGGGGGATGTATGCCTGCCCGAGAAGTGGGGTGCGGACAGGGAATTTCTACGATGATTCTACTTCTTTCCTTCAGCCTTCTTGTCTCCGTAAAGTATGCGATTGCTATATTGCTTTCAGCAATCTGCGGGATACGCCTCTGAGAAGAATGATGGGAGAAGGAGCATTGTGGCGTATACCGGAGAGGAAAAAGGTCAGGGCTGTATTCTTTGATATTGACGGTACATTGACAGATGTGCAGGGGAGGATTCCCGGGCGTACCGTTTCTGCACTAAAATATATGTCCGGCCGCTTACCTCTGTACCTGAGTACTGCCTTGCCGATGGCACACGCCAAGAAGCGGCTTGGTGATGTGTTCGACTTGTTTTCGGGAGGGGTTTTTGCCGATGGGGGCTTTCTGTGTTATGAAGATACCGTTGAATGTGTTCCGGTTGAACATCCTGTGACTCTTGATTTCCCCGGTTGCCGGATCACTCGTTATACTTGGAAAGGAGAAATCTTTAAGTATGCCGTGCTTGCGCCTACTGTCCGGGAAGCTACTCGGTTGTCGGCCGGATTGGAGGGGGAGGCATATCAACTGTATCAGGAAGGCCGGTTGCTGACAGTGGTGGACAGCAGGGCGGGAAAGAAGAATGGACTGATAACTCTATGTTCGAGATTGGGAATCTCTTTGCGGGAGATTCTGGTGGTAGGTAATACGATGCACGATTGGCCGATGATGTCTGTTGCCGGTTATTCTTGTGCAGTGATGGATGCGGAAGAAGAGTTGAAGAAACTATCGGGATATATTCTGAATCCCGATAGTATTCCTGTCTTTTTTGATATCTGACTTTATTTGGCTACGTTGTTTATGGGTTTTCCACCGATGTATGCTTTCAAGTTGTCAACCAGAATGGTCATCAGACGTTCACGGGCGGCGGAAGTAGCCCAGGCTATATGCGGGGTGATATAGCAATTTCTGGCAGTCAACAATGGGTTGTCCGCACGTGGAGGCTCGGTGGAGAGTACATCCAATCCGGCGGCATAAATCTTATAATTATTCAGAGTGTCTGCCAGGTCTTGTTCGTTGATCAAAGGGCCGCGACTGGTGTTGATTAAGATGGCGTTTGGTTTCATCAGTTCAAGGCGGCGGGCATTAACCAGATCACGGGTTGATTCCGTTAACGGACAATGCAGACTGACGATGTCACATTCACGGAAAATCTGGTCGAGTTCCGCTTTTCTGATTTCGGGAGGCAACTGAAGCCGTGACTTGGAGGTATAGGCCCACACTTTCATTCCGAACCCGATTGCGATACGGGCTGTATTATATCCGGTCTGTCCCAGTCCGATAAGACCGATTTTCTTTCCTAACAGCTCTATAAGCGGGGTATCCCAGTAACAAAAATCCTGATTCCGGGTCCACTGCCCTCCACGCACTTCGTCTGCATAGTGTTGCACTCGCTGAGTGATATTCAGGATATGGGCAAAAACCATCTGTCCGACGGATGGAGTGCTGTAAGCCGGGATGTTGGTAACCACAATACCGCGTTCTTTGGCTGCCGCAATATCAATAATGTTATATCCGGTGGCTATTACGCCGATATACTTCAGGTTAGGCAAAGAGGCCATGTGCTCTGCGGTGATCACGGCTTTGTTGGTAAGGATGGCCTCGGCGTCCTTCGCATGTGTAAGCACCTCTTCGGGGGCTGTGCGATCATAGATTTCACACTCACCTAAAGTTCTCAATTCATCCCAGTTCAGATCTCCGGGGTTGGCGGCATAGCCGTCTAAAACTACTATCTTCATAAATTATTAGGTGTTAAGTATTAAGTTTGTGTACTTGAATACTGAATTAATAACTCTTTATCTAATAAAACAATTACAGATGTTTAATAGTTCTTTTCATTTCCCCAGAGTTGTTTCATTCGTTCGGCATGTTTCTGTTCAGCCGGGTTGTGTTGGGGCTGCCATATTTGCTTATTCTTGATTTCGTCTGGCAGGAATTGCTGTTTTACGAAATTACCTTCATAATTATGGGCATATTTATATTCCTGGCCATATCCTAACTGCTTCATCAGTTTGGTGGGAGCATTGCGCAGGTGCAGAGGTACAGGCAGGTTACCGGTTTCACGCACCAATGCCAGTGCATCGTTGATAGCATTGTAGGCTGAGTTGCTTTTAGGGCTGGTTGCCAGATAAATGGTGGTTTCCGCCAATGGGATTCTTCCTTCCGGCCAGCCTATTTTCATCAACGTGTCAAAACAGGCATTAGCCAATAGCAGTGCATTCGGATTGGCCAGGCCAATGTCTTCCGAAGCCGAGATGACCAGACGCCTGGCAATGAATGCCGGGTCTTCTCCTCCTTCTACCATACGTGCCAGCCAGTAAATGGCACCGTCGGGATCGCTGCCCCGGATCGATTTGATAAATGCCGAAATAATATCGTAATGCATCTCGCCGTCTTTATCATAAGCCAGCGGATTTTGCTGTAAGCGTTCGGTTACCAGATCGTCAGTGATAACTACGGTCTCTTCCGTTTCCGACTCTACTACGAGTTCCAGTATATTCAGCAGCTTGCGGGCATCGCCTCCCGAAAAACGAAGCATGGCACTGGTTTCTTTCAGTTCTATTTTACGTTCTTTCAGTACGGTATCGGTAGTGATGGCACGTTGAAGCAATTCAAGCAGGTCCTCTTTCTCCAGAGACTTCAGTGTATAGAGCTGGCAACGGGAGAGGAGTGGACGGATTACCTCAAAAGACGGGTTCTCCGTGGTGGCACCTATCAGAGTAACTGTTCCGTGCTCGACAGCTCCCAGCAACGAGTCCTGCTGAGATTTGCTGAATCGGTGTATTTCGTCGATAAACAAGATGGGACTGGACTGAGTGAAGAATTTGTTGCTTTTGGCGCGATCTATCACTTCGCGTACGTCTTTCACGCCCGATGTTACGGCACTCAGTGTATAAAAAGGGGTTTCCAGCTTGTTGGCTATTATCTGGGCCAGTGTTGTTTTACCGACTCCCGGAGGCCCCCACAGGATAAATGAAGAGATACGTCCTGCATCAATCATCTTGCGCAAGATAGCACCCGGTCCCACAAGGTGTTTCTGACCGATATAATCATCTAATGTTTTTGGCCGTAGCCTTTCCGCTAATGGTTGCATATCTATTTGTAATGAATCTGTTTATTAGTCGATCACCGTCCCCATCACCTGTACATCTGTGATAGCGGCTTTTTCTCCGATGAAACTGATACGTATGAAACGTCCCTGTATACCCGGAACAACCTGGATCATCCGAATGTTCTCGTTTTGTTTATAGTTGGTCTGATCCGGAATAAGTGTCCAGTGTTCTCTGTCCATCGATGCCTCCACTTTGTATTGGTAATGGTCCGTATCCGGAAATGCGATTCGGATGTGGCGTATGGACAAGCCTTTCTCTGTGTCCAATGTCCAGGAGCGTTCCGGGTCGTTGCCGGCAGCTTGCCAATAGGTGGCTCCATCTCCATCGGCAGCAAATGCGGACGAGTGTCCGTCGGCCGATGAACTGCAGAAGGTCGGATTATTGGGCCCGAAGGTTTGCAGGTTATCTGTTTTATCCTGAACCTCAAAACGTGTATAAGGTCGGTCTTTCACTTTGCAGGCTTCGGTATAGGGAGTGCTTCCGATGAACCGGAGTGTGATCTCGGCAGGCTCGAGCCCCGGTGAGGTAGCCCGTATCACGGTTTCTCCGGCATAGTATGACCGGAATTCAATCGCGGCTTTTCCATCGAGAATACGGATATCACTCTCTTTTTCAAATAGGACCGAGGTACCGGTAGGAAACTCTCCCGGACCGGATATGATGTTGAGGCTGACTGCCGGAGAATTGTTGACCGGTTTACCGTCTGCATCCAGAATGGTTACCGACAACATAACGTCATCTGTCCCGTCTGTCTTTATCTGGTTCGTTTGATCGGCTGTCAGGGCAATGCGTGCAGGTGTTCCTGCCTCTGGCCACTTCGGCGGAGCAATCCCTTTGTAGGCATTGCGGTACCAATACCAGGCACGTTTGGGAATCCGGAAATAATCGATAATTCCCATTTTCCCAAGAGCACTTCCGGCTATACTCCCGTGGTCGAATGCGCACCAGATGGCTTGTCCGCTACGCCAGGCAAAGCCATTTTGCGCATTATTCTTTGCCAAGTCTCCCCAGCCCGGATCGTACTCTCCCGGACGGTCGGCTGTCGTGCTACCATACTCTGAAACTACCGTCGGTATGCCCGGTTGCTGAAACTCGGGGATGTAGCTACCGTCACCGTTATATCCGGCTATATCACCCAACTTGTCGATTCGTTTCTCTCCCAACGGACGTTGAGCACCGCCAATGGCCGCCGGACGGGTTGGATCGAGTTGCTTGGAGAGTTTGACGGTTTCTGACAGTAACTTGCGCATCGGGTCGATCGTTTCGGGTGCGGTAAAGAACGGTTCGTTACTCATACTCCATACAACAATAGAAGGATGGTTGCGGTGGATGCGGATCAATTCTTTCAGTTGGGCTTTTACACTGCTCTCAAATCCTGCCCTGTCTGCTTCATTTACGGGATATGCACTTGCGTTCCAGTAGCCATCTCCTTTGTGACCTCCGATTCCCCAAAATGCATTCTCTGCCCAGAATAGCATACCTATTTCATCGCATGCTTGTGAGAAAGCCGGTGAATGGGGGTAATGCGAACCTCGTATCAGGTTGAAGCCGGCTTCTTTTACCAGACGGATATCTCTTCGCATACCGGTTTCGGTCACGGCATCTCCCCATCCGGCATGATCCTGATGAACATTGGCTCCCTTAAAATAATAATGTTCCCCGTTCAGGAAGAATCCCCGGTCCGGTGTCCATTCAAACCAGCGGAATCCGAAAGACGTTTCATAGCGGTCTATCAATTTTTCTCCGTGGTAAAGCGAGCTGACCACCTTGTAAAGTGCAGGATGATCGGGATGCCACAGCTCCGGTGCCTGAATCTCGCGGGTTTGCTGCTCAAATGTGTAGGTTGCGTTGTCCGGCAATGATTGTGATGTAGAAACAGAAGCCGCTTCTTTGCCTCGGGGATCGATAACAGTGGTCAGAAGTCGGTAAGTTTCTGTTTTTCCGGAACGATTGCATACATCTGTCCTTATGTGGACGCTCCCTGACTTTCCCTTTTTTTCTCCTAAGTCCGGTGTGGTGACCAATGTGCCATACCAATCGATATAGGTCGGTTCTTTGATCACTAAGCGTACGTTCCTGTAAATGCCTCCGCTGAATACATGTTCGCCTGCACGTGGAGCGAGGTCAGGTCGCCAGCAGTTGTTAACCCGAACCGCTATCTGGTTTTTTCCTTCTTTCAGATAGCTCGATATATCAATGGAAAATCCGGTATATCCTCCTTGGTGGGTTCCTGCCCGATGTCCGTTCACAAAAACTTCTGCTTCCTGAAATACACCGTCGAATTCAAGAAAGCTCCTTTTGCCAAGCACTTCTTTCTTTATCGGAAAGGCTTTGCGGTACCATCCGTAACCTACATAAAAATCTTTCGACATGAAGTATGGAGTACTGAAAGAGTGGGGAAGTCCCGTCCTTTCCCAGTCGGAATCGTCAAAATCCGGTCGGGAAGCACTCTTGAAGTCTCCCCGGCAATATTTCCATTCCCGGTTGAAGTTGATGGTTTGTCGTGGGGAATCCGCCCGGCAAACATGGATTGCACTGCTTAACATAAGAAAAACCAACCATAGCTTCATGCCATTGCAGGTGTGTACTGTGAAATTCATCGTATTGAGGTTTTATAGTGTGAATGATAGATAGGCGGATCAGAATACTACCTGAATCATAAACCGGATACCTTGTTTGTTGATTCCCGGGTGGTTCAGGTAAGTCAGACGGCGTACGTATTCGATATGCAACAATTTAAAGATGTTGTAAATACCCACACTGGCTTCCAGGTAAGGTACTTTCGGATCCATCACATAGCTGGTGTAGCTGCCGTCCCGTTGCGGGAAATCAAACAGTTCCGGATTATTGCTCTTAAACGGGTTATTCTTATCCGTCAGGTTGCCGTATAGAGCGCGGAAACGGAATACCTCTCTCCACTTCAGTTTCTTAATCAGCGGGATGCGGTTGAAAAGTTTACCATTCATGTCATATGTGAGTGCCAGCGATGCATAACGGTCGTTGAGGAACTCCATATTATTGATCAGGTTGAACGTTTCTTTCTGTGTGATATACGATAGGTTGGCGGCTGGCAAAATAAGTAATGGGAACGGAACGGTATTCCATTGTGCACCTCCTTTTAAGGTAACATCTACTTTACCCCAGGACGAGAGCCAGAAGCGCTTCCAGATACTTGCCTCCGTCAGGTTGAAATTATATTCTCCTCCTAAAACACCTTTAAATCCGGTAGTGTGGGAGAGGGTGAAGATGGGAGCATCCAGCGATACCGGACGACGGCGTTGCTTTGTATTGACGAAGGTCTCGCCCGGCGCATAACGTAAGGTCAGCCCCAATTCGGCGGTAGTTATATCGGGTACGATGGTTTTGGCAGCATCATTGCGGATGTATTGCAACTTGCCTGCCGGAGTATCTTCCCGGTGTCGCGCCATGGCCGCAACCGAGAAACCCGACAAAGTCTCCATTTCATATCTCAGTGTGGCGTCCCGTACGTATGACATCTGGTCGACGGTCGTGGTTTTCCACGCTACGAATACGTTATCCTTATCCGTGTCGAGGAACTTATCCATTGGCGACATGACGTCGTAGCGGTAGGAGGCCGAGATGTAATGCTTCGGGAATTCCCAGGGGAAGAATTCGCATTTGCGGAAAGAGTAGGTCACATTACCTTCATATTTCCATTTTTTATCTTTGAGTCCGTACGCTCCGTATCCATTGAAGAACCAGTGGGGATTCAGCTTGGCGGTAGTCATGCCGCTGAGACGGAAACGGGTACCATCCACATAATTGCTCGATATCATGGTGTTGATCGGTCCGAAGTCAAACTTACTCGGATGTTCTTTGGTTCCGGTTTCCACATAGTTTTCTATCAACGCTTTTGCTCCGAATATCACATATTTGAATCCGGGTATTTGTTCCAGCCGGTTCATGAAAAGATCCATGCTGCTCTCGGTCTTTGTTAGAGGCACCTGGCGTACTCCGGCCCAATATTCGTCACTTTTGGTCAGCATGTCCGCCTCTTTGATCACACTTCCTTTCAAACGGAAAAGTCGTGGCTCGATGGGGTCGAAGACATAATTGCTATATTTGGTTGTTCGTTTTACCTGGATGCCCTGAATAGCTTTCATGACTAAAAGATCCACAGTCATATCGTCGTCTGTCAGCACCCAGTTGCCATTGGGAAGCTGTTCATATTGCTGTACGACGTCCAGATTTTCTACAAAGTTTACTCCTGTCTTTTTAGGCAGATTCATGGTGCACTTTTTCACAGCATAGGTAGAGTCGTCCAGTACATACAGGTGTCCGGTGAATCCGAAGTCCTGAGAGTTCTGTGGGACGAAGGTGAGATGCACGCATTTATCTTTATCCACCATCACAGTATCCATCAGGTAGAATTTATAGAAAGAGATGGCTCCGCTTCCGATTGGACTTACGAAACGGCGTTGCAACAGGCGGATATCATCATCATAGATATTGATATCGGCAAATACATCATTGAGGATAGTACCCAGCATATCACCTGTTGAGAAGAATTCTTCCACGCCATTGGAGTTCATACCTTCGATTATGGTCTTTTTGCTTTCCGGGTCCTTCCGGTAAATGGTTTTGGAAGACGTTTCCTGCACCGAGATAGGCAGAATCAGTTTGTTGGTTTCAGGCGAAACCTCAACCTGGTCTTTGAGGAAAGAAAACTTTTTATAGATTCCTTTTTCAAGGCTTTCGGGTGTCACGTCATTGAGTGACATCTTCATCTTCTGATACTTGTTGTACTGATAATAGTCGTTGGTTTCCAGCTTCTGAGCTTTCTTGTGGTCGATGACCTTTCGCATGAACTCCACAGCGGGATTGTTTTTCCGGGAATACTTTTCTTTTTTAGGTTTTATCACCACCTCGTCCAGCGTGACATCATCTGGTGAGAGCACCACATTCAGTTCTTTGGCACCTGCCGGAATTTTCACTTTCTTGGTGATATACCCCACTGCAGAGAAGGTCAGTTCGTTCCAACCTTTGCGGGTTTCTACCTGATATTCTCCGTTAGCATTGGATATACCGCCTACGCCTTTTCCTTCATAGAAAACGGAAATGTACATTAGCGGCTCATGTGAAATAGAATCAGTGATTACTCCCTTCAACTGTGCAAAAGCCTGTGGTGCAGAGAGGATAAGGAAGACTACTATTAATAGTTTAGAATATTGTTGTTTCATACACACTTCATCTCATCGTGAGACTGCAAAGGTAATAAATTCCTTTTGATTGAACGGACTATATAACCTTTTTTGTGTATCTTTTGAGTCCTGTAAGGAGGGGGAATCCGGCATTATTCCCCCAATAATATTTGTACAATTCGTTCTGCGGTCCGTCCGTCCCAGCGTTCGGGCAGAGTGCCTTGTTTCCATTCTCCGTTCATCAGTTTATCCATACTGGCAGCCAATGCTGCCGGATCTTCACCAACCAGTTCATTGGTGCCTGTGCGCCAGGTTTCCGGATGCTCGGCATAGGTGTTGAGGGTGATGCAGGGAATTCCCAGGAAGGTCGCTTCTTCCGCCACATTGCCTGAATCTGTTATAATGGCTTTTGCCTGGTTCATCAGATACCCGAAAGAGAGGTAGCTTTGTGTGGGCATGATGTGCAGGTTAGGAGCTGTGATGTCGAGAGTTTTGATCGCATTGCGTACATAAGTGTGCAGTGGTGCCACAATCGGCATGCCGTTTGCCTTTTCAAGTAAGGTCTCTATCAATTTCCGCAGATTTTCTTTGTTGTTCAGCAGCACATGGCGGTTGAGGGTCAGCAGGATGTACTCGTGCTCTTTCAGTCCCAGGACAGAGAACCATATTGGCTTTATCAGGCGGTTGCGGTTATACCGTATTGTATCGATCAGGATGTTGCCTACATAGTAGACTGTTTCATTTTCTGTTCCTGTCTGATTCAGGTTACGATTGGCCACCATGCCGGCTGTGAACAGATAGTCGGAAAGTCCGTCTGTTATCATACGATTGACTTCTTTGGGCATGGACATATCGAACGAACGGGTGCCGGCTACGAGATGTGCCACTTTTATATTTTGTTTTTTGGCTACGATCGCACAACTCATAGTTGCAGTGAGGTCATCGACTACCAGAACTACATGCGTAGGGTTTTCTGTCAGTTCACGTTCGAAGGCGATCATTATTCCCGCAGTAAGTTCTGTGGGGTTATTGCCGTTTACGCCCAGATAGGCATTGGGAGCTTTCATATGCAGATCTGCAAATAAGGATGCATCCAGACTGGTGTCATTCTCTATCCCTGTGTAAACCAGGCGATAAGAAATGCGTTTACCTTGTGCCTTAGCGGCATCGATAGCCCGGGTGATAGGGGCGATTTTCATAAAGTTAGGGCGAGCCCCGGCAACAATCGTTATCTTCATCTTCGTATTCTTACAATTTTCAAGGAACAAATGTACACTTTCTTGCGGAATTATTTGTTTCTTTGCACACAAAAAACTTGATATATGCCAACAATCTTTCAGATTCCGACCTTTATCCAGATTCTGGAGTTTATCGGGACATTTGCTTTTGCCATTAGTGGCATTCGTCTTGCATCTGCCAAACAGTTTGACTGGTTTGGTGCTTATGTAGCCGGTGTGGCTGTTGCCATTGGCGGTGGTACTATACGTGACGTATTGCTGGACGTTACTCCGTTCTGGATGACGAATCCCATTTATCTTATCTGTTCGGCGCTGGCCCTTCTGTGGGTTATCTTTTTCCGGAAGCATCTGATTCATATGCACAACACGTTTTTTATCTTCGACAGCATTGGGCTTGCATTATTTACGGTAGTTGGTATCAGCAAAACGATCGATTTGGGCTATGCCTTTTGGGTGGCCATCATTATGGGCACAATGACCGGAGCAGCCGGTGGCGTAATCCGCGATGTGTTTATCAACGAGATTCCGTTGATTTTCCGTAAAGAGATTTATGCCATGGCATGCGTTATTGGCGGAGTCATTTATTGGGGACTCGACCGTCTGGGTGTTGATGCTGCTTTAACACAGGTCATCAGTGGCTGTTGCATTTTTGTGGTACGCGCATTGGCTGTGAAATATCAGATCTGTTTGCCTATCCTGAAAGGGGAGTAGACTTATACTAATTTTATTCCGGTAGTATCAGATCACCGGAGAAGCTGATCGATTCACGATTCTGCATATCGACATCTATGCTGGACGAACCATTGGAATAGATAGTGATTCTAAACTTGAACTGATCTTCGGAGTTTCTGGCGGTGAAGTTTATCTTTGCTGCTCCGCGTTTGCCCATGACCATATTATATTTGTCAATCGAAGCCTTGAACATCAGTCCTTGCCCTCCTCCATAGGGAATAGAATAAGCACGCCCGAAATAGGGTAGTTGTGAAAAGACCGAATCGTTTCGAACTATCACAGAATAAACTGAGGTCAGTGGAATCATATGCCCTCGGCGTGGGTATGCTGTAGATACGTCAATCCGGTAGTTTTCCGATTCGATTAGCTCTTTTACTGTTTGTTCTTTTTGCTCTTTCTTTTCTTTCCGGCTTTGGGCCTGAAGCGGGCAAACTCCTGTTCCGATGATGAGCAACATCAGAAGGATGATACATTTGCTTGTTTTCATATCAATGGTTGTTTTTCGGATGTTTACATAAAGATAACGGTCGGAAAAGATAAAATGTATAAAGCAGACAAATGATTTAATATTATTTCGTGTTTACCGGATGGGATTTCACAAAGAATAAAAAAGGAGGGCATGTCAAAACTTACCACAGATTGCACGGATTAACACAGAATGAATTTTAAATCGTCGTTTACATAATGCTTAATCTGTGTAACCTGTGGCGAAGAAGACTTTTGAGTCTATATGGGGAGGATATTTCTGTTAGAACTGTTCCAGAATGGCAATTCGTTTTTCGATTGGCGGATGGGTGGCGAAGAGCCCGCTTAGCCCGCTCAATGCGCTTTTAGCCTGTTTGCCAGGATGTTGTATGAATAACTGCGCTACATCTTCGCGCTCCACAGCTTCTATATCGGGATCTGCAGATATCTTTCTTAAAGCACTGGCCAGAGCTAATGGGTTCTTTGTCATTTCTGCTGCTCCTGCATCGGCCATGTATTCACGTTTGCGGGAGATGGCAAAGCGCATCAGCGTGGCAAAGAAATAGCCGATGGCAGCTACAATCATGGCTAAAACCAAGATGAGGATGGCACCATTGTTTTTATCATTCCGGCTGCGTGTCCACGAAGAGTAATAAACGGAGCGCAGTGCTATTTGTGCCAACATCGAAAAGATGCCTACGAATACAATGGAGATAATCAGCAGTCGGACATCGTGATTACGGATATGTGTCAGCTCGTGTGCAATGACCCCTTCAAGTTCTTCGTCATTGAGTTTCTCGATGATTCCTTTTGATAAGGTGACCGTATAAGTACGTTCGTTAATTCCGCTGGCATACGCATTGAGTGAATTGTCATCGATTATGTTGATTTTAGGCATTTTCATCCCTTGCGACATACAGAGATTCTCCACTAAATTGTAGATGCGTTTATTCTCTTTACGTTCTAATGGTCGTGCCCCTGTAGCGGCTTTGATAATACTGGAATTGGCAAAGTAGGCAATAATAAACCAGACCAGAACGCCTCCTATAATATAAGGAATCAGATTAATAAACATTTGATTGGTCATTGCCAATGTGTCGTATTGCCCGTAATCATCTGTCACGGTAAAAGTGATGAGCAGGTAGCTGAACAAATAAGTCAGTACTGCCACCAGGCAAGGGAAAAGGAACAGTAAGATGCCGGAACGTAGGTTATTCCGGCTCTGTTGTGTCTGTATTCCGACGTATTGCATGTGTATATACTTTCCTGGGGATTAGAATTTGATTTTCGGGGCTTCTTCCAGATTGGCACGTTGTTCAGTACCCAAATCGAACATCATTTCTTTATGAAAGCCGAACATGTTGGCTATCAAGTTGGAAGGGAATGTCTGTACTGCATTGTTCAGTTCTTTGGTAGCTGAGTTAAAGTAGCGGCGTACTGCAGCCAGTTTGTTTTCTACGTCCGAAATCTCTTCCTGCAACTGGAGGAAGTTTTGGTTGGCCTTTAAATCGGGGTAAGCTTCCAAGGTGATTTTCAATCCCGCGAGGGCGGAACTAAGTTGATTCTCTGCTGTAATCTTTTCATCGATTGTTCGGGCACTGACAGCTCCGTTGCGAGCCTGAATGACGCGTTCAAGTGTGTCCTTTTCGTGAGCTGCATATCCTTTTACTGTATCTACCAATTGTGGGATAAGGTCGTGACGTTGCTTTAACTGTACATCAATGTCGGCAAATGCATTTTCACGGTTGTTTCTCAGTTTTACCAGCGAGTTGTACATGGAAGCAATGATAATGGCGAGGATGACTACAATCCCCAAAATGATAAGTAAGTTCATAATTCTTTTGATTCTTAACGTTGTTAAACTTGATCCAAAGGTATGTGATTCAGTCTCTATTTACAAAAAGCGCATAATAAAAAACATTAATTATCAAACAAACCTCTCAAAGTGTATTGAAACTTTCCTGAAATAACACCCAAAAACTGTCAAATAGCACCCAAAAACTATCATTTGATAGTTTTTACCCCAAAGATTGGTGAAATTTACCCTACTGAAATCTAAAATAAGCCTTAAACTTGCATCATCGAGAAAGAAACGAAATATTAACCGCTTAAAAACCGCAACGTATGAAAAGTTTAAGTTTTAGAAAAGACCTGATAGGGGTACAAGAAGAGTTACTCCGTTTTGCTTATAAACTCACAGCCAATCGCGAAGAAGCCAATGACCTGTTACAAGAAACTTCATTGAAAGCATTAGATAATGAAGATAAATTTATGCCGGATACTAATTTTAAAGGCTGGATGTATACAATCATGCGCAACATCTTTATTAATAATTACCGCAAAGTTGTGCGTGACCAAACTTATGTAGACCAAACCGACAACCTCTTCCATCTGAATCTCCCGCAAGACTCCGGATTTGAAAGTACCGAAGGAGCCTATGACTTGAAAGAAATGCACCGTGTAGTAAATGCGTTGCCTAAAGAATATAAAGTACCGTTTTCAATGCATGTTTCTGGATTTAAATATCGTGAAATAGCTGAAAAATTAGAATTGCCACTCGGTACGGTTAAGAGCCGGATCTTTTTTACCCGGCAGAGACTGCAACAGGAATTGAAGGACTTCGTTTAATTAAGGTGATACTGATTATAATTAGAAAGATTGATTTTTAGATACTGATTTAGTGTAGATTTTTAGTTGTGCAAAAGAAGGAGTAAGCGAGGGACCCCCTCCTTGCTCCTTTGTTTTTGTGACAATATGATATATAACATATCTTTTATGGGAACTTTTTAAGGCTAATTTTTGTCTTTATGTCAGATATCTCAGTATATTTGTAATGACAAGTTAACCTATGAATGTGAAATCACTTATAACTTACGGCAATGAAAAAGGAAATTAAATTCAGTCTCGTATATCGGGACATGTGGCAGTCGTCCGGTAAATACCAACCCCGTGTCGACCAGTTAGTACGAATTGCACCTTTGATTATTGAAATGGGATGTTTTGCCCGTGTGGAAACCAATGGAGGAGCTTTTGAGCAAGTCAACCTGCTCTATGGTGAAAATCCTAACAAAGCAGTACGGGCTTTTACTAAACCTTTCAATGATGCCGGAATACAAACCCACATGCTCGACAGGGGACTGAACGGTTTGCGGATGTATCCTGTTCCTGCCGATGTCCGTCGGTTGATGTATAAAGTCAAGCATGCTCAAGGGGTAGATATAACCCGTATTTTTTGTGGATTGAATGAAGTGAGGAATATTATTCCTTCTATACACTATGCGCTTGAGGGGGGAATGATTCCACAAGCGACTTTGTGTATTACCTTCTCGCCGGTACATACGGTGGAGTATTACACAGCCATTGCCGACAAACTGATTGAGGCCGGTGCTCCTGAAATCTGCCTGAAAGATATGGCGGGAGTAGGACGTCCTGTCATGTTGGGGCGATTGACGAAAGCTATAAAAGAGCGTCATCCTGAAGTCTTGATTCAATATCACGGGCATAGTGGTCCCGGATTATCAATGGCTTCCATTCTTGAAGTTTGCGAGAATGGTGCTGATATTATTGACGTAGCCATGGAACCCATATCCTGGGGTAAAGTTCATCCGGATGTGATCTCCGTACAGGCCATGTTGAAAGATGCCGGTTTCCGGGTTCCTGAGATCAACATGAAAGCATATATGAAAGCACGTGCCATGACGCAGGAATTCATTGATGATTTCCTCGGCTATTTCATGGATCCGACCAACAAGCATATGTCTTCATTATTGTTAAAATGTGGTTTACCGGGTGGGATGATGGGGTCTATGATGGCCGATCTGAAAGGAGTACATGCCGGTATCAATATGATACTTCGGAATAATAATCAACCTGAGCTCAGCATTGACGATCTGCTTGTGATGCTATTCGACGAAGTAGAATATGTGTGGCCCAAGTTGGGCTATCCTCCGTTGGTGACTCCATTCAGCCAGTACGTGAAGAACGTGGCATTGATGAACGTAATGGCACATGTGAAGGGTGAGGAGCGTTGGAGTATGATAGATAATAATACCTGGGGGATGATTCTGGGGAAAAGCGGACGTTTGCCCGGACCTTTGGATCCCGAAATTATAGCTTTGGCAAAAGAAAAAGGATATGAGTTTACGGATGAAGATCCACAGAAGAATTACCCTGATCAGCTTGAAGAGTACCGGAAAGAAATGCTGGAGAACGGATGGGAATTCGGACCTGACGACGAAGAACTTTTTGAACTGGCTATGCATGACAGGCAATATCGTGACTATAAGTCGGGGGTAGCTAAAAAAAGGTTTGAAGAGGATTTGCAACGTGCTAAGGATGCGGCGTTAGTCAAACAAGGTTTTTCTGAAGAAGACGTGAAGAGAATGAAGCGTGCCAAGGCGGAACCAATAACCGCGATGGAAAAAGGAAGAATCATTTGGGAAATTGATGTGGAGTCACCTTCTATGCCTCCGGAAGTAGGGCATAAGTATGAGCCGGATGATGTATTCTGTTATATTGCCACTCCGTGGAATACTTATGACAGGGTATTGGCCAACTTTAGCGGACGTATCATTGAGGTGTGTGCCAAACAGGGTGCTTTGGTCAATAAGGGAGATGCATTGGCTTATGTAGAAAGATGTGAAGAACCGGCATAACGTTTAAAAGTTGTATTGTTATAGAATGGATAAGGACCGTTCCCAGTGTAAACCGGGGCGGTCCTTGTTTTTTTGCCCTTTCCTCAAGTTAGATGCCTATTTTCTGTAGGTTGTCTGGTCAATTAAAGAAAGTCTGATAGCTATATTTGACTGTCATATTTGCTATAATATTTGATTTCGGTTAGATATTACATTTGTAATATCCTGTTTGGGTAGAAATCTATTGATTGTTTTTCGTAGTTAGTAAATAAATATTGGTTTTATATTCAAAAAAGAAATAAGGAATCTTTTCTAAGCTTTTAAGTATGGATAGAACTTTTACTTGTAAATAGTGATCAAACCTTATGGATGAAGTTAATCTGAGAAATGACATATACATCTCAAACCCATCTTGGGCGAGTAGAAAAACATATAAGCTAAGTTCTCTTAGAACTTGGTTATTCTTGAAAAACGTAAATTATATACAATATTAACCTCTTTATTGCAGCGTAATTTTACATTTGTCAATGAGATTTAGTTGTATATTCTAAAATAAGGAGTTGCCAATCTTATTTTGCGGAGTAAATATAGATATAAAGTATCAAAATACAATAAATATACTATAATATTTTTAAATACTAATTTCTACTTTTTCCCCTTCGGCAATTAACAGCTACCAGAATCCCTATAGAAGTGCCTATAATGTATCCAAGAACTGAGTTCTAAGAGAACTATAATCTTTATTATAACCTAAATTAACACATATTGTTTAACTAAAAAAGAAAAATGAATGAATAACTCGAAAATTATCAATGTGAGATTGATGAAGAAAATGTTCGTGCTTGTTCTGTCTTTTTTATCTGTTACTGCTTTTGCGCAGAATATAACAGTGAAAGGAATTGTAAAAGATGGAACCGGTGAACCGATTATCGGAGGGAGTGTACTTGTTAAAGGTTCATCAAATGGTACAGTGACAGATATTGATGGCAATTACACCTTATCTAATGTTCCTGTAGAAGGAGTCTTGGAATTTTCTTATATCGGTATGAAGAAACAGGATGTAAACGTAAAAGGTAAAACCGTTATTAATGTTGTGCTTCAAGAAGATACCCAGATATTGGACGAGGTTGTAGTGACAGCTTTAGGTTTGAAACGTGAACAGAAAGCTTTGGGATATGCAGTGACCGAGGTCAAAGGAGACGATTTAAAAGCTGCCAATACGATTTCTCCGGTGGCTGCCTTACAAGGAAAAGTGGCCGGTGTCGAGATTCGTCAGTCGGATGGAGGTATGTTCGGAGCTACAAAAATTCAGATTCGTGGCGCCTCTACCTTGAAAGGCAATAACCAGCCTATTTATGTCATTGATGGGGTTATCCTTGATAACTCGACTTCCGGAAATACAACAATGGACTGGGATGCCGGAAACAATAACGCAAATGATTATGGAAATGAATTGAAGAATTTAAATCCGGATGACTTTGAAACAGTTTCGGTACTGAAAGGTGCAGCTGCGACTGCACTTTATGGTTCGCGTGGTCTGAACGGAGCTGTAGTAATTACTACCAAATCGGGTAAAGGATTTAAAGGTTTCGGAGTTTCCGTATCTCAAACATTTGGTATCGATCATGCTTACAGAACACCGGATATCCAGACTGAATATGGAGTAGGGGTAATGCCTGGTTGGAAAGACACGGACAACAATGGCTCTGTATGGGATCCTTTTCAGTTTAAACTTGATGATAAAGGAGACCGGACCTTGATTGGTGCGGGTAGTTACGGGTGGGGACCTAAATATGATGGCCAGCCGATCCGTAATTATGACGGTACTTGGACCAACTATTCACCTCATAAGGACAATATGCTGGACCTGTATCAATTGGGACTGAACTCCAATACGAATGTGGCTATTCGCGGTGGGAATGATAAAACATCATATTACACCTCTCTTTCTTATAAAAAAGCAAGATCTACCAGCGAAAAAAATACATTCGAACGTTATTCGTTTTTGTTGAAAGGTTCGCATAAGATCAGTGACCGGGTGGAGGTTTCGGCAGCTATGAGTTTTACTAATTCGAATCCGAAGAACTCTCCGAGAACGGTGGGAGAACGTTTCGTCAATCCGAACGGCACCATTATGACTCCGATGCTGGATGTGAATTATTTCCGTGATAAATATCTGGGTGAGCATGGTGGACTGGCATCTACAAGCTATGGTGATAAGTATGGTTCTGTTCCTGGACGTGATCTGTTTTTCATGATTGACAAATACGATTATTCTCAGAAAGAGACCGTGGTTCGCCCCCAGATGGAAGTGAACGTACAGATTCTGGATTGGTTGAGATTTAAGGCCGATGCTAATATGAACTACTATTATACTAAATTTGAAGAAAAACAGTTGGGTAGTGGATATGCAAATGAAGGCGGTAAGTACACAATGGGGCAAACTACGAAAGAGCAAGCTACTTTTGGCGGGACATTTACTGTCAATAAGCAGATAAAAGATTTCAGTGTAGGTGGTTTTGCGCGGTACGAATACTATACGAGCCGTTCGGAGGCATACAAAGTATATACAGATGGTGGTATGGTAGTACCGGGACAGTGGTTTGTCGATAACTCAAAGAATCCTAAAAAGTCGGAAGCCAGCATCTCGAATACTAAGCGAATGATGTCTGCTGTTTTTGCCCTGAATCTGGGATGGAAAAATCAAGTTTATTTAGATATAACGGGGCGTAATGACTGGTCTTCTTCTTTGGTATATCAAAGCGGAATGGGTACTTATTCTTATTTCTACCCATCAGTATCCGGCTCATGGCTGCTTAATGAAACATTTGATTTGCCGCGTTGGATCACTTTTGCCAAAGTACGTGGGTCGTGGGCACAGGTCGGTAACGATACTGATCCCTATTATGTGAATTCGGTATATGGTTTTGGAACCAAAGAAATGTATGATGGCAATATCTATGTGAACACTCTGGATAAAACAATGAAGAGTCTGAAGTTGAAGCCGGAACGTAAGAATGCTTGGGAGATTGGTTTGGACTTGCGTTTGTTTGATAGCCGTTTGAATTTTGACGTTACCTATTATAAGGAAAATACGAGGGATCAGATTATGTCGATTGAAGTTCCTGCTATTTCGGGTGTCAACACTCAGTTGATAAATGCAGGTAATATCCAGAATAAAGGTATTGAGATTGCTGTAAACGCCACCCCATATAAAAACAAGGACTGGCAGTGGGATGTCGCAATGACTTATACAAAGAATAAAAATACTATTATCTCATTACATGAAAACGTAGCCGATTACATTGCGCTGAGCGGTTATGCTAATGATTACGATTACCATATCGGTTCGGTTGCCAGAGTAGGTGGTGACTACGGATTGTTGATGTCTGACATTCTCCCTGCCAAAAATGACAAAGGAGAAACACTGTTGGAATGGGACGACAGTTGGAGAGGGGCTTATGAAGCACGTAGCGGAAAAGTACAGGAAGTGGGTAAAATGACTCCTGACTTTTTAGGGTCCTTATCTACTACGCTGTCCTGGAAAAACCTTAGTTTGCATATTGCTACTGATATGCGTTTTGGCGGGTTGGTAGCTTCTTATTCTAACTTGTATGGCACACAGGCCGGATGGATCAAGAGTTCTTTGAAATGGCGTGACCCTGAACATGGTGGCTTGTCTTGGACCAGTCAGTATGGCGATAGCAAAGGTATCTCTTATGGTGATGGTGTTATCCCTGACGGAGTATTTAAGAACGGTACGTTCGCAACACTTGTAGACGGAACTAAAATGGATGTAAGTGGTATGTCCTATAAACAGCTGGTGGCAGAAGGAAAACTGGAACCCACACATGCCGGAACTTATCATGTGAATCGTGCGGCTTGGGGACAGAATACAATATTCGACACTTGGGTACATGAGTTGAATTACATTGCGTTGCGTGAGATCACATTGTCGTATCGCTTTCCGAAATCGGTAGCAAGTAAGTTTGGTGCTCAGGGATTGGGGTTGAGTTTCTCTGCACGCAATCTGGGATATCTGTATAATTCATTACCTAACCATCTGAATCCTGAGAGTGTCCGTGGTAATACGGCTTCTGAGTTCCGTATCCGTGGTTATGAACCTTATACGGCTAACTATATGATGACTGTTAATTTAGATTTCTAAACCTTTAATGTGATATTTAGTATGAAACAAATAATGAAAAAATATCTATATCTTGCAGCTATGACTGTTGTAGGTACAGGGTTCCTGATGTCGTCTTGTAAAGACGAGTTTGCCGGGCAGAATACCGATCCCTCTACAGTTTCTAAACCTAACGTACGTTATTTATTTACTCAATGTGCCATGAGTTTTCAACCGGCCGATTATCTTCAGTGGTTTGCCGGCTTCGATGCAATGTCTACCTGGGTGCAGGCAACTGCAGCGGGAGGTGGAAATTCCAGCAAGTTGAATGTGGTAACTCAAACCGGCTGTGGCTATCAGGTCAACGAAGTGCTTCGTTATACCAATGAAATAAAGTATCAGATCAGTCTGATGCCGGATGACGAGAAGGAAAAGTATGAATATATTGCTTATCTATGTAACCCGATGTTGGTATATCTGGGACTTGAAGACTCGGACATGTATGGTTCCCGTCAGTACTCAGAAGCAGAAATGGCTCGCTACGGTGGGACTCTGACTCCGAAATACGATACGCAGGAAGAATTGTTTGATCTTTGGTTGAAACAGCTTGACGAAACGATTAACTATCTGAAAGAAAAAAATCCGCAGGACGTGCTTGGTGCTCAGGATTTTATTTATAAAGGAAAGCTTGACAAATGGGCCAAACTGGCTAATTCATTGAAGCTTAGAATTGCTGCTCGTCTGATTAATAAAGACAAGGCCCGTGCAATTGCCATTGTGAATGAAGCTGTCCAGAATCCGGCCGGTCTTATTTTATCCCTTGATGATGATTTTGTTTTCAATAAAGGTAAGAGAGATAATAACTGGAACAATGATATTTCTGTTGGTGCAGGAACCAAGCAGTTGATCGATTTTATGGTGAGCAATCGCGACCCACGTCTGTTCTATTTCTTCCAGAAGAATGATTATAACTCTAATGTAGTTCAAGGTTTCTTTGATCAGAAAAGAGCTTTACCATTTTATGTAGAGGCCAATGTGAATTATACGGTCGATGCTGACGGAAAGAAACATTTTGAGAGCTGGAAGGCTCCCGGAGAGCCTTGGGTACGCTATTATGGAGTTCCTTGTCAGGTGGATATCAATAAAAAGGATGAATATAAAGATTATTTCGATCCCAACAACGAGTTGTTCTATTTGCTGAGCAAAGACGATGCGAAAAAGACCTATACTCCGATTGCTTACCGGAATACAGAAAATATTAAAGGTTTGCTTATTTACACGTTCCCCGATGTGCCCGATGTAGCTCCTGTACAGGATAAGGAAGAGTACGGATGGTATGGTTTGTATTTCTCTGCGGGTGAAACAAACCTTTTGTTGGCGGAGTTCAAATTGTTAGGAGCCAATCTGCCGATGACCGCACAACAGTATTTGAACGCAGGCGTGGAAATGTCTGTCCGCGGTTATGATTTTGTTGCCGGTAAGAATCATATTCCTTACTATGATAAAACCTATGCGAACGATGTACATGATAAAACAATCAGTCTGAAGGAAGGTATGATTGATGAAATGCTGTCACATGATGCTTACCACTTGACCGGTGATCTGAATAAAGATCTTGAGAAGGTTTATATTCAGCAATATATTCACTATCTGATGCTTCCGATGGATATGTTTGTTACTGCTCGCCGTTCGGGAGTACCGATGAAGAATAGTACCTTGTTACCATATCAGGATTTCGATCCGTTATTGGGCGACCAGTACGTAATTCCACGACGCTTCCCGGTAAGCAAACCTCTTGATTCTGATTTGCTCCGTGACATTACGATTGCAGCTTATCAAGCACAGGGATATACGTATGAGGGCGAAATGAGTAATTCGCCTGTAACGTTGAGCAAAGAACGTGTTTGGTATGATAAAGAGGCACCGGCTTTTGGTACGGGACCTCAACAGTAATTTCCTGTTTCACATAAATCTGAGGCTGCTTCTATTCACAGAGGCAGCCTTCTTTATTATTCTTATATTATTTTATTTTAAGGAGTTTTTTCTCCGTATACATGATCTGAGACTTTTGAGCTATTATTGAACAATGTTCCTGTGATCAAATTAATCGTCTTTTAATTTTAAAGTTGTTATTTTTTCTTTTTCTTATTTTGAGGGCTTTTCGTATCTTTTCCTTGCTCTTTTTTCTTATCGGCAGAAGGGAATTTCGGAACCAGATTCATCAGACGCAGAATTTGTCCCTGACGTCGTTTGATATAAGGTGAAGGGCGTGCCGAATCAAATCGTATTGGGTTGGGTAAAGTAGCTGCAATTAGGGCACATTGTCCCCTGGTGAGTTTGGCTGCTGTAGTTTTGAACTTATATTTAGCTGTTGCCTGTGCGCCATAAATGCCTTTACCCATTTCGATGGAGTTTAGGTAGACTTCCATAATCCGTTCTTTCGACCAGCATCTTTCGATCAGAAACGTAAAATATACTTCGAATCCTTTTCTTATCCATGAAGATTGAGGCCAAAGAAAAACGTTTTTTGCAGTTTGCTGGCTGATGGTACTGGCGCCCCGTTTCTTTTTCCGGGTTTCGTTTTCTTTCATCGCTTTCTTGATTTCTATCATATCGAATCCGTTGTGTGAAGCGAAGCGATTGTCTTCGGAAGCAATCACAGCCATTGGCAGGCTGGGAGAGATTTTATTAAATGGTACCCATGTATGTTTGCATATCACTTTTTCTCCGGAAGTGAGTTGCTGAACAGAACGGATAATCATTAACGGAGTGACATATACCGGTACGAATCGATAGAAAATGACTGCACCGATCGAGGAGATAAAGAAGAAGAGGATCAGGTTGCGCAGGATGCGAAAGGGTTTCCGGAGTTTCATTGTGTGTGATATTGTTGGTTCGGTATACGAATGTGCCAATGTACCGATTTTATATATCCTCCATCATTCAGGATTAATCAGTATATTGGCACATGGCATAAAACACCTATGGGTGCGTTATGAAATTATTATTTACCAGCCTCAGCGTTTTTAATCATTTGCTCACTGGCGTACATGAATATTTCTACACGACGGTTTTGTTCAGGTGTTTCAGCTTCGTTGTACTGCGAATAGCCTACACCTTCTACCTTTTTGAATTGATAAGGTTTAACACCACAAGACTGAAGGTAATTTTCTACTGCATATGCACGGTTGGAAGATACTTTTTGATTCGCTTCATAAGTACCTACTTTGTCTGTATGACCGATAATGGCTACGTCGACTGTTGGATCTTCTTTCAGAATATTGGCAAATTCAGCTAAAGATTGTTTGGATGCTGCGCTCAGTGCGGAAGAATTGAATGCAAAAAGTATTCCTGACGGGAAAGTTACTTTTACAGCAGCCAGTCCGTTGTTATCAGTAACCTGTTCCACTTGCGCATCTTTAATTTTTGCAGCTTCGGCAGCTTTTTTGTCCATTTTACGACCAATCAACACACCTGCTCCGGCACCTACGGCAGTACCTACTGCCGCACCTATGGCTGCACCTTTTCCTTTACCGGCAATACCACCGATGATAGCTCCCAAAGCAGCTCCCGAACCACCTCCGATGACACCGCCTTTAGCTGTATTGTTCATGCTTCCACAACTTCCGAAAACGAGGGCCATGCTCAGAAACAAAGCCATAAATTTAATCTTCTTCATAATTAAGCTCTTTTTATATAGTTAATAATTAAATGGATACCTCCATTTTATAAAAACATGGCAAATATACAGATTATTTGGTTAGCCTGTCATTTGCCTTGTAAAAAAAACAAGAAGGTATATACTTTTGTTGCCTGAGTTGAACAATTTCTTTTCAGACTACGGGGCGTGACAGTACTTTTCGTTTAATCAGAGCAAACCACCCTGCCAATATCAGTCCTTTAGCAACTGTAGTGACGCACACGGCCCACCAAATGCCTTCTACACCCATGCCCATACGGACAAACAGAATAGCGAGTGGAATACGCATATAGTTACATGTAATACTGATGATGGCAGGCGGAATTGTTCGTCCGATGCCATAGAATACTCCTTGTGTCGTGATTTCAAGCATCATGAAGAGCTGTGAATAGCCATCGATACGGAGAAAGATACCACCGGCCTCATAGGCAGCCTGCTCGGGGACAAAAAGGGCAAATACTTCGTTCCCGAAAAAGACGAATAGTAAGGTACAAAGGGTACCGAAAACCGAAGTCATCAACAAAGTCGTATGCCATGACTTTATTACGCGGTCCGTTCGTCCGGCTGCATAATTTTGGGCGATAAAAGCACTCAGGGCTGTAGAGAATCCCTGCGATGTATTCCAGGTAATGGCTTCTATTTGTCCTCCGGTCGTAAAAGTCATCAGTCCGATGTGTCCTCCTTGTTCGGATGCAGTACGGCAAAGGAACATATTGACGAAAGCAAACAGAGTATTGAGAGTAGCTACCGGTAGCCCCAGTTTCAGGATGCGATGGGTGTATTTCTTTTTTAGCCGCGTGAAAAACGGGAACCGTTCCAACAAAGCATCTCTGCAACGTAATTGGTAGATGAAAATGCCGAATACTGCTGCCTGTGAAATCCAGGTAGCATAGGCCGCTCCGTTGGTACCCAATCCGAAACCGAAAATGAAAAGTGGGTCGAGGATAATATTAAGTAATAATCCGGTGCCACTGATATAGAATGGGATTTTGCTTCTTCCAGCCGCATTATAAATACCGGTGAAGGCCGCCGAAAGAAATATGAAAGGCAGTCCGGTAGAAATGATGCGCAGATAAGCAATTGCATTTTCGGTGATGTGTGCTTCCAGCTCGTAAATGCCGATGATGGGACGGGCGAATAGAAAGAGCAGTCCGCCCCAGCAGAGTGAAATAACAAGTGCAATGGTAATGTTGTGCGAAGCAAAACAACGGGCATCTTCGTAATTTTGTGCACCTATGGATTGTCCGACACTAACCTCAGAACCTACTTTATTCAATAGAGAAATGGAACCGGACATCCATGTAAGAATGCCTACTGAGCCTACGGCAGCGACGGCTTCACTTCCGAGGCGTCCTACCCAGGCCATATCTGTCAGGCTATATGCCATCTGGATAAAGGAGGTTGCCATAATGGGCATGGCCAGGTTGAACAGTTGTCTGTTGATAGGACCTTGAGTCAGATTCTTGATTCCTTGCATAATGGTATTTTAGTGAAAAATGAATGGCAAAGATACGATTTTCTTCCGTCTGCAATCCTTATCTTTGCGGAGAAAATTTTATAGCAAATCGGGCAAATATGAAAACAACTTTAAAAACGGCCGGATGGTATCACGTGATGGCGGCGGTGACGGTAATGATATGGGGAACTACGTTTGTTTCTACCAAGGTCCTGATAAAATATGGTCTGTCGCCTGTCGATATTCTGTTCTACCGTTTTTTATTGGCATATATCTGTATCTGGTTTTTCTCTCCCCGTGTGTTACGGGCCAAAAGTTGGCAGGACGAACTGCGGTTTGTGGGGCTTGGATTGTGTGGAGGCTCACTCTATTTTGTTGCCGAAAACACTGCGTTGGGGATGACGCTTGCTTCAAATGTATCACTCATTATCTGTACAACTCCTGTCTTAACAGCGCTGCTGGCTCCTTTCTTTTATAAAGGTGACAAATTGAAGGCCCGTTTGGTAGGTGGCTCTTTGATAGCACTCATTGGAGTGGGACTGGTTGTGTTCAATGGCAGTTTCATTCTGCAGCTTAGTCCGGTTGGCGATATTCTGACTCTGGCGGCAGCATTGATGTGGGCTTTCTATTGTTTACTTCTCAGGCGGATGAATACTCATTATCCAACGTTGTTCATAACACGGAAGGTTTTCTTTTATGGTCTGCTGACCCTTTTACCTCTCTTTTTTGTCTCTCCTTTGCAGATGGATACACATATTCTTTTCCAACCGGTCGTTGTTTTAAACCTGCTTTTTCTGGGAGTGATTGCTTCGATGCTGTGCTATATTATGTGGAATACGGCAGTGAAACAATTGGGAGTGGTTTGCACTACCAGTTATATTTACGTTGTTCCGCTTATTACCTTACTGACTTCTGCTATCGTGATTGACGAGACAATCACGATAGTTGCTCTATTGGGATCGGCATTGATTTTGAGTGGAGTCTATATTGCCGAACGAGGAGTAGGCAAGAAAAAGTAGATCTGTATGGTCTTCAGTTTTCGGTCTCTTCTATTTTTGAAGAAATTTTCTCGATGGCTTCACTTAACTCTTTTTCGGGAGGAATTACATTGAAATCCTCCCAAAAATCTTTGTCGTATACAAATGGAGTTTCTGCAAAAATGGTATGTGTAGCCAGTCGGTCACTGTAAGCGAAACGGCTGACATTGCCCGTTTCTATCTTACAAGTGACCATTTCAAACCAAGTATGCAGGTTTGTATTGCTGAGCCATTTGTTCCTTTGTTTTATCTTGAAGTGTAAGTCTCCACGGACATGGTGGATGTAATACGTTTGATTCCAGGGCTTATAAGATACCGTATAGACTACCTTTTGTGGAATGATCCGGATATTGCGGCTTCTTTTTTCTACCAGCATGTTGGCGGCTTTGTGTATATACCGGGGAATCAATTCGAATCGTGCGCGTAGCAGGGCACCATCTTCAGTATCGATATAGAGTTCTCCACAATAGTATGGGGTCTTGATGCCCGGATGTTGTTTGAAGTAGATCACGTTGGCAAGCCGGTTATCGATTACGGCAAGATCGCTGGAAGTATAAACGTATACACACTCTTTGGAGTCCGGAAGTAGGAAATCGGGCAGACTCTTGATTAGATCCAATTCGATACTGGCGTGGATACCCGATTTCATTTTAGCAATTAAAGTGTCTTTTACGGCTTGGTTGGTGATGCGTCGCATTTTCAGTAACTTCACCTGATCAGCCTTCTCCGGATCGTCCGAAGGAGCTTTGTATATCTTGAAAATTCCCTCTGTCAGACTGACAAACCGATTCTTTTGTTCGATTCCTTCTCTGTAAAAAGAAGTTAGGTAGACAGGATTTTGTGAGTAATTCTTTTTTCGCAATTTGAGCATTTCTCTCAACAGGCGTACCGGGTTGACAATACGTACAATAACCTCCTGCAAAGGAATTACTTTGGGTTCTAATGCAAAAGTACCGCTTCGTCCGGCAAGGAGGGAAGCGTCCGTCGTTTGTGGCACATAGCCCAGATGCGAAAAGTGAATCCGGCTGCTCTGGAGAGAGTCGGGCAGATTAAGTCTGAAACTTCCATTTTGATTGCTAACGCTGCCAATAGAGGTTCCCTGCACACTTACGGTAGCATAGGGAATCGGTTCTCTGGAGAGTTGGTCTATCAATATTCCCTCAAGGGTGAAAAAGGATGTGCTGTCTTTGTGAGAGTTTGCTTTCCATTCAGTTGTTACCATGCTTTCCGGTTGGTTGATAATAATGTGCTTATCCACAGAGCGGAGTTGAAGACTGTCGCTGCCGATGATGTCATAAATGGCCTGACGTACGGTTCGTTTTCCGCCTTTTAATTTTATCTTACGTTCATTGTCAATCAGTTTGCTGTCATAGATAAACAGATATCCTGTCTCTTCTGTTATTTTGGCCAAAGATTGATAGACTGTTGCTTCAGTTCTTGGAAGCCGGATGATGCGGTCGAAGATACCGGAGCCGTCTGCTTTCACCCGAACTGCCATAAACAATAGCAGACAAGTGAATAAATATTGCAGGGAGAGACTTTTCAAAGTTTTCATTTCTTTTTCTTCTTTAAGTTCCGGAGCTACTTAGTAAGAGTGATTACATTATGCTTACGTGTACACTTCAGGTTCAGTGCCATGCTAATTAATTCGGCCATTTTTTCAGGGGAGTCATCCGAAAAAGAAACTGTTAGCAAATGTTCGTCCAATTCCGGGGAACTCTCTAAATGGATCTCTGACTGGCGTAGATTAATGGCATGCAGGATATTGTCCAGCCGTTCGTCTTTAAAGCACATCTTTTGCATATAACGGGCAAACTGTTTGGAATCTTTGGTTGCAGTCAGGTGCCATTTATTCTGTAGTAAAGTGGCAGTTTCTCCTGCTTTGACGTGTATTTCTTGTCCGTTCTGTTTTTGAGTGACTTTTACTTCGCCTCGCTGGACGGATAACTCAAATGGAGAATTACCACTGTTTTTTACATGGAAGGCTGTACCTATCACCTCAATCTGTACTTTTCCGGTTTCAATGAAGAAAGGACGTGCACGATTGCCCGCTACATCAAAAAGGGCATTCCCTTTTAGGCTTACCTCTCTTCTTTTTCCAGAAAAGTGTTTAGGATATTGCAATGAGGTTTGTCCGGAAAGATAGACTACAGAACCATCTTCAAGAGTGGTGACCAGTATGCTCTCTTCTTTATTGGCCTTGACCAGTAACTCACCGGTAGATGATTGGCTGTCGGTTCGTAATGTTATGGGGAGATAGATACATAGGAATATGATTGCTGCAATCGATATTGTGCTGATCCATACAACCGGACGTATGGCAGAGCTGTGCCCCTCGGCAGGTAGCAGCCCATCTGTCTCCAGGCGATTATATAACTTGTTCCACGCCCGGTCTGTTTTGATCTTGTTTTTTTCTATTCGATTCATGATGTCTGAATATAGTTCTCAATTTCTTTTCGTAATGTTTGGAGTGCCCGGGTCATTTCTTTCTCCACAGTCTTCACCGATAGTGAGAGGAGGGAAGCTATCTCAGAGTACTTTTTTCCTTCTGTATGGTGCAGGCGAAAGATCTGGAAACGGCGCTCCGGTAATTTTTTAAGGGTTTTGTCTATCAGTTGTTGCAGTTCTTTGTATTCAATCTGTTCCTGTGGATCGGCTGAAGCCACATTTTCCGGAATAGATAGAACCGCATCCTGATAGCGTTTTCTTACGTCTTGGTGTTCGCAGTACTGGATGGAACGGTTGCGTACAGACCGATAGAGATAACTCTTGATAGAATGAAAGATTTCAAGTTTCTCACGGTCTTTCCAGAGTACATAGAACAATTCTTCAACAATTTCTTCTGCTACGTCTGTTTCTCCCGTTATGCTGGCGGCGTACAGGCAAAGCGGAGTATAATATTGGCGGAATAATGTTTCAAACGCCTTTATATTTCCTTCTTTTATTTGAGTGAGTACGAATACGTCGTTCAGCATATCGGGGTGTGTTGGGAGTTAGAATTCGTCAAAGATACTAAAAAAGTGGTTACTGTTTCTGTTGCTTTTTCAGTTTGTTTACCGCATGTTCCAATGATTCGGTGGGTTCTATGATGTTATAAGTTCCCCAGAAGTTGTCATTGGTAAAGTTATCCACTTTGTCGGAAAATACATGGTTTTGTTTGAAAGCGACTTTATAGGGAATGGCTGTTATGTTGTTTTCTTCCCTGTCTGTCACTACCATTTCCGATAAGATCGTGTAATTGGTAGAAAAGAGTTTGCGTTTCCAGTCACATTTGAAACGAATGTTGTTCCGGATATAACTCAGATAAGTAACGTCTCCCTGATTCTTGTACGATACCAGGTAGGATACTTCTACCGGCTTGAAATGCAGTCCGAAAGGTTTTTTCCTCAGAATAGCTTGAGTCGCCTTGTTTTTGTCATCCATGCTGAGATTGAACTCTGCCCGCGTGAACGAAAGGCGTTCCTTGTCAATATAGAGTGTACCATAGCACAGAGGATAAGACAACTTTACTTTAGGGCGGAAACTGATGACATACTGTGACCGGTCACCGATGCTGGTCGGGTCTTCCATACGAAATTCGTAAAACAATAAATCTTCTTTAGCCAACAGGCAATCAGGGTTCTTTACTACATCAATATAAATGGCCATATTGGGACCTCCAAGTAATTTTACAGCCAGTGTATCGCTTTGCTTTTGGCTTAGCAGTCTGCGTCCTTTGGAAATCTGAACCCGGTCTCGTTCGGCTGTTTCATTGTAAGGTGTTTTATAAATGTCTATTACGGCTTCCGATATATTGATATACCGTCGTCCTTTTTGGGCAATTTCCCTGTAGAATCCCTTGAGCATATTGCTTTTCGGACTGTAGTTGGTTGGAATCTTGCGAAGTGCTTCTTCCACAATGCTTCGTGGATCTCTGGCCCGTACCAGAATCTCGCTGAGTAAGTTGGCATAAGGAGAGAGCCAAATGGTCTGTTCCGTGAGGCTTTCTCCTTTCAGGGGGATTCGGGCATTGAGATAACCGATATGCGAAACTTCTATGTCTTTAGCTTGAATCGATTCGGGAATTTTTAAAGAGAATTCTCCGTCAGTATTGGTGATGGTACCGATATTACTTTCCGATATCGAGACATTGACATGCTCCAGCTTCTTTTTATTCGATTTATCCTTGATTACACCACTGACTATCGTATACTTTTCCACATTGTCCTGTGCTGCCAGTGGAATAACACCTGACAGAATCAAAACTGCCAGTACACATCCGATTGATTTTATCCATTGCGTTTTCATCTTTTTCAGAGTTTAAAGGGTGAATAATAGTTTGCTTTCTATATATAAGATCGTTCAAACAGAGAATACCCTACGAGTTTCTGGAGAAAAATGAAAAAAATTTCAATGAAGAGTGTTTTTCAGGGGTAATCTAATCGTTTTACCTCAAAATCTCGTTCAAATCTTTGGTGAGGCATCCCCATTTGAATTCATGGTTAGGTGTCAGATAAGGGTACTTGGCATAAGAATTGCGGGTGACAACTTTAAATCTTACTATTTGCTCTCCTCTGATCCAACCATAAAAGCCAACTTCTTTTCTGTTGAAGTCTACCCACCCTACAACGACGTAATCTTTTGTTTCGGGGTGCTGTTCCTGTGGATAACCATAGGTCCAGTTGTCGGATGGAGGATTGGCGGTTGTTTTCTTTGCCACTTTGATATCTATTTTGGCACCGTTTACTTTTACGTCAAATTCATCGGTATGATGGGATTGGAAGTCTGTATGATCCAATTCGAATGGAATTCCCAGATTACTTAAATGTTGTTGGAATGCTAACTCTCCGATGCAGCCTAACAGAGCTTTATCCAATCTTTCTTTATCGGATAACCTAAAACGTGAATAAAGTCCGTTTTCTATCATTTTTTCAGCTTTGGCTTTTGCCAATGTAACCGTTTGATCAAAATTTAAATTTTGTACAATCATAGTAATAAGGTGTTTTGTATTTTATATCCGGTTATTGAATGAAAGCAAAGATAGTTTTTTTATATCGTAATAGTGGTATGAAAGCTAAGTATTCACTACATTTGCGCAGATTATGATTGCCGATAGATTATGAAAAGAGGAAAACTATTGATACTTCCCTTATTGGGAACCCTTATACTGACAAGTCTTTTTTCCTGTGGTGTAGACCGCTGGCCGGAATATTATCCGGAGACGGGACGTGACATTTGGATAGATAGTGTGATGCGTCAGGAGTATTTATGGTATAAAGACATGCCTTCACCTGCCGCTCCGGATTATTTCCAGGAGCCGGCAGAATTTCTAAAAAAGGCTGTTGCTTCCATGGATAAGGGCTTCAGTAATATCGACTCTCTGCTTGACGAGCCTATCCCAAGCTATGGCTTCGACTATAGCTTATATAAAGTGCTTGATAACGATACGGCTTATAATGCTCTGATTTCTTATGTTGTTCCAGGGTCACCGGCCGAAGAGGCCGGATTGAAGCGTGGGCATTGGATTATGATGCTGGATGGAGATTATATCACCAAAAAGGTAGAGCCGGAATTGCAACAAGGAGGTGTCCGGACACTTCAAATAGGTGTATATAAAGAGGTAGTTGGGGAAGATGGTAAAACAACAGGTAGTGTCGTACCAATAGGGGACACAACGATATCTGCTTCACGTTCTTTGACCGATAAGCCTGTCCATTATTTCGATGTTATCCCTTGGGATGGAAAAACGGTTGGGTACCTGATGTACAATGAGTTTAAAGCGGGATCAACAGCGGATAGTCAGACCTATAATGACGATTTACGGAAAGTTTTCCGGAAATTCCAGACAGATGGTGTAAATGAGTTTGTGTTAGATCTCCGATATAACACCGGTGGCAGTTTAGATTGTGTACAGCTGCTCTGCACTATGCTTGCACCGACTGATAAAATGAATCAATTGCTTGCTTTATTGAGGTATAATGATAAACGTGTAGAATCGAATCAGGATCTGACGTTCAATCCGGAACTTATCCAGTCGGGTGCAAATCTCAACTTATCTACTGTTTATGTATTGACTACCAATGCTACGAGAGGAGCTGCGGAGATGGTTATCAATTGCCTTAACCCTTATATGAAGGTGATATTGATAGGAACTCAAACTGCGGGAGAATATGTTGCTACAGAGCCTTTTGTTCATCCTACGGATCGGTTCATCCTGAATTTAGCTGTATGTAATGTATTCAACGTACAAGAAAAATCGGATTATGTCAACGGTTTCAAACCTGCATATGAATATAACGAGGATTCTTATTTAAGCACTTATCTGCCTTTTGGTAATACGAATGAGACATTGCTGAGTGTAGCATTGAAAACAATGAGTGGTGTATCGGAAAACGGAGGAGGAGAGGGAACAACACGTATGGTTGTAACGAAGAGACTTATGAAATTCCATCCTCGCCGCGGATTGACTTTGGGAATATCGGAAAAGTAATCTGTCATTTTGTATTTTAGAAATGCGGAGAGACGTTTCTTTACGGACTGACGATGACAAATAGAATAAAAACGCGTGGATTTTGCGATAGCATAATTCATGCGTTTTGCATTTGGGAAATATTGTGCCCACGATGAAGGGCAATTGACGAATATTGTAATTAAATTGAATGCTGAAATAGCGGAATGGTTCCAAAATGCTATTCTCCAGATGTTCATCTATAGTTGAATTCTGGAAGAAAATTGCCTTTTTGGGGTTCGGTTTATCATTTTTCTCACGACTTGATCTTGTTTTGCTTTCTGAAATTAATATCCTGAAAACAGAAAGTTAACTTTCTGTTTTCAGGATATTAATTTTCTCTTGATAAGAAGTTCGTTCTTTGTTTTTACGATGTTAACTTCTTGTTAACGACTTCCGGCTTTCATCCTATAAATATGCGGAATATTTGCATCTTACTTGCCGATTCATTCCTGTTTCGCTGTTTTTTGAAAAATGAATAGTTAGTCAAAATGGACTTTCTACGATTTTCTGATCAGGATCTCAGGATATTGCTTGTATAATGTCAATCGTCAAGTGTAGATACAGATATATACTTTGCAGCTATTTCACATAGTTAATCAGCCATTTTACCATTTCCGGATCATAATGTGAGAAGAATAGACTTTTTTCATTGTCAAGTGCGGCTATAACCGTCATTTCTCTTTCTGTCAAACTGAAGTCAAAGACATTGAAATTCTCAATCATACGTTCTTTATGTGTAGACTTGGGTATTACTATTATGCCACGCTGAATTAAGAAACGTAGAGCAACTTGTGCAACCGACTTTCCATATTTGACACCAATGGCGGCCAAAGTCCCGTTGGTGAAAAAATCATTTCGACCTTCGGCAAACGGTCCCCAAGCCATTAGTTCTGTGCCGTATTCCTGCATGACTTCCTGTAGTTTTCTTTGTTGATTGAATACATGGGTTTCCATTTGATTCACCGCTGGCTTTATCTCGCAGAATTCTGCCAGATCGACAAAGCGGTCGGGATAGAAATTGCTGACTCCGATAGCTCGCACTTTACCTGTTTTGTTTGCTTCCTCCATGGCGCGATAAGTGCCATAATAATCATTGAAAGGTTGGTGAATCAAAAGCAAATCGATATAGTCGGTTTGCAATTTTTGCAGGGATTCCTCAATAGATGCCTTTGCTTTTTCGTAGCCTGCATTCGATATCCAAACTTTCGTAGTGATAAATAGATCTTTGCGGGGAATGCTTGATTTTCGGATGGCATTTCCCACGCCTTCTTCGTTTCCATAGGCTTGGGCTGTATCGATCAGCCGATACCCTACACTGATAGCATCTGATACGCATCTTTCACACTCTTCGGGAGTTACTTGATATACTCCGTACCCTAAAATCGGCATTTCAATGCCATTGTTCAGTTTTACATATTCCATAATCATATATTATTAGATTACACATTTACCGGCATTAGACTGATAATTCAGTTGTTTTTTGCCTTTTTGATTCAAATGCAAAAATAGTCGGTTTTGTTCGTTGATATAGGATATGGATTACAGCTTTTATTACCTTTATTACGGATTAAAAAGTATTATTGCATTATGTTTACCAGATGGTTTGAAAACACTTATAAGATAAACTTGTTCCAACTGTTGTCATAATAAAAATTGTGGTTATCTTTGTAACTACTAAAAAAGTTTGGATGTTTAAACTTAAGAAGGATTCCGTGAAGTAAATAACCTTTTAAACGTAAGTTTGAGGTTATGCTGCAATTCTGGCTCAGGCATATTTTTTGTCTGAGATATTTTCATATATATATACATTAATAAATTAAAGCATCATGAATAACGATAATAAATCAATTCACGATTTCGATTTCGATTTAATCTGCGAATATTTCTCAAGTATAGAACGACAGGGGCCTGGCAGTCCTGAAGTGACCATTAAAGCTCTTAGTTTTATTGAGGACCTGAACGAAAATTCTCGTATAGCTGATCTTGGTTGTGGTACAGGCACTCAGACAATGACATTAGCCGGGCATACATCCGGACAAATCATAGGTTTAGATTTGTTTCCTGCTTTTATAGACATTTTCAACTACCATGCCAGTCAGTTGAGCTTACAAGATCGGGTAAAGGGAATTGTAGGTTCAATGGACAATCTTCCATTCAGTAGAGAAGAGTTGGACTTGATCTGGTCGGAAGGAGCAATTTATAATATAGGTTTTCAGCATGGGCTGAAAGAGTGGTGGCAATATTTGAAAATAGGGGGCTATATCGCTGTCTCAGAAGTTTCCTGGTTTACTGATAAACGGCCTGCCGAGATTAATGACTTCTGGATGGATGCTTATCCTGAGATAGATACTATTCCCAATAAGGTTGCCCAAATGCAAAGGGCCGGGTATATCCCTGTTGCCTGTTTTATTTTACCTGAAAACTGTTGGATAGAACATTTTTATACTCCACAAGTAGAAGCCCAGGAGAATTTTCTGAAAAAATATGCCGGTAATAAAGCTGCTGTGGATTTTATTGCCAACCAGCGTCATGAGACCCAACTTTACTATAAGTATAAGGAATATTATGGGTATGTGTTCTACATAGGAAAGAAAATCTGATGTTCCTGTCAAAAAGTTAAAGAGGCTCTAAAGGTTATTATTATGGTATTGATAAATACCTTTAAAAGGATTGGGAAAATGAATTTCATCTTTCCCAATCCTTTCTTTTAAGTAGTGTCGTAAGGATTGATAGGTATTTTCTCAGACTGTTTGTAAATATAGGTAGGCGATAAGAAAGGTTTATTTTTCGCGGGCAATCTCGACAGCTTGTTTGATGCGGTCGGCCATACCGATTCCTCCTTTGAGATTTCCTGCCAATACCAATCCGGGATATTGCTTTTGTAGTTCGTTAATTGTGGTAAACCTGTCGGCGCTGCTACTTTCGTATTGGGGAATGGCTTTTTCATGCCGGAAGATGCGTATCAGATCGGGTACTATTCCAACAGGATAATTCAGCATCTCGTGCATGGTAGTGCCAATTAACGTGGTAATTTCGTCATTGCTTTTTGTCAGGAGTTCGGGATGCCTTGTTCCGCCCAGGAAATATGAATACAAGGCGCCATCCTTTGGAGAACGGTTGCTGAAGCAAGCCGATGGAAACAAAATACCTAAAACAGATTTTTGTTCACAGGAAGGAACCAATCCCCCAAAGGCAGGGAACTCTTTTCCATAAGTATTACGCAGACCCACACAGACTTGCATAACGGGAGCATAGGTAAGATTGCTAATCCGGTTCATTTGTTCGGTGGGGATAAAAGGAAGAAGTGAAGGCAGGGCATAGGCAGGTATGGTGGTTATCACCTTCCGGCAACGAATTTGATCGACCTTTCCGTTGGCATCTGTAAAGCAAACCAACCAACCACGCTCACAAGGTATCAGGGATGTTGAGGTAGCTCCCAATGAGAATCGTTTATTTCCAATGGCTTGTTCCAATGCTCCTGTCAGATTACTGAGGCCTCCATGGGTAGAGAAAACTTTTCGTGTGGCCAGTCGATCGCGTTGGTTTCGGGGTGAAAACGATTTTGCAATGCCACCGCGAATGAAGCTGCCATAGGTCTGTTCAAGCTGATAAAGCTTAGGGAGGGCGTGACGGGTGACCAACCGCATGGGGTCACCGGCATAGACACCCGAAATGAACGGGTCTACCGCATAATGCAGATAAGACGTGCCCAAGCGACGTTGTACCAGTTCGCCAATGGTTTCGTCAGGATTGTTTCCTCTTGAGCGGAAAGGTTCGCATAGGATATTTAATTTATCTTTTGTACTGAACAACGGCGTGGTAATTGCATTGAACAGTCCCGAGGGGAGAGGGTGAAAACGATTACCTTTCCATATAAGACGTTGTTTGGAAGCTTCGCGGGCTGTTTCTAAACGGCAGATTGGAGAGAGTGCCTCGAGAAGTTCGGCTACTTCAGGGTGAGCGATTATACCGGTATTCGGTCCGCTTTCGAAGGTGAAGCCACTTTCGTGGTAGGTACATATCTGACCGCCCGTGCGGGATTGTTGTTCGATTACTTCGACATCACATCCCTTGCGAGTGAGGTAATAGGCGATAGTCAGTCCGGTGAGACCTGCACCAATGATAATCGTGTCTCGCAAACGATAATTTTTTGTTTCTGCTTGGTTCATTTTTACAAAGGTTTTGAATATAAATGTGGGGTATGGAGCATAAGCTTGTCAAGTGAAGCGGCTACGTTGCGTACAAATGCCGAACCTTCGGTTGTCATCTCAAGATAGTCATCAGTATAGTAAATCAGCCCGTCATTGGCAAAGACCGACAGTTTCTGTTCATCATAGGCTGTAGCGGCTTTTAGAGTCGGTACTGATACGTGCAAACGGTTTGACAGAGCTTTCCAATCGATGCATCCATTGCACATTAAGGTTTCAATCACTTCTCTGGTTAATTGCTCGGTTGGAGAAAGGGCGTAGCCTTTGGTAATACATAGTTCGCCTTTGCCGATAGTCTCGATGTAGTGGAGAATATCTTTCGTGTTTTGAGCATAGGCCGATTCGAGTTGGCTGATAGCAGTTACGCCCAAGCCATATACCTGTGCAGTAGTGCGTCGGGTACAATAACCCTGAAAGTTGCGGTGTAATTTTTTGGTTTGCATGGCGATACTCAGTTCATCGTTTGGGCGTACAAAGTGATCCATTCCGATAGATTGATAACCGGATTCAAGCAATAGCTTGGCAGCAGTGTCAAACATATTCCGTTTTTCACGATTATCGGGTAGACCTGATTTCTCCAGAATCAACTGTCGTTTATTGATCCAAGGCACGTGGGCGTAACTGAATGTGACCAGTCTGTCGGGTGATAAGGAAATGGCTTGCTCTATACTACGGGCAAAGCTCTCTACTGTTTGCTTGGGTAAGCCATAAAGAAAGTCAAGGTTGATGCTTACCCCCCTTTCACGTAGCAGAGCAAAGATATCTTCCATCGCTACTAAGGAAGGGCGGCGATTCACTGTTTTCAGGACTTCGATGTTAAAGTCTTGCACGCCAATACTGACACGGTTGAAACCACATTCGGTTAGCTGTAGCCAATCTTTCTCAGAAAGATATCCGGGATGGCATTCAATGGCTATTTCCGGACGATCGATCATCCGGAATGATGATAATAGGTGAGCATTCAGCTCTTTGATCAAGGCTATAGGAATGGCTGTGGGGCTTCCGCCTCCATAATGTATTTGTGCGATCGGGCGGCTCTTGTCCAACAAAGGAAGAATTTGATCCATCTCCTGATGCAAGGCCTTTACATAGGATTCAATGACTTCGGGACGTGCCATAGGATATGAGTTGCATCCGCAATAGTGACACAAGTGTCGACAGAACGGGATATGCAGATAAAACGATAACGCACGTTCTGAAACCTTGTTCGATTGCTGCACAGCCTCCAGGTAGCGGCTGTTGGTAAACGGTTCAAAATAATTGGCCGGTGGATAACTGGTGTATCGGGGTACCGGTACATTGTATTTATTGATTATTTCAGTATACATATGTGTTAAGAATGAATAGTTTGAGATTCTTTTCTGAAGAAACAGAAGATATAGATCAGCGATATGGAAGCCAATACGACTTCGAAGATAAATAGACCGTGATAACCAACCCTGTCGGCCACCACTCCGCTAAGAAAGGCCATAAGCAGACCACTTAGGTGTGTGAGTACAGTTTGAATGGTAAAATCAGTTCCTTCGCATCCTTTGCGTACACAATCCATGGCAGTGGTATATACCACAATGGTTGCCATACCGTAGGCACTCCACAATAGTACGATGCCCAAACAGAGCATTGGGAGTGAGGGAGGCGTCCACGAAATACACATAAAATAGAGTGTGGTAAACAGAATGAATATCGCGAATAGTATTCTGGAATAATATCGTCCGATTTTGCGAACCAGTAATCCGGCCAGAAAAGATGATGCGAAAGCGGCTCCGGTACCTACGATGCCTATCATAATGCCTATCTCTTTCATCGAATAGTCCAGATCAACCAGGTAAGAACGCAGTACCGATAAAATGCCGATAATGCTGGCGTAGTAAAGTAGTAGAAATCCTATTTGTTTCCAGATACTGCGACGGGCAAAGAACCATATAAAATCGGTAAGTCGTGCTCGCTTTGCAGATTCCTTGACAGTCATTTTCATGCGCTTATTCTTCAGTAACGGGATAACTGCCAATAGTACGAAAATGCATAAGCACGGTATCACTGCATGCCAGCCATAGTGTTGGAGAACAAGAAGCAGGACGCCCGTTCCTATTAATGTACCTCCGAAGCTACCCATTGATTGCATACTGTTGACCAAACTTTTATCCCGCTTGTCAAAAGAAAGTACAGCAAGTGTGTCTGTGGCTATATCTTGTGTAGCTGAAGCTACAAGTGATAGAAACACCAATCCGATAATGAGGTAAAGGTCTGTCTGGATGTCGAGTAGCCCTACTAAAAGGATCAGTAAAGCATATACTATTTCGGATGAAATGATACAGCGTTTATAGTCTTTCATGGTGATGCAATGCCGGTCGATGAGTGGTGCCCAAAGAAACTTCAATATCCATGGAAGTTTGATAAGCTGTAATAAGGCGATGGACGAAAGAGAGTAATCAGCCTGTCTCATCAATACTTGTATGGCAGTAGAGAAGAAACTCATCGGGATGGCCTGTGCGATATATAGACAGAAAAACGTACCAAGGTTCAGTGTCTTCTGGGATAGTGGGAAAAATCTGTTTATTTCCATTTTTTGATGTTGCTTGATTAAAGACGGACGCTGACAGATGTCCCCAGGGTGATGGGTTTTCCTTTTTGCGCATAGGCTTTGCTTGTCACGAAGTAGTAGCTCAGATAGTCGGTATTGGTGAGGTTTTTGCTCCAGACTTCCCACGTAAAGTTTCCTTTACTCGCACCAATTTTCAGATTGACCAGTGCATACAGGTTTTGTTTGGCTTGGTTGTCTTCGTACCAATAGATTGGGCCTGTTGCCGATACGCCACCATTGAGTGTAAGGCGGTCGATCCAGGAGCAGATGTTGTAGAATGTATATCCGGCTGTTAAAGAGAAGGTGTGACAGGGGACCATAGGCAGGTAATTACCACCATAATCTTTTAGGGTGCCACGTTCTTCTTTCTTATAGTGAACAAATCGGGCATCTGTATATCCATAATTCATATGTACGACCAATGAATTTACCGGACGAGCCTGCAAACTTATTTCGACGCCTTTATTGCGAGAGCGACCGGCGTTTCGGATTATATTACCTACAGCCGGAATAGTATTGGTTATCTGCTGGTTGCGCCAATCTATATAGAACAATCCTAAGTCGGTTGTCAGTCGACCATTCAGGAAAGATAGCTTGGCGCCTATTTCGTAGTTCCAGTTATATTCGGGTGAATAGATATACTCGTCATCGTTGAGGAAAGAAACATTAAATCCTCCGGTTTTATATCCTCTGGATACGGAAGCGTAAAGCAATTGATTGTGGGATGAGAGATATTGCAAGCTGAACTTGGGAGTAAACTGGCTGAAGTGAAGGGATCTGTCGAATTGTCCGAGAGATTTTGTTTCTCCCTTACCATCCAACGGCTGTTGCACTTTGGAAAAATCGTATCGGGCCTGTTCATAATCGTAACGTAAACCCACAGAGCAGGACAAACCTTGGAACAGATCGAGTGTGGATTGATGATAAAAAGCAATCCCTTGAGTGGGGATCTCACTATTAGTAAGATGCCGGGTGGTATCTGTAAAACGACTGAGGTCAACTTTCCTATCTACCGTTTGCCGGAAAGCAAAAAGCCCCGTTATCCAGTGATAACGACTGTTATTGACAGATTTTGCTGTAAACTCCTGGCAATACATATGCTGTCGTATCCGGTTTTGCCCGTAGAATATATTGCGGGGCGAGAAATCTTGATCAATCCCCATTTTATCTTGTATATATTGATAGGAGGTTTGGCTGTTGAAACTAATGCGGGAACCATCGTAGCGTACATTAACCCCGGAAGTCAACAGATTTCGTCGATACAGTCCTTCATCATTGTAGTTTACGGCTTCTGTTGTTCCGTTATCGGCATTGTACAATCCGTATGGATATCCTCCCTGATTCGAATACTCGTAGGAAGTTATGAAACGGGTGGTCCAATGGGCTGCAGGTTTCCATATCAGTCCGATTCGTCCTGCTCCATTATCAAGCTTGTCCGCTTTCTTATGGGTATATAGGTTTGTAAAAAAGCCATCATTGTGGTGGTAATTGCCGCTAATGGATAAGCCCAGTTGTTCGTTTACCTTTGTATGGTTTGAAGCCATCAATCGAATATCATTGTAACTGCCATATCCTAAGCGAAAACGTGTACCTTGATAATCAAGGGGTGAATGGGTGTATATATTGATAATTCCACCGATGGAGTTACGTCCGTAGAGGGTGCCTTGTGGCCCGCGAAACACCTCTATACTACTTATGTCCGACAAGTCAACATCGAAAGCTGAGGTTTCAAAATGGGGAATTCCATCGACATAAAACCCCACCGATGGAGCATCCTTTTTTGCTCCTATGCCTCGGATATAAACCGGAGAGTTTTGTTTAGATCCATAATCGGGCATATAGAAATTAGGCAGTAAGGAGCTTAAGTCTTTAGCTCCCGATATTTCATTTTCTTTAAGGAAGTGATTATCTAAGGTAGAAATAGAAAGTGGTTCACGATTGGGACTGTTCTGTTTAAAACCTACTATCGTTACTTCATCCAGATTGATAGGCTTAACCAATACCGTATCGGGTTCATTAGCTGAAACCATTGTAGAAAAGGGTAGGAGGAAAAATAGTTTTCTTATCATATTTTTAGAATTTGCGGCAAAGGTAGACCATGTTTCCAGAGCGGGCAATCCTCATTTCTTAGGATTTTATCTACCAGTTTCAGTTTGCCTTGCATTAATCGTTTTTATCTTTTATTCTGACATTATTGGTCGTGTGCCTTTTTCATGTTTTCTTCTGGTATATAACAAACCACCCAATTCTATTAGAATAGTATAAATAGGGGGTATTGCTTCATTTGACCGATTTCTGTTGGCGACGATAGCTCCTTTATATTTTCCCTAAAAGGGCTTTGTGATATAACTTTCGGGGATGGAAATCATATGTTGTTTTCGTCGGTTTATAGGAAGTAATAGTTTGCCTATAGATTGTATTTATTTGTTGTATAGGGATTTATGTTACTTCTGTTTTCCTCAGGATGCATTGCGGCTATTTAATAGTTAGCCAATTATAGTGCCGGTATTCTGAAATTGTCTGATACATATAAATAGTGTTCTTTTTTATATAAATATAAGAGTTTATAAGATATTACTTTTGCATCAGAAAGTACGTACTTATTAAACGCAGTTCTGATAATATGACTTTTTATCCCCATATCTGTATTGTCAACTGTCGTTTATATAATTATTTTATATATTTTATTGATAAACAAAATGAACAATGCTAAATTATTACATTTAATGGTTTATATCTTAACCATTATTTTAGGGTGGGCTTGCACAGAAGTGGATATTACGATGCCCAAAGGTCCTAAAGGTGATAGAGGAATGTCGGCTTACGAATTCTGGAAAGAGAATGTAGAGAATGGAGTGATATCCTGGCCTAAACAAGAGACTGAGATAACTGATTTTTTTAAGTACTTAAAAGGTAAAGACGGTCTGGATGGAAAAAATGCTTTTGAACTTTGGAGAGAGGATGTAGCTACAGGTACTTTAGATAATCCTCACCGTCCGGGAAGTAAATGGCCCGTATCTCAAAATAATCTTAGAGATTTTTGGTATTATCTGACAGGAGCGAGTGGTGAGAATGGCCAGACACCTCATATCGGAGATAATATGAATTGGTGGATTGGTAATAAGGACACTGGAATACGCGCACAGGGCAGGGACGGACGAAATGGTGAAGATGCTGTTCCACCGATTGTTACCATTGGGGATAATGGTAACTGGCTGATTGATGGGGTAGATACAGGAAGACCCTCCAGAGGTGAAGAAGGAGTTGCGGGAACAACACCTACTATTACAATTGGAGAAAATGGAAACTGGGTAATCAATGGGAAAGATACCGGAAAGGCTGCGATAGGTAAAGATGGAAGATCGCCAGAGGTAATGATCGGTACTAATGGAAACTGGTATATTAATGGGAAAGATACCGGTATTCGTGCATATGGTAAAGATGGTGTTGACGGCAAAGACGGTACTAATGGCAAAGATGGTACTAATGGAAAAGATGGTGCCGATGGAAAGGATGGTAGCAATGGAAAGGATGGTGCTAACGGAAAGAGCGCTTATGAATTGTGGGTAGAGAGTGTTGAGGCCGGTTGTAATAATACTGGGCCTAAAGTGAAAGATCCCCATAATCCGTCTTTGGATTGGGATTGTGGTAAAACCTCTTTGAGTGATTTTTGGGAGTTTTTGAGAGGTGCGGATGGCAAAGATGGTGCGGACGGTAAGGATGGAAAACCCGGTATTCCAGGCAAACCGGGTGCTGAAGTTACTATTATTAAAGGAGTACCTAACGTAATTGCGCTTTATTCGCAGCAAGAATTTGGCGAGTATGTCCGTACAACCGATGGAGGAGTAGCTTATCGTGTGTATGATGAATCTGGTAATAAGGCTCCAAAGGCTGTAGTTAAGGGAATCCCCGGCTTGGATGCGACTAAAACCTACACAGCCAATGAGGAGGGGGAGTTTATTATTCCGAAAGAAGATCTTCCTCAGATTGATGATGTGGATGCTCGATGGGGAAAAGTTAAGGAGGTAACTATTAATAATGTGACAAAGGAATCTGCAGAAAACACTTATGTCCCTAACAGAATGCAGATTAGAATGATTTATATTGCCACCTCTCCATTTCTTGATTATGAACATAACCTGCAGTTTAGAGTAGAGAGAAAGACAGATCCTGGTGCAGAATGGAAAACTCTTCCCAGCTATTTACCTAATGTAAATGCCGGATTTACGGCATACCAGGTTACAAATCCGGAAGATCCGACATCTCTTGATAAAACGAAAAAAATAGAAAGTACTACACCTAATATGAGCAGTACATCAATGTCTATTAATCCTAATAGATATGTTAAAGAGAACCCTGCCGATATAAAAAATGGAATAACTGACTTTTGGGATGGAAAAGATAACTATTTCTCAATAGTAAAAGATACCCCTTATTATGGAGAAACGATTTATTGGAATGGAGTATGTAAAATGGCACCTTACCAGATACCTCCTACACTTAAAACATTAGTTTTGACTAAGGCATCTGCTGAAAGTGGAGATAATGTATTCTTAAATCGAGCTCAGGGGGAGTTTGACTTTTCGACTATTGATTTCAATATCATATCTAAGCGTGAATTGGTAAAAACAGTGAAACCGAACGGAATAGATTACATTGAACCAGTATTTTATACTCCGGAAGAGGCGAAGGGACTTTTACTTTGTTATGTTAAGTTTACATATACCTCTCCATTGGGAGTGCAAACAGCTACAAGCGAACATAATAAGTCGAGTTATAAGAAACCTGAGTATGCTGCCCTTAGTCCGTATCTGGGAGCTACAATCTATTCAGTGGGAGCGAACAGTGCTTTCATCTACTCTAACTCTAGCAGTGGTGTATCTTTAGGAGTTCTCAAGAAGAAAGTAGATGATGGTACATATTATGTTGAAAATACATATAAAAATATGCCTGCAATTAGTGTAACTTATAAAGATAAATAAAATATAAGCAAGATGAATTTCAGTGTAATAATAAATAGACTTTTTATAGGAGCATTGGCTTTTACTGTCTTTCCCTTCTATACTTATGCTCAAAACGATAAAGTGGAGAGACCGGAATATAGAACCAAAGCTTGGGAGGTGGGGGCTGGTGGGGCTCTTATCAACTGGGATAGAGTGACCTTCTCCGATTTCCGCCAAATAGATGGTGACTATTTGTATCGGATGAATATCGATCATCTTTTTGGTGGTATCCAACTGTATGCTGCTCGTGAACTGAACCCCTGGTTTTACATTGATTTGCAGGGAACATTGGGTTTAGCAAGAAATCAAGTTGAAACAGGCGGGCGTAAATACGATTTCATGTATATGGCCGGTCCGGGACTTCAATTTCGATTTACTCCATTGTTTAAATCAAAATATGTAGAACCTTATTTACGTATAGGTGTTAACTACCTTCATCATGATTTTCATGCAATTAATGCGGGTAAGTTTGGGAATGATCCTATAGGAGAAGCAAAGTGGACATCATCAAATCCTTGGAATAGAGAGACAATAGGATCTAAACAATCCTATTTCCCCTTATCCTTTGGAGCCGGGGTACAAGCTTGGTTTAATGATCATTGGGGAATAGGATTACAGGGAGAATACATAATGCCTGTCGATAAAAATCAAACGCGCTTTGTTCAGGCTTCGATGCGTGTTATGTTCCGTTGGGGTGGAAGTACAAAACGTCCCATACCGGTTGTACAGTACATAGATCGTCCGGTTGATAGGATTGTAGAACGGATTGTTGAAAAGAGAGTTGAAGTACCGACTGTGGTAGAAAGTCATATCTGCGATCTGTTCGATAACATTCATTTTGCGTTTGATAAGGATGTGGTTACTTCCGAATCTGAACTCACTTTGGATAAAATTGCAGATCTGTTGAAAAGCTATCCGGATAACAATTTCTTGATAACCGGATATACAGACGCAAGAGGAAGTGATAATTATAATATGGATTTGTCAAAACGTCGTGCAAAAGCTGTGTATCGTGCGTTGTTGAAACGACAAGTGCCTCAGCATATGTTGAAATGGCGGGGAGTCGGGTATCATGCCAGTTCGGTGCCGGCTTCAGGTCCGGATAAAGTCAGAATGGGTGATAGAAAAGTGTCTATTGAGAGAGTGACGAATTCAGATTACTGGGGTTGGTTAACAAATGAAGAATAATGAGCTATATTAATTTTTCATAAAACATAAAGGCGGCAAGAACAATTTTGTTTTTGTTGCCTTTTTTGTTCCGTTGTTTTGATGTAGAATGAAAAGATTCGAAGAAATAATAGAATGTTAAAGAATTAATCATCATCTGGCTTAAGAGTTGGTAACTCTTTAAACTTCATAAAAAGAAATGCTTAAAAAGATTATCTTATGAATAAATGTAGAGATAGTTGGCGGATTTGTATAAAATTTTATTCTGTGATAAATGACCGCTAATAGTTTAATTTTGTATGTTTAATAAAATAATATTATGAAATTACTTTATTTTAAAGAACATCTGTCATGCATGAACTATCAAGTAGATGTTAATACAGGTTTTGTTTGTTATAATTTAGAAAAAGATAATGTAAGTCAAATAGATAATAGTGCTTCTCCTTGTATTTTTTTCCTCCTTGATGGAGAGGTGTCTATCGATAGTGGTGAATATCAGAATGTACATGTTGAGAAAGATGAAATGCTTCTTATCCCACAGCATGTGGATAATAAAATCGAAGTCATATATGATGCAAAATGTCTCTTGTTGTTTTGGAATAAAGACATTAGAGTGTGTGATAAAGTTTATATAAATTCTCTCTCTTCTTATGAGAAAAAGAAAGAAGAGATGTGTGTACTTCCTATAAGAGCTCCTTTACTGGCTGTTTTGGATTCCATCGTTGCATATTTATATGCCAAAATGCAATGTAAACATATGCATCTTATCAAACAGCAAGAGGTCTTGTTGGTTTTGAGAGGGTATTATACGAAGAAAGAATTATTTACTTTTTTTTCTTCTATCTTAGGTCATGCAGGACATTTTGAAGATTTTGTAATGGATAATTATAGGAAAGTAAAGAGTGTGAAGGAATTTGCAGGTTTGTACTGTACTTCTGAGCGCTCTTTTAATCGTAAGTTCCGGGATTGTTTTAAAGAAAGTCCTTACCAATGGATGCAAAAAAAGAAAGCGGAGTTGATCAGAGAAAAAATAAGTGAGTCTGATACTCCTTTTCAAGAGATCGCAATGGATTTTGATTTCAATTCACAAGCTCATTTCACTTCTTACTGTAAGAGATTATTTGGAATGACTCCCAGTAAATTGAGAACAGAAAGTAAACGGATCGATGCTTCCGATTTGGGTTACTGATATATATACCGGAAAATCATATAAAGGCTGGATTAGATGCTTATTCTATTCCGGCCTTTTTATTTTAGTGATATTTTGTAATACAGTTAGTTGGGGGGTAAACTCTTTCTTTGCTTGGGTTTCTTGATGGCTTCGGTTTCAATTTCCTGTTTCATTTAAATACTTTTGATCACTTTAAGTCTTTGGTCTTTTTTAGTGCTTTGCTCCATTCGGACATATTAATTCTGAAGTCGAAAAGTGTCACTGGAAAATAAGAATGCAGTTAAGAACTATACTGTGAGAAATGATACAAAACTTGTTCTCATGACATACTCCTGACATCCTGTTTGAGGGATGACTGATAAAAGCCGGCTTTAACTGCAAGTTTAATTTGCTGGGATCCGGTGGAACACATAAATATTACTTAATGGACTGTTATCTTACTCCTTTGGTAACTTTATAAGTTTAATACCATATCATGCTCATACTCTGTGTGTAAGCAATCTGTTTTATGTAATGTTAGGAAAAATTTCGATTTGGTGCAAATACCTAAATATAGTGATTGTGGGTTAAATTTAGTGTCTTTATCTTTGCCGCCGTAATTAAACAAACAACTAAACTAGATTAAGGAATACAGTTTCTATACCCTAACAAACATTAGAGTTTTGCTTTCCTTTTTTTCCTATCCATGCAGGCACTACAGCTTTTCTAAAAGAGTCGATATGGGTGTTAAGTAAGCAGGTTATACCGCTATTCGTAGCTTGATTTCTGCAAAGCGCATCTCTTGTGGAGGTAAATCTAATAGAAGCCCCCTGACAGTGTTACAATTTTATTAATATGACAAATAGAAAACCTTTATTTATCATCCTCTTTTCTTTGGGATATTCAGCTATATACTCACAGGAACAGCAGGTGAAGAGTGACTCCATCTACCAGTTACAAGAGGTAGTAGTATCATCCCAACAAATACTTGGAAGCAAGTTTAAAGCAAGAAACCGTACAGGCTCGGCATATTATATCTCGCCCGAGGAAATTCGCAAGCTTGGATATACGGATATCAACCGCATGCTGAAAGCCGTTCCGGGAGTTAATATGTATGAAGAAGACGGTTTCGGGCTTCGTCCGAACATTAGTTTGAGAGGAACGAAGGCCGAGCGAAGTGAGCGTATCTCTATTATGGAGGACGGTGTACTGGCGGCACCGGCTCCTTATTCTGCTCCGGCGGCTTATTATTTTCCAAATGTTGCCCGAATGGAAGCTATTGAGGTACTGAAAGGGAGTAGTCAGGTACAATACGGCCCGTTCACTACGGGAGGAGCCATTAATCTGGTATCGACTCCTATTCCGAACAACTTTTCCGGCAAAGCAAACATTTCTTATGGAAGTAAGAATACGTTTAAATCGCATGCAGCTATCGGAAGTAACTGGAAACATTTTGGATATATGGTGGAATATCTGCGTTATCAATCGGATGGTTTCAAGAGATACGAAGATTATGCAGCCGAAGGATTTAAAAGAAATGACATTATAGCCAAAATGGTGGTAAAAACGGATAAAGTAAGGGGAGTGAATCATGCTTTGGAACTGAAATTCGGATATGCAGGCGAAAATTCGGATGAAACTTATGTGGGGCTTTCCGCAGATGATTTTAAGAAAACTCCTTTTCTCCGGTATGCAGGTTCGCAAATGGATAAACTTAAAACTGATCATCAGCAGTGGGTTGCTACTTATCTTCTGACTTTTTCCAACAAATTGAAAGTAACTACCAACGCATACTATAACTATTTTCACCGGAATTGGTACAAACTAAATGATGTGCGTGCAGGAATCACCTCGAAAGAGAAAATATCCGTCGCCGATGTACTTATAGACCCGGAAACTAATATCCGCTATTTTGATATTCTAACAGGAAAAACAGACCGGGAGGGTGAGGCCTTATTGGTAAGAGCCAATAACAGAACTTATCGTTCCAGAGGTATACAAACCAGAGCTGAATACCGTTTCAACGTGAAAGAGTTCTTCTTCGACCTGGAGTTCGGGCTTCGTTATCATGCCGATGAGGAAGATCGTTTTCAATGGGATGACTCTTACTCAATGAAAAATAAGAAGATGGTACTATTCATGGAAGGTATTCACGGTACAAATGCCAACCGTGTTACTTCTGCCAACGCTTTAGCCAGTTACCTGCTTGCCAAATTAAGATATAACGTGTGGACTATTACTGCCGGGTTACGATACGAGGACATAGATTTATTGAAAAAAGACTATACGAAAGAAGATTTGGCGCGTTCGGGTAAAGTACGTATTGAGACCCCGAACCATGCACGTGTACTGATTCCAGGAATAGGCGTACACTATCAATTGCTTCCGGCCGCTTCTGTTTTCTTCGGGATCCACAAAGGGTTTGCTCCTCCAAGCGCGGAATTATATCAAAAGCCTGAAAGCAGTGTGAATATGGAATTGGGCACACGTGTTTCTATCGGGAAATTCAAAGCAGAGCTAATAGGCTTCTACAACAATTACAGTAATATGCTGGGAAGCGATCTGGCCGCTTCGGGCGGATCCGGAACGCTTGAGCAGTTCAACGTGGGAGAGGCCCGGGTAAAAGGTGCGGAGTTTCTGGTGCAATATCAGCCTCTGCCTCATACTTGTAGCCTAAGATTGCCTTTGCAGTTATCATATACTTATACGGATACGGAAATGAGGAACTCGTTCGAAAGCCACTCATGGGGTAATGTAGTTAGAGGTGATGAAATACCTTATATTTTCAAACACGCTCTGAACATGCAATTGGGGATAGAATATAAATGGTTCTACGCAAATATAGGTGCACGCTATAACAGTGACATGCGCACCTCACCCGGGCAGGGAACAATTGCGGAGAGAGAGAAAGTTCCGGCGAACCTTATACTCGACGCTTCGGTCAATGTACTTGTAAATAAATATCTGACGCTCAGGTTAAACGCGATCAACCTGACCAATAGGGTTTACCTTACATCCCGCCATCCTGCGGGTCTGAGAGCAGGACATCCTTTTGGAATCTATGCAGGAGCTAATGTACAGTTCTGATATTAAAATTCAATTGTGATAAACAACAAAAAGAATAAATAACAATGAATGCAACATCGATTATAAAAATTGTAATTAGTAGTTTGCTGCTGGCAATCTTTTCTCAGATTTGTCTGGCACAGGAGCCGGCAGAGATAAAAGGTACAGTACGTTCTACAACTGGAGAATTTCTGCCGGGAGCTACGGTGGTAGTGGAAGGAACAGCACGAGGGGTTATTACAAACGTGGAAGGGAAGTTCTCCCTTAAAGTTCGGAAAGGGCAGATGCTGAAAGTGAGTTTCGTGGGAATGAAAACCCGGGTAGTCAAAATCACGTCCGGTATAATGAATATAATACTTCAAGACGATGTACAAGAGATAGAGGGAGTGGTGGTCACCGGCTATCAACAGATTAAAAACAGGGTTTTTACAGGGGCGGCAGCTTCGGTAAAACTGGATGAAATCAAGCTAAACGGTATATCGGATGTATCGCGCATGCTCGAAGGACGTATCGCGGGACTTTCCATACAGAATGTAACAGGAAGTTTCGGTGCGGCACCCCGGATCAATATACGGGGCGGTGCTTCCATAATGGGGAATGTACAGCCTCTATGGGTTATAGACGGAGCAGTATACGAAGATCTTGTCTCGCTTACACTTGACCAGCTGGCTTCGGGTGATGCTGTAACCCTCATCAGTTCGGCTGTTGCCGGGCTGAATGCATCTGATATTGAAGATATACAGGTATTGAAAGATGCTTCGGCAACTTCGATCTATGGTGCCAGAGCATTGAATGGAGTGATCGTAATCACCACTCGATCCGGTCAAAGGAATTCGCCGAACAGATTTTCTTATTCATACGAACTAAGTATGCGCTCTATTCCTTCCTATACGAATTTCGATCTGCTCAATTCTCAGGAGAGTATGTCTATTTATCAGGAGATGGACAGAAAGGGATATTTCTCTTTGCAAAATACACTATATGGGCGTCGCAGTGGAGTGTATTATCAAATGTATAAAGCACTCAATACAGTTGATCCGACTACCGGGCGATATTATCTGGAGAATACGGATGATGCTAAACGGACGTTTATGCGCGCAAGAGAGTATGCTAACACTGATTGGTTTAAAGAGTTGTTTACATATAAGCCTATCCATACACATACGGTGACTTTTTCCGGAGGAGGAGAGAATTCTGCTATGTATGCTTCTATCGGCTTTTATGATGACAGGGGATGGACACTGGCTGACAATGTTAAAAGGATTACTGCCAATATCAAGAACTCTTTCTACTGGAACGAGGACAAGATAAAGGTTACTATATCCGCACAAGGAAATCTGCGCAACCAAAACTCGCCGGGAACGATTTCGCAACGTAAAAATACTGTTATCGGAACATTCGAACGTGATTTCGATATTAATCCTTTTAGCTATGCTTTAAGTACGAGCCGCACTTTACGTCCTCATAATGCGGATGGCGAACGAGAGTACTATCGGAACAACTGGGCTCCGTTCAACATCCTGAATGAATTTGAAAACAATTACCTTAAAACCGAAGTGTTGGATCTCAAATTGCAGGGCGAACTCTCATACAGGCTTAATAACAACATTGAAGTAAAAGGATTGGCTACGATACGTCATGCGGTTACCAAAAGTTCGCATTTTATAACTGAAGGATCTAATGTGATACAGGCTTTTCGTGCCAACGAGACTCCCTATGTAGCCCGGGAAAACATTTATCTGTTGAAGAATAAAGATGATCCGATGCAACTGCCCCGGGTGGCATTGACACATGGAGGTATATTCAATAAAACGGAAACTTCTTTGCGAAGTTATTTGGGACGTCTGGCTTTGGATTATAATAAGCAACTGGGCGAGCATAATATACGCGCTTTCGGATTTACTGAAATACGATATGCCGATCGCAGCATCAATCCCTTTCAAGGTTATGGGATACAGTATGATAGAGGGAATCAGGTTTTTTCCAACCCCTTGGTTTTTGAAAAGTTGACCAATGAAGGAGATACCTATTTTTCTCTAACCGAACGTTATGAAAGGGGAATGACGCTATCAGGCAGCGCTACTTACGGTTATGCCGGAAAATACATTTTCAATGGGGTATTCAATTATGAAGGATCCAACACTGCGGGTAAATATAGTCGTTCTCGCTGGTTGCCGACTTGGAATATCGGAGCCAAATGGAATCTGGATCAGGAGGAGTATATGAAAAAATACTCTACCATTTCAAGACTCGCCCTGCGTGCAAGTTATGGACTAACTGCCAAAATGAATGAACAAGCTATTAACTCTACTGCGGTTTTCAACCATCTTATAGTCAACCGTACTCTTCTGAAAGACAGGGAGAATGCGTTGCGTATTTTACATTTGGAAAATCGTGATCTGACGTGGGAAAAAATGTATGAGTTGAACTTCGGTCTTGAACTTGGACTGTTCAACAATCGCATTAGTGCAACATTTGATGTGTACCAACGCAATTCGTTCGATCTGATAGATCTTATCCGTACTTCCGGTGTGGGAGGACAGTATTACAAATATGCTAATTTCGGGGATATGCGTACGCGCGGAGTGGAGTTGGCGGTACAGACCCAAAATATATTGAGTGAGAAATTCAGTTGGTCTACCACATTTACTATCAGCGGAATGAAACAGAAGATTACCCGGTTGCTGAATACCCCTAACACCTTCGATATGGTGGCCGGAACCGGACGTGGCAACATTGTCGGTTTTCCACGTGGATCTCTGTTTTCTTTCAATTTTCAGGGGCTTAACAGTGATGGTCTGCCTACTTTCGATTTCGGACTTTATCCTTCCAACAAGGGAGTGAACAGTGAAATATCAGGAGCAGACTTTCTGGATGCCCAGCATTCAAAGTCGTACCTTATTTACCACGGACCTATTGAACCGAGTTATATAGGAGGTATTGCCAATACCTTTAAGTATAAAAACTGGGAATTATCGTGCTTCGTTACCATGCAAGCAGGTAATAAGATTCGGCTGAACCCGTCGTTTGATCCGGCATTTGCCGACCTTAATGTATTTTCCAAAGAGTACTACAACCGCTGGTTGAACCCCGGTGATGAGTGGAAAACAAATATTCCCGTTATTCCTTCACAGGATCTGATACGGAATATCGGAAAAGAAAATATCGAAAAAGCTTATAACACCTATAACTATTCACAAAATAGGGTGGCCGATGGCAGTTTCGTGCGTATGAAAAACATCTCGTTGGGATATCGTCTGCCTCAAAGAGTCCTTTCCTTTCTCAAAATCAAGCAGATGAATGTAAAGGTAAACGTGACGAATCCATTCCTGATCTATTCGGATAAGAAACTAAACGGGCAAGACCCTGAGTTTTATAGATCAGGGGGAGTTTCACTACCTACTCCCAAACAATATACGATGACATTGAATGTTGAATTTTAATTGGACAAAAATGAAGAAGACAATCTTTTTAAGTATCATGATCCTTCTGCTGACGGCGTGTCAGGACTATCTGGAAACAAATCCGGATTCTACCCTTGATGTACAAATAGACAGCGAGGACAAAATAGCCGAGCTCCTTACCGGAGCCTATCCCGAAGCCAGTTATTTTGCTTTCCTGGAAGCACGTACGGATAATGTGGAAGAAAGGGTAAACGGCATTCATTCGCGGTTGAACGAAGCGATGTATTATTGGGAAGACTACGATCAGGAAGATTTAGATACTCCGCTGAATTATTGGAATGCATGTTATGCCGGAATCGCTCAAGCCAATCAGGCATTAGAGTTACTCGGTAAATACCCTAAAACCGATCGGGTAAAAGCGTTGTATGGAGAAGCGTTTCTCTTGCGTGCTTATCTGCATTTCATGTTGATAAATATCTGGGCCGAGCCTTACGGAACCGCCAAATCGGCAACAGCCCCGGGCATACCTTATTTAAGTCGACCTGAAAAAAATGCACTGGTAGACTATGAGCGCGGAACGGTGAAGGAGGTGTATGAAAAGATTGAAAAAGATATGAAACTGGGTCTTTCGTTGGTGGATGATGCTTATTACATCAAGCCTAAATTTCATTTCAATAAGAAAGCGGCCTATGCTTTTGCTTCGCGCTTTTATCTGATTAAGGGAGAATGGGACCGGGTGGTCTCATATTCTGATTATGTACTTGGTGTCGATCCAAAGCCTGTCTTAAGAAACTGGCAGAAGTATAAAAAGGAATTTAACTCCAATAATAAGTATCTCTATATTCGGTATGCAAGTGTTGATGAACCAGCCAATTTATTGTTAACTACCACAGAATCAAGAGTAGCACGTAATATCCCCTCAGAAAAATATGGAGTAACAACCCAAAGTGCCGAAAAGGTGTATAATCAACACGGAATAGACGGATGTTTTAATTTCCGGAAAATGAAGATGCAGCCGTACTTTCTGTTCAACTATAATGATGGACGTATAGACGACGGACAATATATAGCAAAATTCGATGAACTGTCATTATCCGGTTATACAGGTATACGTCCCAGAGGGCTGTATGTTACCAATGTTTTATTCTCTACCGACGAAGTTATGCTCAACCGGATGGAAGCGTATGCCATGCTTGGAGAGTATGATAAAGCAATAGATGATTTGTTGGTCTACTTATCTGCCAAGTATGGAGTGTACCCTTCTTGCAACCGTTCGGCTTATACGCAGACAAGTAGCGACAATTACCAGACTTATACTCCATTCTATGGAATGAGTATCAATCAGTTGGCGCTGATAAAAATCTTTTTAGGTTTTAGAAGACAGGAATTCCTGCACGAAGGTCTGAGGTGGTTTGACATTCGCCGTTTTTATATATCGGTCAAACGTACATCGAAGTATAAGTTTTACAGACAACTGGAAAAAGAAGATTCCAGAAAGCTTCTGCAAATTCCGACAGAAGCAGTTAACCGGGGATTGGTTCCTAATCCCCGATAAAGTATTCTAAAAGATAATTAAACAACAAAACCGAGCGTATGAAAACAATAATCAAAAAAGTGAAATTCAGATACTTTATCCGGAGAAGTCTGTATTTTCTCGTTACCTCTTTCCTATTGGCAGGCTGTGAGAAGGAAGCACCCTTATCTGATCGGAGTGTAGTGGAAGCGGGTGCGGTAGAGCATGAAAAAACAGAGTTGGACAAATGGATATTGGATACATTCACCCTCCCTTACGGCATCGAGGTGGAATATCGGTGGGACAAAAATGTAGTGCAAAACGGGAGCTATATCTATCCTCCCGAAGTCGCTAATGTAAAAAGTGTGCTCAAGGCTATCAAGGCCTTATGGATTGATCTCTACACAAGCCCCGATTTGGGAGGAGAAAAGTTCTTATTGGGAAAGAATCCTCTTAAAATATATATGTACGGAGGAAGAAATGTAGATGGAAACGGGATGGAATTATTAGACAATCCCGAGGCGACAACTAATGAGATGTTTCTGTACAACATCAACGAGTTCGATCCTAAAGATGAAGATAAAGTTTTTGTCTTAATGCGAAGTGTACATCACCAGTTTGCCAGACGTCTTATGGAGCTTTTCCCTTACGACAGAAGCAGATTCCTATCCATAAGTAGAAATAAATATATCGAATCGACCACCCCCATTGCATGGGTCTTCAAAGGAGAGACGCATGGACGTAGAGTGTTCGTTTTGGCCAGATATGCCAATAGAAAAGGCTTTTTTACCTACCATTCTCTTCTCTCGCCCGAAAAGGACTTTGCGGAAATTATCAGTTCAAAGCTGACACATACCCCCAAAGATATACTTAAAGCCTTGACTGAAGCAAAAACTCCTTATACAGCCGGCTCGGATCAGGACCTCCAAAATGCATATAATGAACAAGCTGTCCAGGCATACAAAGAGTTGACAGAAAAGCAAAAATTGGTAGAAGATTACTTCAATAAAGAAATTAAGATTTCGCTTAATTATCTTCAACTGAGAAGTATAAAGCAATTAAAAGCATTTACTAAACAAAAATAAAAAGCATGAAAACAGGATTTCGAATACTGATTCTGATAATGGTTTTCTTTTCATGTAAGGATGAAGAAATCTTCGACTTATCTCCTTCTGAACGGAACGCGAAACATATTAGCGAGCTGAGAAAGGAGCTTATAAACGCCCCTTACGGATGGTCTGTCACCTACTTCCCCCGAACAGACTCTCTGCTGTTTACGAACGTGAACGAATTGATAACTCTTCCCAAAGGGATATTCGAAGAAAAGTATAAATATGGATATGGCGGACACTGCTTCCTGATGAGGTTCTCTGACAATGGAATTGTAGAGGCTGTGGCCGATTATACCGAGCAGAGTTTGCAGGAAGTTCGGCAAAGTGAGTTTGAAGTGAGCCAAAATACATTCACACAACTGAGTTTCACTACTTATAACTATCTGCACTCTTTGGTGAACGACCGGTTCACCGGTTCTTCGGATTTTCTTTATACAGGAAAAGATATTGATGGAAATCTGATATTTAAAACATCCTCATATATAGAGCCTGCACGGGAGTATATTGTATTTACAAAACTGAAGAGTGATGAAAGTTGGCAGGAGGATATCAGAAAGTCATATGACAATAAGCTGTTCTTTGAGAAGATGAAAAATCCTCAACTAAGTATCCGTAAGGCTGACCGGGTTTATTTTCGAAGCGACATGCGTATGAATGCCACTTATAGCACGGATGGAAATACGAAACAACCACTGGAAGTATATCAACGCTATCGTCTGTTTCTTGCCATAGATTACTTTGCTCCTCAGGGATGGCTTGGGAATAAGGTGAAAGGCTTGGGATCGGGATATGTAGGTACAGCTGACGGCTTGACTTTCAGGCCCGGTATACGGTATAGTGAAACATACACTTTTTATGATTTCCGCAGAGAGGGGGGGAGATTCGTTTGTGAACTTGTCAAAGTATTTGACCCTTACAGTAAAACAATGCGTTGGGTAAGCAGACACCTTGCCCCCGAAGGAGAAAAGACCGGAGTAATAGCTGAAATCCGGGATGAAATTTAAATATTAAAAACCAGAATGAATATGAAACATATATGGATAATTTGCCTGCTGGTCGTATGCAGTTGCAATACAGTAAAAGAAGATTTCGCAGTGAATGAAGATTATGAAAAACTATTTCCACCCAAAGAGATAGAGAAACCTGCAAACAAGCGTGGAGAGCTGTTCGTGCAATTGTGCGATCCTAATCAGGCATTGGAAAGTTACCAATACCCCGGTACGGAAACACCAGATGATGCTGAACAATATAAGATAACCCTGATATGTTCGTTTCAGGAAAAAGGTTGGGATGGAAACCTTACAAATGATGTCATTGCCCAGTACAAAGTGAAATATATTAATGAGAAGAAAGAGCTGGTGACAATCAGTTGTGGAAAGAAGAGTGCGGGAGTGGCACGGGAGGATACAGGCCGGTTAATCCCCAACGTAATGTATAATGGCGAGAAATTGGAAATCTCTTTTAATGTCTATTCGGGATTTCCTTTATATCTGTGTGTTACCGGGGAGGGACCCAGGTCTTCCAACATAAAAGCAAGTATCAAAGCCGTTTCTATCGACGGACTGATTGAAATTCCCGGTTTGGAAACAGAGCAATATCAAAATGAGGAAGGGATCAACCCACTGAGGTATCCTTATTGTGAATATTTGATTTTACCTTAAGAAAAAATAGCAAAAAGATGAATTACTTACTGAAATATATACTCTCTTTCTGTCTGCTGACGAGTGTCGCAGCTTGTACCGAAGGGATAAATGAAACAGTGGAAAGTGCGTACCAACTTCCGGTATTTCCTGAACCTTCATACAAATTCTCAAGAAACGGGGAGAGTTCTGTAAATGTGCTGGAATGTGAATTTCTGAAATCTCCCATTGACCGAATTTTTTCGGAATATATGAATGAAGCGCGTATGAGTACTCAAAGAGATTATGACGAAGCACGCCGTATCTATCATGAAGGGACATTCGGACTGAAACCTCAGAAAGAAGTTTCCACTTCTCCTGCACATCTGAACGATAGAGAAAAGATTCTGCGAGACATCGACAATTGGTTTGAAACTTCCGCACGCATTGCGGGTTTAGGGGCGAACATTCCCTCTTACGAGCATAGGAATAGGGAAGCTGCGAAAGGTTCGACGGGATATGTAGGCAACAATATAGGCGATTCAGATATCTGTTATGTAGATGAGAAAGGGATTGCCGTGGCCGAGGTCTACAAATATGCTGTTATGGGGGCGATATATCTGGACAAAATATTGAATATACACCTGGGTGAGGAAATATTGGAAAATAACGAAATACTTGTCCGAAACGACCTGACACAACTCTTACCCGGCCATAACTATACAGAGTTAGAGCATCATTGGGATCTGGCTTATGGATATTACAGCTTCTGGAAAACATTGGCTCAGTCCGATGGCTTACCTGCCTTAAAAGACTGTCACTTACGCATCTTCCGCTCATTTGTAAAAGGACGGACCTTTATGGAGACTTCTCGATATGATGAAATGAGGCTACAGGCCGATACCATCAGACAAGAGCTTTCGCGGGTGGTTGCCGCAAGAGCTATGAATCTGCTTGTCGGTCCTAATACATTTGCCAATCTAAAAGAGAATCCCAGACGTGCATTCCGCCTTCTCTCCCAAGCTTACGGGTTGATCTATGCTGCACAATTTGCACGTAATACGCAAGGAAAGCCATTCATTACAAACGAAGAAACCGGAAACTTATTGCATGAACTGGAGAAGAACGATGGTTTATGGGATAAAGAGCGCTTATTGGGAAGAGAGCAAACCGAAGGGGCGTTACATAATTTGGCAACTCGCATTGGAAAAATATTTGGAGTTTCATTGGAAGACATTAAAAAATAAGGAGAAAAATGAGAAAGATACATAAACTGCTTTTACCGATAATTATATTCATGTCGGCAACAATCCAAGTCAAAGCTCAAAAAGAAAATATCATTCCCAATGGAGGGTATGAAGAGTGGAGAGATGGGGGACAACCCATTGGCTGGCGTATAGCAAGCGACTTTAGTCCGGAACAAGTACAGGAGAGGCGTCCCGAGAGTCCGGGTACATATGCACTTAAGATATGGCTTAACGGAGGAACTATCTATTTGGCTCAACCTACGCCGGTAGAAGGGGGAAAACAATATGCATTCTCTTTCTGGTACAAAACGAATATAAAAAACACTGAAATAGCAGTAACTTTATTGTGGTATGAAGATGGAAGGATAAAAAGTAGAGAGAAAATACTTTCGGTAAGAACAGTTCAAGATGAATGGAAAAAAGCGGAGGGTGTCGTAACAATTCCGGAGAATGTTTATAGTATGGGGATGGGCATAAAAACACTTCGGGTTTATCAGGAGGAGGGCTATATGCTGTTCGACGATATGTCGATGGTGCTCAAAGGGAACGGACCGGACATATCTTCCGTCCCGAAAGCTCCCCGCAATCTGAGTATAAAAGCGTATCAGAGCGAAATGGAGATCTCTTGGAATAAAGTCATGGATGAAGAAATGCGATGGGAAGTTATGTTTGATGGCAAAACCGAAACAACCACATCCGGAAATTCATATATGAAGACAAAGCTTAAGCCGGGAAGTGAGCACCACGTTAAAGTAAGAGCAGTAAAGGGTAACGAGTTTTCACCATATGCCGAACGAAAAGGAGTGACGGAAGGAATGAGTAAAGCAGAAAACTCTGAAGATCGGATTCCTTACCTGCGTACCATCACTCCTGACGGGAGTTGTAAGGGGCGTTTCCTAAAGCTCTATTATAATGAACTGGCCAATCCTGATGCGAGAATCTCTTATAAATTGAACGGAATAACAGTTAACCCTAAAGATGATACTTTAGAGTTCCCGGAGTTCGGAGGGTTTTACAAACAGTTTCGACTGGAAATCTATATTGATGAGGGAGAAGGTCGTGAATGGGAGATTTTATATCCCCAACTGGGTGTAGAAAAGATTCAAGAATAAAAATACAATTAAACAGGAAACAAACCAATGATAAAGAATGTAATAACCCAATTGTGTATCGTTTTTTGCCTTATTTGCTTTTTTGCATGTGAAAAACAAAAAGAAGAACTTCCCGATATCCGGATAGGAAAAGAGAAGGGGGTCGAAGAATTGTTGTTGAATAAACAAACGGAAAAAAGACTCCTTCTCTCAGGCGGAAACGGGAAATACATAGTTAACGTAGAAAATGCACAGATAGCTACTGCCTATATAAGTATGGACACGCTTAAGGTAAAAGGTCTGTTGGAAGGTGAAACGTTTGCCACTATCATTTCGCATGACAAGCGTGCAAGGCTGAAAATCAGCGTGGTCTTTCCCGACTTGGAAGTGAGCCATTCAACGGTTCAGTTCCTTCCCGGATTTAAAAGTAAATACGTAAGTATCTTCGGAGGAGGGGAACTGACCAAATTGGAAGAGAACGACCCGGCGGATATCATGGATATCAAATGGGACGGCTCTACCGGGATGCTTGAGATAAATCCTAAATATGAGGGAGAAGCCCAAGTTATCGCTATTTCAGAAGATGCAAAAGAGAAGAAAATCATCCATATTAAAGTGAGACCGGAAGGAGAACTGGAGACTTTGGGTTGGTATAGTACCAATGCAAGTTCATATTATTTGATTCTGAATAATAAAATGATGGTCAAAAGAAAAGGAGTAGGTACGTGGATTGCAAACAGCGCCCGTCCTTATGGAGGGGGAGGAGTGACTTATAGTAGTTCTTATATAAAATTAGCTCCCATTGTGAACCCCATACAGGGTGATTCTGTTGATCTGAATATTCTTCGTTATGAATCCAAAAAACCGCAAATAACAGAAGGGATACATCGGTTGTTTGTAGAAGAAGTGCGTGAGTCGGAAGTCATGTTGCGGGGGAGAGGTTTCAAGTTTCTGCTTCCTTATCAGAAGTGAAATATGGATGTGGATTGTGTTAATTTATGGGATTCATTATTTGTGTTAGAATCTACATGATTAATTAATAACTGTGTTTTATGAGTATAGAAATATTGTTGCAAACCGTTGCTGCGAGTTTTTCTTGTCAGTCGCTTTTTTGCGTCACAAAAAAAGTAGGCTGTCTGATTGATAAGATATCCGGTAGGGTGAATGATAAGGGAGCATTGTTATTTGCCCTGTTCATTCTATTGGCGGGTGGGAGCAGGGCAAAGCAACATAGAAAAGAGGATTTTATAATCCGTGGTAAGCAGGTTGCAGTTTTTGGACGCAATATATTTACAGACCGGAATTTATCTTTTGAACCTAACCTGGATATCCCTACCCCTGAAAATTATGTGTTAGGACCCGGAGACGAATTGATTATCGATGTGTGGGGCACTTCCGAAAATACAGTCAGAGAAATTATTTCTCCTGAAGGTACTATTCACGTGGCAGGTATAGGTCCCATCTTTCTGGATGGAATGAGTATACAGGATGCCGAACGGAGCTTAAGACGTGAATTCAGTAAGATTTATGCCGCTATTTCCGGAAAATCGGTTCATATCAAGTTATCATTAGGGGGAATCCGTACCATCATGATCAATGTCATGGGTGAAGTACAGGTACCGGGTACTTACCGCTTGTCGGCATTTGCATCGGTATTTCATGCCTTGTATCGTGCCGGTGGGGTCAGTGGTATTGGAAGTTTACGTGATATTCGTGTTGTGAGAGGTGGAAAAGAGGTCACTTGCATTGATGTATATGATTACATTATGAAAGGAAAGTTGACGGACGACATCCGTTTATCGGAAGGCGATGTCATTTTGATTCCTCCTTATGAGAATTTGGTTAGTATTTCCGGAAAAGTCAAACGTCCGATGGCGTATGAAATGAAAAAAGGAGAAACCATAACAACTCTGCTCAGCTATGCGGGAGGTTTCACGGGAGATGCTTACCGGGACGCGATACGTCTGTTTCGTCTGAGTGGGAAAGAGAAACAGATATACAATGTAGGGCAGGATGATTACCAATCTTTTATTTTGGCAGACGGTGATGAATTGTCTGTTGAGGCGGTATTGCAACGTTTCTCAAACAAAGTTGAAGTTCGTGGTGCTGTGTACCGTGCCGGCGTATATCAATTGGACGATAGTATCACGGGAACTGTCAGGCAGTTGATCAGCAGAGCAGAAGGACTTCGGGGAGATGCTTTTCTCAACAGGGCTTTGTTGAGACGTGAGCATGAAGACCTAACACATGAAATGATCCCGGTCGATTTGAAAAGAATGATGGCTGGTGCAGTCTCCGACCTACGTTTACAGAAAAATGATGTTCTTTATATCTCGAGTGTGAAAGACATTGAGAAAGAAGGTACTTTATCTATCTATGGTGATATAAGGAATCCGGGAGATTTCCCTTATGTTAAAAATACGTCCATACAGGATTTGATTGTAAAAGCGGGAGGATTGCTGGAATCTGCTTCTATGGTCCGGATCGATGTCTCGCGGCGGATTAGAGATCCTAAGAGTATATCATCTTCCACTGTTATCGGAAAAAGCTTTGCGGTTGAACTTAAAAACGGGCTGGTGATGGGGGAGGATAAAGGATTTGAACTGGAACCCTATGATATCGTTTTCATTCGCCGAAGTCCGGGATATCGTAAACAGGCCAATGTAACAGTTGAAGGCGAAGTGGCCTTCACCGGTAATTATACATTAATCCAAAGCAATGAGAGGCTGAGTAGTCTGATAGCAAGAGCCGGCGGACTATCGAAAGAAGCTTATGTAAAAGGAGCGCGTCTGATACGCAGAATGACGGCGGATGAAATGCGTCAGAAAAAGGATGTGCTACGTTTGTCGGTCAGAGGAAGTGAAAAGGCTTCTGTATCTCCGGTTACTCTGGAAGCCTCTTCCACTTATCCGGTAGGTATAGAACTTGAGAAAGCATTGGTAAATCCAGGCTCTGACGAAGATATGGTTTTGCGCGAAGGAGATGTACTTTTCGTTCCTAAATATGTCAGCACGGTAACAATCAATGGAGCTGTGATGTATCCTAATACGATACTTTATCAGAAGGGGAGCAGTCTTAGTTATTACATTGAGCAGGCAGGTGGATTTGGAAACCGGGCACTGAAGCGGCGTGTTTATGTAATATATATGAATGGTATGGTTTCTCGTCTGAAAAGGAGAATGGGCAATGCAATTGAACCCGGATGTGAAATAATAGTGCCAAGCAAAAAGGGCAGGAAAAAAACTGTGGCGGCGGACGTTACAGGGATGAATACTTCCATCGCCTCTATTGCCGCAATGGTGGCTGCTATGGTTGGTATGACAAAGTAATGTTCATAATAAAAAGAGTAATCCGACAGCTTTTTGTACCCTTAAGATTAAATAAGGAGGCAACTTATAACAGAGTTAGTGGAAAAAATGTCAGTCAGTAACAAAGAAAAGGGACAATCAGCCTAAAACAAATTAACGGTATACGTAATTTTTTCCATCTTGCGCACTAAGATGTATATCTCGCGTGCTAAGATGTGCATCTTGGCTGCTGAGATATACATCTCGGCTACTGAGATGAACTTTAATTGCCTTCTCAGTTAGGATGGATAATCTGTGCATAATACATCTTATGGCAACTTTTTTTAACTACGGAATTATTTGTATATTACTGAAGTCTTTCGTTATTTTGTGGCGAATTGGTTCACTTATGCTTTTCTGCATACAGTGATTAAAAGGGAATCGGGTGTAAATCCCGGACAGTCCCGCTGCTGTGAAACTCCGGTAGACTTACCGATACTAAACTTATTGCCACTGCATTGCCCAAGTAGATGAGGAGAAGTGTGGGAAGGCATCGGAAAGGAGGAGTCAGTCAGAAGACCTGCCATTCATCAAAGGCTGTTTCTACTCGGGGGGTAGGGAAACAGTGCGAAACGATAAAATAATTCATTTCAAGAACATTTCATGCAAATAATCAAGAGGAATGGGGCTACGGAACCATATAATAGAGAAAAGATAGCCGTTGCGATACGGAAGAGTTTTGCCAGTACCGGAAGAGAAGTACCGGACGAAACCGTTTACACAATTGTAGATGAAGTAGAACTTTTTTTGTGTGATGAAGTACACCGTAGCGTGGAACAGATTCAAGATGAGGTAGAACGTAGTTTGATGGAACATGGCTTTTATGCCGAAGCTAAAAACTATATACTTTATCGTTGGCAACGTACGGAACGGAGAAAAGCTTTTAACCATATTGTCAGTAGTATAGGTTCTGAAGCGTTGGCTGACACATTGAAAGATATTCAAAAGGATTTTGTTGCCAATGAATATAGTTTGGTGATCCTGGCAGAGAAGTTTGTAAACCTCTGCAAAACCGATATGACAGCTGAAGAGAGGTTGACGACTCTTATTAAGGCTGCCGTAGAGCTTACTACGCAAGAGGCGCCTGACTGGGAATTTATTGCTGCCCGTTTGTTTAATTTTCAGTTGACGCAGAAGTTAAAGGTACAGGCAGAAATTGCCGGTATTTATTCTTTTTATGACAAGCTGCGCTATTTGACGGATGAAGGTTTGTATGGTGACTATATCCTGAGCGCTTATTCTCCACGAGAAATAGAAGTGGCTGCCGGGTTTATGTGTCCCGAACGTGATAAACTTTTCAATTATTCGGGATTGGATCTTCTCGCGAAACGTTATCTTATCCGTACGCACTCACATGAACCAATGGAATCGGTACAAGAAATGTATTTGGGGATTGCGCTTCATTTGGGTATGTCCGAAAAGTGTGATAGATTGCAGTGGGTAAAGAAGTTCTATGATATGCTGAGTCGGTTAGAAGTAACCATGGCAACCCCTACACTGTCCAATGCCCGCAAGCCTTATCACCAGTTATCCAGTTGCTTTATTGATACAGTGCCCGATAGCCTGGAGGGAATTTATCGCAGTATCGATAATTTTGCCATGGTCAGTAAGTTTGGCGGAGGAATGGGAATGTATTTTGGTAAGGTGCGTGCGGCAGGAGGAAATATACGAGGGTTTAAGGGAGTGGCAGGCGGAGTAATACGCTGGATGAAACTGGTAAATGACACTGCCGTAGCTGTCGACCAACTGGGTATGCGTCAGGGAGCTGTAGCAGTATATCTGGATGTCTGGCACAAAGATTTGCCCGAATTCCTGCAACTCCGCACCAATAATGGAGACGACCGGATGAAGGCACATGATATCTTTCCTGCCGTATGCTATCCTGATTTGTTCTGGCGTATGGCAAAGGAAGACCTGAATCAGCAATGGTACTTGTTCTGCCCCAACGAAATTATGAATGTCAAAGGGTATTGCCTGGAGGATTATTATGGAGAAGAGTGGGAGCAAAAATACTTGGATTGTGTAAACGATCCCCTTCTCTCTAAGCGGGTTCTGAACATCAAAGATATTGTTCGGTTGATACTACGCTCTGCCGTAGAGACAGGGACGCCTTTCACATTCAACCGGGATACAGTGAATAGGGCTAATCCTAATTCGCATCGGGGGATTATTTATTGTTCTAACCTATGTACGGAAATAGCTCAGAATATGTCATCCATTGAAACAGTTTCCACTGAGGTCCGTACGGAAGGTGGTGATACGGTTGTAGTCAATACCGTCCGTCCCGGTGACTTTGTCGTTTGTAACCTTGCCAGCTTGTCGCTTGGACATCTTCCATTGGAGGATGAACGGCAGATGAAAGAAAAAATAGCTGTTGTAGTACGTGCGCTCGACAATGTGATTGATTTGAATTTCTATCCTATCCCTTTTGCCCGGATAACAAACCATCGGTACCGTAGCATCGGTTTAGGGGTGAGCGGTTACCATCACGCACTTGCATTGCGCGGTATCCGTTGGGAAAGCGTGGAGCATCTTGATTTCATTGATAAAGTATTTGAGTGTATCAATTATGCCGCCATCGAAGCAAGTACCGGGCTTGCTAAGGAAAAAGGAAGATATGTTTATTTCGAAGGAAGTGACTGGCAAACCGGAGCTTATTTTGTGAAACGTGGTTATGATTCTCCTCAATGGAAAGATTTGGCGGCCAAAGTTGCGGCAGATGGCATGAGAAATGCTTATCTTCTGGCTATTGCTCCTACCAGCAGCACTAGTATCATTGCCGGAACAACTGCCGGAACAGATCCGGTCATGAAACGTTTTTTTCTTGAAGAAAAGAAGGGTGCCATGCTTCCACGAGTGGCTCCGTCATTGTCTGATAAGACGTATTGGTTGTATAAGGGAGCTTACCGGATAGACCAGACATGGAGCATACGTGCTGCGGGTATCCGGCAATTGCATATTGATCAGGCACAAAGCTTGAATTTGTATATCACCAATGATTTTACCATGAGACAGGTATTAAACCTTTATCTGTTGGCATGGGAATGCGGAGTGAAGACAGTGTACTATGTACGCAGTAAATCGCTGGAAGTGGAAGAATGTGAAAGTTGTGCATCCTGACTAACATTAAATAATAAATATGGAAATAAAGAAATTAAAGAAGAATGCCCTCTTCAATCCCGAGGGTGATACCGAACTCCGTCTCAGAAAAATGATTGGCGGGAATACAACTAATTTGAATGATTTCAACAATATGCATTACAAATGGGTGAGTGACTGGTATCGTCAGGCCATGAATAATTTCTGGATACCCGAAGAAATCAATCTTACTCAGGATACAAAGGATTATCCACATCTGGATAAGGCAGAACGGACAGCTTATGACAAGATATTGAGCTTCCTTGTTTTCCTTGACTCCCTGCAAAGTAACAATCTGCCTACTATCAGTGAATACATTACAGCAAATGAAGTCAATCTCTGCCTGCATATTCAAGCCTTTCAAGAGTGCGTCCATAGCCAAAGTTACAGTTATATGCTGGACTCTATATGTAGTCCGGAGGAGCGCAATGACATTCTGTATCAATGGAAAACAGATGAGCATCTATTAAAAAGAAACACTTTTATAGGTAATTGCTATAATGAATTTCAGGAAAGCCAGGACAGCTTTACGTTGATGAAAACATTGATAGCCAATTATATACTGGAGGGTATTTATTTTTACAGTGGCTTCATGTTTTTCTATAACCTGAGTCGTAACGGAAAGATGTCTGGATCTGCTCAGGAAATCCGTTATATCAATCGGGATGAAAATACCCATCTTTGGCTGTTTCGTAATATCATTCTGGAATTGAAGAAGGAAGAACCGGAATTGTTTACTTCTGATAGGGTGAAAGTATACGAAGCGATGATGCGTGAAGGAGTGAAACAGGAAATAGAATGGGGGCAATATGTGATAGGTGACGAGATCCAGGGATTGAATAAGAAAATGATAGAAGACTACATTCGTTATTTAGGAAACCTCCGCTGGACCAGTCTTGGATTTACTCCATTGTATGAAGACAATTTAAAAGAACCCGAAAGCATGCGTTGGGTATCACAATATTCCAATGCCAATATGGTAAAGACTGATTTCTTTGAGGCTAAGAGTACTGCTTATGCAAAAAGTACAGCATTGGAAGATGATTTGTAATTGATGTATTTGAATAAATCGGCATTTTTCATTTCATTTGTCCCGTTACAGCGAAAAAGTAAATGAATTGCTGATCGGTCATTGTTATTATGTACTGAATATCTGATTCTTTTTCTTGGGACGTATAGGGAGTGAGAGTTTTTAAATAAAGAATTTTCCGGTATTCATAGCCCGGAAAGTTCTTTATTTAAATTGTATGTTACTATTTATAGTATTAACATATGGGATAATATGTTCTACGGGTATGGTCAGAATCTATCGTACCACAAGATGAAAAATAGAAATGCCCCCAGTAGTCCTCCTATGAACATTTCCGGCAACGGATAGTAATTGTAAAAACAATCCTGTTCACCACACTGTGAAACGAAAAACCAGTAACATGCGCCGGCTATGACTCCCAAACATGCAAAAATGATAAACATCTGTCTGGGCGGGAAAGTGTTTTGACTCATACAGAATTTTTTTCTTGCAGGTTTCATATCTCAATGTTTATAGTTCGACTGCCGACAAATCAGCCAACGCTTTCTCAAAATCACGTTCGGCAGCCAATGTCTGGTTTACGGTATCATAATACAACCCTATTTCAACTATATAATTCAACAGGTTTATTTCACCAACATCCAGCGCTTTCATCAGGAGATCGGTGTTATTAAGCGATTGTAGTGATTTTCTGTACCCGGCGGCCGTTTGTTGCAGTCCGTTGGCACGCATGTATAGGTTTTGCAGCCTGTTGTAAAACTGTTGTTTGCTTTCCTGCTCTCTGGTCTGGGCTGCGATGACACCGGCTTTCGCCTGTTTCACACGATTCTTGTTTTCCCATAGAGGAATGGAAATGCCAATGTTGGCGCCTTGGTACTTTTGTCCAAGGGTTTTCTCCAATGAATACCCCGCGGAGAATTTCGGAAATCTCATAGCTTTATTCAATTTTACTTCTTTTCTGCTTACTTCAATCTGTTGTTTTACGTACTGCAGCAATGGATTTTTTTGCTCGGCGGATAAATACCACTCTTCAAAATCAGCGGGAAGGGAAGCCGGGCTGTAATTATTTTCTTCTAAAAGGATCTCTATACCACCATTCAGACGTTTGAGTTCGGACAGAAGGGTATTTCTTTCCACCTCTACCCGTGACATTTCTCCTTGTACAGTAGATAGGTTCAATTGTACTTTATTGTATTCCAATATGCTGGCATCTCCACGGTCCAACCTCTGCTTGTATGCATCTGCTATGGTTTGTGCATGACGCAAGCGGATTTCCAGCTCTTTCTTCAGCCCATTGTAGTAAATCAGGTCAATAGCGTACTGTTTGGCCTCCAACAGGAGATTGATCCTTTCGGAGGCATACTGTAGTTCTACCAGTTGGTTTTTGTTATTGGCCAACCGACTTTTCATTCCGGTAATCGTCGGGATGTCGAAAGTCTGTGTGACACTGAAATCTTTCCTTGTACCTATATTGGAGGGGGTCCCCCAAAGATAACCAAATGCGACATCAGGGTCAGACAGATATATACCTGTCTTATTCCCTAATTTTTGAGCCTTCATTTCTTCCTTCAATGCTTTGCTTCGTATTGTTCTCCTCAATAGAAAAGAGTATGCTGCTTATATTTTCTTGGGCGGCAAGCGACATACTTGCCAGCAACTCCACTATTATTATAATTGTTTTCATTTTAGTCTTCTGTTATTTCAATTATTTCAACTTGTTTTTCCTGTTTGCGATTAATAAACAGGTACATGATGGGGATAATGAATCCGTTCAGGATGGTTGAACTCAAAAGTCCTCCCAATATCACTTTAGCCATCGGGCTCTGTATTTCATTACCGGGTAATTCGCCACCCAATGCCAATGGAATCAATGCCAGTCCGGAGGACAAAGCCGTCATCAGAATCGGATTCAGGCGGTCCAGAGAACCGTACAGGATACTATCATTCACAGACATACCGGAAGCACGCAGGCTGTTGTACTTATCTATGAGCAGCATACCATTGCGTGTAGCGATACCGAACAGGGAGATAAAGCCTATGATTGCCGGTATACTTAATATACCCGATGTGAAATAGATGCTGAAAACACCTCCGATCAGGGCCAGTGGCAGATTCAGTAGAATTACCAGTGACTGGGTCGTACTTTTGAATTCCTTGAATAGGAGCAGGAAGATGACCAGTATAGAAAATACGGAGGTAATAGTGATGATGCGTGAAGCAGCCTGCTCACTTTCAAATTGTCCGCCATATTCAAGGTGATATCCTTCCGGTAACTGGATTTCACTATCGACTTTTTTCTGAATATCATTTACTACACCACGTAAATCCCGGTCAGCAACGTTGGCTGAGATTACCAATTTACGTGCAACATTTTCACGGCTGATTGTATTGGGACCCATTGATGAAACTACATTGGCAATATTTTCCAAAGATACTTTACGACCGTTGGCATCCACAATCAGTTTACGTATCCTTTCCGCATTTTCACGGCTACTATCATTTACCTTTAGAGTCAGATCGAAAGATTTATTTTCCTCATATACCTGTGATACCGCCTCGCCTCCAAGCATTACATTTACAATATCTGCGAATTGCGGAAGTGTGACGCCGTATTTTGCCAGCATTTCCCGTTTGGGTTCTATTTTCAACTGAGGGCGTTCCACTTGTTGTTCTACGTTCAGGTCTGCTACACCTTCGATATTCTGGATGGAGTTCTTAATCTGGTTTCCGATTTCATACATCCTGTTTAGGTCTGTACCAAACAGTTTAATGGCAATATTGACTCTCGACCCCGACAACATAGCGTTGATACGGTGGGTGATAGGCGTGCCGATTTCGATATTCACTCCCGGTATAACTTTTATCTTTTCACGGATTTCTGCCAATACTTCATCCTTTGAACGCTTGTCAAGCACGAACGGTGCTTCAATTTCAGAAGTATTCACTCCTAATGCGTGTTCGTCCAGTTCCGCACGTCCGGTTTTGCGCCCCACAGTTTGCACCTCTGGCACTGACAATAGAATTTCTTCAGCCATCCGCCCGATTTTATCGGACTCCTCCAGTGAGATTCCCGGCAGGGTACTGATGCTTATCGTAAACGAACCTTCATTAAACGGGGGGAGAAAACTACGCCCGAACGAAGCCATCATAATCAATGCTGCGATCAACATAGCACCGATTCCTCCCAGAACCACTTTCTTGTGGCATAGGGTCCATTGCAAAGCTACCTTGTATCCGGATTTCAGTTTGTGGACCAGATAAGGATCACGTTCTTCACCATTTCCCTTTTGCTTGTTCAGCAGATAACTGCACAGAACAGGGGTAAGGGTCAGGGCAACAACAGTGGAGGCAAAAAGGGAAATGACAAAGGTAATACCCAGCGGCGCCAACATCCTACCTTCCATACCGGAAAGGAAGAAAAGAGGAACAAAACTGGCAACGATTATCAGTGTGGAGTTTAAGATAGGCATACGTACCTCTTTGGAGGCTTCAAATACAACCGTTATGACACTCTTTTGTTCCTCTTTAGGTTTTTGCCTGTTCTCCTTCAGACGCTTGAATACGTTTTCCACGTCTACAATCGCATCGTCCACCAATGAACCGATAGCAATGGCGATACCTCCCAGACTCATCGTGTTGATGGTAAGTCCCAGTACTTTCAGGGTAAGAATGGCAACAATAACGGCAAGTGGTATGGTTATCAGTGAAATAATGGTGGTGCGTACGTTCATCAGGAAGAGAAGCAGTACGATAACCACAAAAATACCGCCTTCATATAGAGACTTCTGTACATTGTCAATCGAGTTGTTGATAAAGCGGGCCTGACGGAAAATGTCAGTGGTTACTTTTACGTCTTCTGGCATAACTTTTTGTAAGTCGGCCAATGCTTGGTCCAACTTGTCAGTCAATTCAAGGGTGCTTGTATTGGGCTGCTTGGTTACTGTCATTAACACAGCGGATTTACCCCGGTCGGAAGCTAACCCCATTTTGGGGGCTTTAGCTTCGATTTTTACTTCCGCAATATTCTCCAGAACGACAGGCGTTTAGTTGATATTTTTTATCACAGCTTTTCGCAGTGCTTCTACTTTATTGGTTGACAACATACCACGGACGATGAACTCATTTCCAAACTCATATAATACACCTCCTGAAGCATTCCGGTTCATATCTTTTACAACGTCAATGACTTCATTCAATCCGATTCCGTAGCGTTTCATCTTACCCGGATCAAGCAATATCTGATACTCCTTGATATCACCTCCCAAAACCGTAACCTGAGCTACGCTGCCGGTAGACAACAGGCGAGGACGTATGGTCCAATCGGCCATGGTTCTCAGGCTTTGAAGTGACACGCTATCGGAAGTCAGTCCGATAATCACTAATTCTCCCAGGATAGAGGATTGCGGGCCTAAAGTAGGTTTTCCAACATTGGAGGGTAATGCGTCTCCCACTACGGCCAGCTTCTCGGAAACGATCTGTCGTGCCCTATAGATATCGGTCCCCCAGTTGAATTCAACCCATACGATAGAGAATCCGGTAGTAGAGGAGGAGCGTACACGGCGTACGTCAGTGGCACCGTTTACAGCGGTTTCTACCGGGAAGGTCACTAAACGTTCCACTTCTTCGGGAGCCATACCTTTGGCCTCCGTCATTACTACAACGGTAGGAGCGTTGAGATCGGGGAAAACATCCACTTCCATATTGGCAGCTGTATAGGTTCCCGCAATGATTAGCAACAGAGCTCCTATCAGAACAACGATGCGGTTGTTCAACGAAAATTTAATTATCTTGTTCAGCATGATTTCTTCCTTTTGAGTTAATGACTATGTCCTTCGGGCAGTACAGAAGAGTTTGAAGCCAGTTTTACCTGATAAGCGCCTTTGATAACTACCTTATCACCGGTACTAAGTCCGGAAAGCACTCTTACGTTTTTCCCGTCGCTCTCTCCAATGGCTATTTCACGTTTGAGGAATTCTTCTTCGCCTATTTGGAGATAGACGAAATAGATACCTTGCTCTTCGGTAAGTGCCGAGACGGGAATTGAAATGACATTGTTTTGAGGAGTGGCCAGCAGGTAAACCTCCACGTAAGAACCAGGGATGAAATCGCCGATATTGTCGAACTCGAAAGTTACAGGAATATAGAAAGAAGTTTCATCGGCAGCTTTACCAAAGGACAGCAGGCGTCCGTTAAGATCTGCCAACCGGTATGCCTTGTTATTGTAAGACACTACAAAATTGGCATTTCTGATTTTTCCAAGTTCATTGAAATAATTCTCCGAGACATCGGCTCTCAATTGTAGTCTCCTGTTCTTGGAAATCGTGGCAATCGGTTGTCCGACAGATACAAATTCACCTTGGTTGACCAATCTGTTCTTGATATATCCGCTGATTGGGGTGGTTACTTTAACCCCGGATGCCGTAACGTTGGTTGCCTGTGCTTCATAGGCTGTTCTTGCATTCTCGTATTTCAGGCGTGATTGTTCAAACTCCTTTTCCGAGATGATTTTGTCCTTTACCAGGCCTTCGGCACGTTTGAACTCTTTTAGGGCTGTTTCATAGGTGATCTTTGCTTTTGCTACCGGATCACCTTCATAAAGATTTCTGGCTGAAATAGTCACAATCGTAGTTCCTGTACCAACCGGTGCTCCCTCGATAATGGACCGAGCCGGGAAGGATACGATACCGTTAGTGGTAGCTACAATGGTCGCTTCATCTCCTTGGGCAGATTGTATCTGTCCGCTGGTCTTTATGACTTGGCTGAATATGCTGGGTTCTACATTATATACTTCCAGCCCGATAGCGTCGGCCTGTTGCCGGGTGAAAACTATTTCGTCCGAGTGCTCTTCACCGGAGTTTTTTTCTTCTTTGTGATTATGCCCATCACCTTCTTCATGGTTGTGACCATCGCCTTTTTGATGGGTTTCTACCGTTTTTTTATCACTTTGTTTTTTATCGCAAGATGTCAGGGAAATGGCCGCAGCCAATATTATGAATATATATTTTTTCATCTTTGTAATTTTTAGAAATTTGACTGAAAGGGAAAGACCGTGTGGCGCAATCGTGTAACCGGCAATATCATACCGGGGAGAAACATCCTTATGCTCTTACGAAAAGAATACGCATAGCCGGGCGGATAGCAACACGGAAGATGCTACTCTGGTAACAGCTATCGGAAAGAATGCATACATTGTAGTTTATGCCACACAATGAGATGCTTTAAAGGGAGGTGCACGAAGTCCGCAACTTTCGCCAAGCACTACGGACGTATAGGATACGACGTACTCGTCGTATATGGTTTCGAGTTCTGATGTATTGAGGTTGAGAGTCAGAATATCAGCCAGCAGAAACAAAATTGGCAAATGTAGCAGCATTCCATTTCCACTGTCGAGACTGCTCTTTGTCATACCGGAAGAAGAAATATAATCCACGTTGGGTACGCAGATGTTTTGGTGATGTATGTCTTGGTCAGTACCATGGTCGGTATGATCATCATTGTATGTGTTATCTTGTTCGCACAATTCCATAACCATGCACAATACCTCCTTGTGATGATGGTGTGGAATAGCGGAGAATACTATTATAAATAGAGTCGCTATTACGAGTGGATATATGGAAAGGATACGTTTCATATATTGTTTTCTGGGTTTGATGGCAAAGATAGAGGAATTTCTTTGCAACCAAGTTGCAAAGAAGTCATGTTTCCGTTGTACCCCTTTGGGGAATGTCTGTCTCCGTTTATCTTGGGCTCAAGATACAACTTCATTCTGATTTACTAAGGGGATTCGCCGATTTATTTTTGTTAATCTATTACTTGTAATGTGGCTTGTATGCGAATAAAATATTATTTTCGGGATTGGAAAATATAAAAGGCTGCCATACAATGAAAATTACCCGTGATGAGTTGCTGATCGCTGCGTTCAAGTTGTTTATGTCCGTAAACTATGAGAAAGTCAGTTTTGCGGAACTGGGGAAGATGCTTGGGATGTCGAAAGCCGGAATATTCAAATACTATAAGAACAAACAAGAACTATTCATTGCCGTAGTGGATAAGTTCTGGTTCAGCACACAAAACCCGCGAAACAAAGTTCACCGAGATGAACGGTACGTTTGCCGAATTTATAGATGAGTACGTAAGAGGCGTACAACGGACAATGGATATACTGGGCAATCTGATAGGTGTAGATGGCGATAAGGTGGCACAAGAAAAGTTTTCATATCATGCCCAATATTTTCATTTCCTATTCCAGATGCCCCAATATGACCCTGATGCAAAAGAGAAACTCCGTAACCTTGTCGCCAGCGATTATGCTTACTGGCGTGCCGCCATACAGCATGCGATAGATACCGGAGAGCTGCTGTTCCCCACTTAGCCATTAGCAACAAAATAGTGCGAAGCATGAAAATAGTAAAGATGATATTATTTTATTCCCTGTTTGCCACAGTCCTTTACATCGGTTGTGCGTTTGTAGCTCCGTCTCATGGAGAAAGGTTCTCGGCTTCTTCGCTGGCTCCGTTCTATTGGGGAGGCGCCATGATACTGTTCGTACCCGGTGATTTGTGGTTGCATCATAACCTGTCACGCTTTGTAGCCCTCGGCGTATTGGCACTGGCAGGGCTGATGAGCCTTGAATATTACTGGTTTTGCGATGAATACAGATTAATCATCCATCTGAACTCAAACGATAAGATTAGCCTCGCAGACAAATACAATTTCCATCGATATTGGATTCATCTGGGAATAGTTGCAGGATATTTACTTTCAGCGGCAGGAGTCTCGCACTTGATAAAAAGAAAAAAGTCATTGGAGGCGACCGTTGCGAATGTGCCCTGAACACCTTCATCCTGCTTGGAGACGACCGGACGGCAGACGTGGTGAAACGTGCTAACGAGTATTTCGTTGCCAACCGCAACAGGCTGCATGCGGCATGGGAGGACGGAACGAAGAAAAGCTTCTGCATTGGTTACAAAGAGAAACTTTTCGATGCGTTCGACAAGGAGTATTATACATTGATGAATAGCGACAACCAACTTTACGAACTGATAGGTACATACATCAAACATCATCCGCAAGAGTTCTTGTCCGAAGAAGAAACAAGACAAAGGTATGACAATAATGAGTGAACTGCCAGCCCCTGTACACCACCGACCATCAGCCCGTGTCTGCCACCGGACAAGGCATGGCTGTACAATAGGAGAGAAAAGCGTATGGGCATTTTCCTGAAATTCGTGCAATGGCAGAGAGCACGTTGAAGCCCGAGAGGAGATGAAAGGGTATCCGGTGCAGAGCACTGTAAAGATGGTGGAAGGCAAATTGTCTTTCGATTCTGAGTCTCTCGACGAGATAAAGGGTGACAGCTATTGAATACATTATCAACAAAGTAAGAAATATAAGAATTTCCATACCCCACAAGAAAGGAAATACTTGGGGAAGGTGGTATGTACGGTAAGTGGCGATTTGGATAAATTATATATAGAAAGTCATGTTGTCCGATATAGATTACCGTACATTTGGAATTGGACAGAAGATGATGAGGTGGCTATTTTTATCAGAAATTATGCAGACATAATCCAAAAAACAGATTTGGATTTTTGGAAATTGGATGTGTATTTGGATAAAAATAATTTTTATCTGAGTCACACGAAGATAGAATACTGTTGTGGTTTACATCATGTTTTACAATCAAAAACAAATAAATAAGTTGATAACAAGCACCTGTGCCATCTAAACAGCGGTAAGCTGCGACCCATTACTAACAATAGTGCAATGAATAAAACAGTCCAATCCATCCTATCATTGACAGCTTTCAGCCTTTTACTGATAGTGGTAACATTCTTTTTTGCTGGCTTAGGTTTCGGTCGGCTGTTCGGAATATATGGTGTTATGGAATATAGCTTTTTAGGTGTGCTGGCAGTTATAGATATACTAATAATCTGCAAGGTCTGTAAACTGTATTTCCTTCAGCCCAAAGTTATCATGTTATTGTTCGGTATGGAATGTTGCTCTGTGCTTTTGTGGCTTGCTTTTATCTGTTTAGACCAAAATCTATTAGATTGGCAAATAACAGACCGTTTGTTGAAGATTATCGGTTTGGACGGTTTCACAGGAGATGAACGGGGAATGAATATATTTGCAGTCTTATGTGGCATTATCTATCCGCCTATCGGGATTGTCTGTCTATTCATCGAATTGAGATCTATAAACAAGTCAGTGGTAACGACGAGAGATAACATCTGACACTGTTTCTTTCTTAATACTATTGATAATTTAGAAGCATGAATAAAACTAATAACTATTTTGAGCGTAACCAGATAGTGCGGAACGCACAGAATTACAGGTATAACTTTATCGACTATCTTTATTATCAAGGAAGGCGATATGAAAAAAGGTACACGACAAGTTGTTCCGACTGGAGCATGGTATTGTGGTATTGGGTGAGCATTGTTTGCTTTCCGGCTATTTTTCTTTTCTTTCCCCGATTTATAGATATGAGTAATGTATTGATGGAATATTAATCACAAATGGGTATGGCCAGTAACAAGATCGAGCAAACTGTTAAATGCAGTTTCTCGTTAGCCCTATTATCTGTAATGCAAAAAATGTGGAACAATATATCGTTTCTCTAACTTTTCCGTGATTTTTCTCACGGGAAAGTATAGATTAAATTGATGTAAAGTTATCTTGTGTAGATATTACATAATATACAGGTATATTACTGAAATCTGATTAAATATTACCGTAGCAAACTTTATGCTGGTAAAGGTACACAATGTTGCTCGGTCACAACTTTCATTTTAACGCTTTTAATTTGCTAAAATAGGGTTGTCTTAACCAAATCGTTCCGTCTCCTACGGCTACAAATCGTTGCTTGGCATGTGTCAGAGCAACATTCAGTAAATTAGGTTTAGATGATGCCCAAGAAGCAGCGCCTTTTGACTTTTGATCGAGTCCCAGACATAAGATTACACCTGCCGCCTGCTTACCCTGAAATGTATGGACTGTCCCAATATGAGCATCCAGCCACTTCTGCAACTCGTTATTTTCTATCTGTTTATAGACCATTAGTGCTTGCTTAATAGGCTGACGCAGTTCTTTTTTCAAAATAGATGGTATTTCTGAAAAAGGAGAGATCACGAATAGATCGGGCAAGTCCTGTAGTTGGCGTATTTCGTCAATGATCATTTGCCTGATTAGGGCACCTTGTTCTGGTACGTAATGCCGTCCGCTTACTTTACCTTCCACCTGCACAAATCCATTCTGTATAAACAGATGAGGATTATCTGCCAATGTAGAGTTATATATCATGCCATTGTACGCGATCTCATTGGCTATGGAAAACATCGGGTCGACGCAACGCCGATGCACCCGTAGGGGAGAGCCAGTCCAAGTATCATTCGTTATCCAACCATACGGATTCGCACGATCGGCCATAGACTGAACGGAAAGAGAAGTCTGTATCTGTGTTTTATCCAACCCGAAATAACGGCTGATATTATTGACAACCTGCTCAGGTATTGTAATGACAGGTTCTATTTGAAAAGGATCTCCTACAATAACAGCTCGCTTGGAGCGCCAGATCGCTCCCGCTGCTGCCTGTGGGACAACCTGTCCGGCCTCATCAACAAATAACCAAGGGATTGTTCCTGGTCTTATCCTGCTAAACATGCGTTGAATGGATGCGAATGTAGAAGAAACTATAAGGATTACTTCGATGAATAACTCGGATTGTAGATGTAGAATGAAAAATGGAGAAAAGAAGATAAAAAATGTTTTTTAATAATGTATCTTTGTAAACGAAATTATTAATAGTAATATATTTATGAAAACCAATAGGGAAAAACTATTGCAAGACGCATTCGTCATGTTCCTGCAATACAATTACGAACGGGCAAGCTACAGTCTGCTGACACAGGCTACCGGTATATCTAAAGCAGGTATTTCATATTACTACCCCACAAAGCAGGAGTTGTTTGTGGCGGTGGTGGACCGCTATTTCATCAACGTGCATGATGCTGATGTGAAGTTTACGCCTGCCGCTTCGTTTGCTGAGTTCCTTGACCATTTCGTGGAGAATATACAGAAGACAATGGACTGGTACGTGGCGCTACTACGGCAAGCAGAGACCACGGGCGACAGTACGGCCTTTTCCAACTTCTTTGGCTTCATGCCGCAGATACAGCGCTACTATCCTGATGCGAAAGTCAAGTTGCAAGCTTTCTGGGAAAAGTTCCTGAACGGGTGGCGTATAGCGATAACCGCTGCCATAGAACACGGAGAGTTGCGTCGAGACATAGACATCGAATTGACCGCCAACATGTTCAATAACATCTACCTGGGTATGTCGTTTATGAAGTCCTTTTCCACAGGACTGGATACTGGAGAATTGCGTCGTTCCTATGACTACCTTTACTCTATACTGAAAGTACACTAAGAGCTCGTCAGAATTGTCCGGACCCTAAAAATACATCGACTTACAGTTGCTTTTCCCTATCAGTAGAAAGCATCCTAAAACAAAAAAAACCGACCACCCTTCCGATTTTTACCGGAAGAGTGGCCGGTTTTTTGTTTTTATTATTTATATTTGCCGCACAGATACAATAATCGGGTGTCTGGAAGACAATTAATTTATAGTAATAACCATTCTAATTAAAAAAAGAACATGACTTACCTTATCGTAATCGGATGCATAGCCCTCTACATGGGCTACTTTTTCTATGTGAAACAGAAGAATGCGCAGCGTGCGGCAGTGGTGAACCAAACAGACTTCAAAGCAGAATTTGCCAAGGTGGAAGCCTATAGGAAACAATTCTTAGACTCCGACGGGCTTTTCTTGAAAGAAGCGATGAAGCAGGCACGAATTGATGCCGTGAACTATGCCAATATAGAATATACGTTAGCGGATTCACTTAAAAACGACATGAAGAATAAGCTGAAGGGCATGGCCACGCTGGGCACCGTGCGTTTCCGTTCGGTACATACACCAAAGTACCTGGTGTTGAGCGGTGACACTCTACACTTGTTCGATACCGACACGGATGGAGAGATAGACACCCACCTGACCTTCCCGCCCTTACGCCTAAAGGAATCACGTCTTATTGAATATCCGCTTGCCGGGCAGGAGAAGGCACAGGCAGAAGCACGTGGTAACAATGTGAAAACTTACAAACTGTCGCTACAGACAGACGACAAGCCTTTGGAACTCATCATCTACTCGTGCTTGATTTTCACTAACATACCGGAAACACCGGGTAGTCCCGAAGAGGCGGTACGCGACATTGTCGTGGCGAATGATTTCCTGAAACAACTGGGCGATTTATACCCGAATCTAAAGGTGAGGCTCCCTATTCTCTGATTCATTCCGTCTATTCAACTATGAAAACTTGTAAGGATATATATAATTTGTATCAGGACAGAGAACCGGAGTCACAGATACACGCTGCTTTCGGTGAGGTGGCTGTCAACGACAGAGATGAAAAGTTTGGCAACTTCACGCCACTTCATCTGGCCTGCTACTTCGGCGATGAAGGTGCGGTGCGCATCCTACTGGAGCATGGTGCCTTCGTCGATGCCAAAGACCGAGATGGTTATACACCGCTCTGTACGTTGGGCATGTACCGATACACATATACCGATGAAGAGAAAATAGCCGCCGCTGCCCGACTATTACTTGAGAAAGGTGCGGACGTTCCCCGTTCCGCCAAGTGGACGACTGCCCTGCTGGAGGCCATCCGCCAAATGCACTTCCGGATGGCGGAAGAGATTGTGGAGAGCGGTGCAAGAATCGATTCGACCGATACAGATGGACAGAATGCTTTGCATATCGCCTGCCTGACCGCCGGCAACATTGCCCACACTCTGCGCCGCACGGAGGAGCGGCTTGCTTATAAATTGGCAGAGTACCATTCGGAAAAACAGATAAGTGAAATCCAGGCGGAAATCGACCGACTGAAGCAGGCGGAAGAAGCCGTCTTCAATCTAACAAAGAAACTACTCGAAAGCGGACAGATAGATTCGGAAGAGAAGAATAACTGCGGGAAAACGCCGCTCGACATGGCCATGCAAGAAGGTGCTATGCGCATCGGAACGCTTCTGGCTGGGCATAATCCTGAGGATGTGCTCGCCGCACGGGTGGGAGGAATGGATGTGTTCCAAGCCTTGTTCCACCAGAACGGGGATGCCCTCGATGCGCTCTTGCAACAAGGCGTGGAGCTTCAGACCTTGTGCGAACATAGGGAGATGTGCGATTTTCTTGGCAAGTCGCCCTTAGCCTGTGCCTTAGCCTGGTCCAACTTTGATGCCGCCGAGCGCATTCTCTGTGCGGGAGCCGATCCCAACTTCCGCATGATGGACGAGCAGACCGCCTTTGCCGTTTGGATGGAGGTGACGGACATTGGGGGAGCTGAGGAGACCTATATTTGCACTTTAGAGTTGATGTTGCAGCAAGGCTGGAACCCTGAAGCCTCCGCAGACCGGGAGGGAAACACTGCGCTTGCCTTGGCCTGCCGGCACGTAGGCTATGCGCCGGGCAAGACCGCTGTTCGCTTCCTGTTGGAGAAGAGAGTGAACACCGACGTTGCCAACCTTTGCGGACAGACCCCGCTGATGATTCTTTACGGAGGCGGCTATTGGGATGGTCGCATTCCCCCGCTGCCCATGTTACCGCGTTCCTATCCCTATGGGTGGAAGTATTGTGGGGAGGACGAGGCGGAGGTGCTGGAGTGGCTGCTTGAGGCGGGTGCCGATGCCCGCAGAAGGGACAAGTGGGGTAATAGCCTGCTACACTACATTGCTGCCTCCTGCTACAATACGGAGGCGCGTCAAGTCGCTGAAGTTCTTGCAGACTTCCCCCTGCCGGATATCGCCTGGACGAACAACGAAGGGCTGTCTGCCATTGACCTGGCTATCGACAAAGGTAGTGAATCGTTTGTAAAGTTCCTGCTCAGACACTTTTGCTAACCTATATAAATGAATATATCATTATGGACAACAACTTGACATTCCTCAACGCTTGCCGCAATGGGCAGAAAAGTATTGTACAGATATTCTTGAAGAGAGGAGGAATTGATGTGAACAAGCGGGATGCGGAAGGTAACACGCCGTTGCATTATGCTTGTCAGAAAGGTTTTAGGGACATTGCCGTTCTTCTTCTTGATAATGGGGCCACTCCAACAGTCGTAAACAATCGTTCAGAAAGTGCGCTTCACGCCGTGGCACGGTGTGGAAACAAGGAGATAATCGCCCGTCTCCTTTGGGAAGGAGCGGAAGTAGATGCCACCGACCGAGAGGGCCGCACTCCTTTACTTTGCCTGCTAAGCAATAAGCACACCGATGCAGCTCTCTATTTGATAAATCAAGGGGCTAATACGGAACTTGCAGACAATATCGGTCATCGGGCTATAGATTATGCCACTGCGTACGGGCTGCGGGAGGTCGTCCTTCACCTTTCCATTGACAATGCGGGCGATGCACGTGGCAACACACCATTACATCAGGCCGTCCGCAACGGACAAGGAGAAATTGTGCGTACCCTGTTGGCTGTTTCAGCTGCGATGCTCGATGCTCTGAACGACGATGGTGAGACACCACTTGCCATTGCTTGTATAAAAGGCGACCTGATGATTGCCACCATGCTGGTTGAGAAGGGAGCCGATGTGAACAAAGCTATGCTTAACGGCTCCATGCCCCTGCACTTTGCCGCTCGGTCGGGCAATCAGTTTCTTGGCAAACTCTTATTGGAAGCTAAAGCGCGGACTGATGTGCAGAATGAAAACGGCGACACGCCTCTTATCGTGGCAGCACGCGAAGGAAACCATGAGTTTGTCAGCCTGTTGGTGGAATACCGTGCCGATGTAAATCTGGCCAACAATCTCCGCCACACTGCCTTGCACTATGCAGTGGAAAGGGGGTACAATGAAATCGTGGAAACATTGTTAGTGACCGGAGCGGAGGGCTGAGCGGTCACAAAAGAGGAATCATTATCAACCATTTTTTAATAGAAACAAATATGTCACAAGAAAAAGTAAATCCTCAAAGTCCAGAGGAGATAACCAAAGCGGCACAAGAAGCAGCTATCAAAGCAGCGATGGAGCAAGCGCAATCCATGTTAGGTAGCATCCCCGGTTTTCAAATACCTGATATAGCAGCTATGCAGGAACAAATCAGAGCGCAGATGCAAGTGGCAGTCCCCAACCTCAGCGAGATTCAGGCACAACAAGCAGCCATGGGCACCTTGGGTGGAATCAACGCTGACCACATCGCACAAGAGGGGCAAGATAATATGGCATTCGCTTCACAGATGATGCAAGCCATGATGGATGGAAGCTTGGAGGAAGCACTTAGGAAGACGAACGATAACATCGAGAACGATTGGATCGATGGAGAGGATACGGATAAAGAGAATTTATATGATGACGCAGAGGATAATGATAATCTTCTCATAGCAGTCAAAGACGAAGAGCTTTGGCAGATAGAGCGCGCTGACGATGGTCTCCTCACTCCGCGCCAACTGCATTTGTTGGCCTTCGGTGCGCCGCTGTTCGTCTATAACTCTGAGCAGGTAGACAGCACGGGCAGCACTTACAGCGTCAATACCACCCGAGAACAGATGCAGAGCTGGTGGGGTATTGTGGATCACGACACTACCTTTGAGACCGTCCGCTGGTTATTGGAAGAGGGACATCATACCACTGCCGACCGCATTCTCCATATCCTCCGTACCGAGGGTATTGAAGCTCTGCAACGTGGTGCCGAAGAGGACGAAGAACTGGCAGAGAAGATCGATGAGGTGCTCCCCATACTGCAACTGATGCCTCGTCTGGGCTGCACTACGGACGAGTTGCCTGCCACTTCCATCGGTTGGGACCTGGTACGTGTTACCAATGTCGCCCGCTGGACTTACCAATGCGGCTACATCAGCGAAGAAGAGATGTGGCAAGTGATGGAACTGGTGGAGAGCATTGCTCGTCAATATTTCACATCGTGGCAGGAGTACGGCTTCAGTTACATTTTAGGTCGTGGCGTGTGGCACGGTGACCGTCAAGACAGTATGCTTGCCTACGAAATCTCAGAAACCCTACTGCGCAAAAAAGAATCGCCCTGGAAACTAAGTGAATGGTAATTAGTAATCCATTTAATATATAACAATCATGGAAATTTTGAATGACTTCTTGCAGAAGTTTCCTCCAACCGGAGAATTAAGAAAACCTACAGTATCTGTTCTGAACCGCTTCAAGGGCAGACTACCTGCCGAATGGTTGAAGCTCTGGGAAACGTATGGCTTCGGTAACTACGGTAATGGATTGCTAAAAGTAATCAATCCTGATGACTACACCCCCAACCTCTACACATGGCTGGGCGGAGAGAATACTGCCCGAATCCCTATTCTGGTGACCGGTTTCGGTAACATCATCTATTATCGGCAGTTGCCGGATGCGAAGGATGATGTCTGTCTGTTGAACATACACCGTTGTTCCACCCAAACCTGTACCTACAGCTTTAAGGAGTTCATGCGCTTTATCACGGACGACGAGGTCATAGAATCTCTTTTGGACAAGGAGCTCTTCGGACAGGCGGTGGAGAAGTGTGGTCCGTTGGCGGAGAACGAAACCTTTTTCTTTGCTCCGGCACTGGCCTTTGGTGGAGACGAATCGCTCTCATACATCCAAAAGGGGGATGGGGTTACTCACCAGCAACTGCTTTTTGAGATGATGAACAACTCGTCTGACAATGAAGAAGAGGAAGATGGAGAAAAAGACCAATGGACGGAAGCCTATGAAGCCAATCCGCATGTGTTCGAACGTGAAGATGGTACGCTGATGGTCAACTTCACGCTGACCGACACCGTAGACACCGTACTGCCTCAAACTCCCGAGAAGCTGTACGCCGTGGAGGGTAAAGAAATCACATTGTGGGTACTGACCTTTTTCAGCTATGACGATAAAAAGAACCTTGCCTCCCTGGAGTATCACACAGCTTTGCAGGCCCTTCAGAAATATGTAGTGGAAGAGCGCGACGACCATGTGCTACTGCGTGGACTCAATTTGGAGGAAATGAAGCAAACCATAGCAATGATAGATTATTAATTGTAAAAAAAACTACTTATGACAGATTTCAACTGGATATTTTGGATCGTAGCTCCGATTATTATCATCTATTTTCTTTACCAACGTGTATGGCCTGTCGTACGCAAGGTGATACGTGTTTTTCAAGGAATACGTCTCAATCCCCGTTCCCATTTGACGGAAGCCGAGTACAAAAAACTTTCTATAGGTTCACTTTACGCTTTACAGCAGGGGGCATACCTCAATTCGCTAACATTAGACATCAAAGATAAACTCTCCACCATCCTTGCCAATTGGTGGAGCATTTACAATACCCAAGATGCCAAGCAAACATTGGAGTATCTCGGCGAGAAGGGATTTGCTTATTATTTTCCCTATGTCTATCAGGCTTTCTTGTTGGATGATGAAGAGGCACAGGACCAAATTTTCCAACAGCATATGACCAGTCAGGAAGATTACGACAAAGCTGTACAACAGCTGTACAATCTCAAGGAGTGTTACGATGAATTGCTGGAGTGCGGCACTATCACTTGTCGGGAGGATCTGCAACGTTACGGCGTAACAGGTTGGGATGCCGGACGTCTTAATTTCATGACACGTGCCTGCTACGACATGAAGTATATTTCCGAAGCCGAAGCGTGGTACTACATAGACTGTGCTTATGAAATGGCACACAACCATTTCTCTTCTTGGCACGACTTTGCCATGAGCTACGTCATCGGACGTGCCTTGTGGGGAGGAAAAAGCGCTTGCAACTCTGGCATGAAGTCTATGGCCGACGACTTATTGAAGGAAGAGAAAAGCCCGTGGGTAAGAATCAAATGGTAATACTTCTTATTAATAACATTCAAAAAACAAACTAACATGATAACAAACATCGCAAGAACCTTGTGGACTGCCTCACTGGCCGTCCTCATTCTCACCGCCTGTACAGGTAAAAGCCGTCTGGGCATGGCCTCGGAAGAAGGTATCAGCAAAGTGAAAGAATTGGTCCGTACGCACGTGGACACCGGCACTAATAAAATATATCGCCTCGTGTGGGCAGAGGACGGCGACGAACGTAAACTGGATAACATTTTGACTACCGTAGAGATAGACTACCTTGATCCGGAGAGCAATGATTATTCCCTCACGATCAGCCTGAAGGATGGTGAGTTCGTAGCTGACGGGCCGTTGAAGAGTAAGCGCAACATCTACTCTTACGAACACTCCACACCGCTTGATCTCGATGTTCTCACCACTGCCGAGGTGCAGCGACTCGTGCAGGAGGCGCACGATCTTTTCCTTACGCAGGAGGATGCCGATAAGTACGAACTGAAGTCAGTCGGCAAATATCACCTCTACATTCCACCCGTGGACAAGCGAAACATCGACCTTTTGCAGAAGCGGTCGGATTACAAGAAAGAGCACAGTCGCACCGCCATTTTCTTCGAACTGAACTTCGTCAAGAAGGACGAACAGCCTGAAGTTAAGGGACGTCACACGTGGACGAACTATTATACCGTGCCTTTCGTGGTGAACCAGGAGGGAAAAGTGGAATTTGAACCTTAAGCCATCGTGAGTAAGCTATTATATGCCTTCTGCCCGTTGCCTTACCGCTGTACGGGCAGATGGCTGTGAAACAGCAATCTCCGGCTGACTCTGTGTGCTGTGCCGACCATCCGTTCGCCACTTCCGTTTCAAGAGACTGCGACCTACGAGGTGATTTCTATTACCCGTGTTTCTCATTTTCGCCTTGCAATATAGGCATGTATAGGCAACGTTATGTATTCTATAGCATACAAGACCAAGATATATGTATCATTTTCATAAGGGATAAGGAGTGGGCAATCGATTCCCACAAACTATCCTTTGACTTGTTGGGAAATAGGCTTAACAACCCATCGGGGGGAGATCCGGAAAAGCATACGAAAATTACCAATGAGAAATTATATCTGTTAGGAAACAAGCAGAACGATTGGATCATAACAATTTTTGAATGGAAGGAATTGTTTGACAGACTGTAAATAATGAGGTCGAGCCAACAGTTAAACACTATCACCCACCAAACCATTATAAACATAAATCAAAAGTATGGAAGATATTGATATTCTAAAGAAATTCGACAACGCTAAGTTGATAGACATAGTGAAAAATCACCAGCGTTATGGTTATGATGACGAACTTCGTGACAGTGCTATCTGCTTATTGGAAGAAAGAGGCTGGAGTAGAGAAGAATTACAGCAATTCGGTTATCTGACAAACCATAATTACGAGGAAGCCAAAAGGCAGTATAAAGCCTATAATCGAAACTCATTGATAGGCATTTGTACGCTTGTGTTCAGCGGAGGCATCCTGGCTGTCGTTTATCTCATCTTTCTAATCCTGGCTTATCGGAATGTAGCCAAATTCTACAAGACATTAGGGCGCAATGAAGATGAAACCGCATTGTTTAATGCTCTTGGTGTGCTGGCTTATTTTCATCTGAAAGGAAAAATGAGGGAAGAACTAAAAGGAATAAGGTAAGTTGATAACAAGCAGCTAAACTAAGAAATACAGTTAGCTACTGGATATGTTTACTCTGTATAGCCAGTAAATATAGGGTGTAAGTCCCGAACAAGCCTTGATAGTGGGAATTGTTAACCAAGAGCAAGCTGGAAAATTGGTTGTTAATATACCGCACAATATGCTGATATTGCTTTGGAGAGTCTGATTATCTTTTGGAAAGAGACTGGTTGGGGAATGTTTTGTAACGGACTGTTTCGAATTATTCATCCTGAAGAATTTCAGGATTTTGCGGATGAATATAACTCGGACTCATTCAATAAGATTGTTTTGCCATTTATGGTAATGGCTTTCGGATACATATTTGCTTATGTGAATAATTCCATTATTGTGGATTACGTCATTTATATGAATATCAGATACGGAATAGAAAAAGTTTTAAGCAACAACATTGCACTGCTTCTCAATAAATGTATATTCAATAAAAGTATTCTGGAAGTATGGTTTAAGATAGAACGCTACGAAGCAGGATGATTTAATAATTACAGTGTTAATAAAGTCGAAATGCAGTTTTCCGTTTAACCATTGTGCAGAAGCATGAAAATAACAACGTCATATAAAAGAATTGAAAACGTTCTGCTTGCCGTGATTTCGCTATTCGTAGGATGGCGTCTCATTTCTCATTATACATCCTCATTGCCTGATTTTGATATAGCCGCTAACAATATATTCATAGCGATTAAATGTAAAGTGCTGACATTTGTATTATGGGGGATTCTGTTATTTCTTTTCCGCTTCATCAGAAAACGGGTGGATGATATAATGAAAAGGCGGTTGTTCAAGATAACTTCCGTGCTAGTATATTGGCTAATCGTGTGGAGTTTCTGCTATTACCAATGCGCTATAAAAGCGGTACTGGATTGGAATGACATGATGAACTGGAATGTGGGATAATCATAGTAGTTATAGTTGTCCGAATATCATAACTTCCTGTTAAAAAAGAACAGAGATCAATATAGTCCAGAATCATTATGTAAACAATTACTTCATTTTTATTATCTAAAGAGAGGGAGTATCTGGACATACGCAAGAGCTGGCAGACAAGATACAATGGCTGCCAAACAACAGCCTTTCGCTCAAAGAGAGGTAGTGCTCTCAAAAGTGTGTAAATCAAAAAAGGGATTTACACACTTTTGGGAATACTACCTTATCCACCAACAATATGCTTGAGACAGCTATTTTTTGCTACCTGCCAAAAAAAAGAAATCCCTGAGAATGTCTGATTATCAGAGGTTTACTTGATTTTTTGTTTTCAGTGATCCGCCTGGAATTCTCCAAAGAGAGTTACCATGCTGATATTTAAAACTTTATGTTATTAGCTTCAAGCATATCCCATGAATTATCCCACTAATTTGCTACGTGCTTTTGCG